>Ga0210038_1000195_pt1 | contig 41477 bp, 40 predicted proteins | sample CryGeyCG2114_020_FD_183970 | JGI IMG/M metagenome (GOLD analysis project Ga0210038, IMG submission 183970) | Groundwater microbial communities from aquifer - Crystal Geyser CG15_big_fil_post_rev_8/21/14_0.20 (SPAdes) (version 2) | ecosystem: Environmental > Aquatic > Deep subsurface >... | reverse complement strand
TCGCGATCTTCCGGCTCCCGCAACAACATCATGGAGAGCCGTTCCAACAAGGTGGGTTTGTTGCTGTTGCTGCTACTGTCTGAACCGTCCATCACCAAACATCAACTAATGAGATAGGGCGCAGGATACCGTAATTTGAGGAGCAACGCAGTCTCGCGCGCTTCCATCCTGTCTGCCTCGCGCTGCTTTTGGTGGTCATAACCCTGCAGATGCAGCGCGGCATGGAGGGTCAGATGCGCGTAATGGGCGAGCAGCTCCTTGCCCTGCTCCTTCGCCTCGCGTTCCACCACCGGCGCGCAGATCACGACATCGCCATACAGGGGCAAACGCTCATCGTAAACAAACGTGAGGACATTGGTGGCGTAATCCTTGCCCCGATAGGCCAGGTTCAAGGCACGCCCCTCGATCTCATCCACAATGCGCAACGCCATCTGCACATCCCGCTCCAGCGCGACTTTTACCCAGCGGCGAAATTGCTGCCGCGTCGGCATTTTTTTGGCATTGCTGGCGTACTGCACCGACAGCGACAGTTTATGGGCGTCAGTCATGGCGTTGCGTTCATGTCACCACTTCGCCGCGCAGGGTATGCAGGGTCCCGGACAGAATTCGCACCTCCACATAGCGCCCCAACATGCCCGGTGATCCGGCGAAATTCACCACCCGATTATTTTCCGTGCGGCCCGCCATCTCCTGTTCACTCTTGCGCGAAACATTTTCCACCAGCACTCGCTGCACTGTCCCCGCCATCGCATGGCTGACTTGCTGCTCCAGCTCGGTGATGCGCGCTTGCAACCGATGCAAGCGCGCCAGCTTGGTATCGTGCGACGTATCGTCGGCCATCTCGGCAGCCGGTGTACCGGGGCGCGGACTGAAAAGGAAACTGAAACTGGCATCGAATCCGACTTCGCCGATCAGCTTCATGGTCGCCTCAAAATCCGCATCGGTCTCGCCGGGAAAACCGATGATGAAATCCGAAGTGATCGAAATATCCGGCCGCGCCGCGCGCAGCTTGCGCACGATGGACTTGTATTCCAGCGCGGTGTAGCCGCGCTTCATCGCGGCCAGAATGCGATCGGAACCGGATTGCACCGGCAGATGCAGATGACCGGCCAGCTTGGGCGTGGTGGCATACAGATCGATCAGGCGCTGCGACATTTCGCGCGGATGCGAAGTGGTGTAACGCAGACGCTGCACCAGGGGCTTTGCGGCGATGGCCTGCAACAGGAAGGCGAAATCGACGGTATCGCCCTCTCCCGCCTCGCCCTGATACGCATTCACGTTCTGCCCCAGCAGGGTGATCTCGCTCACCCCTTGCGCCGTCAGGCCGTCCACTTCGCGCAGCACATCCTCAAAAGGACGCGACAGCTCCTCGCCGCGCGTATAGGGCACCACGCAGAACGTGCAGTACTTGCTGCACCCTTCCATGATGGAAACGAACGCCGTGCCGTGCGCGGTCTGCGCGTCGGGCAGATGATCAAATTTCTCGATTTCAGGGAAACTGATGTCCACCTGCGACTTGCCGCTGGCGCGCCGCGCCGCGATCAGTTGCGGTAAGCGATGCAGGGTCTGCGGGCCGAACACCACATCCACATAGGGCGCGCGCCTGATGATCGCCTCACCCTCCTGGCTCGCCACGCAACCGCCCACGCCGATCAGCAAATTCGGGTTGCGCTGCTTCAACGCGCGCGCACGTCCCAAATCAGAGAAAACTTTCTCCTCCGCCTTCTCGCGGATCGAACAGGTGTTGAACAAAATGATGTCCGCCTCTTCCGGCTGGTCGATCTGCGTCATGCCCTCACAGGCATGCAACACATCGGCCATCTTGTCCGAGTCGTACTCGTTCATCTGGCAGCCGTAGGTCTTGATGTAAAGCTTGGTTGTCATACTGCCTTTCGCACTCAATGGTACTGATGCCGAGGCGGGAACAGCCCCATAACAAAAGGGATATTCCCGACCAATCTACTCATATAATAATTCCGGCTCGAGTCGATTCAATTGGGCCATCTTACAAAAAAACATTTACCTAAAGGGGAATACATGTCTTATATCGCAGATTTCACTGCCATCGGCGTCGCCATCTTCGCGGTCGGTTTTGCCATCTGGATCACCCTTCAACTCTTCGTTAAAGAGTAACCAACACAGGCTGGGGGCAATCCCCAGCCCGCCCCCCGGTTTCCAATTTACCCTGTAGCCGAGTTACAGGGTCGGGTATTCTTTTGCAAAAAATCGCCAACCCGAATGTTTGTGCTACGATTCTCCCCGCTGTCTTTGTTGTTATGTTCAACTTGAATCTCTGGGAGGGGAAATATTATGTCTTTGATCGCTGATCTGTCTGCTATCGGTACCGCTGCAGCTGCTGTCATTTTTTCGCTGTGGATGCTGAAACAGTTGTTCTCCGACAATCAATAAACAGTCGGTACTGATCGAGTAGGGGACGGAGTTACCCCCGTCGCCCTCTCACACCACCGTACATGCGGTTCCGCATACGGCGGTTTCTTAAACATGCTGGAAGCGTTGCTGTGTATCCAGCAACGAAACCAACCCCAGTGCATCAAAGAAGCGTTTTGGATAAGCCTCGTTCATGCGGCTCGCTCCGGCGTTCCACCAAGGGCCACGCCCGTTGCTTGCCGATTTCCATGCCCGCGTCTCATCCAAACCTCGCGCTTGAAGCCGCTTATTCCGGGTGGCAGGGCACTTCCATTGCCGCCATAACAGGCAGCGCAGTTTGCTGCCGAATCCATCCGTCAAGTTCCTGAACACACCTTTTACCTCGGTCAGTTGAAAGTACGATGTCCAGCTACGCAGCACAGGGTTGACCGCTTCGACCGTTTTGCTGAGATTGCGCGAGGCATTTCCGACTATGATCTCATCCTGCTCAGGCAATGCTGTGCAACTTAGCCTTAGTTTCGCCTTCGATCGTTTGTTCGGCTTCACATATTTGCTTCGCAGGTTCTTCGTCGGCACTTATACCGTCCTTGAACCCTTTCACTGCACCGCCAAGATCGCTCCCTATGTTGCGTAGCTTCTTTGTGCCAAAGACAAGAACCACCACTAACAATACGATCAGCCAGTGCCAAATACTCATCGAGCCCATCTTCATCTCCTATTGATATTGGATCGATTCAGTTCTATTCGATCTGAATCCTCACTAGATGACAGCAACCTTTGTGCCGATGCAAAAAAATCACGTTTTCTGCTTCTCCACAAGGGGTTCACCTCTTCTTTAGGCAGACTCTCCCATCAGTTGCAGTCCGCTTTGATAACTTGAATAGAAAGCAGCTAACCACTATCGGTGCGGCTAGAACTTCATGTTCACACTTGCACGCAAAATCCTTGGTTCGGCCGGATGGGTGTGGATGTCGGACACAGGAGTCGCTTCGCCGCTTAGTTGAGATTCATAGTAATAGTCGATGTCGCTCACCCGCGTGTCGAACAGGTTCAACACCTCCATGCTCAATCTGACCTGTTTGCTGATTTTGTATCCGGTCATCAGGTTCGCCAGCGTCGACGATTTCGAGCGTACGCTATCGTCTTCAATGAGCGGGCGCGGGCCAAAATAGCGCAGGCGTAACCCTGCCGACCACGGTTCGTTTTCCTGCAAACTCACACCGACCGAAGCGGCCTGTTCGATCCCGCCGGGAATGCGATTCCCGGCGGGATCGCTGTCGGTAAAGCGTGCACTCGACAGCGACACATCGCCGTCTATGAGCAGCCACGCAACCGGATTCCAGTAGTTCGCCCACTCCACGCCCTGGCGGCGGCTGGGACGCGAGGCGCTGGTGGTGCCCGCGTCGCCGACGAAGACCAGTTCCGAATCGATGTCCAGCCGCCACAGCGTCAGCGAGGTTTGCAGCCCGGGCAGAATCGCGCTGCGCACGCCGACTTCGTGACCCGTGGCGGGAACCAGCGGGCGCACCGGAACTATGGCATCGCCGTTGCATTCACCCGCTGCGCCCGTGCAACCCGGCCGGATACCGGGGCGCGGGTTGGGGTTGATGTTGATGGTGGTGCCGCGCGCATCGTTGCTGTGGAAACCGCGACCCGCATTCAGGTAATACTCGGTCTTGTCCCACGGGCCGAACACCAGCGACAACTTGGGCGAAACGATGGCATCCCTCTTGTTGCCGGAATTGGCGGCGGTGTCGCTGTTCACGTCGAAGCGGTAACTGTCGCCGCGCAAGCCGAGGATGGAGCGGAACTTCTCGCTCCACTGGAGCTGCGTTTCACCCCACAACGACACGCTGGTCTGCTTCACCTTGTCGTCGCGCACCGTTCCCGACTTTACCCGGTTCTGCGTCGAAAACAATCCCACGCCGATGTCATCGTGGCGCACACCAGTGCCTATGGTGGTGATGACCGGTATGCCGTGCATGTCTTGCAGCCAGTTATGCGACGCTTTCGCGCCGACTATGGTGCGCTTGTCGGCTTGCAAAAACTGGTCGCCATGCACGGAATCGGTGGCGTAAGTGAAGTTGGACCAAAGGTTCAGCGCATAATTGACCAGATAGACGTTCGCGTGACTGGAACTGTTGTTGCCAGTTCCTGCCCACTCGCCGGACAGACTGTAACGGTGCGTGTTGCCACCTGTCGTGGGGTCAAGGCTGCCATAACGTCCCACCGTTGCCATCGCACGCTGCGCTATCTGGTCGGTCGCCGTCCATTGAGCATCGTAGCCCAGCAGCGACACCCCCCAGCCGTCGTCGCGTTGTCCCTGTCCGTAACGCAGCACCATGTTGTCCTTGCGCAAATGCTCCGGCACCGTCCACGGCCCATCGTTGTGGTAGCCCTCGGCCGCGATGAGCAAATTCCCATCCTTGACCGCAGGCGAGGCCGTCGCCAGCAGGCGCGAGAAACCGCCGCTGCCCATCGTCATCTGCGCGTAAGGCGCATCCAGCTTGCGCACATAGTCGATGCGCGCCGAACCCGCCGCCGAGAAATCGCCATCGCCCGCGTAATAAGTCCCCTTGCGGTACTGCACGCGCTCCACCAATTCCGGGATGAGAAAGTTGAGATCGGTATAGCCCTGGCCGTGCGCATGCGTCGGCATGTTCACCGGCATGTCCATAAGCGAAGTCGAGAAGTCCATGCCGTGATCGAGATTGAAGCCGCGCAGATAATACTGGTTGGCCTTGCCGTCGCCCGAGTGCTGGCTGATGATGAGGCCGGGCACCACTTCCAGCACCTCGGCGGGTCGCAGCAGTGGTCGATTCTCCAGTTGCTCGGCAGTCACCGTGCCTTCGCTTGATGTTGAGGCCACCCCGAGTTGATCGGTGGATTTGGCGATGACCGACACTTCGTCCAGCGTCGGGATTCCGGCTGCAAAGCCGCGTTCTGTCAGCAACAGCATCGCTGTTAAGACGAATTTATTTTTCTTCATAACAACTTCCAAAAAAATACAACGAGCCAACACAAAGAGAATCAAGCCGGGGCAGAAACGCGCTGCTGGCTGTAGCGCGCAAACAGAAAACTGAGGGCGACTACCGCGATGATGGCGCAGCCGATGAACAACTCGCGTCCTTCCTGCCAGTTTGATGCTTCGGGGAAGAAGCACCGCGACAGGCCCAGCGCCGCCACGAACAGACTAAGCAAGGCCACGGTCACCCCCATGATGCGCGAAGCGGCGCGTGCGGTGGCATCGGCGCGCTGCAACAGGTGCGAGATCCACAGCCCGTTGGCGGCATCGGTCACCATCATGCCGAGCATGAAACACACCGCCAGCAGGAATGCGGACATGACGCCGCCGTATTGCGTGGCGGTGGCGGAGAACAGGGTGGCTTGCGAGAGTGTGTCGAAAGAAAAGGCGAACAGCGAACCCACCATGGCGATCAGCACGGGATGGCTGGCATGTTTGAGTTGTCCCAGCCAGCGGCCCCTGAGACCGACCATCTGCACCATCTCGTGAGCAGGAGTTGAGAACACTGCATACAGGTTAAGTGCGCCCAGCGAGAGCAGGAAGAACGCCGACACCCAGGCGCCGACATCGTCCATCCAGGCAGGCACCGCGCCCTGCTGGAACAGCAGGCTGGTGGCGACAGCGACGATGCACACCACAATCCCGTGGCCAAGCGAGAACAGGAAACCGCACAGACGCGCCAGCTTTTTGCGCCCGGCTGCGGCATTGAAACGGGTCAAGCCGTCGATGGTGGCGAGATGGTCGGCATCCATGCCGTGCTTCATTCCCAGCACGAGCACCAAGGCGAGCAAGGGATAGATGCTGCCAAAATCCGTTTCCATATCACCCCCGTAAGAAGAATCTGTACATTTTCTTAACAAGAATTATGCCAACAACAGCAAATATTTTTGGCCCCCGTAACGAAAATTCAGAAATTCATACAACACGTTGATTACAGAATAAATCCATCGAACAAGTTGTTTAACCCCAATTATCCATGCTCGCGCTTCCAGCAGATTTTCGCGGCAAACAGCGCGGTCTACTGGAAAACTGCTTTCCGCTTTAACTCCGCTTTGATCGCGGCAGACACAGCTTGAACTGGGCACCGCCGCCCGGCGTATTGCTTACCGACAACTCTCCGCCGTGATGTTCAATGATGCCGTAGCTGATCGACAAACCCAGCCCCGTCCCTTTGCCGACTGGCTTGGTGGTATAGAACGGATCGAAGATCTTGCCCAGCGCCTGCTCGGGAATGCCTGGCCCGTTGTCCTGAAACAGGATCACGACCTGTTCAGCGTCGGGTTCGGCGCTGATGGTCAGCAGCGGATCGGTCCGGTCCTCGGTGGCATCCGACGCATTTTGCACCAGATTGATGATGACCTGCTGCAACCGACCCGGCGAACCGAACACGGGTATCTCTTTCGGTAAATCGGCCACCACACGGAAGTTAAGCGGTGCGGCCCGCGTCACCCAATGCACCGAACGCTCGATGGTCTCGGCTAGATTGAATTCGACGTTCTCATTGCGATCAGAGGCGGAAAAACGCTTGAGTCCGTCCACAATGTCGCGTGTGCGCTCTGATCCTTCCACCGCTCCGGACAGCAGTGGTGCCAAATCGTCGAGAATTCGGTCGATGCGCAACTCGACGCGCAACTGCTCCAGCGCCTCACACGGAGTACCGCCGTGCACCGCATCCAGATAACGTTTCAGCCGTGTGGTGTAGCGCTGCATCGCGTGCACGTTACCCAGGACGAAACTGATCGGATTGTTCAGCTCATGGGCCACTCCCGCCACCAGTTTGCCGAGCGAAGCCATCTTTTCCGACTGCAACAATTGTTGCTGGGTACGCTTGAGCTCTTCGTGCGCCTCGCGCAGTTTGTGATAGGCTCGGCGCAATTCTCCCAGCGGCCGGCCGGTGATCACCACACCCAGCAACTTTCCCGAACCGGATAGGCGCGGCGTGAAATTGAGCGCCACCGGCGTGGTACCACCGTCGCGCGTTTTGAACTGCAGCTCAATATCATTGGCCGGCTCGCTCGTGAGCCCGGAGATCACCCGCCTTGCCGTCGCACACCCGCTTTCGTCGGAGAACAGGGAACCCAGCTTGGCGCCTTTGAGATCCTGCTCCGTGCGCCCGGTGAATACAAGCAGAGAATGGTTCACCTCCTCGATCACCGCATTGCGATCGCACACCACAAGCAGGTCGGACATCGACGTGAGGATGCTGTAGATGAACTGCTGCGACTCTTCCAGATCGGAGTTCTTTTGCTCCAACACCACCTCGTATTGCAGTAACTCGTTGTACACCTCGTCCATCGAGCGCACGACATCGATCCAGGCCGATTCCGAGAATGAATCGATTGCGGTAGGCAGCGGCAATCTGGACGAAGTGGATTGGGCACGTGAATTCATGCTTCTATACATTTACGCTCTTGTGTTCAAGTCGTCGGACGGCTATGCACATGACCATGGCCGCGCCCGGCCCCTGCATCTACCGGCACGAGGTTAACTTGGCCGTGGCGCACGCCGCGCTCGGCGATCAATGCATCGGCGAAACTGCGCACCATCCCGGTTTTGCCGCGCAGCATCACCGTCTCCAGACAATTTTCATGATCGAGGTGCACATGGGTCGACGCCACCACCAGATCGTGGTGGTCGTGCTGCAATCCGGTGAGGCGTTCCGCGAGGTCGCGCTCGTGGTGGTTGTATACATAGGACAGACTCGCCACGCAGTACGGCGCCTGCTTATCCTGCACGCGTAGCGTCTCCAGTTTGCCGCGCAACATGTCGCGCACCGCCTCGGAGCGGTTGAGATAGCCGCGCTCGCGGATCAGGCGGTCGAATTCGCTAGCGAGTTTTTCGTCTAGTGAGATGGTGAAGCGTTCCATATTCTTCCTTCAAAAAAATATTTGCCACAGGGCACACTGGGATCACAGAGAGAAATAGCAGGAGAAAACCGGATGCGTTCTGTGGAAAGATATGTGCATGTTGAGTTCTGCCGGATTCTCTGTGTGCTCTGTGTACTCTGTGGCTGATAGTTTTTCAAGATTTAATGCACCGTGCACACCATGCACGGGTCGAACGAACGTACCACATGCTGCACCGCCAGCGGTGCACCGTCACCACCCTCTTCCGCCGCCAGCCCGACGAGCGCCTGTTCCAGTGCGCCCGGCACGCCCGCCGCATCGCGCGGCGAGAAGTTCCAGGTGGTCGGCGCGATGATCTGGTAGTTGTGCAGCTTGCCTTTGCGCACATCCATCCAGTGGCCAAGGCTGCCGCGCGCCGCTTCGATCAAACCGACGCCGCGCACTTCGTCCAATTCCAGCGCGGGAAGGCAGAAAGGTGCGCCCGGCCGTATCTGTTGCAGCCAGATTTCCATCGCGGGGATCACCAGCGCGAATTCCAGCATACGTGCAACGACCCGCGCCGTCACGCTGGCGCCGTGCCGCCCGACCATATCGCGCACCAACGGGTGGCCCGCCACCATCTGCCGCGCCAGCGGACCGGTCTCAGCCACCTGGCCGGACAGTCTCGGCGCCTTGCACCAGGAATACGCATCGGGCTTGTCCGGTTGTGGCAGGGTGCGCCCTTCCTCCGGCGCGAGCGCGACATCACCCGCCATCCAGCTGCTGCTCACGTCCTCGCGGATCGCGCCAATATCCAACACGTGCGACTTTCCATCTGACCAAACCCCCGGCTGAAAAAGTGCTGTTGCACCGTCAACATACGCGCCGTAACTCATAAATCGGTCAGCAGCACGCCCCATCTGCTGCAAGCCAAGATCGCGCGCGATATGCAAAAAGCGCGGGAAATCTGCCGATTTTGCGCGCGGTTGCATCCATGAATACAAGGCAGGTTCCGAATCAAGCGCGGCCACCGCCTCCAGCGTATCGCCAAACAGTGTGCGTTCAAGAAAGGTGCGGAACTCGTTCAGCAGCATTTTTAGCCGCAACTTTTCCGCCTCCTCCAACGGGCGCGATGAACCGCCCGGTTGCAACGACAGCGTGTGCGGCCAGCGCCCAGCCAGATAGCCCATCACGTTCATGAACTTAGCCCGCACCGGCAGCACATCCGCCGACGCAGTGCCCGTCACTGACTTGAAACGCGCTTGTGTGTCGGCGAACCAGGCGCGATCACGATAACCGTCGCGCGCAAAATCCGGCATAAAGAACAGATAGAAGTGGCTCAGGTGGTCGGCGAGGTTCTCCGCCGCAAGGGTCAGGTTGGCGGCAAGGCGGCCGTTTTCCGGCGGCTGCAGACCCATGCCCTGCGCCAGCGCCTGTGCCGCGGCCGCCGATTGTGCCACTGAACAGATGCCACAGATGCGCGGCACATACACCAGCGCATCCAGTGGATGCTTGCCCAGCAAGATCTGCTCGAAACCGCGGTACATCGGCGAGTTCACATAGGCCGCGCGCACGATGCCGACCTCGATGTCGAGCGTGACTTCGAGGTCGCCCTCGACGCGGTTGAAGGGGCCGATGATGCGGCGGGTCATACACCCCCCTTCACCACAGAGACGCAGACACACAGAGAAAGGCAAAGCCATTCTCCATTTTTCCTCTGTGTCTCTATGTCTCTGTGGTGAATGGTTTTGAACTTGTTTTTCATTTCAATCTCGTCTTCTTGCTCACCGGCGTGATCACCTGATGGTCGGACACAGCGTTTTCCTTTACGCGCTTCGGCGTGGCCGATTTAGATAGCGATGCCAGCGCGACGAACCATGCCTTCGGCATATCTGTCGGCAAGCCGATCGGAATGCCGGCCAACTTGGGCGTGACGCCGAAGGGATGTCCAGGTTCTTCAAAACCCGGTTCGGTGCAGGCGATGCATGGATAACCGCCACGTACGCACGAACCTTCGCCGTTCCACAGGCGGATGTTGCAGTCGGCATGCACCTGCGTGCCTTTGCAGCCCATGTTCTCCATCAGGCAACCCAGATCAGACGGTTTTTGCGCGCTGGCTTTGAATTCGTAATACTCGTTGCGCGAGCAACCGTGATGCACCAGATGATCGGCGTACAAGCGCGGACGGCGATAAATATCCAGTTGCGCTTTACCCATCCCGCCCGCCGCGAGCAAAGCCAGCGCCTCGATCACCCAGTTCGGGTGTGTCGGACAGCCCGAGATATTGACCACCGGCAGCCCGCCCGCAGCGCGATAATCCTCGCCCAGCAAGCCCCCCTGCGCATCGCCGTCATACTGCATACCACAGGCGTCGGCAGGATTGCTGCCGCCAGAGGTTACGCCGCCGAACGCGGCACAACTGCCGACCGCAACCGTGTAGCGCGACTGATGCGCCAGACGTTCGAGCAGGCTCTTCATCGAATCAGCGCCGGTGGTCTGATGAAAACCTCCTGTACCGAAAGGACCGCGCAGCACCGCGCCCTCAAGACACAGAATGTCCAGCCTCGTCGCACCACTGGCGCACTCATCGACGATCTTACGCGCCTCGTCAGCACTTTGCTCCGACAGCGAGGGATGCCACAGCAGGTTAATGCCGATACCTTTCAGTGTATCAAACAGGTTGCGGCAATCTGCGTTCAGCAGCGACAGCGTGCAACCGCCGCAGCCGCCCGATTGCAGCCAGAGCAGATTCAGCGGTTGTCCTTGCCGGGTATCCTTCATGATAAAACTTAATGTGCCTCAGAGAACACAGTGACCAAAAAGAAAGGGACTCCACGGATGCGGATGGTAAATTGTCGTCTGAACCGCTGGAATAAATCTAATTGGCAAGCCAATACAAAGATAGCCACAGACTTCCCTGTGTGCCCTGTGATCTCTGTGGCTAATTTTCGAATTTGTCTCATTCCGTTTTTTTCTCCAACCCATAGCGCGCCAACTTGCTGCGCAGTCCGACGCGCGACAGACCCAGTTCGGTGGCGGCGCGCGTCTTGTTCCAGCGGTGGCGTATCAGGCACTCATTGAGGACACGCGCCTCCAGCGCTTCCATGCGGTCCTTGAGGCTGCCGTCCAGTCCGGCGAGGATGCTCATGTCCTGCGACTGCTCCTCCGGTGCGGCGCGCAACACTTTGGGAGAAAACAGGTGAGCGCCGATGTATTCGACGTCGCACAGCAGGATGGCACGCAGAATCTCGTTCTGCATCTCGCGCACATTGCCCGGCCACTGGTAATTGCCAAGGCATTCCAGCGCCTCCGGAGTAAAACCATTTATCTCCTTTCCCATTGCCGGTACTGCGTCGCGCAGCAGCGCGAGCGCGATCAGCGGGATATCCATCTTGCGGTCGCGCAGCGCGGGCATCGGCAGCACAAACTGGGTCAGGCGGTAGTACAGGTCCTCGCGAAAACGTCCTTTGCGCACCTCCTCTTCCAGGTCGCGATTGGTCGCCGACAGTATGCGCACATCGATCTTGCGCGAACGCGAATTACCGACCGAGCGAATCTCACCTTCCTGCAATACACGCAGCAATTTGACCTGAAACGAAGGCGAGGTGTCGCCAATCTCATCGAGGAAGATGGTGCCGCCATCGGCCTGCTCGAACAATCCGATGCGGTCTTCGTATGCGCCGGTAAAACTGCCGCGTTTGTGCCCGAACAGTTCGGATTCAAGCAACTGGTCTGACATTGCGCCGCAGTTCTCGATGACGAAAGCGCGCGCCGCGCGCGGGCTGGAATAATGGATGGCACGCCCCAGCAATTCCTTGCCCGATCCAGATTCTCCGGAAATGTGCACGGCGATCTCGCAATTCGCCACCCGCGTCGCCAATTCGATCACTTCATTCAGCGGGCTGGATGCCGAACGGACGATGCGCGAGAACTCGTAGTAGGTGCGCAACTTCTTGTGTTTCGCTACTACACGTCGTTGCAACACAGGTTGCGTGGTGTGCAATTCCAGATTCATCTGGTCACTTTGTTGCTGCAGATCGTGCAACTGGGCTGCCGCGCGCACCTTGAGCAGCAGCGAATCCGGATGCCAAGGCTTGAGAATATATTGATAGATACCGGCATCGTTGATGCCCGCGATGATATCCTCGACATCGGTGTAACCGGAGATGATCATGCGCACCGCATCCGGCCAGCACTCGCGCACTTCCTTGAGAAAATCAATGCCGGTCACACCGGGCATACGATGATCGCACAACACCACATTGACGCGTTCGCGCTCCATGATGGCGCGCCCCTCTTCCGCGCTGGACGCGGTCAGCACACTGAATTCCTCATCCAGCGTACGGCGTATTGCCTCCTGCGAGCGCACCTCGTCGTCGATGACCAGAATGATGGTTTGGGTTGCCATGAATCAGGAGTCTCCTGTTGTTGCCGGGTGTTGTTGCATTGTCGCATCCTCCTGCCCGGACACTTTCCCTGTCGATAAAAACAATTCCCGATGCAATGCCAGATGGCGCGGGGTAAAAGCATGCGCGATTTTATACACGAAGTGATGGCGCGCGTAATGATAGCTTGGGTCAAAACCATAGAAATTGCGCCGCATCTCGGCCAACTCGGCGGCGCGGTATTCGGCCAGAGGCTTCTTCGCTTCATCACAGGTGCGGAGTGCGCTTTTATCAGCAAGGCGTTGTGCATAGTCCGGCGCTATCGCCAGTTCCATGGCCATGCGCTTCACCCTGGCACGGAATGCATCAGCAGCGTCGTCAAAACAGGCGTCAATCAATCTTTCCCGCATGGCAGCAGCAGCGGAGATTGGCAAACGGTTATGCATGATGGCGCAGGCTCGCACCTTGCCGACGCGAGCTGGCAACAGATAGGTCCAGTATTCCGAGCCGTACAGGTTGCCCATATTGCGATAATGCGGATTAAGCACCACGCTCTGGCGCGCCCATACCTGGTCGCCCGCCAGCGCAAAGAAACAGCCGCCCGCCCCGGCGTTGCCCTGCATCACGGTAACGGTGAGACGGTCGGTGGTACCTAATATCTCCAGTACCAGGTTGTCCATTGCCTCGATGTTGCGCATGGATTCGTCGGCCGGGCTGTCGGCCGCCTCGATGCGGTTGAGGTGGATGCCGTTGGACCAGAAATCCTCGCCGCCCATCAGCACCAGCACGCGCGTCGGCCGCGTGCAGGCCTGCACGTAGGCCGCACGCAGATTCATGCACTGCTGCGTCGACATCGCACCGTTGTAGAAATCAAAATGCAGGAAGCCGACGCAGCCGTGTTCCTCGTAGCGAATCTCGCCACTCGTCGCGCCTGGCAGAACCGGCAACGCCCTCGCCTCGGCGGCAAACGCCACGACGGCAGGCAGCTTGAAGCCGGGATCGTGTTCGAGGCGGCGCACATGGCCGATCCAGACCGCGCCGTCGCGGGTGGCGCGCAGCACGGCGTCGCCGCAGCGACCGAGCACGGCGCCCGCTGCGCCACGGTATGCGCTCTCGGCGCACGCATCGAACAGGTGGCAGGGCTGGCCGAACAGTTCGTCTTTCACGCCCGGACAGCCGTCGGCTGCATTCAGTTTGCGCAGCACCGTCGCAGTATCGTCAAGCTGCCAGTCGATGGCGCGCTGCGCCTGCTTAATGGAGGGGCGCTCAATGCCGCGTACCGCCACTTTGAAATCGTTCGCCGATGTCGGCTTCCAACTGCCGCAGATGTAATCGGGATAATGCAGCAGCGCTTCCAGCACGCCGCGCACGGCGGCATCGGCCACTTCGCCGCGATACAAACTGGATTTCTTCGCCGCGCGCATGGCAAAGGTCTGCGCCGACCAGATGTCGCCGCCGTCCATGACCGCGTTGGCTTGCAGCACCGTCACACCCCACTCGGTCGCCCCCTGCTGGATCGCCCAGTCGAGCGAGGACGGCCCGCGGTCGCCGATGATGCCGGGATGAACGATCAAGCACACATGTTGCGACCAGATCGATTCGGGAATAGCGCGCTTCAGGAACGGCGCGACGATCACATCCGGCTGCCACAGCGCCACCGCCTCTTCCGCCACGGAATCGGCGATATCGAGTTCGACCGAGACCTCGTGACCGCCCGCCTTCAGCTCCAGCCAGATACGCTGGCTCAGGCTGTTGAAGGAATGGGTCAGCAACAGAATACGCATCATCTCCTCAGCAGATTCTGGGCAGCTGTTCGCCCGCCAACCAGTCCACATTGCGGCGACCGCCAAAGCTTGTCTTCATTTGCACGAAATGATGCGGGTCGGCATGCGCCGCGCCGATGATTGCCGCATCACCCGCCAGCGGATGCGCGCGCATGACTGCCAGCAGGCGTTCGGCATCGGCTGCGGCGCAGATCGCGATGAGTTTGCCTTCGTTGGCGACATACAAAGGATCGAGACCCAGGAATTCACACGCAGCGGCCACCACCGGCTTCACCGGAATGGCTTCCTCGTTGATCGTCAGGCCGACCAACGATTGCTTGGCGATCTCGTTCAAGGTCGTAGCCAGTCCGCCGCGCGTCGGATCGCGCAGACAACGTATGGCCGCGCCAGTTTCCAGCATGGCCGCGATCAGGTGGTGCAAGGCGGCGGTATCCGATTCGATAGGTACGTCAAAGGCGAGATTCTCGCGGCGGCTCATGATTGCCATGCCGTGATCGCCCATGCTGCCGGAAATTAGAATGACATCGCCGGGGCGCACATTGGCACCGGACAAGTCCACACCATCCATCACCACGCCCACACCAGTGGTGGTGATGAACACGCCATCGGCCTTACCCTGCTCGACCACTTTAGTGTCGCCTGTCACGACCGGCACTCCCGCCTCGCGCGCCGCCGCTGCCATAGACTGCACAATGCGCTGTAGGTTGATCAGCGGGAAACCTTCTTCCAGAATAAATGAAGCAGAAAGATAGAGCGGCTTCGCGCCCATCACCGCCACATCGTTGATGGTGCCGTGCACCGACAGACAGCCGATGTCGCCACCGGGAAAGAACAGGGGTGAAACCACATGCGCATCGGTCGCCATCACCAGCCGTCCGCCTGCCGTTGGCAACAGTGCTCCGTCATTACCTTGACGCAGATACTCATTATCGAAAGCGCCCGCAAACAACTCTTCGATCAACTGCGCCATCGCCCGCCCACCTGAGCCGTGGCTCATGTCCACACGTCCGTTCTTAATGTCCAGAGCGCGCACGTAACCTTTTTTTACTTCGCCATTCATGCCAGGATTACCTCGATGTCCTTGAATCGACCATAACTGTAATGTGCCGCGCAGGCACCTTCCGACGACACCATGCACGAACCTAAGGGATTCTCCGGGGTACATACCGTGCCGAACACCTTGCAGTCTTGCGGCTTCTTCACGCCGCGCAAGATCGCGCCACATTCGCAGGCCTTGTTATCGGCCACCGGCTTGTAGCCAATACCGTAACGCGTCTCGGCATCATAAAGGGCGTAAGCCGAGCGTATCTTTAAAGCCGAATAAGGCACTTCCCCAAGACCGCGCCATTCGAAGCTGCGCCGCAATTCCAGCACTTCGGACACCATGGCCTGCGCCTTGAGGTTGCCTTCGCGCGTAACAGCGCGAGTGAACTCATTCTCCACTTCGGCGCGCCCCTGGTTGATCTGGCGGATCAGCATGAGGATGGCCTGCAGCACATCCAAGGGCTCGAAACCGGCAATCACCACCGGCTTGCGATACTCATTCGAAAAATGCTCGTATGGCTGACTGCCGATCACCACGCTCACATGTGCCGGGCCAATGAAACCATCCAACGGCACGGTACCGTACTGACGCACTTCGGGCGATTGCAGGATGTGCGTGATCGCTGCCGGTGTCAGCACGTGATTACACAGCACGCTGAAATTGGTGATGCCTTCGTCCTTGGCCTGTTTGATGATGAGTGCGGTAGGCGGCGTAGTCGTCTCGAAGCCAATGGCGAAGAACACCACTTCGCGCTGCGGATTGTCGCGCGCGATCTTCAATGCGTCTTGCGGCGAATAGATCATGCGCACGTCGCCGCCGCGCGCTTTGGCACGCATCAGCGAGAGGTTGTCGGAGGCCGGCACGCGCAAAGTGTCGGCGTAGGTGCAGACGATCACGTTCCGCTCCCGTGCCAGGCGGATCGCCTGGTCGACGCGCCCGATCGGCAGCACGCACACCGGACAGCCCGGGCCGTGGATCATGTGCACGTTGACGGGCAGCAGGTCGGCGATGCCGTAGCGCGAGATGGCGTGAGTGTGGCCGCCGCAAAATTCCATGAAGCTGTAATTCTTGTCGGTTGCCGCTTCGCGCCGGATGTTCGCGACGATATTCTTGGCCAGTTCGCCGTCGCGGAATTCATCGATATATTTCATGATGCAGTACCATTGGGTTCTGAACGCAATTCGTCCAACTGTCCCATCTCTGCAAACATCGCCAGCGTGCGTTCTGCTTCTTCCTGATCTACTTTTTGTAGCGCATAGCCGACATGCACGATAACGTATTCGCCCACTGTGGCGTCGTCCACCAGCGCCAGCGATATCTCCTTGCGCACGCCGCCAAGATTGACGATGGCATTGGCCGGCGTGGTCATTTCCTCGATGCGGGCGGGGATGGCGAGACACATGATCAGGCTCCTTGATTGAGATGTTGCAACGCGACCGCCGCCTGGCCGAAAGAGATCGCGCCGTCGTTGGGCGGCAATTGCTGCGCGGTCAGCACGGTCAGTCCGCCTGCCGTCAGGATGTCGGTCAGCGACTGCGTCAGAATATTGTTGAGGAAACAGCCGCCACCCAGCGCGACATGCTTGATGCCGCTGCGCCCGGCGGCGCGCTGCATCCAACCGCACAGCCCCTCGGCCAGCGTGGCATGGAACAGCGCCGCACCGTAGGCCGTGTCCTTGCAGTCGGCGAGCTTGACCAGCAGCGGGCAAAGATCGAGGTCGTTCTGCGCGGTAAGGATGTAACCCGGCGCGAGCGGCTCGACTTTGCCGTGGCGCTCGGCCAACCCCTCCAGCAGCATCGCCGCCTGCCCTTCATAGCCCTGCACTTCTTTCACACCGAGCAGGCCGGCCGCCGCGTCGAACCAGCGCCCCATGCTGCTGGTCTCCACGCAGTTCAGCTTGCGCTGCAACATGTCTGTCACCGTCGCCGCACCCGCCCGCCCCGGAAAACGGCGCACGATCTCGTCCGCACGGTTCATGTCAAACAGGGCCGCTGCCGCCATGCGCCAGGGTTCGCGCGCGGCGCGGTCGCCGCCGGGCATGTGCAGCGGCACGAGATGGCCGAGGCGTTCACAGTCCGTGCCCGCCACACGCAACAACTCCCCCCCCCAAGCACAGCCGTCGGCTCCAAGGCCTACGCCGTCCAGCGCCAGGCCGAGTACCGGCCCGGTTACACGGTGTTCGGCCATGATGGCGACGATGTGCGCATGGTGATGCTGCACGGCGAACAGTGGCAGCCCGCGCTCCTCCGCGAAACTCTGCGCGTAGTGCGTACTGTAGAAGTCTGGGTGCAGATCGTGCGCCACGGCTTGCGGCTGCACATCGAGGATGTCGCAGAGATATTCGACCGTCTCGTCCAGCATCTCGCGCGCGCCGACATGGTCGAGGTCGCCAATGTGTTGCGACACAAAGGCTTCGTTGCCCCGCGTGAGGCAGACGGTGTTTTTCAGCCATGCACCGCAGGCTAGCACCGGGGGACCGGAGAACGGCAACACGATGCGGCGCGGCGTGTAACCGCGTGCACGGCGGACGAAGATCGGCGCCTTGCCCTGCCACTTCATCACACCGTCATCGCAGCGATGCAGGATGTCGCGGTCATGCGTGAGGAAGGCATCGGCTAGACCAAAAAGAGAATTACGCGCCTCGTCATCGTCCTTCACCAGCGGCTCGCCGCCGGGATTGGCGCTGGTCATCACCAGTGCCAGTGGCGTGGCCTGATGTAGCCAGTCCTTCCCTTGCGGACGGCCAAGCAATTCGTGGAACAACAGATAGTGCAGCGGCGTGTAGGGCAGCATCAGGCCGATGCTGGAAAGTCCCGGCGCGATGCCCTGCAACTCAGCCTCACACTTCGCCGACTGGCGCAGCAGTACGATGGGGCGTTCACCTGTTTCCAGCAGCGCAGCCTCCTGTTCGCAGAACTGCGCGTAATGCCGGGCCGACCGCGTGTTCAGCACCATCACCGCGAACGGTTTTTCCTCGCGATGCTTTCCGTTGCGCAATCTCTCCACGGTCGCAGCGTCGCGCGCATCGCACACCAGATGGAAACCGCCGATGCCTTTGACGGCAACGACCTGCCCGGCGCGGATGCGCCCGGCAGCAGTCGCAACAGGATCATTGCCGGTGAGCAGGTTCCAGTACGCATCGAACAGACTCAAACGCGGCCCGCATTTGGGACAGGCATTGGGCTGCGCGTGGAAGCGGCGCGTGGTCGGTGTGTCGTATTCCTGCTGGCAGACCGGGCACTGCTTGAACTTCGCCATGCTGGTGTTGGCGCGATCATAGGGCAGGCGTGCGGTCAGCGTATAGCGCGGACCACAGTGGATGCAGTTGATGAAGGGATGGCGATAGCGGCGGTCAGCGTGGTCGAACAGTTCGGACAGACAATCAGAGCAGATCGCCATGTCTGGCGCGATACCGGTGAGCACTCGGCCAGCTTTGCTTGCAGTGATGGCGAATCCGCATAAGCCGGTGGTGGTTTGCGCGAAGTCGTGGGTAATTTTTTCCACGCGCGCCAATATCGGTGGCTCGCTTTGCATGCGTTCAATCAAACGCATCACTTGCGGTTGTTCGCCCTCGACCGTTATCTCCACACCTTCGCTGTCGTTGCGCACCCAACCGGCCAGACCGAGTTCGTTGGCAAGCCGGTAAACGAAGGGTCGAAAACCGACGCCCTGCACTTGCCCCGATACTCTGATCTGCGCGTGGACCATGATTGCTAAAACCTCCACCGCAAGGACACAGAGACACAGAAAAAGGCAAAACCTCCTCCGATTTTCCCCTGTGTCTCTGTGTCCTTGCGGTGAGATTGTTTTTGATTCATATTGTTCGGTGAATACTACCTGCCATCGATGGACTTCCTATCCACAGCCTTCTTGCAACCGGCCTTAATCCAATCCAGCCACTCGCCCATACCCTCGCCGCTGGTCGCCGAGGTGCGGATCACCTTGATATCCGGATTCACGCGGCGTGCGTTGGCCACGGCCAGTTCGGCATCGAAGGTCAGATACGGCAACAGGTCACACTTGTTCAGCAGCATCAAATCCGCGGCGCGGAACATGTCGGGGTATTTGAGCGGCTTGTCCTCGCCCTCGGTCACCGAGAGGATGGCGACCTTGTGCGCCTCGCCCAGATCGAAACTCGCCGGGCACACCAGATTGCCGACGTTCTCGATCAACATCAGGCTGTCCTCGGCCATGGCCAGTTGCGTCATCGCCTTGCCCACCATGTAAGCATCAAGGTGACAACCCTTGCCGGTGTTGATCTGCAAGGCGGGCGCACCGGTGGCGCGGATGCGGGCGGCGTCATTGTCGGTCTGCTGGTCGCCTTCGATCACCGCCAGTTTCATCTGGTCCTTCAGCAGCTCGATTGTCTTCACCAGCAGCGTGGTCTTGCCAGAACCGGGGCTGGATACGAAATTGAGCGCAAAGATGCCGTGCTCGGCCAGTTGGGCGCGGTTCTCGTTGGCGTAGCTGTCATTCTTGGACAGGATATCCTGCTCGATTTTCACCATGCGCGACTGGCTCATGCCGGGCGCATGCGCGCCTGCCGGACCGAGGCCGTAATGCACCGAGCCGTCGGCATGCGAGTGAGAATGATCGTGATGGTGGCCGTGCCCGTGCAAATGGTCATGCACATGCTCGTGCGAGGAACCATCCTTGTGCATGTGGTAATGCATGTGCTTCGCCTCGGCATGATCATGATTGTGTTCATGGTCGTGCGAATGATCGTGATCGTGTGCCGTGCCGTCGGCATGCACATGAAAATGTCCGCCGTGACTGTGTTCGACGGCCTTGCCGTCAATGGTCGTCTCGCCCGCGCCGCAACCGCATACGTTACACATTGCTTTCTCCTATTCCACGTCGAGTTCTTTGACTCTCATTTCATTCCCGCCGGTCACTTGCACCTGATGGCTACCGCACTTGGGACAGGCGTCGTAAAGAGCTCTTACATTCACCATTCCGGCGCAGTGCAGACACCATGCCTGCCCCGGCGTTTCGATGATCTCCAGCTTCGCATCCTGCGCGATGCTGTCGCGCACAACCGCATCGAAACAGAACTTCATGGCTTCGGCTTCCACACCCGCGAGCTGGCCGATCTCCAGCCACACCGTCTTCACGCGGCTGAAGTTCTGCGTCTTTGCAGAATCTTCAATTATTTGAAGAACACCTTCAGCCAGCGACATTTCATGCATCTGAATTCCTTATCCATATCTCATATGCCACACAGGGATCGAGCGACATCACCTCGATCTGCGCACAGTACTCCAACACGCCGCCGTCATGTTTCGCCAACCCGCACAGATCCTGCGCAAACGACCCAGCCGGATGAAAATTCCATTCGGTGGGCGCGACGATCGTATAGTCCGCCACCTTGTCGCCATCCAGCTGAACCCGGTGCAGCAGCAGGCCGCGCGCGGTGCGCACGACGGCGATACCTTCGTCCGCCACCGGACTGCTCATGCTCAATCTCGGTGCGGCTTTGCCACTCGCCATTGTGACTATATCCATCAGCCTGGCCAGCAGACGCGTCAGTGCTTTCGAGCCGCTTTGTTGCCACACGTCAGGCAATAACGGATTGTCGGCGTAATAGCTCCATGCACCCGTCTCCGCCGCCGCACCCTGCCATTCCGGCTGGGCTGCGAATGCAGCATCCCACTTTCCGGCACAAGTCTGCTGCACTTCCACAGCCGACCAGGGTGGCAAGAGCCTGGCCTCGTTGTTTTTGCAGCAGTTTTGCGCCAGTTCGTCCAGCTTGGCCAGCGGTCGCGCCAGCGCGCTGCCCGGCTTGCGCCACCACGTTTGCAGTGCGGCATAACTGTCAAATGCCAGCCATTCCGTTGCCGCCATACCCAGCGCGTCGCGCTCAAACTCGTGCAGAAAAATTGACATCTCAGCCTCGCCTGCGCCAATCTTGCGCAACATCGCATACCAGACTGAAAACTGTTTGTCCTCTTGCGACATGCCAAGCAGATTCGGCCAATCCAGCATCAGGCGCCACAAATGCTCCTGCAGCGCCTCGCACACGATGGCGCGTTCCATCGCCGTGACAGATGGACTCTTCTCGCGCCTCGCCGCCAGCAGCGCAACACTGGCTGCCGCGCCTTGCGCCCGCCCGCACACGCTGAACAGCAGCGGCACGATCTGCGCCACCTGCGCCGGTGTCTTGCCTTTCAGCAGCTTTGCCGCCAGCGGCCGCGTCGAGCTGATATCCGTTGCAGTGACCGACTCACCATCCCAGACTACACCCAGTGTTAACTTGCCAACATCAAACAATCACATCCCCAAGAAACTGCCGCGCAGGAAATCGCGCCGCGACACCGGTATTTCCGCAACCGGCTCGCCCATCAACCTGGCAGCCTCGAATTCCCGTTTTCGTTCCACATCGCGCTGCGCATCGGACTCGTCGGCAACGAACAAGGCCGCCATCACTTGTTCGGCGACCGCCACCGCATCCGCTTGGCGTTCGACATGGATGACCGGTGAGATCAGCGAACAAGTCTGGCAAGTACCCAGCGCCGGTTCGTTCAGCCCCATAAACTCGTACTTGCCGGATGGAAATTCCCAAGTCATCGTTTCGTCCGGCCCCAGCGTTTTGAGTGGCATCTTGTCGCCCGGCATCACCGCCAGGTTGATCGTCCACGGCGTGACCAGCACGCCTACCCAATGCTCCCGCCACTCGCGAAATCCAACAGCCTGAACGCGCAGTGCCGGATTGCAGATTGGCAGACCCGCCATACGCGTCTCGGCAATGTTTTTAAATACCGCCTCCAGTTTCTTTTCAACCGCGTTCATTCGTTATGCACCATGAATTTGTGTTTGGGCGCATCGCAGTTCGGGCAGGTCCAGTGCTCCGGCAATCGGGAGAAGGGTGTGCCCGGCTCAATCTGCCACACCGGATCGCCCAACGCGGGATCGTACACCTCCCAGCAAATCCCACATTCCATCCGCACGTCATCATCAGATAGTTTGCTGGCATCGCCCAGGAATGATCCTTCGCATAGGCTCATATCAAGATTCCATCTTTTCTGGTTCTTGCATGACCATCAACCATTCACCCAAGCGCCCGATACTGTCCTCGTAATCTTCCTGAGAGGCTTGAGCCACTTCCGGCACATCGCCGACCTCAATGGTGTTCAGGATCAATGTATCCATACTGTTGAAGTATTGCACCCACCACACATTCGCCAACTTCGTACTTGAGATGCGGCAATTGCCGTAACCGCGCGAAAGAATGGTCACCGTTCCCACAACCAGTATCGACGTGACGCAATCCATATCTTCAGGAGACATCGGCAACAAGGTAAGGTTGACCACATGCGTCTCATCACCCACTTTATATTTTTTAGATTGATCCACAATTTCGGACAACACCGATAGTGCATTCATGATGCCAGGTGACTTTTCTGGTAGCTGAAAATCGGACACGACATCTTCATGCGCCCACCGCGTCACTATAGGAGGAATAGCACAAGCCATGAGTGTGTCGCCAATGAGACGTGCGTCAGCAGCATACTCATTCACGCGCCACACGCTGGCAAATACTGTTTCTTGTATACGGAATTGACCTGAGCCTCGCACAGCGATACTCACCTCGCCTTCGCCCATCGTCTGGTTGAGCAAGCGCACGACATCCAGGTCTTTGTTGCTCAATTCGATCATGGGTATTTGTTTAGAACTCAACGGGGTCGCCTGCATCGCAGTGCGCAAAGTCTCCACGATCTGGCAAGCCGCGGCCACTACCGCAGGGTCGGCTTCCACATTCAGGCTCGGCAACGCGAACATCGTCATCGCACTGGGGAGTGGCATAAATTGCAGTTCTTCATCTTCAGTCTGCGAGCCGGGACCGTAGGCGACGACGGGGATTGGAAAGTCTTTCATCATTTAGCGCTCCTGATTTGGATTAATGACAAGCGGATGGCTCTCCAGTGGATATCACGGGAATACCGATTGAAGGTGCTCGCCCAATAGGCTTGTCCAACATCTCCGCGATTTCGCGCGTGTATTCATCCCAGTTGCGCATGCCGTCTATCACGCCGACATACCCCCCATCGCGCACAAAGACCAGCGACGGCCAGCGCGCGATGCCGTAACGCGCTTTTTCTTTGCGCGCCAGATCGGGCGAAATGATCCCGGCACGCAAACGCGCACCGGTCAATTTCAAAACTTCTGGCAAGATCACCGCCACATCCCACGTTTCAGGTTGCCGATCTGGCTCTTGCGTAAACAGCACCATGCCGTCCCCCGCCGCAGCGACGAAATCCTCCAAGCCGGTTTCATCCAACAAGGTGATGTTGCTTTGCACGCGCAAACGCTCCAGCAAGCGATCAAAACTCGCTTTGATCTCTGCCGCGCGTATCACTGAAAATTCTACCGTCTCGCTCATACCCCGTCCTTTCTCAAAAAATCCGGCAGCGCGGGTTCGCGGTTCAACAGATCGGCAAAAAACATATCCAGATTAACCCCCCCGCCATCGGCCACAGCTTGCAAACCATCCAGTGCGGCATTCACCAGAGCCGCTCTCTCCGCATCGATCACTTCGCGCCCGGCATCCAGAAAAGTCATCAGCCATTGCCCGACTTCCACCTTGCCCAACAACATGGTGTTGATCACTTTCTGCCCATTGCGCCCTTCGCAGAGGGCGGAGTTCTCGTGCACCTCGATCACCCTCATTGGAATACCTAAACACATAATCAGGCTTGCTCGCTCATGAAGCGTTCATCGCCGATGCGGCATGCCAATTCAGCCGAGGGACGGCCCGCTTCATAGTTGTCCATTTGCAGGACCTGCCGATGCGCTTCGGCCAAGCGAGTCGTGCGTGTCGTATACTTCACCCCCCATTGCTTGGCCTGCTCCAGCGCCACTTCTAACGCGCGAGGTATCTGCGCTTTGACGATGTCGCGCAGACTGCCTCCAAAATCTTCCAACTGCTCAGGTTGCACCCCGATGAGCATCATGGATTCTGGCAAGCGGCCCGCCAATGACGCACAAGCGATGACTTCCTGAAAACCCGTCTGATGCAAACTCATCTTTTTCACCCCCATGAATCGCGGTACTTCATCATCTCGTGCTATGACCATCTCGCCAGGTTGCTTGCTGTAGTCGACCGCATCAAAGACAATCAGATAGCGCGCATCTTCAAGAAATGGCAACAGATAAAGCCCCTGCGTTCCTCCATCCAACACGGTCACATCGTCTCCGAATTCAAAGGCCGCATTCAGCGCCTCAACGCATCGAACGCCAAAACCCTCGTCGGCCCACAAGATATTTCCGATGCCCAACACCAACAATCGCGTATTTTTCAATTCACACCCCTTGCGTAACCATACCCGTAACACAGCATGTCTCGTGCCACAGACACAAAGACATATATCTTCAATTAATCAAGTTGTTGTAAATTATCGACATACTACGCAGCACAATAACTGACAAACTAGTTTTCAGTAAATATCGATTACGGAAGGTTTCTTGCCTTTTTGAAGTACAGTAGCCTAGCCTGATACAAGTCCCAAGCAAATTGCATCTCCAGCCAGAAAGCCACGTCCGAGCCAAAATGCAGCGCAAGGCGGACTGCCGTATCGGGTGTTACAGCGCGCTTAGCGCGCACCAATTCATTGATGCGGCGACGTGAGATACCCAACGCCAGTGCCAACGCTTCTTGCGAGATATTGCCCGGCTGCAGATATCGCGTATCCAAAAAGCGCCCCGGATGCATGGGAACACGATGCGCCGACCAAAAAAAACGCGGGCTCCTGCCCGCGTTTACTCTCAACTTTTGCGACATTGCTCGATCATTGAGGGAAGGTTGCCGCAAGGGAATACATGCCCGCTCATTCGCGAAAAGTGCGCATACCGTCGATCATGGCGCTGATCATGGTCTGCCGCGACATGATGTCTTCGCGGATGGCCGTGTACACGTGCAGAATCACGAACACAACGATGCCCCATGCCACCAGGTGATGCCAGGTGTGTACGTCCTGGCTCTGCCCGAACAGCGGGATGACCCAACTGGTGAACAGCGTATGCGACCAGTGACCTTCCTGCGCACCTTCGCCGTACAGCGCGAAGCCGGTGACCAGCATAAAGGTGCCGCCCAGCGTGATGGCCACGAACATGAACAGATGGCCTAGCGGATTGTGGCCGATGTACTTGTTCGGCTGCTTCTCCAGATACAGATACCAGCGTATCTCCTTGAGCAACCCGGCCCACCACTTCCTGTCGGTCACCGGCAGCATGAACAACTGCCGGGCATGGTGGTTGCCCACGAACGCCCAGTACAAGCGCACCAGCAGCCCGATGGCGAACACATAACCCGCCGCAAAATGCGCGAAGCGGATATAGCCCATGAGGAAGTTATCGCTCGCCTCGCCGCTTACGCTGGGCAACGGGCTGGCGATGAACCAGCCGGTAATGGACAGCGTAATGATGCACAGCACGTTGATCCAGTGCCAAGCGCGTACCGGTGCCTCGTACACATACACCGAGTTACCTGCTGCGGTGAGCGCGGATTCGTCGACTTCAGTTTTTACTGACATGACAGTCTCCTTTCTGTCGCGTTAGCGAACCGTAACCTTGCTCATCTCCTGCCCGTCCGGCGACATGACGTGTGTTGAACACGCTAGACAGGGGTCGAAGCTGTGCAGGGTGCGCAGAATCTCCAGCGGTTGGTCAGCTTTGGCCAGCGGCGTGTTCATCAGCGAAGCCTCGAACGCACCGATCTGCCCTTTGGCATCGCGCGGACTGCCGTTCCAGGTGGTTGGCACGACGCACTGGTAGTTGTCGATCTTGCCGTCCTTGATCTTGACCCAGTGACCCAGCGCGCCGCGCGGGGCTTCGGTGAAGCCTACCCCTTTTGCTTCGGCGGGCCACTTGGACGGGTCCCACTTCTCGACGTTGGCGGTGGAGGTATCGCCCGCTTTCAGGTTCGCCATCAACTTGTCGAACTGCTGCACCTGCAGGTCGGCGCAATACAGCGCCTCGATGCCGCGCGCAGCCGTGCGTCCCAATGTGGAGAACAGGGCCGTGACCGGCAGATCGAGCTTGTGCAGCACGCCATCGATGGTGTCCTTAATGATCGGATATTGCTTGGGCTGCACATAACCCAGCACCATGCGCGACAACGGTCCGACTTCCATGGCATTGCCCTTCCAGCGCGGCGCCTTGATCCAGGAGTACTTGGCGCTCTCGTCCAGCGCCTCGATCCTAGTGCGCGTGCCCTTGAAGTTGGGTCCTTCGGGATGATAGTTGGCTTCGGTGACGCCGTCCCATGGATGCAGACCTTTGCTCTCGTCCGCATACTTGTACCAGGAGTGAGAAACGAATTCTTGGATCTCGTCCGGGTTGCGCAGATCAATCTCGTGGATATTGTTCAGATCGCCATTGATGACGGCACCGCGCGGCAGCAGCAGATTCGGCGCGGTGTAGTCGTTGGCACGTTGCGGGATATCGCCGTAGGACATAAAGTTCTTCGACGACAGTCCACCGCCGTAGCCCCACCCCTTATAGAACGAGGCGATGGCGAGCAGGTCGGGGATGTACACCTTCTCCACGAACTCCTTGCTGCGGTCGATGATGCTCTTGATCAGATTCAGGCGCTCCATGTTGATCGCGCCGACGGCGCCGGTGTCGTTGACGTTGATCGCGCACGGCACGCCGCCCACCAGCCAGTTCGGGTGCGGGTTCTTGCCGCCGAAGATGGTGTGCACCTTGACGATTTCTTTCTGGAAATCGAGCGCTTCGAGGTAGTGCGTCACCGCCATCAGGTTCGCTTCCGGCGGCAGCTTGTATGCCGGGTTGCCCCAGTAGCCGTTGCTGAACGGGCCGAGCTGGCCGGATTCGACGAACTTCTTCAGACGGTTCTGCACATCGCGGAAATAGCCGGGCGAAGACAGCGGCCAGGAGGAGATGCTCTGCGCCAGCTCGGAGGTCTTCTTCGGATCGGCCTTGAGCGCCGACACCACATCCACCCAGTCCAGCGCGTGCAGGTGGTAGAAGTGCACCAGGTGGTCGTGCACATGCAGGTTCAACTGCATCAGGTTGCGGATGGTGTTGGCGTTCTCCGGAACCTGGATGTCCAGCGCGTCTTCCACCGCGCGCACCGAAGTCAGCGCATGCGTGCCGGTGCACACGCCGCAGATGCGCTCGGTGAATGCCCATGCATCGCGCGGATCGCGGCCTTTAAGAATCACTTCCAGGCCGCGCCACATGGTACCGGTGGAGACCGCGTTGCGGATCACGTTGTTGCTGTCGAGGTTCACTTCGACGCGCAGGTGTCCTTCGATGCGGCACACCGGATCGACCACCACGCGCTTGCCGCTGTTGTCGAGCTTGAAGCCCTGGGTTTCGTAAGCTGACATGATTATTTGCCTCCCTTGTTCTGATCTTCTTTACTGCCGCGCGCCTTGGTCAAGGCGCTGACTGCCGCGTGTGCCGCAACGGCCGCACCCGCGATTCCGGCCACCGTGCCGCCAATCTTGTCGGCATTCTCTTCGACGCCGAACTGCTTGATGCCGGTAACGCGGTTGTAGAACCCGCCCTTGTCCCAGAAGCCATCCTCGGAACAGCCGATGCAACCGTGGCCCGACTGGATGGGGAAGGACACGCCGCCGTTCCAGCGCACGGTGGAACAGGCGTTGTAGGTGGTGGGGCCTTTGCAGCCCATCTTGTACAGGCAGTAGCCTTTGCGCGCGGCATCGTCATCCCACTCTTCGACGAATTGACCCGCATCGAAGTGCGGACGACGATAGCATTTGTCGTGGATGCGCTGGCCGTAGAACATCTTAGGTCGGCCCTGGCGATCCAGTTCAGGGATGCGGTCGAAGGTCAGCATGTAAGTCACCACGGCGGTCATCACCTCAGCGATGGGCGGGCAACCCGGTACTTTGATGATGGGTTTGTCGGTGATGACTTTGTGTACCGGTGTGGCACGCGTCGGGTTCGGCTTGGCTGCCTGCACGCAACCCCAGGAAGCGCATGCGCCCCACGAGATGATGGCTTTCGCATCCGAGGCGGTTTCTTTCAGCACCTCAACAAAGGGGCGTCCGCCGTGGATGCAGAACATGCCGTCTTCATTCAACGGCGGATTGCCTTCCACCGCAAGAATGAAATTACCTTTGTATTTTTCTCGGATATTGGCGATGATTTCTTCGGCCTGATGTCCGGCTGCGGCCATCAGCGTATCGTCGTAGTCCAGCGAGAGCATGGACAGCACCACGTCTTTTGCCAGCGGGTGCGCGGAGCGGATGAACGATTCAGAACAGCAGGTGCATTCCAGACCGTGCAGCCAGATCACCGGCGTGCGCGGTTTGGTTTCCATTGCATGAGCGATCTTTGGTGCAAACGATGGCGCCAGCCCAAGTGATGCGGCCGTCAAACTACAAAACTTCAAGAAGCTACGACGCGAAATGCCTTGCCTCCGCATCACCTCATAAAATGTTTCAATGGACATTTCTGTTCTCCCTTTATCAGCACAGGCAATCACTCTCACAATCCACCGTCTGCCCCTAACGGAAAATCATCCTTGCGCTGTTGATATAACAAGTTCTGTGCCACCTCAAAGAAAAGCAAATATATTACATTAAATTATGGTGTTACAAGACAGCCAGTGTGGGATGGGATCTCAAAGTCTTGCCAATCTGGCAAGCACAGATAGGGAGCGACTGGAAAGTTCGCTTCCACCTTTCACAAAATGATCGTCGACCGAATATGGACACTGCGAGAGTGCAAATATTCGAAACACTTTGTGAAAATACCTTGTGCGTCCATAGGAACAATCCCATACGGGCGGATAGATGATTATTCGGATTGGGCATAATTAAATCCTGCATCTTGGGCACGATGAGCAGGAGTCAAATCGCCCAATATTATTTCACTGAAAAAAATCTACGGTCGGCAAGGTTGGGCACCCTGTGGGCACAGGATGGGCACAACGAAGATGGATAACAAAAAACTCACAAGCTCTCGCATGTGAGTTTTTTGTTAAGCAATTGATTATAATATGTTTTTGTTTGGTGGTGATAGGTTCACTCGAATATTATAATTATCTATTTGATATATTTATAAAAGATATACCGCAAAAAAATAAGTTACTGCCAAAGTTACTGCAAATCGTTCTTCCAACCTCTGATCTGTAACCAGCATTCAGATTCCAGCGCGAATTATACCAGCAACACGACCGCGCACCCTCACGGTATCAAATAGCCTATTCAATATTACTTAAATTAAACCTGCCACCCACAAGGTTCATTGTACTTCCGTCACTATCTGTCGCAGCCAACTGTATGATGCGAGATGTGAATGTATTTTCTAAATTAGCACACAACATCCATAACGCTGATACGCATTGCGCATCGAGTTTTGAAACCCTTTGATATTTCCACCAAGACAAAAGCTCCAATGAAAGTCGACTCCACCCCTGCCAGCATTGGAAATCTAGTCATAGCCGTCTCATCGCGTGCGCTGTTCAATCTGGATGAGAGTCATGCAATCTTTGAAAAGGATGGTATCGAGGCATATTGCAGATATCAGATTGAGAATGAAGACATTCCACTTTCGCCGGGAGTTGCCTTCAGTCTGGTCAAGAAACTGCTGGCACTAAACCAGCGCGATCCCGAAAATCCCCGCGTTGAGGTCATCCTGATTTCGCGCAACAGTGCAGACACCGGACTGCGCATCTTTAATTCGATCCAGCATCACGGCCTAGACATTGGGCGAGCCGCCTTCACTCGCGGAGAAAGTACGCACCCGTATATCGCCTCCTTCGGTGCGCACCTGTTTCTTTCAGCCGAGCCAGAAGACGTGCGCAAAGCATTGGAAGCCGGCTTTGCTGCAGCGACGATCCTTCCATCGGCGACGACCCCCACAGCTACAGACAACCCCTCCCAGTTGCGGATTGCCTTTGACGGAGATGCCGTTTTGTTCTCGGATGAGTCTGAGCGCATTTTCAAGCAGGATGGCATTGACGCCTTCGAGGCTAACGAAATCTTGCAATCCAGGCGCCCCTTACCCGGCGGCCCCTTCAAAAGCTTCCTTGCCATGCTGCACCAGATCCAACTGGACTATCCAGCCGACAATTCCCCTATCCGGACGGCTCTCATCACAGCCCGTGGCGCCCCTGCCCACGAGCGAGTGATCCGCACACTCCGCGCATGGAACATCCGTATTGATGAAGCAATGTTCCTTGGGGGGAAAGACAAGGGAGTGTTCCTGAAGGCGTTCGGCGCTGACATCTTCTTCGATGACCAAAGAAAACACTGCGATTCGGCACGGCAACACGTAGCGACAGGCCACGTGCCACATGGCGTGGGTAACGAGTAGGGTGGCATAGATACGCGCCACTGTTGACGAATACGGAATAATCCGTCTCATTGCGCTGCACACATTAGGATTTTTATATGGCCAAACGACCTGACACACACGAAACAGTCCTGCTGGCACTTGAGCTCTTGAAACGCATTCCGAGGGGGCGCAAGATCTCCGCGAAGGAACTACACGAACAGCTCTCCAACACCGACTTCGGACGCGACATCAGAACGATCCAGCGCCAGCTGGAGATGCTGAGCGAACATTTCGAAATTGAGCGAGATGACAGAAGCAAGCCTTACGGTTATCGATGGAAGGAACGCGCCAGAGGAATGGAGCTTCCCATACTGACCGAACAAGAATCGCTGTTACTAAACTTGGCCGAACAGCACTTGCGCTCTCTGTTGCCCGCCAGCGTGATGAAATCAATGGATGGCTTCTTCACACAGGCGAGGGCTAACCTGGGACCGCATTCAAACGCCAAGAAAGAACGCGAGTGGCTTTCCAAAGTACGCGTCGTAAGCACCAGTCAACCGCTCCTCCCCCCTACAATTAAACCCGGTGTGTTTGAACAAGTCAGTAATGCTTTGTATGCCAACCTGTGGCTACAAGTCGACTATCTGAGTGCGGCCGGCAAGCGAACCGAAGCTGAGGTGATGCCGCTGGGACTCGCTCAGCAAGGTCCCAGGCTCTACCTCGTCTGCCGCTTCAAGGGCTATGACAACGAGCGCAGCCTGGCGCTTCACCGCATAGAAGCAGCAAAAGCATCGGAATTCACATTCCAGCGCCCCAAGGATTTTGATCTCGAAGCCTTCGACAATGACGGCCGTTTTGGATTCGGGGAAGGAAACCGGATCCGTCTGTCTTTCCAGATAGACAAGGATGCCGGTTTTCACTTGCTGGAGTCGCCGCTTTCCGAGGACCAGAAAGTCACCGAGCTTGAAGAGATTTATAAGATATCTGCCACAGTCGTTGATACAGCACAGCTCGAATGGTGGTTGAGAGGTTTTGGTGAAAAGGTTCGTTCGATCAGAAAGGTGAAGCTGGTCACGCGGGAGCAATGAGTATTAGTTCGGCACGCCCTGATTTTCCTCTCGGCGACTCTCCGCAGTCGATGAACGTGCGGCCATAAATCCTGGCGGAGTGGCGAATCGCTTCTTACTATGGGCTACAATACCGGGTACGACGCAAATTGTCGCAGCATAAGGTAATAATTCGCTCACTTAATCTGGAGCGAATCTACTGTGATTGTTGCTGTTATTGGAAGCCGGAATTTCCAGGATTTTTCTTTGCTCGAAGCGACACTCTCCTCGCTTCCTGAAATCACCCAAATCGTGTCCGGTGGCGCAAAAGGTGCTGACAGCTTGGCTGAGATTTTCGCAAATCAGCGCCATATCTCCGTGGAGGTTATTAAGCCTGACTGGAAGCAATACGGAAAAGGCGCGGGCATCGTTCGCTACCGGAAGATCATTGAGGTTGCCGATATGGTTGTTGCATTTTGGGATGGGAAGTCCAAGGGCACATCCAGTTCCTTGTCGATGGCAAAAGCTAAAGGGATACCAATCATTACTGTGAGTATTCCATAGCGTCCAGATGATCTTTCCAATCTAAATTCTTGTCTGGCGAAGCTGCCTCGCTGCTTCGAAGCGTAATCAATGAGGGTATTAATGAACAAAAAATCTGAACCAGCCAACTTGGAGAAACCGGATCTGTGGGACTGGGGTAATGAGGTGCTTTACCGCATGTGCCGGGAAGCGCCGGAACACACCAGACATGGTGTCATTGCCGGAAAAGTCTGGTTGATCGGCCGTGCGTATTCTGCTGCAATTGAGCGTGGAGCGGGAGGATATGCGGATATCTACTCGACTCGTGTGGCACCGATGATGATGGATTCTGACATCGACCTCTGGATCACGATAGTGCGACCGATTGAAAGAGTATCCAGCGAAAATGTAACGGACGTTTTGCGCGTCCATCAGCAAGTAACCGGCCTATTCAATCGCATCACCGGCCTGGAGAAAAGATCGCTCGCCTCGAAATACCTGCACTTTCATCTGCCCAATGCGTTTTTCATTTTCGATTCGATCGCCAATGCAAAGCTTAGAGAGCTGCTAAAGGGGAAAAGATTCCAGGTGCCCGCCGGATTCGACACGCCCTATGCGGAGTTTGTGTATCGATGCCTATGGTATCGGGACAACGTATTCGAGCCTGATCTGGGACGTATGAGCACCCCCAGAGAGTTGGATCAACACCTGCTCGGCTATTGATGCCTGCTATCATTCCCGTATCGAATCAAACATGCGGAGTGAAATTCAAGATGGCGCTCATATACCCAGACGGATGGCGGGACCTGTCTTCGACTGGTGCGGCAGCCCGAGAGATCGAGACCCTCGCCTCTCTTGCCGAGTCTTTACCCAATGACTACCGGATCTACCACGGTGTCCACTGGACAAAGGTTCAACAGAACTACCAGTTATGGGGCGAGATCGATTTCGCGATCCTGAGTCCGTCTGGAAAGCTGCTACTAATAGAACAAAAGAGCGGATTCCTGACCGAGACAGCTGATGGCTTGGTCAAGACTTACAACAACAAAACGAAACCTGTTGCCTTCCAAATGAGCCGCACATTAGAAGGTTTGCGTACAAGGCTCAATAATCATTGCAAGGGCAGCAAAGTCTTCCTGGAGTCCCTGCTCTACTGCCCGGATTACACCGTAAAAGATATGGGCTCGGCCGGCCTCGATCCGGCCAGAATCATCGACGCTTCGCGGCGCGACCATCTGACACACATCATCCGTTCTATCCTCCCCCTTGATCTGCCAGTCGATCCAAACGCCGCTCAGATCCATGCATTTCTGACGGATACACTCAAGCTGACTCCGGATGCCAATGCCTATGTAGGACAGGCGCAAATCCTCTACACCCGGCTATCCGGCGGCCTTGCAGAATGGGCACGTAAAATCGAATGCGAACCGCATCGCTTACGGATTATTGGCACTGCCGGCTCCGGAAAGACACAGCTGGCCTTGTCGGTTTTCCAGGATGCGATTGCAGCCGGACGCCGTCCACTCTATGTATGTTTCAACCGTCCTCTGGCCGATCACTTTGACCGGATGTCGCCCGATGGTGGAATGATCACTACCTACCATCAGCTCTGCAACAAGGCATTCCAATCTCAGGGACATAAACCAGACTTCTCCAAGACAGAAACGTATGGAGAACTTGAGTCTTTCATGACCAGCTTCCAACCTTCTGAGGACTGGCTGTTCGATGAACTAATCATTGATGAAGGCCAGGATTTCACGACCGAGTGGAAGGATAACCTGCTGCGTTTGCTGCGTCCTGATGGCAAAGCCTGGTGGCTTGAAGATCCAATGCAAAAACTCTATCGGCGTCCGGATGTCGCGCTAGAAGGCTGGGTCACCCTGCGCTCGGACACGAATTACCGCACTCCCCGAGACATCCTGGAAAGCCTGACACGGCTGATCTCTCTCCCATCACCGATTGAGGCAGGAAGCCCCTTGTCAGGCTCTGACCTGGACATTCTTACCTATACTGATACGGCTGGGCTGATCGAGCAGACCAAGCACGCAATCACCCAGGCCATCGCCCAAGGCTACAAGCGCGACATGATCGCACTAGTGACATTCAGTGGCCGCGAGAAATCAAAGCTGACTGCTTACGATAAGCTGGGGCCATTCACACTGAAAAGCTTTACCGGAAAATACGATCTGCTCGGGAATCCAATCTTCTCCGAGGGCGACATCTTGATGGAATCCGTCTATCGCTTTAAAGGGCAGGCGGCGCCTTGCGTTATCTTGACAGAGATCGACTTTGAAGAGCTCGATGATGTCACTCTGCGGAAGATGTTCGTAGGAGCGACACGCGCCACGATGAAGCTGGTATTGATACTGTCCGAAAAGACCGCCCAGTATCTACTGAGCCGCCCATCCTGATACAGCCCTTTTCTAGTGATGCATAAAGGACTCCAATTGGACTGATGCTCTTTGCGCCAATTCATTGAACTCCATGCAGCTTATATCTTCTAGAACCTTTGCTCGTTCCTCAGGGGTTCCCGCAAGAGCCACTCTTTGGCATTGGATTTTCTCGGCTTGTTGGTAATCCCCAAGCATGTCGCAAATCCAAGCAATTTCCCCGAGAACAACTAGATCGCTCGGACACAACTTATGAGCGATATAGAGATACTTCCATTTCATTTCCGGCTGTATGCCAAAGGCAAGAGCCAAATCACGCCACAATTGGTGATTCGTCGGTGAGGTGGCAATGCCCGCCATGATTCGACGAATAGCCCTCAGCAGATCAGGATAGACCTCATCTTCCTTGCATCCCAGTCGCACCATCAACGCGCAAATCTCTTTTTGCGTTGGCAGCAAATTGGCAATTTGCACTGGGGTAAACGATTCCGCCTGATTGGCCATGTGCACCTCATCATGTTTTCCGAAGAACCCAATGATATGCATAAGCACGACACGTTGTGTCGCATGGTGAATCGCGCGTACTGCCGATAGTGTTACTGTCGCACTGCTTCCTCAGCCAGCTTCCTGAAGTCGAATCTTCCAGCCACCTCTTGCTCCAAGAACTTTATGAATTCGAGTGATCGGATGTATTTGGCGGCAAGGTCATCCCCCGCCCTTGTGACAGCTTTCCGATAGATCAGAACATCCAATAGTTTCTTCCTGATGAGTGGGGACTGGGTGAATCTGTTTAGCAGATGGAGCGCATTATGATATTTGCTGTCAGGCGACGAATTTTCAAATCCCCTTTGTTGCACTAGCAGCAGCTCAGGCAAGCCAGTGGATGATCGCTGAAGCTGGTACTCGATAGTCACACCGGGCTCATTCAATTTGCCCCTTATTGAAAAAATAAACGCACGACCACTCGAACACTGCCCAATAAAACCACCAACGCAGTTGGACATCCGCCTACCTTCTATTGCCAATTGAATGGCATTGGTCAGCTGGAGTATTTTCAGCTCGCCCAACTCCAATGGCTCTTCCAGGATGACTGGGAAACTATTCTTGGACACGTTGCTGGGCATCGAATCAAGCCGATTCTCTTCCGCTCTCCACTTTCGAGATAGTTTTTCCAGGTGTGACAGCCCCAACGAACATGCCGCTTCAGTTGCCAGACGCAGTACCGCCCCCCCGTCCTGATTGGCCTCCCTCCCATCTAACCATGCAGTGGCAATTATTGCGCTCCGAACATTTTCGGCAAAGCGCTCGATTACCAATGCCCTTTCATCAAAGCTCGCCGATACATCAAGCCTTCTGCTCCAATTCAATTTGGAGAGTTCACCCAGCAACATGCGACTGGATAAGGCGGTGGTTGGCATCCTTGTCATCTTGTACAACACATTGATCGTATCGCCAAAAACCTCCCACTCATGCTTACTTTTTGGCAGCCTATTCACATCGAGGCCGCCAAGGATTATCACAAGTTCCTTGATGCGCCCCGCCCATTGGGTGCCAATATCCTCGATGCCAAGTCCATTCAGATGGCGGATACATTTTTTTGGACAGTGGAGAAGTGTTGCCATGAAATCGACCAATGGCACGCCGGTATCGATTGCCTTGATGATTGATGCAGTCAATTCATCCTTGGGCGATAGGAACAGCTGCTGCACAAACAAAGGAAACGTCTGCTTCGCCTGCCTCCGATATAGCCTTATCTTTTCATCGTCCGGTGTGAAGAAGTTGTATGCGGACTGCCATGAGCATTGCAGGTGTCCGTATTGGCCATTAACCGACTGATCCAGGGCGTGCATGAACACACTGATTCGCGCCGACAGTGCGGCCCCCAGCTCCTCTGCGGCCACAGCAGTAATCGATCCGATCTGTTGTATCGAGAATGACTTGCTGCTGACTACCAGCCGCGATGAGGTGTGTTGTTTCCAACCCTGAATGTTCCAGCTTTCGAGCTTCTGTGGATCATCATCCACGAACTCAAGTGGAGCGCCAATTGCGAATCCAACCCTGTCGGCTGCATTTTTCCAGCTAGTGATCCATTCTGGAAGTTTATTCCCTTTCTGCGATGAGTTAATGACTGAAAAAAACCGCTTACTCCGGTGGTCGCAGCGGCCTGACCGTCCGGTTGCGGGAGGGGTGAACGACCACGCCGTTTTCCTGCAAGATGGTTTTCATCTCCTCTTTGGTCATGTAAAGCCGCTGCAGCGGCCCTTGGTTGGAGTCGATCATTTCGTACCAGGTTGCGCCGTCATGTTGAAACACCCTGGCGAGCACAATTTCGTGCCCGCTTCTGACATTGCCGTTCGGCGGCGCCACGTTCACCATCACGCGCAAACCCTGCTTCAGTTTCTTGTCGAAAGCCTCGCTGTTGACCACTTCGACCCGGCCGAAGGCTTCGCCCAGCATCACCACTTCTCCGCCGATCAGGCCGCGCTGTTCGATTGCCTTGCCGGGGTCCGCCCGATCGGCGGCAGTGCGCCAGTCGCCTTCGCTGATGAGTTTGGTCGCGCGCGCGGCGGCCACGCCGTAAGGAGTATCCGTTGCATTGGCCAGCGCAAATACGGCGCAATCCTGGAATGATTGTGTGCCGGCTGCGGGGAATCCCGGCCCATCGCCCGCGGATGCCGCCCGCGCCAGTTCCGCGTTCTGCCCGCGCGCGAGGATGCTATCCCAGGCGTCGACGATTTCTGTGCCGGTCGCCGTTCTGCCGTCGCGGCCAAGGGCTTTCAGCGCCGTCGCCAGCCGCCCCCGTTCCTGCTCCCCCCAATGCAGACGCTTTGCCAGCTCATTCATTCTGCCGATGATGAAGCTGCTTTCTGCATCGTCCAGATCGTCGGCAAGTTTATTGATGGCGTCGCTCAAGGCCAGCACTTCGGCATTGAATCTTTGCCGGCGCTCCAGACATACCCGGTGCTCGCCGGAGTCCTTCACCACCCTGGCGCAGTCCCGGTTGATCTGCGCGCCTTCCTTGATCAGCGCCCGCTTGCGCTGCGCGACCGGCTGCAACCTGGCATGCAGCGGTTCGCTGACGCTTGCCGGCAGATAGTCCGGTATTTCAGGCATGGCGGGCAGCCCGGCAAAGGCGGGCACCGGGGCGAGCAACAACAAGGTGGCAAGCAGGGTGAAGTTTTTCATGAACAGATCCTCCCAACCGCGTGATCGATTATTTTGGCGAAGGCACCGCCAGCGGTTTCCGGCGTTGGCTCCGGCTGCCGCCGTCTTCGGAGAGATCCACCGAAACGCTGGTCAGCTCGCCTTTCTCGAGGCGGTTGTTGGCCAGGATAAGGTCGGCCAGCGCCTTGCGGTCGCGTTCCTGCCGGTCGATTTCCGCCTGTGTTTTGCCGGTGATCTTGCGGCTGTTGACTTCATTCAGCTCGCGCTGCACCCGGCGCAGCTTTTCATCGGCGGTCTCCCCGGCCGGGGCCGGGGCAGACGGCACGGCGAACTTGTCGCCGCGCTGGCGCATGCGTTCGGCAATGACCACGGCCCGGTCGAGAATCTTCTTTTCCGCCGCCTTGGCCTGTTCCAGGGTCATCGCGCCTTTTTTGAAATCCGGATACGGCCGCGCGGCCGGGCATTGCACACCCAGCGGCTCGCCATTCAGCGCCTTCATCGCCTCGCTCGCCAGATTGCGGAATTCGTCGTAGTCGGGCTTGCCGCTATTGGACAGCGCGGCGAAGGCATAGCCGGAAATCGCGGCGGCGCAATTGAGCTGTTTCCAGGCGGCGTGCGCACCCCCGAGGTCGCGCGTTTCCCTGGCGGGCTTGAGCTCGCGGATGCCGGTATCCACTGTGCTGCCGCGCAATGCGCTGCCGCCCGATACATTCGGGGTGATGCGCATGCCGGTGGAGCCGCGCAGGGTGCCGGCGGCTTCATTGCGGTCGCGCAGGAATTTGGCCTGACGTTCTTCCTCTTCCTGGCGGCGGCGCTCCTCTTCCGCCCTGCGCTGCCGTTCGAGTTCCGCCTGGCGTTCCCGTTCAGCACGCTGCGCGGCCTCGGCTTGCTCCTGCGCGCGGCGCTCGGCTTCGTAATCGCGCCCGGAATTCCGCGAGCCGCCGCTGTCGAGGCCGCACAGCACCCTGCAATCATCATTGCAGCCGGCCATGGGGCGGGAGCCATCCGGACAAGAACACGGGCTGGATCCCGCGCAATGAGTTGCGGGTCCGTCATACGCAAAAACGATGGCCGGCATGACAAGCGACCAACCGACCACCAAAGTGCCAAAAGTTTTCTTCAACATAAGTGCGCCTCCTGACCCATCAGACCGTCATACCCGCGCGCGGAGGACGGTCTGGTTGCAAATAATTGCGCGAATGAATTCGCCCCTACAATAACGAAGCAACAGCATCACCCCAAAAAACCGCGCTTGGCGGCTGCGCCGCCATCCTTCCGCACAAAGGGTAAAAGTGTAAAACATCAAAATCTAACCTCCCTCCGCTGCGCTACGGGAGCATCCTGGCGAGACGAAACCCGAAGCCCCTGTAGCGGTACGCAGGCTCGCCCTCGTTGCGGTACGCCGCGCGGGTGCCCCGCGGAGTGACGTACCAAGAGCCGCCGCGAAGCACGCGCTCCGCGCAATCGCCGTGGTAGCAGTCTTCTGCCCATTCCCACACGTTGCCGCTCATGTCGTACAAGCCGAAAGCATTGGGCCGTTTGCGCCCGGCCGGGTGGGTCGCGCTGCCGCTATTTCTGTCATACCACGCCACGCTGTTCACATCGTCGCTGCCGCAGTATTCCTGCTGACTTCCCGCGCGGCAGGCGTATTCCCATTCCGCTTCTGTCGGCAGGCGGTACTGCTTGCCGGTCTTTTGGTTGAGCCTCTGGATAAATTCTTTGGCATCGTTCCAGCTTACCTTTTCCACCGGGCAGGTGTCGCCGCAGTTCTGAAAATGGCTGGGGTTGTTGCCCATGATGGCGCGCCACTGGCCTTGGGTGACTTCATACTTGCCCATGGCAAAGGCCGCTCTGCCGCCGCCCGCCGGCAGCACCACCATCTCGGGGCAGTCGGGGCAGTCGCGGAAACTCAGGCCGGTTCGCGGGAGGTCATGCGCTTTCTTGTTGCGGTACTCGACCTGGTAGATCAGCGCCTTGATGTCTTTGCTGTCGGGCGAGGCCAGCAACGCAAGCTTGAGGCTGCGCAGTGCGGCCGCGTAATTCTCCGCCTTGTCCTGCGCCACACCGAGATTGAAATACGCATCGCCATACCACGGCGCGGCCAGCGTCGCCTGCTCGAATTCCTTGGCAGCCTCTTTGTAGTCCGCCACCGCTTTCGCCCCCGTGAACGCCGCCGCGCCGTATGCCATGTGACGCTCCGCCTCTTCCGGCAGCGCCGGTGCGGGTTTGAGTTGTTGTGCCAGCTTGATGATCTGCTCGCGCAGGGCGTCGTCCGTCGGTCTCTGCTGCAACTGCTCCACCATCTGCTTCAATTGCTCGCGCGGCGATTCCGCATTGGCACACACCGCGAACATAGTCAGCATCAATCCTAACGCCAGCATCCATTCAATACGTTCATTAAGCAGATATCCCAGGGACTCCCCTGCTTCCATAACAGCCATGCTGGTGCGAAAGAAAAATACTCGGCCATTAGCCAACTCAACCAGCGCAAGCCCCTTCCCCATTGTTGTTTTGTTGAGCGATGGCGCATTCTCAAAAATCAGAATTTGACGTGCTGCCACACCCGGCTGGCTGGAGATATAAGTGATCGCAGAGGGAGGAATTACCTCAGATTGATTTGTCGGCCAGTCTAGGCGTACTGTATTTGACATGTACTGTGAACAGGCTGAATCGAGCATCAACTTCCTTTAAGACAGCTTGCGCTGTTATCTTGGAGGTTGATTGTCGCTTGAGGTTGCGACATTTCGTGTCGCATAAAAAGAGTATTGAATTAGAAAGGATGTTATTTCACCTTCCCCCGCTCCTTGTTGGAGATTGTCTTAACCGCCACAAAATCAGAATCAGGAAATTCATCCATAACTCACCTCCTGGCTTCCTCAATTGCTCAACTCGCAACAAGTTTTGTTCACAATTAAGGTGGAAGGAACTGTTGAAACATTGTGGACAAGTTCACTATTCCTTTCGGGGACAATCAGATATGACGACTGATCAATCACTGCGCAGCCCCTCAGACTCTGATCGCCGCTCCCGCCACCGGCAAGAACAACCATTTCTCCAGCACCTTCTCCCCGCTTGTCCGCTCGATGGCTTCTTTGTAGGCTGCCAACTGACCGGCATATTCCTGCGCGATCGCATCCCAGCGATCAGCGCCACCGGGGCTGGATTTGTGGTCAATTAATATCCACCCGCCATTTACCTTCAGCAGGAAGTCGATACGCCCTTGCAGCAACTGCCCGGTTGGCATCTGCATCACGGTCGGGATCTCGGCATAGGGGATGGCGTCCGGCCATCGGGCCTTGATCCAGGTGTTGAATGCGGAGATCTGTTCCAACAACTCCTGCGACTGCACTGCGTCGCCTACATCCATACGCTGAAGTATCGATGCAATCTCCGCCACGGTGATGGGCGCTGCCGGGTCAGTGAAATGGGTGCCGATGCAGCCGTGTATGGCTGTTCCAAGCTGCGCCATATCCACACCGGCCTTGAGTGACATGCGTTTGCCAACATCGACCGCTTCAACCACCTTGCAATCGATTTGCACCGCAGCAGAAGGAGTGAACTTGAGGGGCAAACGAGCCAGGCCAGTTCCAGCAGTTCCCTTGAACCAATAAAGCGATTCCTTTCCGGCGCCA
>Ga0210038_1000191_pt1 | contig 41840 bp, 30 predicted proteins | sample CryGeyCG2114_020_FD_183970 | JGI IMG/M metagenome (GOLD analysis project Ga0210038, IMG submission 183970) | Groundwater microbial communities from aquifer - Crystal Geyser CG15_big_fil_post_rev_8/21/14_0.20 (SPAdes) (version 2) | ecosystem: Environmental > Aquatic > Deep subsurface >... | reverse complement strand
CCATAGACAACAACCTCATTCTTCAAGCATCATCTACGAACTTTGGCACCTTCCTCGGCTTTGAGGCGGGGTTTAGCAATAAAGCAACGGGGCTATACAACATCTTTGCGGGCTACCAGGCGGGCTACTCAAATACGACAGGGGATTATAACACCTTTAATGGCAGTCTGGCGGGCTACTATAACACCACGGGATCGAAGAACACCTTTAATGGCTATTTGGCGGGCTACTCCAACACCACGGGATCGAATAACACCTTTAATGGCTATTTGGCGGGCTACTTCAACACCACGGGATCGAATAACACCTTTAATGGCTACCAGGCGGGCTTGTTCCACGCCACGGGCGGAGAAAACGCCGTGGTCGGCAACATGGCGGGTTATGGTGCTTTCAACGCCACCACCTACGCCTTCTCCACGATCATGGGCTATAAAGCGGGGTACGCGCTCTCCTCTGGCTCTGGCAATATCCTTCTTGGCTTCCAAGCGGGGGACGCGCTCACGACTGGTTCCAACAACATCGTCATTGGCTATAACATTGACACGCCGAGCGTTTCCTCCGCCAACACATTAGACATCGGCAATCTCATCTACGGTACAGGGATAAACGGCACGGGGACGACTGTGTCAACAGGTAATGTCGGCATAGGCACCACCACGCCGTATGCCAAACTCTCGGTAGCGGGCCGCGCGGTTATTGACAACGATGTATACGCGAGCTACTTCACCGCGACCTCAACCGCGACGACGAGTACGTTCGCGGGCGGTCTCAATGTCGGCTCGGGCGGATTGGTCTACGATTTTTCCAGCGGTGTTACATCCATTGGCAGTCTGAAGTTTGGCGCGGCGAATTTTGAAACCAACGCGGGCGTGGTGAGCTGGAACGATCTGCCGGTTACCAGCGCGGCACCAGCTGGCACCAAAGAATCCTACATGGCGCAGATTGACGGCATCTCGCTCTTGACGGTGTATGCCGAATCAGACGGCGCGGGCGACATCCAAAACTACGGCGTGGGCGTTGGGTCAACGACGCCGTCCGCCCTGTTTGCCGTGCATCCCGTATCCGGCAAGTCCGCTTTCTACATCGGCTCAACAACCGTCGCAACATTCGTCGTAGACAAAAACGGCAGCGTGATTGTGGGCAACCCAACGGGTGGAGGCAAGGGCTTCGGCACGATTAACGCCAAAGGCGTCTATGATGATAATACCTTGTTGACCGACTACGTGTTTGATGCCTACTACGACGGCAGCGTACGACCTGAAGATGCAGATCTCCACGGCGACTACCGCACACTCACGCTTAACGAAATGGAATATTACGTCCAAACCAACCGCCACTTACCCACTATCACCGGACGGAATGAGTGGCACGCACAGGGTGGCATCTCGCTCGGCAAACTCGCAACGCAACTGTGGGAAACCACCGAAACCAATTCGCTGTATATTCTTGAGCTGAAGAACAGGTTGGATGCGTACCAAAGTCTTTTTGATGAGTTCAATATTACGCTCACTGATGTCCGTACACTTGATCAAAGCCAAAACTCCATTGACCCATCAACGGTGGTGAAGGGACAAGTCTTTACCACAACCATTATTGCCAAAGGCGGCATTGTGTTTAACCAAGACGCGGCAGGTGTGGCGCGTATTCTTCCCGGGGACGACCATGTGGATGTGGTATTTGACAAAGAATATCCCTACCCGCCCATTGTGACCGCTACCCTCTTGACTGACGTCAATTTGGATAGGTATCGCATTGCCCACAGCAGTACCAAAGGATTTACGATTACTATCAGCCCGGTGTATGGCGACGCGTCGATTGCGTTTAACTGGATAGTGCTTGCAACGGATAATTCGCAAGAGTTTAATTCTGACGGGACGTATGGCGGTGTAGAAAAGGTGCATGGAGCGTGGAGCGATTATACCGACTACTATGACCGCGTGGGCTGTGCGGATCCTGGAGCAATAAATTATCTTGCAACGGCACTGGAAGACGACGGAGGCTGTGTCTACCCGCAGGAGGATAGTGCGGACGCGGCGATAATGCTATCAGATGACATGAGTATTGCTCCGCAAGCGGCGGATGATTTTGCAGAATCGGGTGCGGCGATTTCTACCGCAACAAACGTACCGTTGGATGTGCCAACGGAAAGTACGGTTCCTCTATCGCCACAAGATGCAGAACAGGCAACCATTGCCGAAGCCGTGCCATCTGTTGCGGGCGCTACCGATGATGAAGCGCCGACAAACGCTACGGAATCAACCGGAGCGAGCACAACCGGCACCACAACCCCCGCATCATAACGTTCAAACTCTCCAAGCGTGGTTGAAAAAAAGTTTGTGGTATAATCAGCTAACCGTCCCTCTGTCTTTACTATGACGATTCTCCAAAAACTTTTCCAGGGAAGTCTCTATGCTTTCTTGCTGCTATTTCCCATTCTCGTGTTGCCGTTTTCTCTCCATCCGTTAAGCGATACCAAGCAGATGGTGCTTGCGGTTACGGTTTTTTTGGCGCTGTTTTTTTTATTGCTGTTCTCCATGCACGAGGGGAAAGTGACGATTCCCAAGAGCAAAGCGCTTGCATTTTTCTGCTTGTTCGTCTGCTGGATGTTGGTGAGCGCGCTGGTTTCCGGCGCTCCGGTTGCCAGCGTGTTCGGAACCACTACCGAAAACGTTTTTTCACTCGTGAACATGTTCTTGTTTGGATTGTTGCTGGTGTTGCTGGTTATTGCTGGAATCACCGAAAAATTCATATCGCGGGCGATGTGGGTGTTTATTGCTTCGTTTCTGCTTCTTGCACTGTATACCGCGCTGCATATCGCGGTGTTTCTATGGCAGCTGCCCTTGCCGCAGGTCCTCATCCCTCTCCTTCCTTTTGCCACCACCAACGCGCTGGCGATCTATTTAGGATCCGGTGTGACCGTGATGTTAGGCATGCTCATATTTGGCGGAATCAAGCGTATCGCCAAAGTTTGCTTGGGGATCCTTTGTTTCATCCTCCTTCTGCTGGTGCTGCTCTTGAGTTATAAAGTCATTCTTCCTGTTGTCGCTTTTGTGCTGGTACTGTTTGCAAGTTTTAAAATTATGCGCCAAGGAAGCCTGGCGCTTCAGGAAACGGTACTCTTAAGCATGATTTTTGCCATCCTCATACTTGGTTTTATCGCTCCGTTGCCCTATTTTGACCAAGCGCTGGATATTGCCAACGAGGTGCGTCCCAGTTTTCTTGCTACGCGCACCATAGGACAGAATATGATCGTGGATTCCTGGTGGAAAGGATTAACGGGAAGCGGTCCAGCACTATTCGCCTTTACCTATCAAACCTATAAAGACCCGACGCTCAATTACACCGACTTTTGGCGCGCGAATTTTTTGCAAGGATTTTCCTTTATGAGCACGATGCCGATAAGCGCCGGATTGATTGGTTTTGCGCTCTTTGGCGGTTTTCTCGTAGGAGTCGGTGTTGAGGGATTTCGCGCCTTATACGCCTTGCGCAAAGAGAAAGACGAGATTTTCACTTCCGCCGTTTCGGTGTATGGGTTATGGCTCTATCTTACGCTCTTTGCATGCATATACCCGTTTGACTATGGGTTGTTGGCAATGTGGTTCGCGAGTGCCGCGTTGGTGCTTGCCATTCGGCTGCGCCTGGATAAGAAAGACGCGCATACGCTCACGTTTTCCAAATATCCCGAAAAGGCCTTTACCACGTCGTTTGCGCTGTTTGCCGCCATGTTGTTTCTGGTCTTCGGTATGTACACACTGCTCGGACGCTACGCTGCGTCCATACAGTTTGCGCGCGCGGCGGCTGTGCTGGAATCGGATACGGACCTTGCCCTCTCACGGATTGAGTCGGGTATCAAGCTGTTTGGCTTGACGGGAGAAGGGTATCGGCTGCTGGCGCAAGGCTATACGCGCGAGGCGAGTCAAGCGCTTCAAAAAATGGGACAGGGACAAAATGATGCCTACCGCATGCGCTTTACCCAAGCGCTCAATAATACGCGCGCCGCGGGAGAAGCCGCAACGAGCAAAAATACACTGGACGCGCAGAATTATCTGCTGATGGGAGAATTCTACGAATCGCTCATACCGTATGGCGAAGGCAATGAAGACTTTGCGTTTGCCGCTTATGCACGAGCAAGCTACCTTGAACCGGCAAATCCGGTAGTGCATTATGAAGCGGGAAGGGCATATCTTGCGTTGGCGCAAAAACTCACCGCGCTGCGCGCGCAGCTTGAGACGCAACAGCAGAACATGACTACGGAACAGCTTCGTGTACTTGAGGATGCGTACGCGAATGCCGAAACGGAAGTGCGGAAAGCGTTGGAATTAAAGAATGATTATTTGGACGCGCACGTGCTCTTAGTGCAGATTTATGCTTCGGGAGGAAAAATGCAGCAAGCGATTGAACAGACGAAAGGATTGGTTGTTGCGTTTCCGCAAGACACGGACTTTGCTTTTCAACTGGGGCATCTCTACTATGCCAACAACAACTACACGGATGCGGAAAATATTTTAAAGGAAATTGTACGCGTGTTTCCCGATCACGCGAATGCGCATTACGTACTGGGGCTTATCTACGAACAGCAGAACAAGATTGCCGACGCGATAAAGGAATTTTCCACGGTTGCGGAACATAATCAGGACAATGCTGATGTTGCCGAGCGTTTGCAGAAACTGCGCCAAAGGGTACAGGAACGGCAGATGCAGGAAGAGGCGGAGCAGGCAGTCCAAACGGAAGATTCGGGAACGGATGCGCAAGAATAGCTCAAGCCGCAACATTGGTACGACAATCACGAACAAACCCGATGCGTTCCTCGGGATAGGGCAATACATGACAGCTTGCTCAATGAAAACGCTCTTTGACCCGATCAAGAGTATCGGTAAATGCCAAATCCAACGCTGCCGCCGTTTCAGTGAAAGATGCGCGGAGTAGCTTTGTTTCACTTGCGGTGCATGGGTTGAGCACATACTGGTCAAGGGAGATTTGTTGGGCGTGCATAGGCGCGATGCCGATGCGGAAACGCAAAAAAGAAGCATCGGGAATATGCGCAAGGATTGAGGCGATACCGTTGTGTCCGCCGGATGTCTTGTTTTGCGCTACGCGCAAATGCCCAAAAGGCAACGCCGCGTCATCATAGATGACCCAAATGTTTTTTGTGGGGACTTTTGCATAACGCGCAAGCGCGCCTACCGCGTTGCCCGATGCGTTCATAAACGTCTGCGGCTGTGTGAGTAGTACAGCACGATCGGCGCGGGTTCCCCTTGCAACCAGCGCGTTAGCGCGCTTGTGTTTGGTGAATTCGGGAAAATGCCATATTCTGCGGATATGTTCAAGCGCCAAAAAACCTACATTGTGACGGGTGTTGGCGTATGCTTTTCCGGGATTACCGAGACCGACGAGGAGATGCATAGGTTTGGGGAGTATGTTCTCGCGCATTGGGTTTTTCCAAAGGAGTGCTGCTGCGTTTTTTGCGGAAGCTCACCGCGTTGCTTGCAGGATTTTTTTCTTTTCTACACACACCTGTACCGGTGTTCCGGTAAAGCCGAATTTTTCCCGTAGCTGGTTTTCCAAAAAGCGGCGATAGGATTCGCTCAAATCGGCTTTGGCGCTCGTCGTTGCGATAAATGTTGGCGGATTGATGCGCGTTTGTACGATATGGTGTACAAAGGGGGTTTTGGTGCCCTTACCTTTCTGCGGCTTTTGTTTCTTGATGCAGGATTTTAAAAATTTATCCAACGCGTTGTCGGTGATCCTACGCCGGCGTTCCGCGGCTATGGTAATCATGAGCGGCATGATTTTATTGGCGCGCAATCCGGTTTTTGCCGAAACGAACACCAAAGGAATCCATGTTGCGTAGGGCAAGCGGCGATGCACCTGATCACGGACTTCCTCGGCGAGCTTCTGCGTTTTATCGTCTACGATGTCCCATTTGTTGATCACTATGACAATACTTACTCCCTTTGCGATTAAAATGGAGATAATGCGGCTGTCTTGCACGGTCAATGATTCGGTTGCGTCAATGATAAAGAGCGCGATATCTGTGTAGCCAAGTTTTTCCAGGGTCACGGATGCGCCTTTTTTTTCCAAAACATCGCCCGAGGTTTTTTTACGGCGCAGCCCTACCGTGTCTAAAAATAGCAGAGCATTGCCGTCGTAGGTAACGAGTGTATCTTGCACTTCGCGCGTCGTTCCGGGTAGCGGACTTACAATAGCGCGTTTTTCGCCCAAGAGCGCGTTGAACAGTGATGATTTTCCCACATTCGGTTTGCCCATGAGCGCGATGCGCATCGGTTGCCCTGCGATCTGGTCGGCAACATTTTTTACGGAAACGCGTTGTTTTGGGAGTGCTTGCATGGCCGCGTCCAAAAGATCTCCGGTACCTTTTCCGGAAAGTGCCGCGATTGCGTGCGGATTGCCAAGGCCGAGCTTCCAAAAAACGGCGGTGGCATCGGCGCGCGCGGGATTCGCCACTTTATTGGCGGCGAGCAGCACCGGTTTGCCTATCTTTTTAAGCTCTTGTGCAAGGGTTATGTCTTGGGGCAAAAGACCTTCTTTGCCATCCACAAGAAAAAGGAGTAAATCCGCCTCATGGATGGCTATGGCAACCTGCTCTTTGATTTCCTGTAAAAATGCATTGCTTGCCGCCCCCTCGCGCGCAACAGCCCGCTCCAGCGATTCAACGCCACCCGTATCCACAAGGCGCAAAGTCTGTCCGCGCCACACCACCTCGCCGTAGCGGCGGTCGCGCGTGGTACCTGGTATAGCCGAAACCAACGCCTCACGGTGTTCCGTTAAACGGTTGAAGAGCGTGGACTTGCCCACGTTCATGCGGCCGACCAGCACAATAGTTGGAAAAGGGGTCAGGTACATTTTCATAAGCGTCAAGTTATACTATACTACCACTATATGCCAAGAATACCAAGACAAAGTGGCGGATGATACCTTATAGCATGTTCTTAATCGTGCAAATGGAAAGGCGAAGATTTTTGAAAAAAATCGGGACCGTCAGATCAGTTTAGGTCTTGTTTCAACACTTAAAGATAGAGGGAGACCTAAAAAAGGTACCTGACCCCTTTTTATAATGCATCCTGGCCTAAAATGACCAGGATATCGGCATCAGTGGATTGAAGCGGAGAGAGTTCGGTGAGACGCAGCTTACTTGCTATTTCCGGCGCGTACGCATCTTCCAAAAATGCCGATGCAGGAACGGTTATGGGCGCATGGTAGTATGCAGCAAGAAACAGCAACGGTGCTGTGTACTGTCCGCCGCTTAAATCATATACCTCGGTTTTTTGGTAGGTTTGCACGGGGGCATTGCCTACTTTTGCTATGGTATAACCGAGCGTTTCAAGTTTCTGCGCGTGGGTCGTTGCCATTCCGGCAATCCTCGTCCCGTTCTGCAGCTCAATGCGCGGGGGACGAACCTCCTCGCGCGTGCTCTGGAGAGACGTATTGTTGAAAATGTTTTGCACAAAAGACCGGGCCGCTGCAAAATTTCCGTCTTTTGCCTGCAGCACGTACGCGCCTCCTATACTCGTCGCTTCCAAAAAATTATGAGGGCCATCATCAAACACAAATTGCACAAACTGGTTGCGGGGTACGTTTTTGCCGAATTGATAGATCCGTAATCCTTCCCATACTTCCATATTGGTGGCAAGGTGATTGTCAAAAGCATCCAGAAGCGCATTGATGCGCGATGGCTGCAGTAGCGTTGCGGTGGAGAGTATTTTGTCTTTAAGCGCAAGCAGAATTTTTTGTTGGCGACGCGCGCGCGAAAAATCTGATCCTTCCACACCCAATGCGTGGCGCGACCGCGCGTACTTCAAAGCGGTGTTGCCATCCATATTTTGCCATCCTTCCGGAATGTAGAGATGTTCAAAACGCGAGCTATACGGCTCCGCTTCCTCGCGTCCCAATACAGGGTATTCTGGATCTTCCAATGGTCGCTCAACATACACCTCTATGCCGTCCAACCGGTCGATCAAACCCATAAGACCGTCAAAATCAACCAGACCGTAGTAGTGGATGGGTATGCCAAACACTTGGGCAACGGTTTGACTTAACGCCTCGCCGCCACTATCTTCTTGCTGTACTTCCGCGAACGCGTAGATACTGTTAATTTTATTGTAGGAGTTGCGCGTATAGGGAAGCGGAACCCACAAATCGCGGGGTATGGAAAAAAGTGCGACCTTTTCTTTCACAAGGTCAAAACTTGCAATGATGATGGTGTCGGTGAGCAGGGGTCCGGTATGCCCCGATCCGCCGATACCCAGCAAGAGTATGTTAATGCGACCCTCACTCTCACCCCGCAATTCCTTATCGCGATTGGAAATGAGGTGTTTGATTTGTGCAAAGACATCAACTTTTTGCAGCGTATGCGCGATATGGTAGGTTACGCTCTCTTGGGAAAAAGCGGCTTGATACATGAGCACAACACCCACAAGCGCAACAAGGGTTATGGTGAAACGCCGCACATATTTGCGTTGAGGTTTTTGCGGTTGAATGAACGAAGGTTGTAGGAGTTGTTGAATCTGCGGGTCTTCCGGTAACGGCATAACGTGAGCAATAGGGTTAGAGCGAACTACAAACAAAAATCCAACAGGGCAGTGTTAGAATTTTCATTTTTGCATGGCTGCATACAGGCGTAGTATACACTATATATGCCCTTGCTGCAAAGTCTTTGACTTTTCTCTGCGCGTAGGGTATACTTGTGCGTACGATGTCGCAAGCTGCGGTGAGTTCTGTGCTCACTACGCGGTTTGTTCTGTTGGAAATTCTCCTCATAGGGGTTCGTAGCTCAGCCGGTTAGAGCGCTGCGTTCACATCGCAGAGGTCAGAGGTTCGAGTCCTCTCGAGCCCACCACGCGAGTCCGTATCGGCTGAAAACCCCGCGCATCCCCAACCAAACTTTAAAAAAAAGTACACTGCAACAATCAAACGCGCGCACGACGTGCGTGGTAATGATACCGTAACTTGAATTTAAGTACCTTACTGAAATTATGGACGAAAATTTTACCCGTGAACAACAACCTTCATTCATAAAATCGGCAAAGGATTTTATTTCCGAGTTGGTGAGTGTGGTAGTTATCGCGCTGTGTATTATTATTCCGGTGCGGTTTTTTCTTATTCAGCCATTTTACGTCAAAGGCGCTTCCATGGAGCCGAATTTTTTTGATCACGAGTACCTGATCATTAATGAAATTTCTTATCGTTTGGGAGAGCCGAAGCGCGGCGATATCGTCGTGTTTCGCTATCCCGATGACCGGCGCCAGTTTTTCATCAAGCGTATTATTGGTTTGCCGAATGAACAAATTGCCATACGGGAAGGCAAGGTATGGATAGCAATGCGGGGAAGCGACGATCTGTCCGTGCTGAACGAGCCGTACCTGTCCCCGGGAACCATCGTCAACTCTCCCGAAACCAAACCCTTAACCCTTGGTCCAGACGAGTATTTTGTGATGGGGGATAACCGTAATCAAAGCATGGATTCACGAATATTTGGTACGGTAAAGAAAGAGTTGCTTATCGGCAAAACATGGATTCGCGGCTGGCCATTTGACCGCATTACGGTATTTGATCCGCAAGAGTATAATTTATAGCATCGGTTTATAGCATTGGTATGTATAGCAAGCAAAAGAACAAGATGCTCCCAAAGAAAATGGGAGTGCCGAAAACGCAAAAAAAGGGCGGTAAAACCATTGCGGCGCAGCTCGTACGCGGGATGAAAGACGTATTGCCGAATGAAACACCGTGGTGGGATCGGGTACTGGACGTAGGAAAAAATTTGGCGAAACAATACGGCTTTACGGAGATACGGACACCGCTTGTGGAAGATGCGCGTTTGTTTGAACGCGCGGTTGGAGATGCAACCGACATTGTTGCAAAAGAAATGTTTGTTTTCACCGATCGGGGAGGAGATATGTTGGCGCTGCGCCCGGAAGCAACCGCATCGGTTGCACGCGCCTATAACGAACACGGCATGGTGAATCTTCCGCAGCCGATCAAGGTGTGGTATGCGGGACCCATGTTTCGCTACGACCGTCCGCAAGCCGGACGCCAGCGGCAATTTTGGCAATTCGGTTTGGAAGTTTTGGGGAGCGATGATCCGGTGCTGGATGCCCAGCTGATTATCATGACGTATCGTTTTTATGAAGATCTCGGTGTACCCATCGTACTGATGCTCAACAGCATAGGTACGCCGGAATCGCGTAAAGCGTACGTGGCACAACTGACCGCCTACTACCGCAATAAAAAAGCCGCCCTGTGCGAAGACTGCAAACAACGTCTGATAAAAAATCCCTTGCGCCTCCTGGATTGCAAGGCTGCTGATTGCGAGAAACTCCGCGAAGAAGCACCACAGATCGTTGACTGGCTGGACGAGGAGTCGCGCAATCACTTTATGGAAGTATTGGAGTACCTTGACGCAAGCGACATCACCTACATGCTCAACCCCTATCTGGTGCGCGGTCTTGACTATTATACGAAGACGGTTTTTGAAGTGGTGCCCGCTACGGAGGATAAAGAAGCCGCGCAAAGTTCGCTTAGCGGAGGCGGGAGGTATGACGGACTTGTGGAGATGCTCGGCGGAAGGCCTACGCCTGCGGCGGGAGTTTCTTTCGGCATTGAGCGGACCATTCTGCACATGAAGCAGCGTACGGTGGCGCTACCTCCCCGTGAAGGTGTTGAGGTATTCGTGGCGCAGCTGGGTACGATGGCGAAGCGGAAGGCGCTTGCGCTCTATGATGTGTTGCGTAAAGACGGCATACATCTTGCGGAAAGCTTTTCAAAAAACAGCCTGAAGGCACAGTTGGAACTTGCCGCAAAATTTCATGCGCGTTACACGGTTATTTTAGGGCAAAAGGAAGCACTGGATAACACTGTTCTGCTGCGGGATATGGAAAATGGCAACCAGGAGATCGTTGATATCGCCAAAGTTCTGGAGATACTGCGGAAGAAGCTCCAAACTGCTTGAGCATAGTACGTATAGATACTATATTTTGCAAAACACGGCGTTTGTGGTATGGTGGTAGAAGAGAAACAACGCTCGTTGTGTACATATAGAAAGGAAGGTGACCATAATTTGTGACGGAAATTAAAAGAAAAAAAGGTGAAACATTTGAGAGCATGCTTCGCCGGTTCAGCAAGACGCTGCAGCGCAGCAAGCGGCTCGTGGAAATTAAGGAATCACGATTTCGTGAAAAACCAAAAAGCCACAAACGCGCAAAAGATGAAGCGTTGAAACGCATTACGAACCGTGAAAAACGCCAATACCTTGAGCGTATTGGCAAGCTGGTTGAAGATAAAAAAAAGCGAGGCGGCATGCATAGCGGAAGATAGTCTATCCTAACCACACCAACATGTCCTTACGTGAGCGCATTGAACATGATTTCCACGAGGCGCGTAAAACCAGACAGCCGGAGGAGCTTTCCGCCCTGCGGATGCTGAAGAGTTCTCTCCAGAATGCGGCAATAGAAAAGAGAGGCGCGCTCACCGATAATGAGGCGCTCAAAGTCGTGCGTACCGAGATTAAACGCCGCAAAGAAAGTGCGCGAACGTATCGTAGCGCCGGGCGCGCCGAACTCGCGGAGCACGAGGAATTTGAACAAAGCGTATATGAACGTTACCTGCCGGTGGCAATGGAAGTGGATGTGTTACGCGCGCTGGTACGCAGAGTCATAGAAGATACGCAGGCGCAAGGCGCGGGAGATACGGGTCGGGTGATGGGCAGTGTTATGCAAGAGGTTGCGGGACGCGTGGAAGGAAATGCCGTGAAGGAGATAGTGCAGCGGGAGCTTGCCCAACGCCCCGCAGCCAAAAACTGACAACCTATGTTGTGAGTACGTACCTAGCAGGCCACGTTACGTTGTCTGCCGTAAGTTGAAAATATCCCATGCTTGTCGGCAAAAAAAGTAAACTCACTTTTCTCACCCTTGCGCTTTTGAGCGGCGTGGTCGTATGTGCTGCGCTGTTTTTTGTTGTCCCGCACGGGGTGTACGCGCAAGGGGAGCTCGCGCAAGGCGATACTGGCAAGTTACTTGAGGACACGGGTGCGGCGATACCGGGTCTTGCCAAAGGCGATCCGCGCGACCTTATCATTCGGGTGGTGAAAATTTTATTGAGTCTGCTTGGCATCATCGCGCTCATTGTCATGCTGTACGGCGGGTATCAGTGGATGACCTCGGCCAATGAACCGCAAAAAGTTGCGGACGCGAAAAAAACCGTGGTAAACGGCGTTATCGGTCTGGCGATCATTCTCGCGTCGTACGGCATCACGGTATTTATTTTTAACGCGCTCATTAAGGCGATAAATGATGGCGGGTCTGATGGTGGTGCCGGAAACCCGCCTTTAGGAGGCGGAATCGGCGCGTTGGGCAGCGGCATTATTCAGAGCCACTGGCCGCCGCGCAATGCCGCGGACATACCGCGAAATACGAAGATTATCATTACCTTTAAAGAGCCGATGGATTTGGGGACGATCCGTGAACAATCTGAGGAGGCGAGTGCTCTGAAAACCGATGCGGTGCGCATCCTTACCAAGGACACGTTTGCTGATGGCGCAGTTGCGCCGCTCACGGCTCAAGTTTCGGCAACCGCTGACGGAAGAACTATCTCCATTGATCCGGACATTGATTTGGGTAATCCGATAGATGAGGTGTGGTATAGGGTAGGATTAAGCGAAAAGATCAAGAAAGCTAACGGCAATCCCGCGTTTGACTCCTTAGGTACGTATCTGCTGGATGTCGGTTCGCCAACGCCCATAGGATTCAAATTCGGCTATCATTGGGATTTTCAAACGTCCACGCTTTTGGACACAACACCTCCGCGGGTAAAAAAAGTGTTTCCGGCAAACCTGGAGGCGGGTGTGCCGCGCAACGCGGTGGTGCAAATAACATTTACCGAAGAGGTGGACCCGACATCGGTTTCGGGAACGGTACCTCCTTTTGCTAACATTACGCTTGCGGAAGGCGCCGAGAACGTGACCGGAGCGTATCACATCAGCAGCAACTATCGTACGGCAACGTTTATTTCCAATACGCCGTGCGGCACCAACAGCTGCGGCGAAGAGGTGTTTTGCCTGCCAGCCAATGCCGCACTTGACGGGACGGTGCATGCGGCTACACTGCAATTCGCGCAACCGGATCCTATGGCAAAATTTCCCTACGATGGTGTCGTAGATATGGTGGGTAATTCGTTGGACGGAAACAGCAATGGTACGGCGGAAGGTGCGGATGATGTGTTCGGTTGGTCATTTGATACGGGGAATAGTTTGGATTTAACCGCGCCGCGCATGGAAATTACGGGAGCGGAAAACACGCCCTATCTGGAGCCGGATAGTCTTTTGGAAAGTTCAAACATTGATCCGGATGCCCCGATACAAATCAATTTTAACGAACTTTTGAATGCCGCGACACTCAAGCCGGATAGCGGCTATGATAGTCCGCACGAATATATCACCTTGCTCTACCCGTTAAACAACCCTATCGCATACAGTATCGGCAATATAACGGGAGACGGCTGCACCGCGCGGTGCCTGTTTCGTGGCAATCCCGACAAAGGACCGGCTCCAGAACAGTGTGGTGATGGCATGGTTGATGAGCAAAAGGGTGAAGCGTGCGATGACGGCAATGCCAAGAATGGCGACGGGTGCTCTGCAGAGTGCCTCTACGAACCTTCAGCAGTTTGCGGTGATGGCGTGGTTGGCAGGGGTGAGGATTGTGATGACGGCCAGTCGCCTCCGCAGAATAACGATGGGTGTAGCGCAACCTGCACATGGGAGGGTAATGCTAGCAGCGGTGGTGATATTTTGCAGCAGGTATGTGGTAATGGAACGATTAACTACGGCGAATCGTGCGATGACGGCAACAATGAAGCGGATGACGGTTGTACGGCTACATGTACGCGCGAGCATCCCTCTCCTCCCGCCGTGTACGCCGATGGCGGTACGTGCGGGGACGGTATCGTACAGCGTTTGAACAATGGCGTTGGCGAAGATTGCGATGACAGAAATAATACGGATGGCGACGGCTGCTCCTCGGTGTGTGCACATGAGGGATCGCTCTGCGGGGACAAAAACCTTGACCGTTCGTTGGCGGGAAATGGCGGCGGCGAGGAATGTGACGATGGCAACAACGCTGCGGGAGACGGGTGTTCCGCCGCATGCCTCCTTGAAGGCAATCCGGCAATTGGCAACGGTGCGGGACAATGCGGCAACGCGGCGGCTGAAGCGGCGCGAGGCGAAGCGTGCGATGACGGCAATCCGATAGACAAAACCACGGTCTTTATCAATCACAGTTCTTTTGCCGATACCACCGAGTATGCCGCGCGCGCGGGTTCGGGAGTGCAGGATGCCTATCAGAATTGCTTTACGCCGTCACGCGATGATACGGTGTCGGGATGCAATGCCGCTGCCGGCGTGATAGCCGGACCTAATTGCGTGGCGAATTAACTCCAATCTTCCGACTTCGTAAGTCCTTTTGGACTCACGAAGTTAAGATAGTTATGAACAAGATAGCGCTTAAAATGCTTTCCAAAAAATCAAAAATTCTTTTTCTTGTGCTACTCGCCGTAACGTTGTTTGGCGCGGGTATCGCCGCGCACGCGACGACGTTTGACTATGGCTTGGCGTATGGACAGGCGCTGGGGTTCGGCACGCGCGATTTTCGCGCGCAAATCATAGCGGTTATTAAGGTTCTCCTTAGCTTTTTGGGTATTGTCGCGCTCCTGGTGATGCTCTATGGAGGATGGGTATGGATGACGGCTGGCGGACGCGCGGACAGAATTTCAAGAGCAAAACTCATACTTATTAACGGGGTTATCGGTTTGCTCATCGTTTTTTCCGCGTACGGCTTGGTGCTGTTTGCAACCAAGGCACTCAATGATGCCACCGGAGGAAATATTTTTGGCGGCGGCCCCGGAGGCGGTCCCGGTCCGGGCCCTGGTCCCGGAGGTCTTCCCGGCTGGTGCGATGACAAGGGATTTGCCGTTGAGCCACTTGCGCCGTATGTTTGCGATGTCATTCCGGATACGGGAACGAATGGCAGTGTGGTAACCATTCGCGGCTATCGCTTCGGCAATGCGGCGGGAGAGGTTACGCTTACGGATGGTGGCGGCAATACCTATACCTTGAACTTGGTCTCATGTCCTATTGGCGGAGGCATGATGCAGTGGGGAAGCAACGCCATCAAAGCGGTTATTGAACCGGTTGGCGGCGGTATTATGCCTGTTGCCCCAAACTATCGGGTTGATGTGGTACGTGCGGATGCCGTTGCTGACGCAAACGAAAACCCCGCCATTGTCGGCGCGTTTGATCCGCGGTTTGAGGTGGTTGCGGGCGTACCGGGTCCCGCCATATTCTGCCTGGACCCTGATGTGGCAACTATCGGCGATCCGGTCAATATTTACGGAACGCGATTTGGGAACGCGCCCGTGGCGGCGGACAAAGTTACCCTGAACGGGTCACCGGCGCCAATTGACATACTTTCCGCCGCCGTGGCAAGCTGGGCGGATGACGCAATTACTCTCAACGTGCCAATCGGCGCGATTACGGGAAATGTAACGGTAGAAAATGGCGCGGGAATAAGTAATCCCGATACTTTATATATAAGCTGTTCAGATAACGCCGACTGCGCGTCTGGCTGTTGTTTTTCCAATGCCTGTTATGACGCATCGGTGTGTTTTGGCGTACCGAAAATTACCTACGTAAGTCCTGCGGGTGCGGGAGCTGACCCTGACGACGCAAGTGATGACGTCCCGCAGATACGCGCGGGAAACTTGATAACTATTTTTGGGGAAGATTTTCTTGGAGCTCTACTTCTTCCCGGCGAGGTATGGTTCTGCGGTGCGGATACCGACGCGGATATGAACGCTTGCGGCGATGAGGATGATAAACAAGGCATACCACCACCGGCAAATCCGAAATGCGCGCTCGTTTGGGAAGATGAGGTGATTGTCGTGCAGGTTCCCGAAAATGTTGTTCCCGGACCCATACGGGTAACAAGAAGCGATACCATGCAAGACGCGACCAATGACGCGAACGGTCCAGCCATCGTGGATGCGGTGCTGGGTCCCGCATTGCCCGGTCTCTGTAAGCTCACGCCGGACAGCGGTCCGTTTAACACGAATGTGTCCGGCGATGGTATAAATATGAACAAAGACGATACGGTGGATTTTGGCTATGGCACGGAGGTGTTTGCCGCGCTCAATAGCAAGCAAAGGCACCAGCATCGGATAGCTTTTACCGTGCCAAACTTGGCACCAAAAAACAACGTTTCCGTGCGGGTAAAAACACCTGGAGGCGATTACTCTAACGCATTGCCCTTTGACGTAACCTCGGGAGTCGGCGGACCGGTTATTTTGAGTTTTGACAAACAGTCGGGACCGAAAGGATCGTATGTCACCATCACCGGATCGGGATTTCGCGTGAGCAAGGGAGCCAACGGAACGGTTTTTTTCTGCAATGGCAACATTTGCAATCCCGCAGGCGGCGCGGTAGAAGGCGACTTTGCGTTTCCCGAAGTTTGCGCGGACAGCGTGTGGTCGGATGCGCAAATTATCGTGAAAGTGCCATCCGGCGCGCCAACGGGATTGCTGCAGGTACGCACCAATCTTGGCGATACCGACACTACATCGGATCTTGCGCCGAAAAATTTTACCGTTGTCGCGGGTATTCCGGGACCCCAGCTGTGCAAACTTTTGCCGAATAATGGGCCGGAGGGACTCGCGCTTTCGCTTTTTGGAGAAAATTTCGGCGCGGTGAACGATACGATAACTTTTTGGAATGCCGTTGCGGTTCCGCCTGCTGTTATTGCGTCATGGTCTGACGGACAAATTGACGCGCAAGCGCCGTTTGGCGCCGTAACGGGACCGGTAACAGTTACGGTTGGCGCTGCGGTAAGCAATCCGCTCAACTTCGCGGTCGGCATGTGCGAACCTGTGGCATGCGCCGCTTCGGGTGCCGGTAATAGCTGCTGCGCCGACGGCTCGTGCCGCCAGGCTGGCGCTTGCCCCGCTCCCGCGGGACCCGTAACGAGTTCCTACAGCTTCAGATTTTCCACGGGAGTGCTTCTCCAAGCTCCGTATGTGGAAGAAGTGTGTAATCCCCCCTTCTGTAAAGGAGGTGACGGGATTATGGGTAATGGGGATGAAGGGGTGTGCAGCAATAATCCGGAGGTGGCGTGTTCAGTGAACAATCAATGTGAGAATCCTCTGTCCTCTCCATCTCCATCAGTGCTATGGCCAGGGGGAAATAGCATATGCACCGATCCCCTAATAATTGTTTTATGGATGTCGCCCGGAGCAGAGTTAGACGACGAGACTATTAGAGAAGGAGATACCGTGAAACTGCAAAAATGCGATGACGCAAGCTGCGCAACAGGGGGTGTGCCCATAGATGTTTCTGTGTTTTTTAAGCTCATTGCTGTGAAATATACCGTATTCGGCGGTAGTTTTGACGGACAGCCAACTCTGGAAAAAAATACCTGGTATCGCGTGGTGTTGACGAACGGCATACAGGACTTGCAAACGCCTCCCCAAGCTATAACGAGGCTCAATTTTGATGAAAATGGCGATACGGTTCTTGACGCGTACATGTTTAAGTTTAAAACGCGCAATACCGATGAATGTGAATTAGACGCGGTCGCGGTTGTGCCGCCAAAATACGATTTCACGTTTCTGGGAGAACAAGCATCACTTATAAGCCTCCCCTTTAACAGCGATACACCTTGTCAGTTCAGTATGATAGCAGAAGTCAATGCCAGTTGGTCGGTCAATAATCCCGATGGCAATCCGTTGGGAGTTAACCTGGTACAGGTTGCCAACCCGCCGATACTTGACATCGGACTTGCCACCGCTCTGCGGGAAACTATTCCCGGGTCGTCCGACATCGTAAGGGTAACGCTGGATCCGATCAATGTTTCAGGAAGCGCGCCGGTTACCGTCCAATTTGCCGACCCGTATGTGATGGACGCATGGCCCATGTGCGAAGAAGCGTGTATCAACGCGGAAATTGCCGCGCGGTTTAACATCGGCATGGATGACAAAACATTTGACGGGGTTGGCGGCGTGCAGCTGCGGAATATGACTGCTAACGCCAACGTTCCGCTTGTCAATGGAATCTATAACGATACGCGCGTAATTAATTTTGCGCAAAGAACGATACTCACCGAGCACAAGTATCAACTGCGGCTGCCCGCGGAAACGCCGGAACTCTCACCCAACACTGCCTACAGGGCAATTTTTCCTGATTCGGTTACGAGTGCGAGCGGCAAACCACTTACCCGTCTTAACTATAATCTGGAAAACAATACGTATTGCACTGGTGAGTGGCATGAGCAGCTACTGCAACCTGCGGTTTTGACGCAAGGCGCGCCGGACCCTGTTACAAGCAACCGCTACTACGCGGTGTTGGAAATAAGCGTTGACTACCCGCATCTGCGGGATAGTGCTGTGGAAAAGAAATCCACACTTGAAGTTTGGGAGAATAAAACGCCGGCAGACCCCTCGGGATGGAAAAAACTTGGTCCTGCGCACAGTAAGATAAATGATATCCGCGCCTTTGGCTGGGGACGCTATAGTGACGCGGATGCGAGCGTGCCGGACGCGGACTTGTTGGGCGCGGGCATCTACTTTTCTGCTTCCGACAATACCGATCCGACAGTAAATGGCTATGCGTACAAACTTCGCTATCAGCCAACCGATTGGCAAACGTGCGACGCGTACGCGTGGGATTTTGCGACCAAGGACGCAACCTGCCAGCCGGATAGGGTTGTGGTGCAGCCGCCCGAAGCGACGCTCCATACCATTGGCGCAATACAAGATTTTCGCGCGGATGTGTACAGCTCGCCGGACTCGTGCAGCGCAAAAGGACAGCTCTTAAACGCATCCGGCTATGATCCGCATTACGCGTGGAATTCAAGCGACGTTGCCATTGCGTCTTTGGTGCCGCCAACGGATATTTTTACAGCACGCGCGCGCGCGGAAAGCGGCAGTGCTGTTGGCAGTACGGTGGATATTAAAACGGCAATTAATCCGCCGGGCGTTGCGGCGGCTCTCTCCTGTAACTTGGCGGCGCAAGAATGCGGTGAGTTGACCGTGCAATGCGGCTATGTGAGCGACGCGCAGTGCGGCGTGCCGACGGGTACGCCTGTGGGCGTGTGTAATGGCGAAGATCTCGTTGCGGATCCGCAAATTTCTGGTACCTGCAGCAACGATGGCAATGTGGCGTGTCTGTATGACCAAGACTGCGACTTTGGCGTGGGGACGAGCACTTGCTGCTACCCGCGTCCGTGGGTGGTTGCGGAAACACCGATAAACAACATGGTTGATGTCTGCCGCAATACGCGCATAGCCGCGGAGTTTAGCGAAGTTATGGACAGCGCAAGTTATAAGAACAACACGCTACTTGAGGCAAACTACACACTGGAGGGCAATTGTCCGCCGGGGGCGGGACTTGCGGTCTTGCCCGCCGATCAGCAGCCACGAGGATTTTTCAGCCGAATTTTTGCTTATGTAAAAGATTTTTGGAATAAACTTTTGGGAAGGGAATCGCATGCGGCAAGCGAGGTGTGGTGCCGCGTGCCGCACCGCATCAAGGGCGAAGCCACAAGCGTTGACCTTGTGCCGCAAGGTGTTTTGGAGTCCGATCGCGAGTATCGCGTAACGCTCAATGACACGCAAAACGGTTTGGATGAGGGGCTGGTCTTGCATCTGCCTTTTGACGGCGATGCGCAGGATACGAGCGGCAGCGGGAATGATGGCACAATAAACGGTGACGCTCTCCTTATTGCCGATCACTTGGGAAATCTCAAGAGCGCGTATCAGTTTGATGGAGTGAACGATTACATTGAAGTTGCCAACAGTTCGGAGTTGAATTTTGACGCTAACGACTCGTTCAGTTATGGTGCGTGGCTCCGATATGACGGAGGCGCGGCGGTGCGTCCGCGCATCATCGCCAAACGGCTTGATGACGGGGGCGGAGCGCTTGCCGATATACCGTGGTACGATCTGTATCTGCACAATGACCAAAACATCGCCTTTTCAATCGTGAATGACTTTCCGGGGAATGCCAAAACTATGAACGACTCTAACGCCGCAAAGGCGGTAACTATTGGTCAATGGTACTACGCTATGGTGGTGCGGGACACCGTAAAGGATACGGTTTCACTCTATGTAAACGGCATTTTGTCGGAACAGCTCCAGGACCGTACGACCGGTGTCATTACGTACCAGTCGCCGCTCACTGTAGGCGCATACTTTGATAGCGGTGCCAGGTCGCTTTTCAAAGGCGCGATTGACGACGTGCGCGTGTACAACCGCGCGTTGACCGAACAGGAAATATTGACGCTCGCGACAGGAGGCGCGCCGGAAGGTTTATCGCTCATACAAAACGGCGTCAAGGTGTTGCGGCAGGATATACGTTCGTTTGCCGATACAAAAACCGCGAAGGATTTTTATGGATACGTTGGGTGTACGGGCGAAACCTGTAACACCGATCCCTTTGTCTATTCCACGGGCATACGCGACCCGGCAATTATCGGCGCGAATACGAGTACGCTGTTTACCTATCAAAACACAAAAACGGGAAAAATGTACATAGGCGTGGTGCAGGGCGATCCAACCTCGCCGGTTTCAGACCTGGAAACGCCGGATCAAGACATTGTGTATCAAGTAGAGAGCGTTACCCCCGGTATCAGCATGGTGGTTGCGGACGATGCGGGAGCCAGTGATACCGTCAACGGCGTGGCGCTTGGCGTGGGCAATTTACCGACGCTGCAGCGATTTGATAAATTGCAGTGGCATTGGCGTCCCGGTGGACGGTCGGACGGCGCGCTATTTGAGGTGCCGCGCGGCGACTGGCAGCTTACTTTGAGCATACCGAATCATAACAATGGGGTGAGCGATTGGCGCTTCAGCCAGCCACCAGGTGTCGTTCCGGGAGATCCTGACGTTATACAACAACTCAATTTTGCAGATGCAATCACCATACGCTACGTGGCGCCCAAAGGCATACAAAGCGTTGTGGGAGTGGGATTAGATGGGGTAACGCGGTGGAATTTTACGACTGGCGACGTGATTTGCGACATCGCGCGCGTGGAAACCACGGTGTATCCGCCGGATGCGGGCAAGCTTGCGAATGTGGATCTGTTCCACTGCGCGAAGCTGGATACGTGTGACGGTGATCAGGCGGATGGCGTTGATGATTTTGGCTTCGCGGGTGAACCAAATGAGCCGGGTAATCAGCATCACTATGCCGCTCAAGCAAAGTCCGCGAGCGGCCAAGACCTGCTTGCAGACTATACGTGGGTAATGGCGAATCCGGAAAGTGTGATTAGCAATTTCTATGACGCGAATAACCTACCGGTGAACTTTGTTGGCTTCATTGACTCGCAAAATGTGTATATGGACACCACAACCACGAATGGCAGCGCGCTCGTGACGGTAACGGCAACTGATCCTTTAGGCGTTGCCGGTTCACAAGACGCGAGTATTCGGGTGATCAATTTCATGTGCCAGAATCCCTGGCCAGATCTCTCTCTCTTTCCCTACCAGGATACCAATGCGTGCGATAACCCCGGCGCGGGATGTGCCAGCACGAATTTTGAGACCTTCTACTGCCGAGACGCGGGCGGAGCAGCTTTGGAAGATGACCTGCCGCTTTTGGCGGTTCAGGGAAGTTCTGAAGAAACCGTAACCGGCAGGGACAGCAAAAAGATTTGTTTTGGTGGCACTCGTATAGGCGAGACGTGCGTCGCACCTGCCGATTGCCCGGGAGTCTGCAAGAACGGGGTGTGTGCACTCGGCGCCGCAGCTGAGATAGGAACTTCATGCGGCAAGGATGCGGATTGTCTTTCTGGCATTCCGGCAGATGACACCAGTGTCTGCGGGCCCCTGCAAATTAAAAACGTTATCCTCCAGTTCCAATAAGCTTGTCTTAACATTACGCATATTATTTGGTACACTGTTTTCAGGGCATCTCTACTATTTTCTCATGGATCACATTTCTATGTTTGACGACCAACTACAGAGTAATCCACAGGCTGGATCCGGCGTTATACCACCACAACCTCTGGCGTCGGATGTACAGGTTCCGAAAGCCCAACAGACTCCGGGCGTTTCTCCCGTACAGCCCGAACCGATGGATATTTTTAACGAAGTGGATCCCGAGAAAAATGCTGCGGCTGGATCAATGAATCAGTCGGTAAATGCCGCACCCGCGTCCTTTCCCGCATACACGGGAGGTAATGTTGGACTGCGCCTGCTTCTTAAAATACTTGTCGGCATTTTTGTTCTGCTGCTGCTCGGTGGAGCTGGTGCCTATGGATTTTTGTGGTATCAGGGGAGAACCTCACAACATCCTCTGGAAACCGCAACACCCGCAACGGCGAACCAAAACACCAAATCCAATGCCGATGCGAAAAATATCGTTGAAGCCACAACGTCGCTTGCGCAAACGCAAGGAGATGTCCCGGAAGATTTAACGCCAACCGAACTGATTGCGATGGAAGGGGATCCGGAGTTTCTTGATGAGTCGCTGCCAACAGATATAGATCGTGACGGTCTTGCGGATGTGGAAGAGTTGATATATGGCACGGATCCCGCATTGCTAGATACCGACGGCGACGGGTTGACCGACTACGAAGAAGTGCATACCTTTGCCACCAATCCACTCAACAAGGACACCGATGGCGATACATACGCCGATGGAGATGAGGTGCGAGCGGGGTATAATCCGAACGGTCCGGGAAAACTCACCATACAAAACAACTTGCAACCAAACTAATAACTAACAACGAACGCTCGGAGTGCGTTATAAAACCTGGAGGTTTTTTCGTGCGTTGTCGGCAGTAAGTTATTTCTATGCCCTTACCTTTCATGGAACTATCTCAAGATACACCCGCTCCTACCCAACAGGAAGGAGATATGTACTATGGCAACCTCGCGGCTTCCGCGCGATCATTTGCGCAGGACGGTCAGCCAGCAGCTGCCGGCGGCGATATGACTGCGCAGGAAGCGTCAGTTGAACAAGCGGCGAGCATTAAAACCATGCCGGCAAGATTTTATTTGGAGGAAGCCAAGGTAGTGCATGTGCCGAAAGTGGGATTTTGGGTCATCATAGTCGCCATGGTCGCATTAGTTGTTGTGGGAGGATTGGGATCCGTCTATTATTTAACGGTCAGAATTCAGTCAGCGGAACAGGCACAGTTGCTTACCGATACACAGCCGCGGTCGGCCGCTTCCTTGGACGCGCGAGAGGATTTTGTTGCGCCTACGGCAACCTCAACATCCCTTACGGACAATCAAAACACGACCCCGGGATTGGTAACCTTACCTATTGCGGATGATGATGCCGCAAACGCCATATCCGCATCTGCAACAACAAGTGAAACAACGGAGATCATGCCTGAAGCTTCGCCCGCGCCGGTGAACGGGGTTGATGCCGATGCCGACGGGCTTACCGACGTTGAGGAAAAACTCTACGGCGCCAACCCGGCGGTTGCGGATACGGATGGTGACACATATCAAGACGGAGCGGAAGTTGCAAACCACTACAATCCGAACGGGCAGGGAACGCTTGAGGCAACTGCATTGTTCTCCAAATTTTTTGGCTTACCCTTGACCTTTTTCTATCCGATAGCGTGGCAGCGTACCGGGTCGGTCGCAACGGGAGAGGTAAAATTTACCGCGCCTACGGGTGAATTTTTCCAGTTTTTGATTGCGCATGCCGGAGGAATGCCACTTGGGCAATGGTATCAGGAACAAACGGGGATACCAGTGAATGTGCAAGCGCAAACTCGCGTTGCCGGGCATGATGCGATACGGAGCGTGGACGGACTAACCTTGTATACTGCCACAGACGGCACTATCTCCATTATCAGTTATAATGCGGGACCCGAACAAGCCCTCAACTATAAGGCGACGTTTGCCTACATCATTGATACCCTTGAGGACGCAAGCGAATAGTTGAGCTGCCGCGAGGTGCATAGCGCGATATCTTGAAAAATGCATCTTAGTTTCATGGAAAAGGAATGTATGAGCCAACATAGTACAACCATGCCTGCTATAACTGAAATTCCCTACCCTGCAACTGTTTGGCATTTGGGCTTTGCCGCAGATTAGTAAAACGCATATGCGTTTTTCTTTATGTCCTCATTCACCTTTACCGTCCATAAGCCGGCATCAATCCGCTATCCGCAGAAACTGCTCAATCGGCTGCAAGAAATGCTCAAACAGCATGATATCGCGCGCCGAAAGAATGTCCATGCGTCGCTCGTGTGGGTTGGTGAAAAACGCATGGCACGCCTACAGGCAGCCTATCGGGGCAAGAGTGCGGCAACCAATGTGCTGACCTTTCCTTATGAGCGCGTGGGAGATAGCTACCAGACGGATATTGTCCTGTGTCGCAACGTTATTGCCAAAGACGCAAAAAAGCGTAAGGTAACCTTGGAGCAGGAAACGACACATCTCATTCTCCACGGATTGCTGCATGTTCTTGGATTTGAGCATCATACGGCGCGCGGGAGAATGAAAATGGAAACACTGGAGCAAATGCTATTGGAAGACATTTTTGGCAGGAGTTTTAAGGACTTGCATGGCATAAGCGACGGCGCATAAGGATGAGAAATACAGGCCCGTTTTGTTTCGGAGAAAAATTTTCATCCGCGTCCTTGGCGCATAATCCGGACGTGCGACAGACCTGCAACAATTGCACTGCTTTGTATCTCACCATACATATAAGCTTCGTGCATGTTACGATAAGATATGTACCGTTTTTACACGAGTTTTCGCCACGCATGGCACGGTTTGGTTTTCGTGGTAAAAGAAGAGCGGAATTTTCGCTTCCACCTGGCTGCCGCTGCGATTGCGTTGCTGTTTGCCCATATTCTCCGCTTCGTGTTCTGGGAATACGCACTCTTACTCGTGGTCGTAGGATTGGTGCTGCTCATGGAAATTATCAATACGGTCTGTGAAAAAATTATTGATATGACCAAACCGAGATTACATTTTTATGCGGGGATGGTAAAAGATATGATGGCGGCCGCGGTGCTTATTGCGGCTGTGGTTGCGCTTGCGGTCGGTTGGTGGCTTTTTTGGCCGCACCTCTCAACTTTTTTTTAAGTATGTTGCGGTACGCATCTGTGAAAATGTTATCCCCAGACGACATTTTGGAAAAAATAGTATTTTAGGGTATACTTAGAACACTCTACAACTCACACACACCATACAACCTATAATACAAAACAGCAACGTAGTAAGAAGAAAAACATTTTCAGTCAATCGTTGGTTATCGGTTGTTCGTACACCATGAGAGAAGAAAAAGTCATCGCGGGGCTTGATGTGGGATCCACCGCAATTAAAATGGTATTGGGAACGTTGATTCCCGGTATGAAAGATCGTCCCGAAACATTGCAAATAGTCGGTAAGGTTGTCGTACCCGGAGAAGGTATTTCCAAAGGCGTGGTTACCAGCATTGAGGATGCCGTTTCATCAGTTTCGTCAGCGATTGAACAGGCGGAGCGGATCATAGGTAAGCCGCTTGGATCGGTGTGGGTCGGCATGGGCGGCGCGCATATCAAATCGGAAATCAGTCGCGGTGTCATTGCCGTTGCCAAGGGGAATGAGATTCAGGAAAATGATGTTGAGCGCGCGCTTGAAGCGGCGCGGGTCATAGCCTCGCCGCCAAACCATGAAATTCTGCACGTTATTCCGCACGGATTTTCTATTGATGGTCAGGAGGGAGTGAAAAACCCCGTGGGGTTTTCGGGCGTGCGTCTTGAGGTGGAAGCGCATATTCTCCAAGGTCTGTCCTCCCAAATCAATAATCTCGTAAAAGTGGTACACCGCACGGGTTTGGAAGTGGAGGACGTTATTGTTTCCGTGTTGGCAACTGCGGAAAGCGTGCTCACCGCGAGGCAAAAAGACTTGGGGGTTGTACTCGTGAACATCGGCGGCTCGACGACCAGTATTGCGGTTTTTGAGGAGGGTGATATCATGCAGGTGGTGGTACTTCCCGTAGGATCGGGACATATTACCGGCGATATTGCGCTTGGGTTGCGTTGCGCGATTGATACGGCGGAAAAAATAAAACTTGCCACCGGAACGGCAGAGAGTGATGAAGTGAGCAAGCACGAAGAGGTGGATATGAGCGGATTTGATGCGAGTGAAAACGCGCGTATTCCCCGCCGCAACATAACAACGATCATTGAGGCGAGGGTTGAGGAGATATTTGAAATGATAGATGATGAACTCAAAAAAATAAATCGCTCGGGGATGTTGCCTGCGGGAGCGGTTTTGACCGGAGGCGGCGCAAAACTTCCCGGCATCGTTGCGGCGGGAAAAAAGCATCTTCGCCTGCCTGTTATGCTTGGTTATCCGCAGGATCGGCTTTCCACCGTAGATGATGTCTATGATCTATCGCTCACGACCGCAATTGGTCTTGTTGAATGGGGTTTCGCCAGTGAAAAGCGGTATACGCGTAATTTCGGGGGAGTCTTTGAGTTTTTTAAAAAATACGTGAAAACCGGACAAAAAGGCGGCGTGCTTAAAAAAACCTTAAAATCGTTTATCCCGTAACAGTTTGGAGGAGTTAGCTCGTGGGTTGTAGAAAATCAAAATGGCGCAAGAGGTAATTCCCTATCTACAAGCTACAAGCTACTTCCTAAATTCTGTCCTGCTATGCCCGAAGTAAAACCGGATATTGAAACGTTTGCAAAAATTAAGGTGGTTGGTGTCGGCGGATCGGGAGGATCGGCGCTTAATCGCATGATGGAAACGGGCATCAAAGGCGTTGACTTCCTCGCGATCAACACTGATGTCCAGGCATTGCATCTCTCACTCGCTCCCGAAAAACTGCACATAGGAAAAACGGTCACCAGAGGATTGGGTGCGGGCATGGACCCTGGCTTGGGGCGCCGAGCAGCCGAAGAGAGCGAAAATGAGATTCGTGAATCTCTGAAAGGCGCCGATATGGTATTTATTACCTGCGGTCTTGGCGGAGGAACGGGAACGGGAGCCGCTCCCTTGGTGGCGCAGATTGCGCAAGATGTGGGTGCGTTGACCGTTGCGGTGATTACCCGACCATTTTCTTTTGAGGGAGCGCAACGCAAAACGATTGCCGATCAGGGTTTGGATGAGCTCATGAGAAATGTGGATACGCTCATAACCATACCCAATGACCGGCTGCTCCAAATCATTGATAAAAAAACATCTCTCTTGGATGCTTTTGCCATCACGGACGATGTTTTGCGCCATGGCGTGCAGGGCATATCGGAAATTATCACGGTACCGGGTCTCATCAACGTTGATTTTGCCGATGTCAAGGCCATTATGCGGGGAACCGGATCGGCGCTCATGGGTATTGGCGAGGCACGTGGTGAACACCGCGCGCAGGAAGCGGCAAAAGCGGCTATTGCGAGCCCGCTCTTGGATTTGGCGATTGACGGGGCGAAGGGCATACTCTTTACAATTACCGCAGGAAAAAATTTACTGATGCACGAAGTGAGCGAAGCGGCGGAAATTATCACCGCCTCCGCCGACGCGAATGCAAAAATAATTTTTGGCGCGATTGTGCATGACGAACTTGATGACGATGTCATAAAAATAACCGTCGTTGCGACTGGTTTTTATGAGCACGGGTATGATGCGGGAAGTGATCGGCGGGGAGGCAAGGCGGTGGAAAAGATGTCCGGCATGGCGATGAATTCCAGTGCGCCGATGCGTGTTGCGCGGGAACAAGAACTCCTCAATGATGTTGAGCCGGAAAAGAGCGTGCCTTGGAAAGTAGCGGTGGATGCATCTGCCGATGATGCGTATGCACTAACTCCCGAAGAGGAGGATCTTGAGGTTCCGTCATTTATTCGCAAACAACTCCAGCGAAAGAAAAAAGGTTTAGTATGAAGTGTCCCGCATGCCATCATAGGGAAACCAAGGTTGTGGATTCGCGTCTGGTTTCCGAGGGGCTTGCGATTCGCAGACGGCGCGAATGTTTACGGTGCGCATTTCGTTTTTCCACGCAGGAAGAAGTGGAGGTGCTGCATCTTACCGTTGTCAAGCGCGATGGTACGCGGGAGCCCTACATGCGCCAGAAAATGGAAGCGGGCATTCGTCGGGCGTTCCAAAAGCGTCCTCTCACCAACGACGCGCTGAAAAAACTTTTGGGAAAGATTGAGCGCGATTTGCAAAAACAACGCAAAGAAGAAATTCCTTCCAAAAAAATAGGCGATATCGTGCTGAAATACCTCAAGCGCATTGACCAAGTTGCGTACATTCGCTTTGCAAGCGTCTATGAAGACTTCCGCGATGCAAAAACCTTTCAACATGCGTTAGATAAATTACTCTCCCACAGAAACACCCGCAAACGGACGGTAAACAAACGGAAATAGGATCCATACCTACATTCATTCTCTATTTTTTTCTCCCATGCCGCAGCCTGAATTTGAAAAAATTGATACGCCGGAAGTATTGCTCAAGGAAAACAACGCGCTACTGAAAGAGATTTACAAGTCAACGGAAAAGACTCGGAGATATATCCTGGTAGGGAAAGTCATGAATTTTATCTATCTGTTGCTCATCCTCGTACCGCTCGTATGGGGGTACATTGTGTTTGCGCCGCACCTCAATATTCTCCTTGCCACGTACAAGGATTTGCTGGTTTTCTGAAGAGGTCGTTCAAAAAATAAGCCGGAGTACACACGGTGCAAAAATGCTTATTTGCTATGTCATGGACGAAACAACAAACACTGACGCTTTTTATCGCTTTCTGGATGAGTGTGCTTTTCGGTGCTGTGGCGGGGGGTACCGCCGGCTGGCTCATGGTGCAGGTAGCGCAGCTGCGCCCGGCGGACCAGACGGCGATGAGAACGCCGGAAGCGGTTGTCAAGAGTATGGACGACGCGACCATCATGGCGGTCAACAGCGCTTTTCCGGCGGTCGTCAGCATTGCTATCAGCAAAGAAGTGCGCTCCTTTGCACAATCCACAGGACCAGATATTTTCCCTTTTGATGATTTTTTTTACTTCAACCATCCCTTCTTGCAGCAACCTGTTCCTCAGCAGGAATTGCCGGATAAAGATGATGAAACGGAAAAAATGGTTGTGGGCGGGGGGAGCGGATTTATCATGACCTCTGACGGCATGATCTTGACCAATCGGCATGTGGTAGATGATCCGGAAGCCGAGTATACGGTCAAGCTCGCGGATGATCGGGAATTTGATGCGAAGGTGCTGGCCAAGGACCCGGTGCACGACATGGCGGTGCTCAAAATAGATGCGCACGACTTGCCAATTTTGCAACTTGGCGATTCGGATGCGCTGCGTCTTGGGCAGACGGTTATCGCTATCGGCAATGTGTTTGCGGAATATCAAAATACGGTAACCAAAGGTATCGTATCGGGCATCAACCGGCGCGTAACCGCCAGAGACGGGTTTGGACAGGCAGAGGTGCTTGAGGAAGCCATTCAAATAGACGCTGCCATCAATCCGGGGAATTCGGGAGGACCGCTGCTCGATCTTTCCGGACAGGTAATCGGCATCAATACGGCTACGAGCGATCCTTCGTGGGGACAGCTCATCGGCTTCGCCATACCGATCAATCAGGCAAAGCGTATGGTGGAGAGCGTCCAAAAATATGGTCGCATTGTCCGCCCATGGCTTGGGGTACGCTATATACTTATAACGAAAGAGATCGCCGAGCGTAACCATCTTGAGGTGGATCATGGCGCATTGATTGGACCTGGGTCAAATTCCGGAGATCTTGCGGTCATACCCGGATCTCCTGCGGATAAAGCGGGGCTTGTGGAAAATGATATTATTTTGGAGATCAATGGAGAGAAAATACGTGAGAACAACAGCCTGGCGCGCAGTATTGCCGAACGTGTGCCAGGAGATACGATTACCCTGAAAATCTACCATAAAGGAGAGGTGATGGAGGTGGACGTAATACTTGGTGAATTTCCCGATGAAACGCAGTGAGCGGCACAACGGGTGGCTACGCACGAGTGGCAGCCTGTGCTATCATCCCTACGTTGTAGCACTTTCCCCGAGCTTTATATTCTATGCGTGAAATCACATCCGTACAAAAACAGCTCACACACCTCCTTGCGAGAGTGCGTGAGGCAGGGAGGTTGCTTTGACCTTCCCGCAAAGAAAAAAGAAATAGCGCAGCTTGAGGTGCAGGTGAGCGAGCCGACTTTGTGGAATAATCCGCAAGAAGCGCAGGAGCTGACGAAAAAACTCGCGGAGCGTAAAGAGATTGTCGGAAATCTCTTGGCGTTGGAAAGCCGTATCGTGGCATGCGGTGAGTTGTTGCATTTGGGAAACGAGGAGGGTGATGAGCGCGTGATAGCCGATTGCGTGACTGAAGCCGAGAAACTCGCGAAAGCAGTTGCCACCAGGGAACTCCTCTTATTTTTGAACGGGCCGTATGACGCGGCATCGGCGATACTCACTTTCCAGGCGGGTGCGGGAGGAACTGACGCGCAGGATTGGGCGCAGATGCTCTTGCAGATGTATCTGCGCTATGCCGAGGGGCGCGGATGGTCGGCACGGATCGTGGATGAGCATAAAGGCGCGGAAGCGGGATTGAAATCCGCAACGGTATTGATTGAAGGTATGCGCGCGTACGGCTGGTTAAAATTTGAGGCGGGCGTCCATCGGCTCGTGCGCATCTCTCCGTTTGATGCGGAAAAAATGCGCCATACGTCTTTTGTGCGGATTGAGGTGCTTCCCGAACTTGCAGAACAGGAGGAGGTGACTATGGATACCAAAGACCTGCGCATTGACACGTTTCTCGCATCAGGTCATGGGGGTCAGAGCGTGCAAACGACCTATTCGGCGGTACGGATAACCCATCTACCGACGGGAATTATGGTAAGCTGCCAAAATGAACGTTCGCAGACACAAAATAAGGAAAACGCGTTAAAAATTTTACGGGGAAAGCTTGCGTTGCTTGCGCAAGCCGAACGAAAAAAGGAAACCCAGATGCTGCGTGGCGACGTTAAGGCGGCGGAGTGGGGCAGTCAAATTCGCTCCTATGTGCTCCATCCCTATAAACAGGTAAAAGACTTGCGCACGCACCTGGTGAGCAAGGATCCGGAAGCCATGCTTGATGGGGATGTGCAGGAATTTTTGGAAGCGGAAATCAAACACTTAACGAAACAAAGATAATGTCCAAGCGCAATTTTAGACAACTGTGGCAGTACAGGGGTACGCTTGCGCAAGCGTGGATGTACGCGCTCATTGCCTCGGGACTCGCTCTCGCCGCTGCCTATCGGCTCGATGCGCTCTCCGCAAGTGCGATACCGGCAGAAGTTGCGTATGCGGTGGTGCTTACGGACCGTGCTATAGGTTTCGGGGAATTTTTAGGACTGTTTCTTGCGGTCGGAGCGGTCTTTTTTATATTGCTCAAAACACTGCGGAGCGGCGCGCTCTTCAAACTGCTTTTCTATTTGGTGTTGGCGAGCGGATGGTATGCGCTGGGTGCGAGCTTGGGCAACGCATCCGTCGCGACCCTATGCGCACTCTTGGCACCCATTTTGTACGGTAAGATTTCTCGTGTTACGCCGCACAACCTGCTGCTTGCGGGAGCGATTGCGGGCATCGCGGAGAATTTTGGCATGCGCTTTGCGCTTCGTGCGGCAAACGATACACTCCTTGCGGGATCGCTTGTGGCGTTGCTCATCGCGGTGAGCGTCTATGACTGGTGGGCGGTACGGAAAAGTGGCATTATGGTTTCAGGATTTCGGCGACTCACCGATCACGGCGTGTTTTTTATGTTCATACTGCCGCGCTCTGTCGCGGATGCGTGGATGCATCTGCGGGAGGTGCGCCGCGACGGACACTGTCTTTTTTTAGGAACCGGAGACAGTGCGCTGCCGGCGCTCTTTCTCGTTGGCATCCGCCACATGGGCGTGGCATCGCTTGCGGGAGCGTTTCTGGGAATGCTCGCTGGCATCGCTTTTGATTTTTTGGCGCTCTCGTCTCAAAAAAATTCGGTGCCACTTCCGGCGCTTCCCCGCATCGTGTTAGGCATGATAGGAGGATTTTTATTTGGATTTTTGTTGCACGCTGTGCGGTTGAGTTAAAAGTGTATGCGGAAATGGCACTGGCACTATCTTGAACCCGTTCGCGTGCGCCGCGCAATACTTGTGGCCATGATTGGGTTTCTTGCGGGCGTTGGTCTTGCGACCGGCTTGGGTAAGGGGTTATTTACCGGTGGATCGGCTACAAGCATCTTTGCGGCGTGGCATACGGGCGCGCTCATCGGGTGCGTGACGTCCTGTGTGTTGCTTATAAGCAAACGCACACGGCTTGTCGGCTGCATCACGCTCTTTGTCGGATTGGGCATTATCCGCGCGCTCATGGTTGTTCCGGCAACCGGCAAAGGAGTAAGCGGCTATGCGGACAACGCGGTGCGTACGTATACGGGGAGCGTTATAGAATATCCCGAATCGCGCATGCGCAAGCAGCACGTGGTGATTGCGCTCGCCGGTGTTGCGGAGAGCGCGGCAACGTATCCGGTGGCAGGCAGAGTGCTGGTAATGGCACCCCTCTATCCGCCGTTTGACTATGGTGATATGCTGTCTTTTTCCTGCGCTCTCTCAAAACCGGAACCCTTCAATGATTTTGCCTACGATCTCTATCTTTTGCGCAAGGATATCCGCGCAGTGTGTTTTTGGCCCAAGGAAGTATCGGTGTGGCAAGATGCATCTCTGCCGGGCACCGCAATGCGCGCACGTGCCACCGTGTATGGTATCAAGACCTCATTTCTTGACCGTATTGACCGTTTGTATCCGGATCCGGCGGCAGGACTGCTTGCGGGGCTTTTGGCGGGGGTACGAAGCGGTTTTTCCGATGAGCTGACGAGAAGCCTCCAGCGTACGGGAACCAGTCATATCGTGGCGATATCCGGATACAACATAACGCTCGTAGCGCGCATGGTATTCGGATTTCTGGTGGCGATCGGCTTGTGGCGCCGCCGCGCGTTCTACGGGGTACTTGCCGCACTCGTGTTTTTTGTGGTTTTTACCGGAGCGGAAAGCTCGGTTACGCGCGCGGCGATTATGGGATCACTCGTACTCTTGGCGCAGTATCTCGGCCGTCCAACCGCACTCACCCTGCCGCTCGTCGCAACCGCAGCACTCCTGGTTGCTGCATCACCGCTCGCATTGCTCTATGACCCGGGATTTCAGCTTTCGTTTCTTGCCGCCACAGGCCTCATCTACGGAGAGCCGCTGGTGGTTGAGCGCTGGCCAAAGCTTCGCGCCTACCGCATGGTGGAGAACTATGTTGTACCTACCTCAATTGCTATGGTCGCAACAGCGCCGCTAATCGCCGCCTCGTTTCACACCTTTTCACTCGTTGGCTTGCTCGCGAATGTACTCGTGTTGCCGGTCGTGCCGTTGGCGATGCTGGGAGGGTTGATCACGGTGATGGTGAGCGTGCTTTCCCCAGCTCTCGCGCTGGTTTTGGCGTATCCGGTGTACGGCCTCTTGAGCTACATTTTGGGTACGGCGTCCTATCTCGCGCAGCTGCCTTTTGCGTCGCTCGCGCTTCCTTATTTTTCAAAATGGCTTGCGCTTGCGCTCTATGGCGGAAGCATAATGTTGTATGTGAGATGGCGGCATCTCCGGCAAAAAAACGTCGTATGATAACCATCGCGCGCCACTACCGCCACATCCTTTTTCCGCTCCTGTGCGCTTGTGGTATTGGTATCGGTGTTTGGCTTCTTGCGGGAAGAGTCACGCAGCATCAGTCGCACGCGCGAGTTTATTTTTTTGACGTTGGTCAGGGAGATGCCGCGCTCATTCGTCTTCCGCGCGGCTACGACGTGCTTATTGATGCCGGTCCCGATAAAACCATTGCGCACAAACTTGGAAAATCGCTTCCCTTTTTTGACCGCACCCTGGAGGCGGTAATTTTGACGCATCCTCATGCGGACCATATCACCGGATTGCTTGAGATATTGCGCCGCTATGAAGTGCAGACGGTTATTACCACGGGTGTTGCGTATGAGAGTCCCGTTGCGACGTATCTGCAAGAAGAGCTTACGCGCGGATCCATACGCATTGAGATTGTTGCGCAGCCTCAAACTCTTGAGCTTCCTACCGGTCGCGGAGATCGCATAGAGGTACGCTATCCAGTTGAGAGTATTGTAGGCAAGGAGGTTCGGGATGTGAACACTGCCTCCATGGTCGTCTCTTTTACCACGGGCGGCGAAACGTTTCTCTTCATGGGAGATGCGTATCGTGCGCAGGAGGACGAGCTACTTGCGGCAGGATCGGTACCTCGTGCCGTGGTGCTGAAAGTGGGACATCATGGAAGTGTTACCTCAACCGGTTTGGATTTTTTGGATGCGGTACAGCCGCGCTATGCGATCATTTCGGTTGGGTCGGACAATCCGTACGGCCATCCTCATGCCGCGGTGCTTGATCGCTTGCGTGAAAAAGGCATTACCGTTGTGCGCACCGATCAAAGTGGCGATATAACCTTCTTGATGGAGGATGGGGGTACGCGTATGCTTGCGGGAGAATAACGGGTGTAGAAAAATTTTCACGCGCATGATATACTATAACCCTATATGTCTAAAAAAAAGTTCCGCATACTCATCATTGAAGATGATGACATGCTGCGCGAAATGTACGTAGTGAAGTTTGAAAAAAGCGGTTTTGAGGTTGCGCAGGCGACGGAAGGCGCCGAAGGGTTGGACCTTGCGAAAAAACAAAAACCTGATATTATCCTCTTAGACATCATTCTGCCGAAAATTGACGGCTTCATGGTGTTGCAGGCCATGAAAGATACGGAAAAACTGAAGGAAGTTCCGGTGATGCTGCTCACCAATCTTGGCCAGGAATCGGATCGCAAGCGCGGGGAAATATTGGGTGCGGTGGACTACGTGGTAAAATCGAATGTTACCCCCGCGCAGGTAGAAGAGAAAATAAGGAAAATACTCAAATAACATCCCCTCATTTTTCTATGGAACGGACACTCGTTATTGCAAAACCCGATGCGCTGCAGAGAAAACTCATCGGAGAAATTATCAGCCGTTTTGAACGCAAAGGACTCAAACTCATCGGACTCAAAATGATGGCTATCAGTGACGCGCTGATAGCCGAGCACTACGCGCACCACGCGGATAAGCCGTTTTTTGAAAATCTCAAAAAGTTTATGCAATCCGCCCCTGTTGTCGTGATGGCGCTTGAGGGATTAGATGCCGTGGAGTCGGTACGCTTGGTAGCAGGGCAAACCAAAAGCCGCGTGGCGGATATGGGTACGATACGCGGGGATCTTGCCATGAGCATTCAAATCAATTTGGTTCACACCTCCGATTCTTTGGAAAATGCCAAAACGGAAATTGCCCGATTTTTCAAAGAAGGGGAACTGTTTGCGTATCAGCCGTCAAATCTTAAGCTCATCTACAGTCCGGATGAACTCACATAGTTTTCCACGTCGATCTTGACACCAAAAAAAGTATTTGGTAACCTATGAGTATTCTATGTTTATGATCGTCCTTGCATTGGTAGTACTGGCAAGCTTCTTGATAGGCGTATTTTTGGCATTGCGGGGAGAAAACATGGTCTAAACATTCAACACGAATCAGAAACCAAACCCTTCTCCCCAAGGAGAAGGGTTTTTCGTTAGTACGCAGATAGAGGTCGGACGTTGATACCTTTACCAAAGGTATATACGTTCGTTCTTTACCCCTAAGAGTTTGCGCCCTGTTCTCGTAAGCCTGCCTATAAGGCTATAGAAACCAATCACAGAGGCTTTCGGGAGACATAGTACCCTATGTCAGGGCGTAAACTCTTTACTTCGTCGGAGGTGTTTTGAGATTGCAGAATAAGCTATACGCGTAGCTAACTTCTCTTGCGTGCTCGTACGGATGATCCCGCAATGCACGCCAATCTCAAACACCTCCGGCAAAACGACTTTGGTGAAGGAGTAGATGATGGATATCGGTACGGATATACCACAAAAAGTACGCAAATGGTTAGCCTGGGGTACCGAGGTTGATTGTATCACCGCAAAACTTGTCAGGGATACCCTGACGGCAGAACAGCGGGAAAGGTTGCAGTACCGCAAAAAGCGTCTCAAGATGTTTATTGCGGCACAACAACCGGAATAGCACCGGCATTATCCAACTCCCCCGATTGGCATCCAGCCAATCTTTTTTTTTCGTATTTCCCGTAATCTCCAAAATGTTGGACTTGCGAAGTCCAACATTTTGACACAAACGAAAGCATATACTATAATTTCTCCATGGTTATAAAAACTCTCATGGTACATCACTGGTGGCGGCTTCCTACGCAAGGAGGTCTATTGCAAGCTGTGTAGCACACCTGTAATACAAAAGATATTGCTGTTGCAAGGCCTCTAAACGGGGTTTTTGTTTTTGAGAAAGGAAACAAATGATGCAAGTGCGTATCAAGCTCGTGTGTGGGGAAAAAGGCTGTATGGGAAGGATGGAAAAGCGATGTGTGGGCAAACCGGGTTTCGGTCAGGAGCCAAAGAGCATCTACGTGTGTCCTCTATGCGGGCGCAAAATCGAACCTTTATATGATGTTCTTTTTTCCAAAGAGATGCGGTAGATCCACATCTCTTTTTTATCTGCTTTTCTACAATCGCACGTCAGCCGGAATGGTGATGAACTTTATATTTCATGTTTTATGATTTTACGGTATACTAGGGGCATGCGCAGCGCAAAAAAAAGTAAAAAACCAAAAGCTTGGGTGGTTGCGGTGGATATGGGCTACGGCCATCAGCGCGCAGCCTATCCTTTACGCTCTCTTGCGTTTCCAGGGGATATTTTGAATGCGAATACCTACCCGGGAATTTCGCATCACGATCGTTCAATTTGGAAACAGAGCCGTGAAGTGTATGAAAAAATATCGCGGTTTAAGAAAACGCCGCTCATCGGCAACGTGGCGTTTGAGCTGTTTGACTCCTTGCAGGCGATTGATCCTTTTTATCCTAAACGGGATTTGAGCAAACCGACGCTCCAGCTGCGTCAGGTCTACCAACTCATACGCAAGGGGTGGGGGAGCGCGCTCATACAAAAGCTCGCAAAAAATCCACTGCCGCTGGTGACGACGTTTTTTATACCCGCGTTTATGGCGGAGGAGCATCAGTACCCCGGGCCAATATATTTGGTGTGCTGTGACGCGGATGTAAGCCGCGCGTGGGCTCCGCTCAAACCCGCGACAAGCGTCATTACCTATCTTGCGCCAAGCAGGCGCGTCGTAGAGCGGCTCAAATTATACGGCGTGCCAAAAGAGCGTATCAAGTATGTGGGGTTTCCGTTGCCAACGGATAACATTGGCACGGAAAAAAGAGAAACGCTGCAACACGATCTCGCGCGGCGTCTGGTTGCGTTAGACGGACAGGGGGTGTTTCGGAAAAACTACCAAGCTTCCATTAGTGAACATTTAGGGAAGCTGCCAAAAAAAGTTGCGCAACCGCTTACCATTATGTTTGCGGTTGGCGGTGTAGGCGCGCAGAGGGAAATTGGCGGCGCGATCATTGCCAGTCTTCGTGCCAAGCTTACGCAGGGGAGTGTGCGCCTCATACTCGTTGCGGGTATTCACAATGATGTGAGCAGCTACTTTCGCAAAAATATCCTTGCCCATGGTTTGCGAAAAGAAATGGGGAAAAGCGTCTCCATTATTTTTGCGGAGTCTAAAAGCGTGTATTTCGCAAAATTTAACAGCGCGCTGCGCGAAACGGATATTTTGTGGACCAAGCCGAGCGAGCTTTCCTTTTACTGCGCGTTGGGCATCCCGCTCATCATTGCTCCCCCTATCGGCAGTCAAGAAAAGTACAATCGGCGATGGCTGCGCGCCATTGGCGCGGGGTTGGATCAGGAAAATCCCGCGTACGCGCACGAGTGGTTGTTTGACTGGGTAAATGCAGGTTGGTTGGCGGATGCCGCGATGCAGGGGTACTTGGGGGCGGAACAACTGGGTGCATATAACATTGAAAAACTGATTACAACGGAAAGATAATCTCTTTCCCCCCCCATACTCTATCCTAGTCATTTTATCCCTCTATGCTCTGGATTTCTGTGGCGGTTATCGCGTATACCTTGCTTGCACTTGCGGCGCTGGTTGACAAGCTGGTAGTAACCGAGTATCTCTCAAGCCCCCGCGTGTACATGTTTTTAGCGAGCGTCTTGGGCGCGATTATTGTCGTTGCGGCGCCGTTTGCGCTCCATTGGCCCGGGTGGGACCAGCTTCCGCTCAACATTGCGTCAGGAGCATTTTTTAGCGCGGCGCTATTCTTTTTTTATGTTGCCCTTACGCGCGGCGATGCTTCGCGCGTTGTGGCGGGCGTTGACGGTTTAATGCCGGTTGCTACCTTACTGCTCGCCATGGCTTTTTTGCGGGAAAGGCTCACGTTGCCGCAGCTTGCCGCTTTTGCTTTGTTGGTCGGCGGCACCATGGCGCTTGCGCATACGGAAACAAAAACCAATGCCTTTCTCCAATGGTCGGCGCGTATCTGGAAGCGCAAGGGGAGAGCGGAAGGGTGGATGGTGCTCGCGGCGCTTGCGTTTGGCGCGTCATTTTTTCTGGCAAAAGTGGTGTATGAAACGCAACCTTTTGTAAGCGGACTTATTTGGATTCGCGTGGGAGGCGCTGCGGTGGTGTTGCCGCTCTTGGCCTATCCGCCCTTTAGAGACGAGCTCAAAAAAAATTTTCATAAGGGTCGTCGGGCGCAGGCGAATACGAAAATGGTACTGCTCGGTCAGGGTACGGGTGCGGCTGGCGTATTTTTGCAGCACTACGCGATTGCGCTTGGCAGCGTGGTGCTCACGACGGTATTGCAAGGATTAAAATATATTTTTCTGTTCTTTTTCATCACCCTTGTCGGAAAAAAGTATAAGCGCGTGCGCGAGCATGTTCAGGGAAAAATACTGCGGAAAAAAATTGCGGCGTTTGTGTTGATTGTCGCAGGTCTCGCGCTACTTTCCGTGTCATAGCATGGATTTCTTGACCTCGTAAGTCCATCGGTCTCACGATGTCCACACATTGAGCATACGTATTTTTTGACTTCGCAAGCTCTTCGGAACTTGCGAAGTCCGCACATTGGGTATCTGTATTTTGACCTCGTAAGTCCATGGATTTTATATAGATTCCCGTCTGCATGGGAATGACAGAAATAAAAATGTCATTCCCGCGAAGGCGGGAATCCATGCATTCCTTTAGCTCTTTTTTCTGCCCGAAAGCTACAACTCGCAAGCCACATATTTAACCATACGCACCTATGTTCTCACTTTCCTTTTTCACCTACCTCTTCGTTCTCGCTTTTTTTCTTGCCCTTCTGGAAGTGCAGATAGAAGGGAGGCACGGCTGGGCGAAAAAACTGCCTACGTGGCGACCGCATGCGGGCAAGTGGTACGCGCGGCTCTATGCAAAAATAATGGGCGGCAAAGAGCTTACCGGCTATCATGCCGCGATATTCGGTTTTGTGCTCGCGCTGTTGCATTTCCCTTTTTTTTCCGGTGCGCAATGGTCGTGGGAAGGGGAATTATGGGTACTCTCACTCTTCTTCTTATTTGATATTGTATGGGATTTTTTATGGTTTATCGTGAATCCGCATTACGGACTCAACCGTTTTGAAGCGTCGTATGTCGTATGGCATAAAAAATGGATTGGACCACTGCCCTTGGATTATGTATCGGGTATGCTGTTCTCGCTCGTGCTCATTCTGCCTGCGGTGTATGTTGATGCCGCTATCCTCAAAGCATGGGTTACGGTAGTGTTGCTTTGGACGGTGCTGCTCGTTGCCGTTACGTTGGTTGGCATGGGTATCAAGAAAATAAAAGCAATGATATGATATCGTCAACCCCTCGGTCTTACGATGTCCACATATAGAGTATCCCGCATTGCTTGACGTCATAAGTCCATGGATGGTGACTTACGAAGTCGTAACCTTGAGCATACGTATTTTTTGACTTCGCAAGCTCTTCGGAACTTGCGAAGTCCGCACATTGGGTATCTGTATTTTGACCTCGTAAGTCCATGGACGGTGACTTACGAGGTCGTAACCTTGAGCATGCTGTATTCCATGAGTTGAAAATATCCCACTGGTCACAACCACTTCTGTCATTTTCGCACCCCCCCCTCTGTCATCTCCGCGAAGGCGGGATCCAATAGAGAAATCCAAAGCGGTAATTCATCGCATCCTCTCCTATGAAAAAAATGGCAAAAATTACTTTAAGAATCACGCTCGTAGGTGTGCTGTCTGGTTTGTGCTACGTTTCTCTCTTTCTTTTTAATTTTTCGCAGGGAAACATACAATGGGGTGTAACATTCTCCAAACCCTTTGCTGAAAAACTCGGGCTTGATTGGCGCGAGGCATATACGGCGGTACTGGATGATCTTGGTGTGCGGCAGGTACGCGTCAACACCTATTGGGATGGCATAGAACGGCAAGAAGGCATATATGACTGGAACGACTATGATTGGCAGATTACCGAGGCGGCAAAACGCGGCGCAAGTGTCGTGCTGATTATTGGCAGAAGAACGGCGCGCTGGCCGGAATGCCACGATCCTTCGTGGATACGCAGTCTTACGGAAGAGCAGAAGCGTGAAAAAGTATTGGCGATACTTAAAAAAGAAGTTGAACATTTTGCCAAATATGACAATATTGGTATGTGGCAGGTGGAAAATGAGCCGCTCTTAACCTTGTTTGGCGAGTGTACCGGCATAAGCCGTGAATTTTTAGAGCGCGAGGTGGCAATTGTGCGCACGCTGGACGCGCGTCCTATTATGGTAACGGACAGCGGAGAATTAAGCACCTGGCTGCATACGGGGTCGGCAGGAGAGGATGTGTTGGGTACGACACTCTATAAGCGTGTGTGGAACCCCTACATAGGGCATGTGAGCTATGTTATACCGCCGGTCTATTATACGGCGCGGGCGTGGCTTTTGGAAAAATTCTACGGCACACGCGTCATCATTTCCGAACTGCAAGGCGAGCCGTGGGGGGCGCGGCAGAAAGAATTGGATAAGTTGACACTTGCAGAACAGTTTACGTCGTTTGACCTTCGCCGTTTTCAAAAGACGCTTGCCTTTGCGCCAAAAACCGGCTTTACGGAAGGCTATCTCTGGGGGGTTGAGTGGTGGTACTGGCTAAAAACAACACAGAACAATCCTGCGTTCTGGAACGAAGCAAAAAGACTTTTTTAAATCTGGCTTCTTGACCTCGTAAGTCTCTCGGTCTCTCAATGTCCACAGATTGAGCATTTGCATTTCTTGACTGCGTAAGTCCATGGATTTTGACTTACGAAGTCGTAACCTTGAGCATTGTTCATTTCCCCTTGTCATATCCGCATTACCACTTCTGTTATTTACCACACTACCAACGCAGTCACTCCCACCCAGTCGGAAATCCCTAACTATGTCTTACTGCGTAACCGATTGATATGGTCTTATCCACACCCATTTGGACGAGTGAGGTAATACGTGGTATCGTTACATAACAATTGAGTATTCGCATTCCTTTATACATCGCGAGTCCTTTGGTCTTTAAGGTGGACTGCCTGTCAAGACAGTGTTTTAGCTTCAATTGGATGGATTTGCCAGTCCATTATACTTGCGATGTCGGCAAATTGATCTATGTTCTCGCATACCTCATTAAAAAAACTTGAAATCCTCCTTTTCCTCGCGCTCATCGTAGGAGGTTTTTACTACCTCTATACGCTCTACGCCCTCGGTGCCGCGACAGTGAACGTTACCCCGCGCGACCCGCTCTCGTCGGGTCTTGTCGGTCACTGGACCTTTGACGGGCCGGACATGACGCAAAATGTCGCGGATGTAACGAGCGGTAACCACGATGGCTACCTCACTGGCTACGCGG
>Ga0210038_1000186_pt1 | contig 42584 bp, 47 predicted proteins | sample CryGeyCG2114_020_FD_183970 | JGI IMG/M metagenome (GOLD analysis project Ga0210038, IMG submission 183970) | Groundwater microbial communities from aquifer - Crystal Geyser CG15_big_fil_post_rev_8/21/14_0.20 (SPAdes) (version 2) | ecosystem: Environmental > Aquatic > Deep subsurface >... | reverse complement strand
AGGGGCCTACGCAAGTGGCCCTCTATGCCAGGGCCGCCAGCCATTCCGCCCAAGGGACCCCCCAGGAAATTACGCAGGGGTAGATGCCGTCAACTGGCCGATACGCATATAGCGGAATGAAGACGGTGGTGGAACTTAAAGGAGGACAGGACCCCTATGCTCCCAACACATACCGCGTGCTCTTGTAAGCGCCGAGAATCTTGACGATCCCCCGCTTCAAAAGCGGCCGCAGCGCGTAGTGCGCGCCGGGCGGCGTAACCCGCAATGCTCGAGCGATATCTCCCATAGCAAGCGGCCCTCTCTCCCGCAGCATGCGGATCAGCTTCTCCTGCCTGACGGTCAAAGACAGAGGCTCCGTGGCCAACGGGCCCAAGGCCTGAATGCGCTTCTGCGCCCGCTCCAAGGTTTCCAGGATCGCCTCGGCAATAAACTCCAGCCAGCCGCCCAAATCCTCTTTTTCCACCTGGACCCTTTGGAGCCCCTTAATGTAAAGGGCCCGGTTCTCCAGGAGGATCTCGTCCAAAGCGAAAATGTGGAGGGTGTCAAAGCCCATCCGATAAAGCTGCCAGGTCGCCAAAGTTCTGGCCACGCGGCCGTTGCCGTCCCGGAACGGATGGATCTCCGCAAAGCGCAGATGGAGGATTGCCGAGGAGAACACGGCCGGCAATTCGCCTGAAGGTCCGTTGAGCCATGAGAACAGCTCCCTGGTCAGCTTCGGCGCTGCGCGCCACGGCGGGCAAACATGGAGTCCCGCGCGAACATCCGTTTTACGATATGCGCCGACGGGCCCTTCATCCACCGCACCTTCTGCGATAATCTCGTGAAGCTGAAGCATGTCGCTTTCTTGAATCGATTTCGCCTTCTCGCGTTTTTGGATCCAGGTCAGCGCGTTCAAGTAGTTCTGAGCCATCCGGACATGGCGGTCCGGATAACCGGAGGCTCCCTTTCCCGCCATAAGGCTTTTGACCGCCTCCAAAGACAAGGTGCAGCCCTCGATTGCCGTGGAGCCCCAAGCCGCCCGTGCCATCGCGTCCTGGACCAAGGCAGGAACCCAAGGCACCTCAATTAGGGAAGATCGTATCCGCTCGCGCAGGGCCGCGATCTGCTCTAAGAGCTTATAGACACGGAATGGGACCGAGAAACTTGGGGCATACATTTTCATAAAGTTTAGATAAAGTTTTTCATAAAGTCAAGAATGGTCTGCATCCGGAGCGGTCGACAGGGAACATGTCTACCTGCTACACTATCCTTGTGGCGCAGCTCGATCAGGAAACTTTAAGGAGCCTGGCGCGGCGATATCTCTGGTGGCGGTCGCCCGCTGAGGCCGCTTCGACCCCGAGACGCGTTTTCGCGCAGGTGATGGATATCGGCGACTACGAAGATGTCCAGCGCCTCGCCCACGCGGTCGGCGATGATGTGTTGCGGGATGTGCTGACGCATGCCGAGGCCGGGCAGTTTCGACCGCGTTCATGGGCCTATTGGCATTACCGGCTGGGGCTCTGCCGGCCGCAGGATTCGGTGCCGCCTCCGCCGGCGCGGCACATTCCTCACTGAATGCTGAAACCCCGCCTCGATATCCTGCCTCCGGAGCAGCGAGAGCTTTGGCCGGAGTTGGCTCCCACGGACGACCTTGGACTGGTGCTCTACGGCGGCACCGCGGTCGCGTTGCGGCTGGGGCACCGAATTTCCGTAGACTTCGACTTTTTCTCCGACAAACCGTTGCATCACGATCGCCTGCGGCACGCCATGGCGTTTCTCAGCCGATCGACCACGGTGCAGGAGGAACCGAATACACTCACCGTGCTTGTTGCCGGAAAGCACGAAGCAAGCGCTACCGTGAAGGTTTCGTTCTTCGGCGGCCTCACCTTCGGCCGGGTGGGGCAGCCCGAGAACACGGAAGATGGGGTGCTGCGGGTCGCCTCTCTCGACGACCTGATGGTGATGAAGCTCAAGGTGATCCTTCAGCGCGCCGAGGCGAAAGACTACCAAGACATAGCGCGCATGATTGAGGAGAGAGTCAGCCTGGAAAGAGGCCTGTCGGCAGCCCGAGAAATGTTCGGTCCCGCCTTTCAGCCGAGCGAGAGCCTAAAAGCGTTGACCTTCTTTGAGGACGGGGACCTTCGTTCCTTAGGCGAACGCGAGAAGGCGGTCCTAAGACAGGCCGCCTGTGCCGTCCAAGACCTTGCTCCCGTGCGCATTCTGTCCTCCGCGTTGGGGCCCGCAATCTAGAAGCCTTCCCGCACTCCTAGTACCTCGACCTGATAAAGTCGGCTGATTTGTACCGGAGCTTTTCACGGGCGTCCGGAACCGTGAAACTCCAGTTGATCTTCCTGCGCTGACGGTTCATCCGGCAATTCCACGCTGAAGCCCGTTTGCGCAAGGATGGGATATCTCCGATGCGATCGTGCCCCAGGCATTGGCGCGAGAATATTCCAATCTCGATTTCCGCCTGATCCAGCCAGCTCGCGTGCTTCGGCGTGTAGTGCGGCGTGAACTTGTCCCAAATCTTGCCGCCCAGTTTCTCGCCGTAGAAGTCCGTCAATGATTTCTCGCTATGCGTGCTCAGGTTGTCCATCACCAGATGGATCGTTTTCTTCCCGGGATAGGCCCTCGCGATTCTGGCTATCATCTTCGCAAACGCCGGCCCCTTGCGGTTCTTGGTCACCCGCGTGAAATACTTGCCCGCCTTGGGCTCTACAGCGCAGAACACGTTCGCCGTTCCTCCTCGCACATATTCATAATCGCGCTTGAAAATGGCGCCGGGCTTGAGCCTGTTGCCCAAACCGTCTGACGACGCGAAAATCGGTCGGCGCGGGAAGGCCGGCGCCGAGCGCTTCCTCCGCGTGCGCGGCTATATCGATACCGTCCGCAAGCACAACCTCCCCGTCTTCCAAGCGCTTGTCGATGCCATCGCTGGACGTCCATTCATCCCCGTCTCGCCAGCCTGACGACCTGAGCAGTTACACCTGTTCCGCGAAATCGAAACTCGCCGCCGACGCCGCACGCGGCCCCATCCCCAAGCGCCCGCACAGCACGATCCCAAGCAGCGCGCGACTTACCGACCCCATCCGGCCGGGCGTCCTCATAACCCCCATGAAGCCCGGCACGGCGGGGCTCCGCCCCGCCAGGCGGACGACTCCCTCGCGACGCCCTTGCTCCCCGGCCTTGCCCTTGCCCTCGCAGAAGTCTTCTCCTGAGCGCGTCCTCTCAATTCGCCGTCCCATCCTCTCCTCCCGCATAGCCGTTAGAGTCGGCCGGATTGACGCAGGAGCGCGTCCACGAATCCACGTACTGCTTCGTCGCCGCCTCCAGCGCCGCCGCCGGATCGGCGGGCAAAACGAGCGCGCCCGTCATCGTATCCCCGCTCTTCGCCACCCGCGACGCCAGCGCGTCTGCCGCCAGTTTGGCGGTCGTCACGGCCCCATCGGCGATTTTCACCGAGGTCACCGCGTCAGACGCCAGCTTTACGGTCGTCACCGCCCCATCGGCGATTTTTACCGAGGTCACGGATCCGTCCACCAGCGCAACGGGCTCCCAGGTCGCATGGCCCGCGGCGTCCGAGGTCAGCACTTGCCCCGCCCCAGGCGTGCCGCCCGTGATCTTGACCTGGCCCGCCACCTCGAGCTTTGCCCCAGGATCCGTCGCCCCGATGCCGACGTCGCCGGAGGAGCGCGTGAACGCCATGACGTTCCCGAGGAACGCGCCGGCATCATCCTCGCGCTGGAGCAGCAGGTTCGCCCCGGCGTTGCCTCCGACTCGGCGGTCTGGTCCACGACGAGGTCCCATCGGGCCGCGCCTGAGGATGAGAACCGCATACCCTTCACGAATCCGGGCGGCGCGTCGACGTTGATGCGATTGTGCGTCGTATCGCGGATGTCGAGCCTGTAAACGGGCGCTGCCGTGCCCATACCCACATTCCCCGACTTGGCTACCGTCAGGAGGTTGCCCATGCCGTTCTGGCTGGAGACCTGGAGGTGGAACTCGTCGGCTACCGCGCCCTGTAGCCACAGCTTGGCCGTGCCGGGGCTGTTCGTCCCGATGCCGACCCTGCTATTTACTCTATCCAGCATGATCGGCAGAAGGGCGTCTGCGTGCAGCTTCGACGTGGTGACCGCGCCGTCGAGTATCTTTACCGCCGTAACCGCGTCTGCCGCCAGCTTCGCCGTCGTCACCGCCCCATCGGCCAGCTTAGACTCCACCACCGCGCCCGTCAGGATCGCCGCCCCCGTCACCGCATCAGCACCAAGCTTCGTCGTCGTCACCGCTCCCGCAGCCAGCTTCGACTCGATCACCGCGCCGTCGGCGAGCTTCTCCGAGGTCACCGCGTAGGCCGCGAGCTTCGCGGTCGTCACCGAGCCGTCGGCGATGTCGGTGGCGAGTACCCCGGTCAACGCGGAGCCGTCGATCGCGGGCAAGGGACCGGTGAGCTTCGACGCCGTCATCGACACGATCGCCCCGTCGGTCACCGCCCCGGACCCCAGCTTCGCCGTCGTCACCGCTCCCGCGGCCAGCTTCGACTCCAGCACGGCCCCATCGGCGAGCTTCACCGAAGTCACCGCCCCGTCCACGATGTCGGCGGCGACCACGCCCGTCAGCAAGGAACCGTCCACGGGCGGCAAACCGCCGAGCGCGTCGAGGCGGACCAACTGGCTCGCCGCGTTGAAGGCGTTGCCCTGCAAGGTCACCGACGAGGCGCGCAGCGCCAGCGGCGAAGACGCCGTGCCGTCGCCCGTAAACTGCGCGGCGTCGGAGGACACCGTGCTCAAACCTCCCCCCGAGGAGGCGACCCAGGACCCGCCGTTGTAAAACATGAGCTGGTCGGCGCCCGAGTCGTACCACAGATCCCCGGGCGAGGGCGAGCCCGGCGCGGCGGCGCCGTTCATACGCTGCACCTCTGACGCGTCAGCGTCTTCTTAACGAGAGCGCAGTTTCGTATAACAGCGCCAATGCCCCCGTAGCTCAAAGGATAGAGCGCTTGCCTACCAAGCTCGAGGTCCGGGTTCGACTCCCTGCGGGGGCAGAAAATCTCTTGACAGAAGGCACGGAACGGGTATACTCATGGTGGTAGGCTGGTACGGGATTCTGATTCCCGGACCTCGAGCGAGAGGGTCGGCGAGAGTCGGCCCTCTTCTCTTTTTGCATCCCTCATCGTATCACCATCAGCCGAATGCGGCCGGAGGATTGGGCAAGCGGCGCCGTTCCTACGCTGCCTCATGATGTCTCCCGCCGACGCCCCATATGGGCCTTCCGGCCCTTCCCCTCCTTTCCGCACCATGGTACCCTCTATTCCATGGATGCCGAAGGTAACAAGCCCGCCACCAAGGCCGATTTGAAGGCCATGGAGTCTTCCCTGCGCGGTGATCTGGCGGCCAAAGCCGATATCGCCCGCCTCGATGTCAAAACAGACAAGATATGGAAAGAAGTCGTAAACACCTGGACGCGGATGGATCGGATGGAGGAGCGGATCATCGCCAGGATGGACGCCGGCTTTGATCGCGTCACGCAGACCAACGACTCCTTCGCGGCGAAGATGGAGACCTACGCTCGCGAAACGGTGATCATCCCCAAAACCCTGGACGCGCACGGAGACGAACTCAGGGACCACGAGAAGCGCATCGAGGCTCTTGAGGCCGGCACGGCGGGGCGACCGCCCCGCTGATCCGTAAAATCTTGCAGGAGATCGACCGACCGAGCCTTCCGGCGAGGAAGTGCCGCTTCCAGACGCCGTCGGAAGGCGGCCCTCTTCTCTTGTCGCGCTCCTCATCGTATCACCATCAGCTTTCCGATCTTCTGGTTGCCGCCCGAGACCACGCGCCAGAGGTAGACGCTGCTGGCGACCTTGACGCCGTTTTCGTTCTTCACGTCCCAAACCAACGCGGCGGGCGAAAGGCCGACGGGGATCGTCAGACGCCGCACGAATCGGCCGTCCAGGGTGAATATCTCGATGACCCCCTCCGTGGGCAGATTCGTGAAGGTGATCCCCGCGGCCTCGGTCCCGGAGCCGCCCGGGCCGGTGCCCGCGCTCGGTCCGTTGGGCCGAAACGGCACGGGGTAGGCGTAGACCGGATTGACCTTCGTATCCGCGCCGCCGATCAAGGCGAAAACGCTTAAATGCGATAGCGGCGCCCGGATCGATTTCTCGGCGGGGTCCGTCCGTCCCGAGGGGTCGCGCACCCACAGCGCGTTCTTCTCATCGAGGCGCCACAGCTCCAGCGTATTCACCCGCACGGGAGGACTCGTGCCGTCTACCATACCGTCGCCGTCGGCGTCCCGGTAGGGCAGGCTGAGCATGGCCGAGGCCAAGAGAGTGCCGTCCAAGAAATCCACCTCGTCGTGGAGCGACACATCCCAGATATTCTCGGCGCCGACGGCCGCCAGCGGTCCGCCGTTGCGGACCATCTTCTCGTTGGCCGCCGCGATGACGGCCGGGTCCATATTGAGCGGGGCGCCGACGGGGTCGCGCCGGAACGCCAAATCGAAGGTAGGACGGTCGACGGACCCGGCCGGCAGGGACAAGGCCGACCCGCCCGGACCCCGGAGTTCGTAGGCCAGAGAGGCCTGCAGGCGCAGTTTGGGCGGGTCGAAGAACCCTCGCCGCAGCTCGAACGAGCCGCCGCACGGACGCTGCGCGGGCAAGGCCGACTGCCCCGCGCCGCCCTGCAGAGAGAGTTCCCCTCCCGCGGCCTCGATCCCGCCGCCGCCGTCCTTGAGCGGCGCGCTGAGCTCAAAGGGCCCTGCCGAAAGCGTCGCGGCCGCGGGAATAGCCAACACCGCCGCGGCGCAAAACGGCGCCAAGGTGCGATACAGGCGCGGGCGCCTCATCGCCCCGCCTCCCGCGGCTCGGCCCGCGGCGGCGCGGTCGCGGGCGCGAGGGGGAGCGTGAAGGTAAATGTCGTTCCTTTCCCCAACTCCGATTCGACCCGGATACGGCCGCCGTGCAGTTCGATGAACTCCTTGACCAAGCTCAACCCTAGGCCAAATCCCGTGTTCTGGTCCTCGGCGCTCACCTGCTCGAAGGGCAAAAACACGCCCGCGAGCTTCTCCTTCGGAATTCCGTAGCCGGTATCGGCGACCGAGAAGGCGGCCTGGCGGGGCGGAGCCCCGCCGTGCCGGGCTTCATGGGGGCTATGGGGACGCCCGGCCCCGCGAGGGAAAACCCGTTCGTCGGCCAGGTGGAGCAGGGGCCGTCCATCGGCCGAGTCGAGCGCGGCCAAGAGCAGGTTCCCCTCCGAGAACACCGCGCGCTGCAGGACCTGCGCCTCGCCCGCCGGGGAAAGCCGGCCCCCGCCGAGTTCCACGGCAAATCCCAGCGCGCGGTTCATCTCGACGGCGGCGCTTTCGACGGACTCTGCGGCCAGGCGCGCGAAGGTTCTCATGGCGCGTCCTCCTCATCAGGATCGCCGACCTCGCCGGGCGGCCGCCTTCCGATGGCGTCTGTAGGCGGCACTTCTGACCGAGCCATAGGCGAGGGAATGCCGCTTCCAGAATCCGTTGGTAAGGCGGCCTCGCCGGAAGGCTCGGTCGGATGCGTGGCGCGCAGGGCGGCCAGGGCCGCCTTAAATGTCTCCAGCGCGAGCGCGGCTTCCCCTCGGGACTCGACTACGCCCTCGACGCGCTCGATCAAGCGCCGGCACTCCGCCGCAAGCTCGGCCGTGCGGGGGGCTTCCTCCTGCTGCCGGGCGGCGGCCTCGCCCAACTCGCCGGTCCGCGCGTCGTTTCGCCGCACTTCAAGCGCCCCCGCGGCGCCGCGCTCGGCGGCGCGGACCATCGCCGCGGAAACCGTCTCGGCCCCGCGGCGCAGCGAGCGCGCAAGCGCGAGCGCCAAGAAGATCGCCCCGCCAAGCGCCGCCAAGCCCAGCCCCGCCGCCGCTGCGGGACCGGCCAAACGGGCCAAGACCGCGGGATCGCGCAGCATGCGCTCGGAGGGCGCCGGCAGCGGGGCGCGTACGACGCTCACGCGGTCCCCGCGCGCGGTACTCGCGTCGGCCGCTTCCTCTGCCAAGGACAGCGCCGCCGCCTCCGCTTCAGGGCCCAACGCCTCGTCGAGCAGCACCCGCACGCGCAAATCCTCGACCTCGGTCTCGAAGCGGCCGAGCAGTTCGGCGGCGACCCCCACGGGCGGCGGCCCGGCGCCCGGCTTCTCGGGGCTATCGGCGTCATCGGTCGGGATGCCCGGAAGGAACTGGCGCGCGCCCCGAGGATTTCCCTTCTCCCAACCCCACGAAAATTTGGGCGAGGCGCCGGAGTCAGGCGGCGCCAACAGCCGTGCGATCCACGCGCTCCCCCGATCCGAGAGCTTCAGGCGCACGCTCGCCGACACAGCGGCGCGACCGGGCCCGAAGCGGCGATCGAGCACGGACTGCACGCGCTCGGCCAGCACCGCCGAGGCCCGGGCCTCCTCGCCGCGCAGACCGACCGAACCTTCCGGCGAGGCCGCCTCGGAGGCGAAGGCCGTCCCGAACGCCGTCAAGACGAGCAGCAGCGCGGACGCAAAGCTCATCGGGCCGGCTCCAGGCGCTGCAGGAAGTCCTTGAGCGCGGCGTTTTCAGGATCCAGGCGCAGGGACTCCCGCCACGCGCTCATCGCCTCTTCCTGCAGCCCCATGGTGAAGTACGTCGAGCCGAGACGCTCGTAGGCGGCTGCGGACTCGGGCTCGATCAAGAGCGCCTCGCGGCAATAAGAAGGAAGTGGAAATCGACGGATGCGCAATCAGGGCTTGACGGATAGCCTTAAATTTTCCAGCGGGCCCCCTTTTTAAGGGGCAAGCGAGCAACCGAGCGAAGTGAGAAGGCGAACTAGCATACGATTTAACCTTAATTTGACCCCGTTACCTCACATTGTCAATACCTCGGTTGCGACTTCAATTTTAAGCTATTCTATGATGATGGATGCCTGCTGCGCCCCCCCCTCCCGCCCGTCCTCGGACCGTCAGGTGAAGGTTCTGAAAGCCGTTTTGGCCGTCAACGCGATCATGTTTTTCGTCGAGGCGGGGGCCGGAGTATTCTTCGATTCCACCGCTTTGCTGGCCGACTCTTTGGACATGCTGGGCGACGCCGCTGCGTACGGGTTTACCCTCTACGCGGCCAGCCGCAGTTCCCTCGTGAAAGCCCGGGTCAGCGTCTTCAAAGGGGTTTTGATGGCGTCTTTTGGAATCGGCGTGATCGGCCACATCGTGGGAACCGCGATTTTTCCGCAGATTCCCGCCGCCCCCGGAATGGCCTGGACGGCTCTTCTCGCACTGGGGACCAACAGTCTCTGCCTCTACCTGCTCTGGAAGCACCGCGACGACGATCTCAATATGCGCTCGGTGTGGCTTTGCTCCACCAACGACGTCACGGCCAACCTAGGAGTCCTCATTGCCGCCGGAGGGGTCGCCTATTTCCACGCCCCCTGGCCCGATCTGGCCGTCGCGGCCGTCATCGCCGGCATCGTCCTCGCGTCCGCAGGTTCCGTTCTGCGCGAATCATGGGCAGCCTTAAATGATAATTTGGTATCATTAGTGCCCGTGGACGCTTCCCCCCGCCCTCTCCTCGAAAAAGCCTCCGGCGTCACCGCCGGACTTTCCCTTCTCTGCGCGGTGCATTGCCTCATGCTGCCGCTGCTGGTCGTCATCGCGCCACTGCTCGGAATCGGCTTTCTGGTCAAGGGCTCCTTCGAGGGCGCGGTGATCTCCTCCGTCTTGATTCTCGCCGGCGGAACCCTGTTTATGGGGTTTCGCCAGCATCGGCGCCTGGAACCGGCGGCCCTGCTGGCCGCGGGGATCGTCGGCATCATCGTCAGCCATTTTTTGACCCCCGCCCGGTTCGAACCTTGGATCATGGGCGCCGCGGGACTTTGTCTCGCGACGGCGCAGCTCCTGAACCGTCGCCATTGCCGCGCCTGCGCCCACTGCGACGCGGACGCGAACGGCCAAGCCTGCCAAAGCTAAATCATCAACTCGGCGACGAGTTTAGCGTAGCGAGCGGGGTCCGGAACCGCGGATCCTTCCGTCAGCGCGCCTTGGCCGAAAAGCAGATACGCGTAATCGGCCAACTTCGGACTCTTCGGGTCCGCGTCGTGAATCGCGCGCAGGCGTTCGACGACGGGGTGCTTCGGGTTGAGTTCCAGAATGCGTCTGGAGGCGGGGACGCTCTGTTGATGCGCCTTCAGCATCTTCTCGAGACGCGCGCTCATCCCGTCCTCGCCGGCCACGAGACACACGGCGCTTTCGGTCAAGCGCTGCGAGAAACGCACCTCTTCGACCCATTGAGAAAGGCTGTCTTTGAGCGCTTCCAACAGAGGTTTGAATTCCCTTTCCTTTTCGGCCCGCTCCTCTGCCTTCTCCCCCCCTGCGTTTAGATCCAGGTCGCCGCGAAGCGCCGAGCGCAGCGGCTTGCCCTCGAAATCGACGATCCGGTCTACGACGACCTCGTCGACCGGGTCCGTGAAGAAGATCACCTCGAGGCCTTTGGCGCGCAGTGCCTCCAGGTGAGGCGAGGATTCCAGGGCGGTCCGGGATTCTCCGGTCAGATAGTAAATTTCCTTCTGTCCTTCCGGCATGCGGGACAGATACTCCTCGAAGGAGGTCCATTCGCCGGCTTTCGTATGCGTCGATTCGAACAGCATCAGATTCTTGATCCGGTTCGCGTTCTCGGACTCCGAATAGAGTCCCTCCTTCAAAATGCGGCCGAACTCAGCCCAGAACGACGCGTATTCGGCGGCGTCCTCTTTCTTCGATTCCTCGAGGTGGTCAAAGGTCTTCTTCACGATCCGTTCGCGAATCGCCGTGATCCGACGGTCGTGCTGCATCGTCTCGCGGGATATGTTCAACGAGACGTCCGGGCAGTCCACGACGCCGCGAAGGAAGCGCAAATAGTCCGGCGTCAGTTCCTTGCAGTTTTCCTGGATCAAAACGCGCTTCACATAGAGATGGACTCCGCCGCGCCGCTCCGGCTGAAGCAGATCCGTTGAGGCGTTTGCCGGGATGTACAGCAAAGCGTCATAGCCGAGCGACGCTCCCTCCGTCGAGAAGCGCAGCCACGCGTGCGGGTCGTTCCAGTCATGCGTCAAATGCTTGTAAAACTCTTTGTGCTCCTCGTCGGTGATATCCTTGGCCGCCTTGGTCCAGACGGCCTTGCGGGAATTGAGAGGCTCCGCCTCGCCCGCGAGCAGGATCGGGAACGTGATATAGTCCGAGTAGCGCTTGACGACGGCGCGCAGCACCGCGGGATCGGCGAAATCCGCTTCCGCGTCCTCTACGCTCTTAAGCGACAGAGCGATGGTGGTACCGATCGCGGGTTGGTCGGAGGCGGGTTCGATCGTGAACTCGCCTTCGGCCTGCGACCGCCAAACCCATCCCTTTTCCTCTCCCGCCTTGCGCGTGAGCACCGTGACCGTATCGGCGACCATGAAGGCCGAATAAAAGCCCACCCCGAACTGACCGATCAGTTCCGGAGACGCGTCCTTCCCCTTCGCCGCGCGAATCGCCCGCAGGAATTCCTGTGTTCCCGACTTCGCGATCGTCCCGAGACTCGACACCAGATCCTCCCGGGTCATCCCGATGCCGTTGTCGCGGACGGTCAAAGTCCGCTTGGAGGCGTCCGGCTCCAGCGTGAGGGCATACTCACCGTCGTCGAGCCCGAGCGAGGCGTCGGTGAGGGCGGCAAAGCGCCGTTTATCGAGCGCATCGGAAGCGTTGGAAATCAATTCCCGCAGGAATACCTCCCGCTTTTCATAGAGCGAGTGGATGACGATCTCCAGAACCTGCTGGACTTCGGCTTGAAATTTGAATTTTTCGGCGGTTTCGGTCATGGCGTTCCTCCGGATTCTATTGTACCGAATTGGCGCGGCGGTCGACGAGGGCCCGCACGGCGAAGCCCGCCGCCAGCACCGCGCCCGTTCCGAGCAATTCGGGTCTACTCACATTGGTCATCAGCCAAATCGAAACGACGGCGCCGATTCCGCCCACCCACTCGCCCGCCGGCACGCGGTACGGACGGTCGGCCTCCGGACGGCTGCGGCGCAGGGCGATCAGCGCGAGGCAGCTCGCTAAATATTGACCGACCACGGCGAGATTGGCAAGATCGATCAGACTGGAGAAGTCGAGGACGGCTATCAGAAAAACTCCCGTCCCGCAGGTCAGGGCGATCGCCCGCGCGGGTGTCGCGAAGCGCGGGTGCGCCTCGGCCAAGCGCCAGCGCCGCAGTGAATGCTCGCCGAGCGCCGAGAGATAACGCGGAGCGCCCAGCGCCGCTCCCGCGACGAATCCCAGCATCGAGACGATTCCCCCCGCTCCGAGAAGGGCTCCCCCCCAACCGCCGACCGCCCATTCGGCCGCGTCCGCCAAGGGCCGCTCTTTCGACGCCGCGAGTCCGGGGAAGCTTCCCACCGCCGCCGCCTGTATCACGGCGTATATCACCGCGGCGAAGATCAATGAACCGAGAACGGCCTTGGGCAGATCCCGCTGCGGATTTTCGGTCTCACCGGCCGGCACCGGCGCGACTTCGAAGCCCTGAAGCGCCCACAGCGCGAGAAACACCGCGTAGCCGAACTTCCCCTCTCCCCCCCAGAAAGGCGTGAAGGCTTGGCCGGAGGTCTTCGGGAGACAGATCGCGACCAGCACGAGAAGAGGGATCAGTTTCGCCGCGGTCAATCCGTCCACGGTCCAGGCGCCGAACTTCAGCCCCCGTCGGTTGACCTCCGCAAATATCAGCAGCAACAAGCACGCGGTCGTCTTGGCCGCCCAGGTTCCCTCGAAAACGGGATGAAAAAACGCCGCATGACTTGCGAGTACGGCCGCGACCGCAGACCCGCTCAGAACCGCCGCGGCCCAGGCGACGAACCCGACTCCGAACCCGATGGTATCGCCGAATGCCTCCCGGGCGTAAAGAAAACTGCCCCCGTTGCCCGGGAGCATCGCCCCTAGTTCCGCGTAGCAAAGAGCGACGAAGGACAGCAGTCCCCCGCAAACGAGGAACGCCAGAACGGAAGCCGGACCGACGAGGGAGGCGAGCGTGCCCGGAAACAGGAAAATACCGCTTCCGATGATCGCGTTCAAACCCAAACAGAAAATATCCAGCAAAGACAGGGATCGTTTCTTGACCATGGACGGTCAATTGTATGAAATAGCGTCATGAACGCCCGCCTGACGCTGCCGGCCGCCTGCTTGACGATGATCTGCGCCTGCGGGGCGCCCCGCGTGAGCGTGCGCTACCCGGCGGCGGACACGCCCCAGGCGCGCGGACGCGCGCTCGCCATGTCCCACGCCTACCTGCTCGTCTCCCCTGCGAAGCGCGTGCCGAACCCCGCGCTCGGCAAGGCGCTTAAGAAGATCAAGTTTCTCGGCGACCGCGTGTTCGATGTCGATGCGGGCGCGTTGGCGGCCAGGATTTCGAAGGCGTTTGAGGGCGCGGGCGGCAGTCTGCTCGCCTACCGGATTTCCGATTCCGAAGGGGAGGACCCTTTTATTGAAAGGCTCGACCCGACCGCGCTTCTGCGCGTTTCCCTCGACGCATTCTCCGTTGAGCAGTCTCGCGTCGAGCGGAAAACCTCCACGAAGGACCCGAAGACGAAAAAGGCCGTCGAACGCGTCGCGGTGTTCTGGACTCACCAGGCCCGGCTTTCCGGGACCTTTCGCTTCGAAGCCCGCGAGGCCGGAGAAATTCTCTCGGGAAGCATTCTCGTCGAACATCGGGGCGAACTCCAGGGCCTCGACGGGGGCGAGGCGAAGCGGCGATGGCTTAGGAGATCATGGCCGGCCCTGCTCGATAAGACGGCGAAGGCCGTCGTCGCGGGTTTGGGCCCGGCGAAGGGGGTGACCCGTTCTCGAACGATTTTCGTGGACAAGGACGATCCGGCGTCGAAATCCGCGGCCAAACTCGCTCAACAAGGACGCTGGGTCAAGGCGGCGGGGATTTGGGCCGGGGGCTTGGAGCACGACGAAGCCGCTTGGCGGGACCTCATGAACCTGGGGCTCGCCTCCGAGCGAGAAGGCTTGTACGCGGAAGCCAAGCGCATCTACGCCAAGGCGAAGAATCTCTCGCAAGGGGACCCGGCGGCGGCGAAGATCCGCTGGGACGAGATTTTTTCGGACCTCGACTCCGTCCAAGCCCTGGGGCTCGGCCGCGCGGAGAAGGCGCGGGCGTGGTTCGACGCCCCGATCGCCGTGCTCCCGTTTTCCGACAATACGACGAGCGTGAGCGGCCCCGCGATGCTCCGCGAAATGGTGTGGAAGAAACTGAAGGACGGGGGCTACGCAGTCTTGGACCTCGAGGACGGCGACCGGCGCATGCGGGCTCACGGTTATTCCATGGGGGGACAACTCCCTAAAGGGAAACCCGCGCAGTTCTGCAAATGGACGGGCGCGGCGCGGCTTGTTTTCGGAGAGATCGACGAGTTCCGAAATCTCATGCTCGGCCCCCTGGGCAAGCGCATCGTCGCGGGGGAACTGCGCCTTTACGACGCCGGAGCCGAACGCGATATTTGGTCGTCCGCCGAGCCCGTCGTCAACGCGGCGATCGGCGGCAAGGAGTCCGAGATCGGCAATCAGATCGGGCGCGCCTTCCTGGAAAGCTGGATGCGAAAGCCGCTCGCCGCCGAGAGCAAGGAATTCGTTCGCATCAACCTCGAGACGCTTCCGCTCCGCCCGCCGAAGAAGTGACGCCCCCGTCTCTCCACCCGCATCCCCGATTGATCCTGCATGCGGACCTCGACGCGTTCTTCGCGGCCGTCGAAGAGCGCGAGAATCCCTCGCTGAAGGGGAAACCCGTCGTCATTGGATCCGATCCGAAAGAAGGGCGCGGCCGGGGGATCGTCGCGACGGCGAATTACGCCGCGCGCCGCTTCGGCGTCGGCAGCGCGATGCCGATCTCCATCGCGTGGCGCCGCTGCCCCCAGGCGGTATTTCTGCGCCCGAACGGGAAGCTCTACCGCGCGGCAAGCCGCGCGGTGATGGACCTCCTTCGACCCGAGGCCGATATTTTCCAGCAGGTTTCCGTCGATGAGGCCTACCTCGACGCGTCCAGCCGGGGGACCTTCGAAGCCGCCCGAGCGCTCGCGCGGGAACTGCAGCGCCGCGTTCAAAAGGAGCAAAACCTTTCCATTTCCGTCGGGGTCGGACCGAACAAACTTGTCGCGAAGATCGCCTCCGATCATAAAAAGCCCGGCGGCGTCACCGTCGTGATCCCGAGCCGCGTCCTGGAATTTCTATCCCCCAAGCCCGTCCGGGCCCTGCGGGGGGTCGGTCCGAAAACGGCGGAGGTGCTCGAGTCGATGGGCTGCCGGAGCGTAGCCGACATCCAACGCTACAGCGAAACCCGGCTTCTCTCCGCGTTCGGAAAGTTCGGAGGCTTTTTGTACCGCGAGGCCCGCGGAGAGGACGACCGGCCCGTCGACCCCGCCTGGGAGGCCAAGTCCATAGGGCGCGAGCGGACCTTCGCCGAGGATACCGACGACTACGCCCTCGTTCGCCGAAAACTGCTCGAGTGCGTCGTCCGCGTGCACGCCGACCTCGAAGAAGAAGGTCTTTGGTGCCATACGCTGACCGTGAAGATGCGTTACGAAGGCTACGAGACCCACTCCAAGCAAACGACTTTGCTGCAGGCGACGGGCTCCGCGCGCGATCTCGCCTACGCGGCGAAAAAACTCGCGGCGCCCTTTCTTCAAGGGCGCCGCGTACGATTGATCGGATTCTCGGTCAGCCGACTGGTCCCGCCGGAAGACCTGCTGCCGCTCGAAGATTAGGCCTTGGCCTTCTCGCCCTTCACATAAGGCTTCGGGGCCTCGGCCGCGCCCGCGGTGCCCAGTTCCGGGTCGTAATAGTCGAGTCCGCTGTGGTCGATGACTTCCTCGCCCATCAGGATTCGCAGGGTGTTGGTCAACTTCATGTGCTGCACGAACAAGTCGTGCTCGGGCGACAGGTCCGGGCGGGCCTGCGGGGCCTTGAAGTAGAACGAGAGCCATTCCTGAATGCCTTTCAGGCCCGAGCGTCCCGCCAAATCCATGAACAGAACCAGGTCGAGGACGATCGGCGCGGCCAGGATCGAATCGCGGCAGAGGAAGTTCACCTTGATCTGCATCGGCATGTCCAGCCAACCGGTGATGTCGATATTGTCCCAGCCTTCTTTCTCGTCGCCGCGCGGCGGGTAGTACTCGATGCGCACCTTGTGGAAGTAGTGGCCGTAAAGGTCCGGATACTTCGCGGTGTCCAGACACGCGTCGAGCACCGAGGTCTTCGTCTTTTCCTTGGAGCGGAACGAGCCCGGGTCGTCGAGCACCTCGCCGTCCCGGTTGCCCAGGATGTTCGTCGAATACCAACCCTCGAGGCCGAGCATGCGCGTCTTAAACGCGGGCGCGAGCACCGTCTTCATCATCGTCTGTCCGGTCTTAAAATCCTTCCCCGCGATCGGGACGCCGTTTTTCTCGGCGAGTTCGACCAAAGCCGGAAAGTCCGCACTGAGATTCGGCGCCCCGTTAACATACGGCACCCCCGACTTGATCGCCGCATAGGCGTAGATCGAGGACGAAGGGATGTCCTTAGAGTCGTCGCGCAGGCCCTGTTCGAAAGCCTCGAGCGTCTCGTGCACGGCGGTCTTCTCCATGTGAACTTCCGTCGAGCCGCACCACACCATGACGAGCCGGTCGCAGCCGTTGCTCTTCTTGAAGAGTTCGATATCCTTCATCAACTGCTCGGCGAGGTCCATCTTGTTCTTTCCGGTTTTCTGCTGGCGCGCCTTCAAATTGACGACGTAGCTTTGATCAAAAACGGCGGGCATCGGGACGATCGCCTCGAGCTCCTTTTTCACCGGGGCCAAGCGGGTCTCCGGAAGAACGCCGGCCTTCAGCGCCGCTTCCCACACCGAATCCTCGAAAATGTCCCAACCGCCGAAGACGAGATTGCTGAGTTGCGCGAGCGGCACGAATTCGCTGATCCGCGGGTTCCGGTTTTCGTAGCGCTTCCCGAGGCGAATGCGCTGCAGCTGGGTCAAAGACCCTTTCGGGGCCGCGAGGCCCTTCTTCATCAATTCGACGCCCGCGATAAAAGTGCTGGTGACCGCGCCCATCCCGGGCAACAGTACGCCGAGTTTTCCCTCGGCCGGCTTGATCGTACGCTTCGTCATAACACGCCTCCTATACAGATGCGGTATCCTAGCAAATCTACGTCGGGTCGGAGCTTCAATCCGGAAGCAGGATCAGGGAATGCTTCACCGCGTCCACCGAGGGCGGCGGGGACAGCGGAGCGTGGATCAGCAGGGACTGGCGAAAGGTCTGCAGATCGTCAAGGCGCCGGTTGCGGGATTTCGCCTTAAACGGGAGCCCCGTTTCTTCTTCGACGTAGCTCCCGTCGTGCCCCGAATGGCGGATCGTCAGCGTATAGGCCGCAGCCTCTTTTTTGAGATGCGCCGTGTAGCGTCCCCGGGAATCGGTTTTGACCTCGACCCTCGCGCCGGATTTGGCCGAGAACCGAATCCGGGCCCCCGAGGCGGGTTTGAGGGAGATCAGATCGTAGACCTCGCCGGTCACCTTCCAAAAATCGGAACCCTGTTTCGTTTCGACGGCGCGCTCGCGCGCTTTCGAAGCATCCTCGGACGCGTCCGGCGCCGGGGCCGCGGCCCGAACGGGCTCCAAATCGAAACTCGCGGGACCTGCGTAGGCTCCGTCGCTCGCCCGCTTTTCCGCGTCCCAACGCTCCCGCTCGGCGTCCGCCGCGGCCTTCAACCGGGAATCGGCCTCTGCGCGCTTCGCCTCCAAGTGCCGACTGTAGCGCAGGCCTCCCCAAACGACGCCGACCGCGAGGCCAATCCACGCGGCGGCGGCGATCGCCCCTCCGCGGCGGACCTGAGCGCGCGGATCGTGTCCGCGCAGCGCCTCGAAGATCTCCTCGCGGGATCGTTCTTGGAGGCAGACGGGGCAATTGGCGGCTTCGGCCGGGATCTGCTCGTCGCATGCCCGGCAGCGCGCGTAGGTGCTCATCGGCGGACGGTCACGCTCAGCAGTTCTTCCACCGACGTCGTCCCGCGAAATACCTTCAGCCAGCCGGCGGCGCGCAGATCTAAGCGCCCCGCGGCGCGCACCGCCGCGCGCAGTTTCGCGAGATCCCCGCCCTGGGTCGTGATGATGTCGCCCATGTTTTCGTCGATCGGGAACACTTCGGAGATTCCGATGCGTCCGATGTATCCCGTATTTGAACAGCGTTCGCAGCCCCGCGGGCGGTAAAAGACGGTTTTCGTCGGGTCCGCGGGGAGCTTGAGGCCCGCTTCACGGCAGGCCCGCTCCAAGGTTTCCGGCTTCGGCGCGTACGCCTCGCGGCATTCGGAACAAAGCACGCGCACCAGACGCTGCGCCGCGAGGAGACCGAGGCTGGAGGCGACCAGATGCGGTTCCGCGCCTAAATCGATGAGGCGCACGACCGCGGAAACCGCGTCGTTGGTATGCAGAGTCGAGAGAACGAGGTGCCCGGTCAGGGCCGCGCGAAGACAGGTCTGCGCCGTCTCGAGGTCGCGGATCTCGCCGACCAGGATCACGTCCGGATCCTGGCGCAGAAAGGAACGCAGCGCCGACGCGAAGGTCAGCCCGATCGCGGACTTTACCGCGACCTGGGTCATCCCTTTGAGTTTGATCTCGATCGGATCCTCGATCGACATGAAATTTTTTCCGGTCGTCTTGATCCGGTTGAGCATCGAGTACAGCGTCGTCGTTTTCCCCGATCCGGTCGGGCCGGTCAGCAGGATCAGTCCGTTCGGCTGATGCGCCGCGGAGACAAAATCCTCTTTCTGCACCGCTTCGAAGCCGAGGCTCTCGATGTCCAGCGGAACCGCGTCCTTGTCCAGCAGCCGCATCACCACCTTTTCCCCGTACGCGGCCGGACACACGGAGACGCGCACGTCGATGACCCGGTTCTGCATCTTCAACGAAAAGCTCCCGTCCTGCGGGAGCCTGCGTTCCGCGATGTCGAGCTTCGAGAGAATCTTCACGCGGGACACCACCGCGTCGAACGACTGGAACGGGGGCGGCACGCGGCCGTGCAAAGTGCCGTCGATGCGAAATCGGAGCATCACCTCGCGGTCGCAGGTCTCCAGGTGGATGTCCGAACAGCGCTCCGTGATCGCCTGCTTGAGGATCGCGTTGACCAGGTTGACCGCGTAGTTGCCTTGAGTCTGACGGACGGCCGCGTCGAGATCGAGGCGGACTTCGACAAGGTTCTCCTGTCCGCCGTCCCCCTCGACGGAGGAAGACTCCATCGTGCGCGCGATCAATCCGTCGCCGCCCCGCTGGTAGAGCAGATCGATCGTCTTCAAGATGTCGGTTTTCGTCGCCACGACCGGATGAATCTGCCGTCCGGAAACCACCTGAAGATTCTCCCGCACCAGCATGTCGGTGGGATCGGCCAGCGCGACGGTCAACACCCCGTTGGATTCAAACAGCGGCAAGGCGTGATGCGAGCGGGCGAATTCCTCGGGGACCCGCTTGGAGAGATCGGATTCCAAGTCGATTTCGAGCATCTTGCTCGCCCGGTCCGCGAGCGGCAGCCCCAAGCCTTCGGAGAGCGCCTTGGCGATTTCCGCTTCTTTAAGGTACCCGAGGCGGACGACCGCGTCGCCGAAATGAATCCGCTCCTGCGCGGCCATCGATTCCGCTTGTTTTTTCTGCAATTCGCTCAGCAGCCGCGCCTCGACCAGAACGGTTTCGAGGTCCTTGCGCTTGGAGAACAAGCCCATGCCCCAGTATGAGCCCGGCCGAACCCGCCGTCAAGGCCGCCAGAAACGCTAGAATTTCCCGATGACGCTGCTGGGCCTGATCCCGCCCGGACTGATTCTTTGGCTCGAAGCGCACGGCCATTGGGCGGCGACGATCCTCACGATAGTCCTCTCCGGTTTCTGCGCCGCGCACGCGGCGCTGCACAAACGCGACGCGCGCTCGGCGATCGGCTGGATCGGCCTCATCCTCCTCGTTCCTGTTCTGGGGTCGGTGCTCTACGTTCTCTTAGGGATTAATCGGGTCCGGCGCGGGGCGTTGGAACTTTTCGGGGAAGAGCGTCTGCGTGAAGCCGCCGCCGCGCGAAAGCCCGCGCCGGACCCCGATCCGAGACATTCACTTTCGCTTGGACGGCCCCGTCGTCGAGGATCTTCAGCGCGCCTTCGCCCGCGATTGGGCCTTCGCCTCCCGGGAACGGCTGCGCGGCGAGGCTTTTTTCCCGCCGCTGAAACCGGTCGGAAACTCGTTCGCACGCGGCATTCCCGCCGGCCCGGACGATGAATTCGAAACCCTTCGGACGTCTCTTTTAGGCGCGCTCCGTTGCGCGCGGCGTTCGGTCGCCGTGCTCAGCCCCTATTTTTTGCCCGACGAATCCCTGCGCAACGCGCTGACGACGGCCGCGATGAGCGGCGTGCGCGTGGACGTTCTGATTCCGGGAAGGAGCAACCTTCCGATCGTCGATTGGGCGTGCCGGCATATCCTCCCGGGCCTCGTGGAAAGAGGCGTTCGGGTTTGGTTCAACCCCGCTCCGTTCGACCACACCAAGCTGATGTTGGTGGACGGCGAGTGGACGCTTCTGGGTTCGACCAACTGGGACGCTCGAAGCCTCCGCCTGCACTTCGAGTTTTGCGTGGAATGCTACGACGCCCCGCTGACACGCCGCCTCGAGCGCCGGGCCGCCGCCCTCATGCGCGTCTCCATTCCGGCGACGCGCGAGGCGCTGCTCGGCGCCCCGTTGTGGGAGCGCCTGCGCAACGCCTCGGCTCGCCTTTTGTCCCCGTATCTCTAAGGGTTTGGCTTAATCGATCGGTGGAAGATCGTCCTCTCCGCCCGTTTCGGCGGGAGTCCTCTCCATGGATTCTTCCCCGGCGTTCATCTCGTCGCCCTCGGCCGGAAGAGGATCCTGCGGGGTTTCCGCGGTCTCGAGCGCATTCATCTCCTCGTGCGTCTTAAGTTTCTTTTTAGGGAGCTGCTTCTTGACCTTCTTCTTCGCGCTTTTCTCGGCGGCTTCGCCCTTCTTCTCCTTCAACTCCTTCTTGACGGCCGTTTTCACGGCTTTCTTCTTATTCTTCGGCGCTCCTCCCTTGGGCTTCGCCTTCATCTCTGCCGTCGGTTTCCCGCCGGTCTTGCCTTTCGCCGGGGCCTTGCCGGATTCCGCCGAAACCGTTCCGACCGCCAACGCGGCCGCACAGCACGCAGTCAATAAATAACGCATGGAAAAGTTGCCTCCGTTGCAGCTTTTGCCGTCGCCGTACTACGATCCGGAAGGCAAAAAGTTCCCGGCGGGAACCGTTATTCGAGCCGGAAGAGAATGCGCTGGGGGACGGCCACCGCGACCGGGCGGCCTTGGAGGATCGCCGGCGAGAACCGCATCCGGCGGGCGACCGAAGCCGCGCCCTCGTCGAAGGCCGTTCCACCGGAGCGGAGAACGTCCACGCTCTCGACGCGGCCGGACACGCCGATCAGAATCTTGACGATCACTTCGGCCTCGCGCCCGGCGGCGCGCTCGGCCTCGGGATAGAAACGGCGGAGATTCTTTAAAACCTCGTCCTTATTGAGCAGCACCGGAAGGACTTCGGGGGATTCCGAGCGTCCCGCCGGGCCGGTCCCGCCTCCCCCCTCCGGTCCGGGCCCGGCGCCGGGCGTGCTTCCTTCCCCTCCCGAGATCCCCAAGGGAGATCCTCCGGAAACCGAAGCGGGCGCGGGCACAGCGGGCGAAGGCCCAGGCGACGATTCGCCCGCGGACGGCGCCGAGGCGGCCTCGGCCGCGGCGGACTCCAACGACGCCGGAGCCGGCTCGACGACCGGTTCCGAAGCCGGTCGGGGTTCGGCGGCGGGTTCCACCGCCGCGGGAGTCTCGGCGGCGGGGTGGGGCGCCGCCACAACCGCCGGCGGCTCGGGCGCGCCGAGTGGAGGCGCCGAAGGCGGCAGGCCCAGCGGACCGGCCCCGGGAGAATCCACCCCGGTCAGCGGGAGGGTCAAATCCACCACCAACCCCTCGGCGGGCGCGAAGGAATCGAAAGAGACCCCGAAGCCCCCAGCCGCGAGCAGGGCGGCGTGCAGGGCGGCGGAAACGGCGAGACTGCGGTAAAACAGCGAGTCGGACGCGCGTGCGTCCGGGGCGGACGGAGTCCGCTTAGCCACCGCGAACCTCGAGACTGATCCGCTTCAAACCGGCGCCGCGGATCAGGTCCAAGACTCCGACGATTTCCCCGTAGGTAAGCGAGCGATCCGCGGAGAGGATGACCTGGGAGTCGGGAGACGCCGAGAGTCTCTCCGCCAGCGCCCGAGCGAGGTCCTTTCGGCCGACGATCGAACCGTTGAAGCGCAGCGTTCCGGCGCGGTCGAACGCCACTTCCAGCGCGGCCTCCCGGACGCGGCTGTTGTGCGCGGCCTTCGGCACGTCCACCGGCAGCTGCCGTCGGTGCATCAACGGCGCGGTCGCCATGAAAATAATCAGCACCACCAGAATAATGTCGACCAACGGGGTCACGTTGATGTCGGTGATCGGGCCGGAGGCCTCGCTCAAACTTTTCATCGATCGGGGCGGTCAGTCCCCGGTGGCGAGAATCAGACGCGACAGCGATTCGACCCCGGAGAGAAGGTCCTTCACCTGCTTCTGCAGATAGTTGTAAGCGATGACGGACGGGATGGCAACGAACAACCCGACCGCGGTGGCGATCAACGCCTCCGACAACCCCTTCATGACGATCTCGGGGCCGGCGCCGGAGTGCTCGGCCAAATCGTGAAACGCCCGGATGACGCCGAGCACCGTGCCGAAGAGGCCGACGAACGGGGCGTTGCTCCCCAAAGTTCCCAGGATCAACAAGCGCTTCTCAAGGAAACGGCGCTCGTCGAGCGCCGCGGCCGTCACGCGGTCTTCCGCGGCGGCACGCGCGCCCGTTTGAAGCGATCGGGAGAGGATGCGGGCGCCGGCGCCCTCCGCAGCTTTCAAGGCGCCCCCGATGCCGGCGCGGTCGCCTTCGGCCAACGGCGTTTCGAGGCCGGCGCGGAGGCGGTCCAACGCCTCGGATTCCCGGCGCAGGAGCAGGCCCCGCTCAAGAATGACGCCCACCGCGACGACGGAGGAGGCGAGCAATCCCCAAATCACCCAATCGCCGCCGGACAGCGCAAAGAACTTCAAGGCGTCCAAATTCATTTCTTCTTCCCCAGGCGCATCAACGCGAGCGTCAATTCCGAGCGGACGATCGGGTTCTGCTCGGTCTGCAGCAGGTCCATGAGTTTGCGGTATTCGTCCGAATCTCCGAGTTCCCCCAAATAGCGCACGGCATGGGCGCGCACGTACCAGTCCTCATGCGAGATAAACCCGAGCAGCAGCTCCCGTCCGCTCAAATTGCCCATCTTCCAATACGCACCCGCGGCCATAATCCGAACGGCCATCGACGCGTCGGTCTGAGCCGCGTCCGCGATCGCGAATTGCGCGCTCGGCGATCCGGAGGCGACAAGGGCCTCGAGCGCCCCGAGCCGAACGGTCAGGTCCGGTTCCCGGAGCATCTGCGTGAACAACGGAACGAAGCGCTCCTCTTTGGTGTAGCCGAGCGCGACCATCGCCGAGGCGCGAAGCTGCGGATTCGGGGCCGAACGGGCGACGCGTTCCAAGTCGTTTTGAAGCGAGAAATCCTTCGCCCCGGCCAGACCCTCGGTCAGGAGGAAGCCGAGTTCCGTGTAGCGCAGGCGCAGCATGTGCCCGGTCAGGGTGGCCAGTTCCCCGAACACGCGGGAGGCGTCGTTGGTCACGCCGAGATCCTCCGGACGAACCTCGCTGCGCTGCGTCAGAAGGCGGCGCAGGGTCGCGTTGACGCGCTCATCGATATGCCGTTGGGGCGCAAGCTTCGTGCGAGGTGCCGTGATCACGATCGGATCGAGCATGAAGCCCAGATCGACGGTGAGCCCGCCGGAAATCCGGGAGGCGGCTTCGGCCGCCTGAGCGGCGGGCGCAGAGAGAGCCAGCGCAAGGATCAGAGCCCCCCGCATCACGAGGCCCCCTTTGCGAACAGCTTCAGCGCGGCGATGGCGAATTCCGCGGAAACGAAATCGTTGGCGGCCTGCGCGTCGAGCCTGGCGAGGACTCGGTCGTAATCGGCGGCCTCGCCGTAGTCCCCGAGATAATGAGCGGCCATCGCGCGAACCACCCAATCGGCATGGTCCAGATACGCCCGAAGCTTCTCGCGTCCCTCGGAATTTTCCAGACGGGCCATCATGCCCGCGGCGTAAACGCGCAAAACCGTTTGGGGGTCGTTTTCGGAGGCCAGCTTCAACAGCGGGATCGCCTTATCGGGATACCCCCAATTCGCGAGGGCTTCCATCCCGCCGAAGCGCACGACCGGATTTAAATGCGCCATCGCCTCGTGCAGCGTGCGCTCATCCTTGAGATCCCCCATGCGGGCGAGGGCGATCAGCGCCGTCGAGCGTACTTCCATCGAGCGCTCCCAACGCGCATACTCGATCAGACGCGATCGAAGCGCGGGATCCGGATCCTGCGCCAGAGCCTGGGTCAACGCGATCCCCGGATTCAAATAGCGGTTGCGCAATTCGTACGCGGCCGGAGATCCGACCTTCAGCAGGTCTTCGAACGCGCTTCCCTGCAAATCGTCGACCTTCGCCCCGATCGCGTCGGATTTTTCGAGCAGGTCGAACAGCGCGTTCAAGATCGCCGCGTCGGTCGTGGACAAACCCGCGGTCGCGGCGCCGCCCATTTGCTCCAGATCCCACTTCGACGGAACGCGGTTCTGCGGCGGAATGTCCAGCGCCGCCTGCTCCTGCAGCGTCAGTTCACGGCACCCGCCCGCCAGGGCGAGAAAACCGAATAAAAGGAAAAGCCGCTTATTCATCCGTATAAAGGATATTAAATCACCCGGTCCGAAAAGTCCACGTTCTTGAACCGCCGGTGACCCCAGGTCCACTGGCCGGAATTTTCCCGGATCTGAGTTTCGACCATCGAGGCGAGGATCTGAGTCGTTCTCGGCGCGTCCGCGGCGGCCTCGCCGAAGTCGAGCTCGGGTTCCAAATACACATGGAAAACACCGGTCGCGTCTCGGTAGTTGTGCGTGGGCACGACGGCCGCTCCCGTGCGCAGCGCCAGCGGACCCACCGCCGCCAGCGTGTCGACGCTGTAGCCGAAGAAACGGGCCTTCACGCCCATCGGCGGCCCGGCGTATTGATCGATGACGAAGCCGACGGCTTCTCCCGCGCGCAGCGCCTTTAAAATTCCCGGCACGGTACGGGGCTGATACAAGGCGCGAAGCCCCGTTTGCAAACGCGCCTTCTCGATGGTTCTCATGAGCCAGGCCGGCGTCAGCGTACGGGTCACGATGGTAAAGGGCATTCCGGCCAAGCACCCGGCGCCGGAAGCGACCTCCCAGTTGCCGGCGTGGCATCCGACGATAATCGTTCCCTTCCCCTTGGCGTGGGCCTTCCGCCAGTTCTCGAAGCCGTGCATCACGGTGTTGCTCGCGATGTAGCGCTTGAAGTGCCCGGGCACCGGCGAAAACATGTGCAGGAACTCGAGAGCGATCATGCCCCAATGCTCGCAGTTTCTCCGCAGCAGAGACTCGCGCTCCGCCTCGCTCAATTCCGGCAGGCACCGGTCGATGTTTTCCCGGGCGGTGTCGCGGCGCTTTTGCGCGACGCTCAGGGCCAATCGTCCAAGCAGGGGGCCGAGCGCCGTCTCGATCCTTCGCGGGACGCAGGTGCTGATCAAGCCCAAGCTCCGCAGCAGTCCCCAGAGAGGAACCGACTGCCAAACGGGCATCGTTCGTCGAGCCACAGGGGAGTATATTTGAATTTTGCGATCGCCTCAACGGCGGCGCCGTTGTAGTACTATGTCCGCTCATGAACGACGAATTCGACGATTGGGACGAAGTGGATTTCACGCGCGTGCCCGGCGGCGGCGGAAAAATGACCTTGTACCGCCGCGAAGACCGCTATTCGATCTGGATCGACGGCGTCGAACTGATGGGCTGCGAGAACCATCAATCGGAAGACGAACTCGCCCGCATCGTGCTCGCGGATCCGGCGCTCAATGCGAATCCGCATGTCCTGATCGGCGGATTGGGGATGGGGTTTACGCTCGCGGCCGCGCTTCGGGATTTACCGGAAAACGGCCGCGTGACGATCTGCGAACTGATTCCCAAGGTGGTCGAATGGAACCGCGGCCCGCTCGGCCATTTCGCCGGTCGCCCGTTGGACGATGCGCGCGTCGCCGTCGCTCAGAAAGACGTCGGCCGCCTGCTCCAGACCCAACTGGAGGAATACGACGCGATTCTCTTGGACGTCGACAACGGCCCCGAGGGACTCGTTCGCGGCGGCAACGATTGGCTGTATACCGAAGAGGGCCTCGACGCGGCCTACTCCGCGTTGAGACCCGGCGGCCTGTTGGCCGTCTGGTCGACCTTCAAGGACCCGGCCTTCTACATGCGCCTGAAGAAAACCGGCTTCAAGGATGTCCGCCAGGTGCCGGTACGCATCACCTTCGGTGCGGACAACAACGGGCACGACCAGCACATGATCTGGACCTGCCGCCGGCCGCGGACTTAGGCCGGGCCGCCCAGCGCCTTCAGGCCGCGGTCCGCGCGGGCCGCTGCTACTGGACGATCAGATCCCCTTCCTGGACCCCGCTCAACGCCTCGGCGAAGGTCGTGGAGATCTTTCCGATCTTGACCTCCAACTCCCCCTTTCCCACGGCCGTGACCCAGTACTTGTCGTCTTTCTCCTTAAGCCCGGCGAGCGGGACCAGCAGCGCGTCCTTCTTCAGGGTGGACTCGACGCGCACGGTGGCGGTCCCGCCGGGGCGGAGCTCCTTGGGCGCCTCGGCGAGTTCGGCGATCACTTCGATTTCCTTGAGGTTGCCCTCAGGGGAACTCGTTCCGGTCCGCTCGTTGCGGGTCGTGGAGAAGGTGGCCTTCGTCTTGACGACGGCCTTGAGTTCCCGGTCGGGGAGGATGGCGGCGGTCACCGTCACGGTATCGCCGGCCGCGATGAACCCGGCGTCGCGTTGGCGCAAATAGAACTTGACGTCGTAGGCTCCGAAATCCGGGATCTCCAGGAGTTTGTCCCCCGAGCGCGTAACGCTGCCCGGTGCGCATTTGCCCCGGACCTAATTCATCTGGGTGAAGGGCCCGTAGATCACGCCTTCCTTGGGAGCGCGGACGGTCAGCTTGGCGAGCTTCCCCTCGATCTCCTTGACCTTGCTCTTGATCTGGTCGATCTCGAGCTGTTCGACTCGCAGCGTCGTGCTGCTCTTTTGCCCGAAGATCGTGTACGCGGGGCATCTCCTCGCTCATGGCGAGGAGGGAAAAGGCATGCACGGGCGTGTCGAGATCGCTCACCTTCAGTTCGATCGTCTTGCGGTAGCCCGCGCCGCGCACCCCCGAGAGCAACCCCTCAACGGCCGAGATATCCGACCGGTTCAGCCCGACGCTGTCGTTGATGAACTCGCCGACCTTTTCAGGGGGGATCTTCTTCGCCTGTATATGGACGACATCCGCGCCCATCGCCTCAATCGCCGAGAGGATCTCACGCTGCGCGCCTTCGCCGATCGACATCATCGCGACCACCGAAGCGACCCCGAAGACGACCCCGAGCAAGGTCAGCATCGTGCGCAGCGGGTTCGTCCGCAGTTGGAACAGACTTCCGCGAAGAAGCGAAAGTCCGATCAAGGAATCTCTCCCTTCACCTCGCCGCCGACGGAAAGCTTCGCGGGCTGCTTCTTGAACGCGGCTTTTACGACGAAGGCCTTCTCCCGGGCCTGGGGGACCTTGGAGTCGTGGATGAGGAACCCGATCTCCTGAGGGAAGTCTTCGATCTCTTTTATGACGACGGTGTGGCGCCGGTTGTTGTCGGCGGGATCGCGCACATAGGCCTCGCCTCCCTTACGGAAGTGCTTAAGCTTTCGCTCCGGCACAAAGAGCTCGATCGCCAAAGTCTCGTCGCGCGCGACCGAGACCGCTTCCATTCCGCCCTGCATGTTGTCCCCTTTCTGAATCTTGCGCCCGTTCCAGGGATGGATCAGATGGCGGAGAACGCCGTCGTGGGGGGCCTTCAGCACGAAGCCCGCCTTCACCCGCTCATACTGCTCGATCGTCGCCTGAGCCTGCGCCACCCGGGTCTTGTAATATTCGTCCTCCCCTTCCCGCCGCCGCTCGAACGCGGCCATCCGCTTCTCGATCGCGCCCTCCTCGAAGCGCCGGAGCTCGTAGGTTCCCTCGAAATACTTCAGACGGTTCTTGGGCACCGCGTCCCCCTTGAGGGTGTCGATCTTCGCGAGTTGGACCCCGAAGCGGACCTGCTTTTGCTGGGACTGCAGTTCGCGCTCCTTGTTCGCGAGCTGCAGTTCGCTGCGGGTCGACGCGGCCTTCTCCGAAGCCAAACGCTGACGGAAGTAATCGAGCGCCTGCTCCCAATCGAACTTGAACCGCGCGATCTCCTCGCCTTCCTTGACCTTCGCGCCGTCCGCCTTGAGCTCGGTGAACTTCACCCCGCCCCCGCCCCCGCCCCAGCCGCCGACGCGGAACTCGTTGGAAGGGGCCCGCACCACCGTCGCGTTCGCCGCCACGACCCGCCCCAGGATGAACAGCTCCTCGACCGTCTCAGGCGGCTTCGCGGAACCGTCCCGCGCGCGGCACCCGCAGGCGGATGCCCAAAGCAGGACCGCGGCCGCAGCCGGCCTCAACCGGCGTAGAGCATTCACGGGGCGCCTCCGTCGATCCTGCCGTCCAAGACGTGTACGATTCGCCCCGCGCGCTCCGCGATCTCCGGATCGTGCGTCACGACGACCATAGTGACGCCGGTGTCGCGGTGAAGGGCATCGAAAAGCTCCAGGACCTGGTCCTGGGCCTTCGAGTCCAGATTGCCGGTCGGCTCATCGGCGAGGAGAAGAGTCGGGTGGTTCTCGAGAGCGCGCGCCACCGCAACGCGCTGCTGCTCCCCGCCCGAGAGCTGCCGCGGCAGATGGTCGAGACGATGCCCCAGCCCGACGCGCTCCAGCAGTTCCTTGGACCGGGCGCGGCGCTTCGGCGGCGGCACGTGCAGGTACTCCATCGGCAGTTCCACGTTCTCGAGGATCGTCAGTCCTCGCAGAAGGTGGAACTGTTGAAAGACGAAGCCGATCGTGCGGCCGCGAAGCATGGAAATCCCGTCATCGTCCATGCCGTTGACGCGGCTGCCCTGGAAATCGTGAGCTCCCGAGGTCGGGGAATCCAGGAACCCGAGGATGTTCATGAGAGTCGACTTGCCCGATCCGCTGCGTCCGACGATGACGATCCGCTCGCCCTCCTCGATCGTCAGGTCGATCCCGCGAAGGACGGGGACGTCGACATCCCCGACGCGGTAGGACTTCTTGATCCCGCTCAGACGGATCAGTTCGCTCATAGAGCGTCGATCACTATGCCGTTGGATTGGAAAAAGCCGCCCTGCGCCTGGAGCAGTTGGTTCCAGCCGTCCAGCAGCTTGAACTGCTCCCGCTGGACACCGATCAACGACTGGTCGAGCTCGCGCTGGAACCGGACGACGTCGGCCAAGGTCGAGTCGCCGGCCTTGTATTTCTCCCCCTCGGCTTCGAGTTTCTTTTCCCCGAGCTCGACGCGGCGTTTCGCCAAGGCGAGCCTTTCGACCGTCGTTTCAAGGGTCGTTAAGAGGTTTCGGACCTGGAAGCCGACGGACTGTCTTTGCTTCGCCAACTCCACACGGCTGCGCTCCTCCTCCATTTCGGCGCTCAACGCCTTCGCCCGGTCGGGGTTCAGCCACAACGGGATGGAAAAGGTGAGTCCCACGCTGCTCTCAGGACGCTTCCCCTCTCGGATCTCCGAAAACAAGGGGCCGCTCGCGCTCGCCGTGCCGTTGGACTTGTAGGAGGTCGCGAGATCGAGGCTCGGGAGGCGCTGGTTGAACTCGTGCTTTCTCTGGATCTCGGCGAGCTTCCATCGCAGCCCCTGGGCCCGCAGCGCGGGGTTGCGCTCGAGTGCGAGGGCGACGGCCCCTTCGACCTCCGGGAGAGCGGGGGCCGGTCCCTCGAGCCTGTCTTCGGTTTCCAAAGGCGACTGCGGGTCGAGGAGGAGCAGTTCTGCCAGCTTACGCCGCGCCTTCAGGAGCGTTTCCCGGGAGCTCAACTCCTCCTGCGCAAAGAAGACAAGGTTCTCCTCAACCGGAACCCGAGGCCCAACCGCCCTTGAGCAGGGGCTGGGTGAGCGATAATGTGAACGAGCCGTTGTGATCGGAGCGGGGATCGCCGGAAACGAAGCGGTCGTAGTCGGCCCCGGCGGAGAGGACGGTCCCCAGAGGGGTCACCCATTGGAGCCCGGCGTTGTAGTCCGCCCCCACGTCTCGGGGCGGCAGTCGGTCGTCGGCGGTCGTGGAATCGTACTTCGCGCCCAAAGACAGAGTCGGCGAGACGAACCGGTAGGCGGCCTCGGAGAGATACCGGCTCCGTTTCTTGGCCAGACGCTCGCCGAGCAGGTCCAGATTGCGCTCGATGCCCAGCCGGACCGTCTCTTTCAGCGTGAGGCGGGAGCGAATCTCAGGAGAGGAGATCTCAACGGCCGCCGCCCCGCGCGGGATGCCTGCGGCAAAAAAAGGAATACGGCGAACAGTCGGTGGCGAGGACGGCGTCTTTTCATCGGGATGAATCTGCCCTCCCGATTCTACCAGTTTCTCAGCGCCGCCTTGCGCGAGGGCGCAACCGGGTATCAGGCCGCCGCTGCCGACTTCTTTCGTGCCGCGGGGCGGACCTTAAGTTCCGCCGCAAACCTGTACGAAATCGGCTCCCTATCTTTCGTCAGCATGTAAGCCTTTTCTTCATGCGCCATACCGCTGAGGCGCCGTGACGAGCGGCCCTTCAGGTACGACGTCCATGCATTGATCGCCTTCAATTCATTGCCCTGAAATAAATCGGTGTTCGCCGGGACCGTCGCCGAATACCTTTCGCCCGAATGATCTTTAAACATCACTTCCTCTGTCTCCATCATGCCCTTCTCAAACATGCCCGCGAATAAATAGTCGTAGCTCTTCGGAATAGGCCCATGAGCGAACCGAAGATATTGCGAGCCGGTAATCGAACAGGTCTGCTCTCGGAAGTAGCCGAAGTCGATGTACCAGAGATACTTGTTGATCGCAGTCTTAAAGGTTGGCCCAACCGTATTGAGAATATGAAGCACCAAGTTCTCGAAGCGATCGATATCGAATCGCCGATAACCGTTCAATTCTGAAGGAGCCGCCATCCCGAGTGAAGTCGCTATGTCGGATTCGACGAGTTTGGCTACGCCGGCATTGAGCAGCGCCGCAATAGTGCGCTCAAGTCGATCCGCAGTAGCCTGGTCGAGATTGTTCCGATGCTTCTCAAGAATCTTCTCCGCGTTCCGGGGGTCTTTCAGCAGCATCAAGGTCTCATTATGGGCGGCATCCTGAAGACTCCCCGCCTCATAGCGATGAATCGTGATGTCGCCCCAGCTCAACCACCTGCTGAATGCTGTTTGGCTGAGTCCATACATGCCGCGAATCTCTTTGAGGTCCGAGGGTGAAAGGAGCCCTTTGAGCCTGCGATATTCGTCGTAAGCCTTTCGAACATTCTCATCTTCCTGCGCCTCAGTCGCGAACACCTCCGAGCAAGCCGAGCACACCGTAACCAGGCTGGCTACCTTGATGGGCGTATCGCGGACCGTAAGAGTTTCTTCCCTCTGCTCGCACTTTACGGGCTGGGTCTTATCACAGTTCGGGCAAAATCTTTTTTCGTCCATGGCTATTCCCCCTCGTACGGATACCGCATCGGCCACTGGGCCTGGTGAAACGAAATGCACTTAGCATGCTTGATTGCGGTACCGGTTGATTCCTCCTTCTCCTCTACCAACTGAAGCTTGATATAAATCTCCAGGTACTGATACTCGACTCCGAAGAACCAGATGTCCTGCGGCCCTGGCGCCCGTTCGTCCCCTTCTGGTCCTTTGAAATAGTCCTTGACCGTGAGGCCGAGGATGACTTCCTTGCGTTCTTTGGGGGTCAAGCCGTGCTGGGTCAGGAACTCAAGATTTATTTTTCTCGGTATCACGCTCAATTCCTGCTGGGCAGCCTTCTTGAAATTGGTTAAGAAGTTTTGCACCTGTTTTCGGCTGGCGGCCATCAAGCGTCCGCCTCACTCTTGATACCATAATACACTATCATATGCTAATTTTCAATACCATCATTAGATGAAAATGACGGCCTAAGAGATTCAGCCTTTACTGCCAAACAGCGTGCGCCCCCCTGAACTCGGGAGGCAGTGACTCCCGAATTTGAGGGTAGACCGAGTAGAGTTGCTTATAGCGACGCAGTTCCCGCACATCGGTGCGCGGAACATCCCTGCCCTGAAGCTTCTCCGAGAGTTTTTCCAACAATCGCTTCAAGCAGGGAGTCGAACTCGGAAACGAGGCGCTTTCCTCGGCGGCTTGATTGTGCGGACAGCGTCCGCACTTTCTTAGAACCCCTAGCCCACCTTCCCGTGGTTCTCAAAACCGAGGCCGGCCCCGTTGGCGGTGTTCCTTCTCTTCTTCGCTGGTCGCGCCATACACGATACTCGCTCGTCGATCATCAAGAAGATGCTGAAGGGGTCCCCCCCGTTGCGGATGTACTGGTCGGTTGTCACTACCGCCTCGGCCGTCGGCGCGACTTCTTTCGTGGAATCTTGCTCGCGGGAATCTTGACCACGCGGCCATTCTCCCAAACGACAATCGGATCACCGCTCAGGCGATGTTCCTCTATCGTATTTTCCACCGCGATCTGAAGCGCCTTCTCGGCCTTCAGTACGACGGCGGGAACCCTCCGAGCGCGTTTTCGTTTTCCTGCCATTGCAGCCCTCCCCTGATCTTATAGCTCCGGGGACGCTTTCAAAAGTCCTCCACCGACGGCAGACCGCGCTTGCGCAAATCTATCAGATCTTCGTTGACGTCATCGACGCTGAAGGCTTCTGGATCAAAGGGCCGCTCGATCCATTCAATCATGATCTTATGCTCGGGATGCTTGGGGTCTTTAATCGCCGCCAGGAAATTATAATAGCCGGGCGTACTGCCCACATCCTCAGGCGGACAAGCGCGCGCTCCATCGAGGCAACTGGGATGGCCAGTCTTCCCGCCCTGCTCAAGGACTTCTTCCACCACGATGTGGTGCTCCCAAGAGTCGCCCATGTCGTACTCGTACACCACCTTCGCACCCTTCTTCTTCGCGATCTGTGAGAGGGTGTGCTTCCTCTCGTCCTTAATCTCGATGGCGCCCTCAATTTCATCGTCGGGGATTCCGTAAAAGGTCCTGCCGACTATGAACTGGTGAAGGTGCGAATTCGTCCAGCCCATCGCGACCTGGATGATCTCATGGAGCTTGAATAGATTGATATCGCTTGGCACGACCAGCCGCCGCCAAATCGGCGGCGTGATCTCGTCCAGTGCGACCTTGAGCTGGTAAACTTGACCCTGTTGGGCCGGCTTCTTAAGTGTTTGGCGTTTTATCATCGCTCCCCCTTCGTCTCTGGCTCCCATCGGCTTCCTCTATCCGCCACGCGTTCAATCTGCTTCTCAATGAACCTCTGTATCTCCTCCTTCTTCGGCAACTCGAGCTGGTACTTCGACACGAACAGCCGGTTGTCGATCCCCGCCAGCGCGTACTTCACCAGAGCGTGACTCTTCTTGGTGCAGAGCAGAATACCGATCGGCGGATTGTCGCCCTTGGCCCGTTCGTGCTCGCCGTACCAACTGACATAGGTGTTGAGCTGCCCAAGGTGTTCGTGCTTGAAGCCGTCGGCCTTGAGCTCGATGAGAACATGGCACTTCAATATCCTGTGGTAAAAGACGAGATCGACGAAGAAGTGCTCGCCGTCGATGAGGATGCGCTTCTGGCGCGCCTCGAAGCAGAATCCGTGGCCAAGCTCCAGCAGGAAGTTTTCCAACTTGTCGAGGAGGGCGTTCTCCAGGTCCGACTCGCCCATGACCTCCTTGGACTTGAGACCCAGGAACTCGAAGACATAGGGATCGCGGACGATCTCCCGGGCGCTCTGCGGCTCGGCCTTGGCCTGGGTCAACTTCGAGAGCTTCTTCTTGTTCTTCGACAAGCCGGCGCGCTCGTAGTAGAGGCTGTCAATCTGCCGCCTCAGTTCGCGGACGGACCAGTTTCCGCGTAGGCACTCGACGATGTAGAAAGCGCGCTTGAGGGGCTCCTTGAGCGCGGCCAATTCCTCAAACTGGCTGTAAGAAAGGCCGTTAAGCAGCCTGTCGGGAGGGAGGGCAGATTTTGGGGACAGTGTCCCCAATTTCTTCTCCGTAGGATGCTTCGGCGCCAGAGACGCCAATTCTGGGGACAGCGTCCCCAAAATCTCCGGAAAGACGAGGTAAAAGTCGCGGTAACGGTAAAGCTGGCGCCAGTCGCAATTGGAGACGCCGCGCGCCTTAAGCTTCTTCGACAAGACCTTGGACCATCTATCGCCGTAGGCCGCCCGGTCGCTTCCCCTTAGCTCATACTCCCGGATATAGCAGCCAATCATCCAATTGCGCACCGTCAAATGGACGTTGACGGCCTTGGCCGCGCGAAGTTTAAGCCGCCCGTGAATATCGACGATCGCCCGTTCCAGGAGGCCGATACTCAGGCCTGACGACCGCTTCGCAAGCGGGCGATCGGTTGAGCGCGATCGCCGCTTAGCGGACATGTGAAGCCTCGCGGGCGAGAGAGTCGGGCGCGAATACACGCGACTTAGCGAACGGTGTTTGTCGAATCACAAGTTCCTTGGCCGCCGCGTCCCGACGGCACCGATTTTTGAATATGAAATTATGCCATTTCCCGCGTATCTCTCAGAATCCGCCCTCATGGCGCCGCGCCGATCGGCGGCGAGAGAAGCCGGTCCATCGGCGAAAACTTACCGTGCTGCTGCGCCACATCCCGGCTGCCTAGATTCACATAGTTCCTGACCATTTCCAAGGTCGAGTGTCCCAGGATCGCCTGGAGGCTGAAGGGGTCCCCCCCGTTGCGGATGTACTGGGTCGCGAAGGTATGCCCGCTATGCCGAACTCGGCATAGTGCCGCAGCGTATGCGGAGACACCCGCACTCCCACAATCCCCGCCGCATCCCCGTGCCGCTTCAGCGCAATCTGAACATGCCGACAACAAATCTTTCCCCCGAACTGATCCAAAAAGAAAATATCCTGCCCCGCAACCTCCCCCCGCCACTGCCCGTACTCCCACAAAGCCTTTTTAACCGCCGTTCCGAAGGGAACCGCACGCTCCTTATCCCCTTTACCCTGGACAAAACAGCGGCTCGCCGGCCAATCGATCTGATCCCGGCGAAGCCCGAGAATCTCGCTTAACCGAAGACCCGTATCGAGCATCGTCAGCATCATCACCCAGTTTCGAAAACCAACGAAGGTCTTGATCTTAGGCTGAGCCAAAAGTAGCCGCGCTTGGTCCATGCTGAGCGGCCGGATCAGCGACTTGCCCTTCTTAGGGCGCTCGACCAGAGAGAATGGATTTTGCGGGATCAGCCGTTCCTGAGCCAGGTATCGGAAGAAACACCTTAGACCGCCGTAAGTCCGGTCGATGGTGATTGAGGACCGCTCGCGCCCTCTGAGAGCGTCGAAATAACTCCGCAGGTGGTCCAAGCTCCGAGGCACGGAAGAATTCCCCCGCCTTCTTCAGATACGTCCCAGAGCGTTCGCGAGAAACGGTGCGCGTCTTAAATTTCTTCGGGGTCATGCCAGAAGCTCCTTCACATCTTTCCCATAGATCGTACGGCCGTCCTTTAGTATCTCACCGATCAAGGGAAGCTTGCGATGGTGCTTCTGCCTCAACTCCGGGAGGGTTTGGACGTAGGGCGAGAGGGGCACGTGGAAACGCCGAAACAGCGCCTCCTTGAGTTGCTCCAGCTTGGGCTCTAAGGCCTTGAGGCTCTCCTTCGAGGGAAGGACCACCAGAAGGTCCAGGTCGCTGCTCGCGCGAATCTTCGTCCCCCGAGCCATGCTGCCGAAGAGCACGAGCGAGACGACCTCTGGCTTGGCCCGCCGCGTCAACGCCTTCGTGATGGTTGCTTCCATCTGTTTGGGCATGGCCGCCTCGGCATCGAATTGCAATGCAAAGACGTTCCTGACGAGATAGTTCTCGGAATTGATCTTGTAGAGGTGCACGTTCGAAACCCGTCTCAGTTCAACGAGTCCCCGGGCGTCGAGTTTCTTGAGCGTTTCGTGGCAGGCGGGAGCGCTCAGGCCGACCTTTCGGGCGATCTCCCGCCCCTCTTGGACGCTTTTGCACTAAAAGTAATCAAAAATCGCGAAAAAGGACTTTTGCAGTCGGGCTGACTTTTACTTTTTGCAGTGATACATTGTAAGACTTTACCGGAGTGAAGTTCCCGGAGCCGGAAGCAGGGGCAGTTTTCCGGTTTGAAGATAGGCGCGCACGGCGGCGGCCACAGTCCGGATGGGATCGTGACCGCGCAGCTTGAGGGTGCGGTAGATGGACATCATGACGGCCTGCATGTCGGCGCCCTTCTCGCTGCGGTTGCACAGCGAGTTCTTGCGAATGATGACCGCCGGACGAATCTCGCGCTCGCCGTGGTTGTTGTCAGCGCTGACGCCATCGTGATCGAGGAAGGTAAACAGGTGATTCCGATACTTGATGAGCCGCTTGACCAGCCTCTTGGCGTCGGCGTCTTTCCACGGCGTCGCGATGATTTCATCGAGGCGTGAGTCGAGTCTGGTCCGGCGCGAGGCATACTCTTGCGACGAGAGATCCTCGCGTTTGGGCAAGCGCAGCGCGTCGCGCACAAGCCGCTTGAGTTTTGCGGAAGGCGCGCCAGCCGGGCGAGCGGTTGCGCAGGTCCACCTTCTTGAGCTCCCGAAGCAGGTGCACCAAGCACTTTTGCTTGAAGGCCGCTATGACGTGCTCGTAGGGGCCCCAGAAATCCGTGATCAAGACGCCGGCGAGGGCTTCGGTGAAGAACTTCTTGAGCGCCGGTTGGCCCCGCGAGCGGTCGATCATGTAGTAGGTCGCCGTGCTCGTCGTAAAGCACCACAACCAATGCAGTATCCCGGAAACACGCCAGCCGGTCTCGTCGGCGCAAACCACCCCGCCGGCCTTGACCTCTTCGCCGATCTGTTCGTACCAGGCATATAGGACTTCCTGTAGCCGGTACCACATCTGCACCAGGCCGCCCGCGCTCAGAGGAAAGCGCAGATGACAGTTGAGCAGCAGGAGGATTTGCGAAAGGGTCATGCCCACGCCGTAGTGCAGCCAGGCCGTCAGCGCCAAGAGATAGACGCCGATCTTCGATCCCGGCAGCGCGTCCGTGACCACCGGCTCGACGATTTTCTTGCAGCGGCGGCAATAGGAGCCGCAGATCGTATGCTCCGTGACTTCGGGTTTCACCTCAGGGATGTCCTCAATGGTGCGCGTGCGCCGGCGGCAAGGTTTTTGGCTCAGATTGCCGCCGCAGTCGGGACAAACAGCGAGGACATGTTCTTTGCGAGCGGTGATCTCGGGTGGGGTCGAGCGCCGGGAACCGGGATGGCCCTCCTTGCGCCCAGGTTTGCGCGGGCGTTTGCCCGTCGGAGGCTTTTCGTAGATGGGCAGCATCCCCGAAGGGGTCGAGGGGTGGGGCTGCTTGGTCCCCGTGGCTTTCTCAACGAATTGGGCGGACACCTCCACAAGAACACCCACCACCGCTTCTCGTCCCTGAGCGGATATCTGCTCGGCTTCTTGTCGGCTGAGCGCGCGCTTGCGCGCCAGCAGTTCCTGGCAGAGCTGCTCAGGGGATTTCTTCGCCAGAGGTTCGGTTCGAGGCGGGGCCGTCGAGACACCGCGAGCCCTCGCTGCGGCGGCCGTTGGTGGGTCCCGCGTGAGCAGACTATTCGCCATCGGTTAGGATGTCGCGGAAATCCTTGCGCAGGGGGTATAGGAAAACGGCCTTGACCGTCTTAGTTCGCCGCGTATGCCGATCGTATTTTCCCCGGCCCTGCGTAAATCCGGCCTGGATCCAGTTAGCGGCCTTGTAGCAGGTGCCGGCAAAACGGGTGGTGTCCACATAGGTTTCGAGCAGCACCGGAGCGTAGCCATAACGGGATTTCCAGTCGGCGGCCAAGCGACGGATGTTGGCGGCCAGCAGGTGGCTGGCCAAGTGGGGAACGCGGGGGATGATGAGATAGCGGGTGTTGCAAGCGACGAGGTGAAGGTTTTTGAGACGCTGCCCCGGGGACCAGCCGATGAACTGGTCGCGGGCTGCCACCTTCTGAGCTGCGGCAGCCCAGCCGATGGCGGCAAGAGGCCGGTCGTGCGCATAGGCGAGGTAGCGCAGAGTGTGGCCGACAGCTCGCTGGTAGCCGAGGTAGTGGCGGGAATCGAGCAGGGCCTTATAAAGGGAAAGATCTTCGCCCTCTCTGGCCGAACGCCAGGACACGGCGGCGGGAAAGCCGAGGTCGGGGCCGGAAGGCTCTGCGAGTGGGAGTTCGACTTGACGCGGACCACGTCCCTGGGGACGTCCATGGATGACCCCGCGCCGGCGCTTCGGCAGGCGGATCAATCCACGGTCTTCGAGGCTCAGCAGCAGAGCCCGGCACGCTGCGTCCTTGAGAGAGCCGTCAGGTTGGGTCCAGTTCCAGCGGCGGCACAGTTCGCGCGAGATGTAGCAGCGGCCGCGCCGGCCTTTCGCGACGATCAACGATCGGATAAGTTCGAGATCCTCCGATTCGATCCGACGACCGCGCAGAATGAGCGCCACGGAAGTAGGTATACATGTTTCGGAGAAATGACGTCAGTCCTATTTTTTATTATAGAATGTCTCGTCGGCAACTTCAGATGGCTAAAGTCTTACGATACATTTAGGATGACCTTATCAGTCGACACCGTGTCTAACGTCAGCGTAAGTGGCATACTTTTCGACTTTCTTCGGCTTGAAGTTCGAAATTAACTTTTCCTGCGGGGACCATTTGGGTATCCTCGTTCTGGGTCGAATGACACTGGGAAATGACAGTCTCTCCGGTATCATTAAGAGGATAGTATGCTTTCCTGTAGCTCGGAGAATTGGCTCCGGGGTATCCACGATCCGACCGTAATCGGATGAGCCCAGGAAACGGGAGTCGAGATTCGATATGCCTGTTTTCTGGTTTTTCTTTATTTTTACACTCAATTTATCTGATAATGCCGCTTGCGCGGATGGGGATCTTGCGTCGGCGTTGGAGCAGACATGGGAGACAGTAACGACAGAGCGCGACGAGCGTCGTGCGACGTTTGGGAAGGCGAACCAGGAATTTACCGTGAAGGACTGCGGTTTCGATGCGGGCAGCCATTTTACCTGCTATTACGATAAGGACGGAATCCTTCATCATTGGGTCGCAGAGTATACGGTTAAAACGTTTGAGCTGGATCGCAAAGGAAGGCCCCAGCGATCTAAAACGATTCTGACTAAAAAACATCGGACTGGAGGATATCAGATTTTTAAAGAGCGTCAACAAGGCTACAACGCTTGGGTGAAGGAATTTGATAAGCGTTTTTCTCGGGGATGGCAGGATGTTCGTTTGTTGGAATTGCCTGATTTTATTTCTCCATCAGGAAATCTTAATATCGAGACGCTTCGTATTCCTTACTATCAAGCATCCCGTCGTATCGCAGAGTACAGAGCGAAATTTAAAGCAGTATGTGAACGTCTTGACCCCAGCACATACAAGCATTGGGAATCGAAGTTTCATTGCTATTATTCGATGTCTCCTTATACTCCCCGGGTCTCACAACCTTCTTCAAACAAGCCTCGGTCCTCGGTTCAAATGACGGGGGGACTCAACTTTCCGGCGGACTACTTTTATCCATGGGAAAGCGCGATTTCCTTCGCACTTTCGGCCGCTTACCGCTACGCTGATATCGTCGAGGAAGCCGCTTCGCTTGTAAATAGGTCTTGGGGAACGATAGAGCCGGACCAACTTCCTCCTGATTTTTCCGGGCGTTTGCAGGTAGCGGAAGAAATTCTCAATAAGCGTCTCGAGGAAGCGACTGCCTTCGGAGCGCTTGAATGAGTCTGCGGCGGCGCGTTTTAATTGCTCTTGGTATTCTCTTCGCGGCTCAATTTCCCATCTCGGTTTTCGTGGTGCGCTGGGCGCTGACGACGCGCGCGTGTTCGATGCCTTGCCAAGATCTCGGTCTCGATGTGGAAATTCCAAGTTCGGAACCGGTCTTATCCGTCCATAAGCCGCGGTGCCAGCCCCTACAGCTCAAGCTCGAACTGCACGAACCCAAGGCGCGGATGAATTCGCGGTATTCGCTTTGGTACCGGGTCACGATGAGGAACGCGTCGTGTTATGTAATAGACGGAATTTTTGCCCATGATTTTCGTGATACGGCGGAAACGGCTGCGATGGGGGCTAGCACGAATTGGGGACACGGTCTTAGCATCCATGTCCAGGGCCCCGACGGAAATAAGATCGAACCAAAACGCTACACGGATCGGACTGAGTTCCTTTATTATCGAGATGAAAAGGCGGATCAAGAACTCGCAAAAAAATTCGGTTTGACCGATTCGCCCATATTCGACTTATCTCCCGGCGAGAGTATCACGACCGTTCCGAGCGTTCTGCGGCCCTTAAATATGGTCGAGAGAGTCGATTGGAAAACCGGAAACCACGGCGAAAACCTGGTCCCTGCGCCCGTGCCTCCTGACGCCGAAAAACCGCCGCCGGGCGGTTATCGCATATTGGACGACCGCGTTTTCACGCAGCCGGGCGAATACACGATCCAGGCGGAGTTCGATTGGAAAATCAGTGCGAAACCGATTTTTCCGTATGCGAAAAAGATTCCCGGATGGCTGTATTTGGGGATCGGCACGCTTAAGTTTTGCGGCATGGATTTCTATCCCGATTATGAGAAGCGTGCAGACCGAAAATATAATGTCCGCGTAAAATCGGAGAAGCTTCGTTTCAAGGTCGACCCATGAGAAAAGTATTCTTCCTATTTCTCACGATCGCCTTGATTCCGCTGTCAGCGATGAGCCAGGGCGTCCAACCAGTTTCTGTGAAGGATAGAGTTCAAATGGCTGCAGATGCGATCAAGAAAGAGCGCGAAGCAGCCGACGATTGGGAGAAGGCCCAAAAAGCCTTTAAAGCAGTCGAGAAGGAATATACGTCCATGTCGAAAGTCGCTAAATTCCGGGATAAGTATTTAAGTGACGGCCCGGTTTTGGAGAAATACAACGAGGCAGTCAAAAACTTCCGCGAAGCCGCTCAGTTATATGCCGCTCAAAAGGAACGAACGGACAACGCGACAAGTGACGCCATATTGGCGGTTCAAGGTCCGTACGGTGTGAAGCCGAAAAGCACTCAATATCCCAACTCGAAAGGACTCGGTATCGCTGATTGGAGTCCAACATTCAATAGAGCGGAAGTGCAGGACTCAAAAACAGGACGTTGGCGTTTAAAAACTAAAGATGAGTTAGACAAGGAGCATATCGACAAGCCATTAGGCCCCGCTGCCGGCTTCACTGCGCACGATACAGCCGAAATTAAAATCAATCAAGACGCCTTTAGTTCCCCTGAAAAGCTCGCGGCGGTGATCGTTCATGAGACGGTCCATTGGGAAGACATAGCGCGACACGGCGGATACACTAAGCGTGAAATAACACCGGCAGTAAAGTTCGAACTCGAAGAAAGGGCCTACCGCATCCAAGCCAGGTTCTATAGGAGCGTCGGCGATAACACGGCGCAAGCCAAAAGACTAGAAATCGCTAATAGATTCGCGAGTCAACATCGAATCGCCAAAAACCAACAGCTTTCCTGGCACACCGTAAGAACGACGGCGCAATACCGGGATAGTTGGATCGGAATCCAGCAAGCATTTCACGAAGCAGGTTCGTTGGATGATCAGAGCCGGGACTTTGACGTCGAAACGGATACGCTAGAGGATATCCGGGAAAGCGCGCGCCGTATCGCAGACGACTCACACGAATCCGTCCGGGCCCGAGGCGAAAATGATTTCTTGAGCTCGTTTGAAGAGTTGGGCGCAGTCGCGAAGGAATCTCGTAAATTTACGGCACAGACCAACGAAGCCGATGAGAAACGCCGGGCCGTCCTCAAGCAGGCGAAGGAGGAACGGGACCACACGCGGCGTGCGGAGCAAGAAGCCCGCAATCAGGCGGCATGGCGCTATATCGTCAAGACGGTCGGGCTCGCCTGTTCGGACCCAGACTCCGTCGCCGAGATCGCGAAGGAAGGAGGACTCATTGGTGTGGGTCTATATTCGTTTACGATCATGAGTTTTTTGGAAAATGCTCAAAACGAAGTCGGTTGGAAATCTCTGGAAACGAAGCTTAGCTCTTGCGAAGAAGACCTCGTAAATCGGCTCGTGCGTGCCAAAGGTCCGATTGATGGCTTGATTTTAGTGGGGTGGGCGAACGATTATCGTGCCGCGCATCCTTCCTTTGTCGCTCGCTTGAAAACCGCGATAGAAGAATTCAATGCCGCCCGCGAAGAACATCGGGTTGAGCGCGAAAGGGCGCGTGAGCGTGAACGATCCGAAAAGGTAAGTATTCCCGCATAAATAACTTTTTCACTTAAGGCGTAATCGACCCAACTCCTCCCCTGCCTGCCCTCTTCGGGACACCGTTCCCTCAACGCCAACTCCGACGGAAAAAGATCCGGACA
>Ga0210038_1000167_pt1 | contig 44936 bp, 38 predicted proteins | sample CryGeyCG2114_020_FD_183970 | JGI IMG/M metagenome (GOLD analysis project Ga0210038, IMG submission 183970) | Groundwater microbial communities from aquifer - Crystal Geyser CG15_big_fil_post_rev_8/21/14_0.20 (SPAdes) (version 2) | ecosystem: Environmental > Aquatic > Deep subsurface >... | reverse complement strand
ATTTCACCGATGCCGTAGATGCCGATGGCCAGCACCAGGAAGTTGATCTTGGACTGGAAGCCGATCAGGTCGAACAGCACCAGGCGCGGCTCGCCCGAGATGATGTCGAAGCCGATGGCCGACATCACCATGCCGATGCAGATGGAGAAGATGGTCTTGGCGATGTCGTCGCCGGACAGGCCGACGAAGGTCGCGAAGGCCAGGATCATCAGCGCGAAGATTTCCGGGTCGCCGAAGTCGAGGGCGATGGATGCCAGGGGCGGCGCGAACAGGGTGAACAGAACGATCGAGATCGTGCCGCCGGCGAACGACGCCAGCGCGGCGGCGATCAGGGCCTTGTCGGCCTCGCCCTGCATGGCCAGCGGGCGGCCGTCGAAGGTCGTCGCCACCGCCGTCGAGGCGCCGGGAATGCCGAGCGTGATCGACGAAATCGCGCCGCCGTACATGGCGCCGTAGTAAAGCGCGGCCAGGAACATGATGGCCGACGTCGGCGGCACCAGGAAGGTCATGGGCAGCAGGATGGCGACGCCGTTGACCGAGCCCAGCCCGGGCATGGCGCCAACGAACAGGCCGACGACAACCCCCAGCACGATCAGGCCGAGGTTGAGCGGCTCGAACGCGACCAGAAAACCGTCTGACAAAAGACCGAGAAGTTCCATTTTTCTTTACTTCGTTTCCCCAGACGGCGCCGGTCGTTGCCGGCGGGCCCGTCGTGTTTCGTGGTTCCTGGTCTTTTGTCGACCAGAGAATTTGCCGCTCTCGTCCCGTCCGCCGGGACGACCCGTCCAGGCGGGCTTACAGGAAGAAGTCGTAGAGCGGGATGTAAAGCGGGTCCATGAACCCGGTGGGCAGGAATTTGCGCAAGGCGATATCGAAAAACAGGAACGTGACCACCGGTGACGGCAGTGATACGCCCAGCGTGACCTTCCACGAATGTCCGCCCAGAAAGCGGATGTAGTAGATCAGGAAGACGGCTACCGCCAAGTGCATGCCGATGATTTCGACCAGGGCGATCATGCCCGTGATGCCGCCGCCGACGAGGATGAACATCTTCAGACCGTAGGCGTCGAGGTAGGGATCTTCCGACTGCGAGGGCGGGCTCGTCCGGCGGTACCAGTTGACCATCACCCAGATGGTCGAGCCGAACATGATCGCGGCCAGCCAGAAGGGCCAGAAGCCGCCCCCGGGTCCCTCGCCGGGAATCCAGCCGATGGGCAATTCGGCGCTCTTGAACATGAGATATAGGGAGAGGCCCGCCATCAAGAGAGCAGTGATGATTTCAGCACGACGCATGACGACGGAACCTCCCCTTATATCGTTTCTTCAGGTTTCAGACGGACTTAGCCTTTGATGGCGCCCATCTTGATGAGCATCTTGCGATGCACTTCGTTTTCACGCTTCCAGTAGGTGACCAGCGCATCGCCCTGGAGCAGTTCGCCCTGCAGGCTCTTCTTCTTCATGTAGGTCTGCCATTCGGGCGTGGCGTAGGCCTTCTTGAACACGTCCTGGTAGAAGGCCTGGGCTTCCTTGCTCATGCCGGGCGCACCGACGACGGAACGCTGCATGTAATAGACGAAGTCCTGACCCAGTTCCTTGAAGGTCGGCGTATCCTTGAACATCGGCAGCCGGTTGTCGGTGAACGACGCCAGCGGCACGACGGTGCCCGCTTCAAAGAAGCCGAGAGCTTCCGACGGATTGTTGACCGTGGAGTTGGCATGCTTGCCGGCCAGCTGCTTGGCGACCTTGCCGCCGCCCTTGTACGGCACGTACTTCATGTTCAGACCGTAGGCCGCGTTCAGGAAGTCGGCGAGCAGGTTGTCTTCGGACGCCTTGCCGGTGCCGGCCATGATCCAGTTGTTGCCGGCGGCCTTGGCGGCCTTCACGTATTCGTCGACGGTCTTGATGCCGGCGTCCTTGTGGACCCACAGCACGAAGGTGTCTTCGGCCATACGAGCGACCGGCGCGAAGGACAGCGGATCGACTTCCAGCTTGGGCTGGCGCAGCGGCGTCGTGTAGAAGCTGTTCAGGGTGACCATGATGGCATGGTCGGGGTCCTTGTGGTTCTTCATGTACACAAGGGCTTCCGCGCCGGAACCGCCGGGCTTGTTGATCGGCGTCACGGGCTTCGGCGACAGCTTATGCTTTTCGATGATGGACTGCATCAGACGCGCCAGCTTGTCGGCGCCCCCGCCCTTGCCGGCCATCACGACGAACTGGATCGGTTTGACCGGTTCCCAGGCCAGGGCGGTTTTACCCGCAACGGCCGTGAAACCGGAAACCAGGCCGACGGTGATGCCGACGCCCAGCAGTTTTTTGACAAAAGTCTTCATGGGTGTCCTCCCAGTTGTTGATAGCGCCTATGCGCGTTCGACCACAGTATAAGCCGAAGACGAGCGGCGTTTAAATGTCCTTCCCCTGACGCCTGTTTTTATTATTGGACGGCGGTGAGGTCGGACGGTCCTGTCAATTCACTTGGTCAGTGTCTTCCCAAACTTCGCGGCAGGCCATGCCTCGGTTCTTCTGACCGCTTTGGCATTTGGTATACCACAGGCAAAATAAAATCATCCCCGCCGTCAAAGATCAACGGTTTTTTTCACTCCCGTTGGGGAAAACGTCGCCGCCGCCCTCTGTGCGACGGTAGTCGACCGCATCGGGACGCCCAGGCGCAATCGCGAACCGCCTTGGGCTGATCCGGCCAATAATGACCGCCATCTTGATACCAAAGGACTTATTCGGACGCCGCCCGGCCCGGCCAGCCATGTCCGGGGCCTTGAATTGGGACATATCGTTCAAGGCGTTCCGGTCTTCACCGCCTGTTGGATGCCGCCGCGGGATCTTTCCGACTTTTGGCCGCACGGATAGGCAAATTCGTTATTTGTCTAGACGTCTACTTCTTTTTTGGTAATATGGCCCCGCCCACCCCGGAAAGTAAACCGACAGGTGGTGACGCTTCGATGACGCACCTTCACCAAATGGCGATGCGACAGCGGATGGACAGGGAACCGAACGAGGCCGGATCATGGACCCCTCGAAAGTGAAGCGGGGATCGGGCGTGTCGCTGTGGCGCCAGATCGAGGAACAGATTTCCGACGACATCGCCGGCGGCATGATCGCGCCGGGCTCCCGTCTGCCGACGGAGCACGAGTTCGCCGAACGCTTCCACGTCAACCGCCACACCGTGCGCCGGGCCATGAAGGCCCTGGAACAGGAGGGCCTGATCCGCATCGAGCAGGGCCGCGGCACCTTCGTCCACGAGCACGTCATCGATTATCCGGTGCGCCGCCGCACCCGGTTCACGGAAAACATCATGGCCCAGCGCCGCCAGCCCGGCGGCTGGGTGGTGCTGAGCGAACGGGTCAAGGCGACGGGCGACGTCGCCGAGGCGCTGGAAGTCGAGGACGGCGCTCCGGTCTCCCTGATCCGCACGATCGGCGAGGCGGACGGACGGCCCATCAGTGTCGCCGACCACTACTTCTGTGCCGAACGGTTCCCCGGCATGATCGAGGCGTTCGAGGAATCGCGCTCGATCTCCACGGCCCTCGCGCAGTTCGGCGTGGCCGACTTCTTTCGCAAGATCACCCGCGTCACTACCCGCATGCCCGACGCCGACGAATCCCAGCTTCTCAGCCAGCCGCCCAACCGGCCCGTGCTGGTCGCGGAAAGTATCAATGTGGATGCGGACGGCAAGCCCGTCGAATACGGCCTGACCCGGTTCGCCGGCGACCGTGTACAGCTGCTGTTCGAACCATCGTCCTGACGCACGGACGTGCCCGGCGTACGTGTCATCCTTCCGTCACCCCAGAATCGCAGACCGTGCGTCCCCTGTCCCTGTGAGGCGGGAAGGAAATGCGCCGCCTCTTTCGAGCCGGCGACCACCGCCAGCATATCCGCGCCGAGGTCGCGTCCGACACGGTATTGACCGAACTGGTCGCAATCATCGACCACCCACTGATCGCCCCCGGCAAGCGCACCGATCTGGCGCGGCGCGGTCCTGCCGACACGTGCCGGCGATCGGGGGCGCGTGGCGCGGCGGACGCCGGGGCGCCTGATCGTCCGCGCAGCGCCCATCGCCCGGCCGCATCCGCGGCGGGCGGAGATTACCCCGGTCGCAAACCGTTACAGAAGGCTGGCCAGATGGTCGACCCGGCGGCGGAGGTTTTCGAGAACCTCGCCAACCTCGGCCGTCGCCCGGGCGGTCTGCGCCGACAGGTTCTTGACCTCGCCCGCGACGACCGCGAAGCCCTTGCCCGCATCTCCGGCGCGAGCGGCTTCGATGGTCGCGTTCAGGGCCAGAAGGTTGGTCTGCTTGGCGATGGCGTCGATCTGCTCGGCAACCTTGCCGACCTGGGAAATTTCGTCCTGGAGGCTCGAGATCTCCACGCGGATTTCCGCATTGCGGTCATCGCTCATCACGGCCGTCCCAGCGGCGGTGGCAACTTCAGTGCTCATACCTGCGTCCTGCGCATTGTTGTTGGTTCCTTGATCGATTGTAGGCGCGGCCCTTGGCCGTGCCGTGCCCCCCCAAGAGGTGCGCGAAGAGACGGTAGCCGATTCGCGCGGGGTGGCCAAGCGGGTATTCAGAGCGCCGCCAGGCAAGGCGCGGCCCGCCGTCGCCGTTTGTGAATTTCCACCAATTCATGCCAATATGTCGAACGTCGTCTTGAATGCGCGAACCGCCCCGGGGACAGCAGGGGGGCCGGAGGTTGTTTGGATGTCGATCCAGACCAAAATCATCGCCGTCCTTGTCGTCGTCCTGGGGGGGCTTCTGCTTGGCGACCTGATGGTTCTCGACCGGATCGTCCTCGGCGGTTTCCACAAACTCGAACAGCAGGAAGTGCGCCGTGAAATCGGCCGTACCATGGCCAGCGTCGACGACGAGGTGAAGAGCCTGAACCCGTTGGCGGCGAACTGGTCCCGATGGGACGCGCTCGCCGAATTCGCCCAGTCCGGCGACCAGACGTTCGCGGCCCGCTTCCTGACCGCCAAGGACCTCGCCGCATACGCCCTGGATATGGTCGTCGTCGTTGACCGCGGCGGCCGCGTGGTGCTCAGGCGCGCGCGCAACCGCGAGACGGGCGAGGCGGTTCGCGCGAACATTCTGGACCATGGGGAATATTCCCGCGAATTTCCCCTCCTGGCGCACAATCGGGGCGCGGGTCCTATCCGCGGCACGGTAGCGACGGACAACGGACCGATGCTGATCGCCGCCGCGCCGTTGCACGGAACAATCGGCACAACGCGCACGGCGGGCACGGTCATCCTCGGCCGCCTGATGGACAAGGCTGCGGTGTCCCGCATTTCCGGGCAGATGAACAACGCCCTTGAAATGACGCCGATCACCGCCGGCCTGTCGACCGGCCAGCGTCAACTGGTCAACCGCATCATGGCGCTGGACGAACCGGTGATCGAATGGTCGCGGGACGGCTCGTGGACGGCGTTCCTCGTACAGCGGGATCTGTTCGGATTTCCAGCGGCCCTCTACTCCATCACGGCCTGGTCGACCGTGCGCGGCCTCGGCGCGGACACCGTACGCACGGCCGGAATCATGGCGGTCATAGCATCAATCGTGGTGCTCGGCGTGATGCTGTTCCTGCTGCGGCGCCTGATCGTCCGTCCGTTCGGAGACATGAAGCATGAGCTATTGGACATCCGCGCATCGGGCGACATGTCGCGGACCCTGCGGCTGCATGGCGATGACGAATTCTCGCAGGTGGGCCGCGAGATCAACGGCCTGCTTGCCGAACACGCCGGGTTCGAACAGGCGCTGGAACGCCACCAGGCGGAACTGGAACGGCGGGTCGAGGAGCGGACGTACGAGTTGCAGAAGGAGATGGCCGACAAGGAAACGGCCCAGGAGAACCTGAAGTTCACCGAATTCTCGCTGTCCCATTCCGGCGAATCCCTGTTCTGGCTGCGCCGCGACCAGCGCATCCTCTACGTCAACGACGCGACCTGCCGTCACCTTGGCTACACGCGGGAGGAACTGCTGAACATGTCCTATCCGGACTTCAGCGACGGCCCGCCGCCGGACAAGGACTGGGACGGTTTCTGGGAGAACCTGAAGCGCGGCGAACAGGTCCGTTTCGACACCCGCCATCGGCGCAGGGACGGCTCTGCCGTGCCGGTCGAGGTGCGGGCGACGGTAATGGAGTACGCGGGAGAGGAATTCCTGTTCGCCTTCGTGCAGGACATCTCCCGCCGCCTAGCCCGCGAGCAGGCCCTGATCGAAAGCGAGCGCCGGTTCCGCACCCTGACCGAGGAGGCCAACCAGGGGATCGTCGTCCACCGCGGCTTGTATCCTCTATACGTCAATCCGGCCTTCCTGAGCATCTTCGGCTTCGACAGCCACAACGACTTTCTAAGCCAGGGCAGCCTGGAAATGACCGTGGCGCCCGAGGAAGTGGCGCGTATCCGCGGCTACGATCTCGCCCGCATGCAGGGCCGCAGCGCGCCGAGCGATTACGTCTATCGCGGAATCAGGACGGATGGCAGCGAAGTGTGGCTGAACAACCGGTCGTTCCTGATCGACTGGGGCGACGGCCCGGCGATCTGCACGGTGCTGTTCGACGTGACCAAGACGCGCGACGCGACGCAACAGCTCTACCTCCTGGAATCCGCCATGCAGGAGGTCAACGATCCGTTCTTCGCCGTGGACCGGGAAGGCCGCTTCATCTTCGTCAACGAGGCCGCCTGCCGGTCGCTGGGCTACAGCCGCGAGGAGTTGCTGGGCATGACGGCGGCCGAGGTCAACCCGGCGCGCCTGGGCGACAAGTGGCGGGAGCGCTGGGACTACCTGAAGCGCCACGGACATCAGGTTTCATTCGGCGAACACCGGCGCAGGGACGGGTCGATCTTCCCGGTCGAGATCACCTCCACCTTTATCGACCACGACGGGAAAGAGTATGTCTTCTCGTTCGCCCGCGACATCAGCGAACGGGTGCGCACCGAGACGGCGCTGCGTCAGGCCCGAGACGACCTGGAGCGGCGGGTCGAGGAACGGACCCGCGAGTTGACGCGCGAGGTCGAAGAGCGCCGCCGCGCCGAAGCGGCGGTGCAACAGAGCGAAACCCGCCTGCGCGCCGCCCTGGAGAGCCTGCAGGAGGGCTTCGCCCTGTTCGACGCCGACGACCGGTTGGTTCTCATGAACTCGCGCTACGCCGATACCCACCCGCAGTCCCAGGAGATCCTGGCGCGCGGCGGCACCTTCGAGGACATCGTCCGCGCCAGCCTGCCACATATCGCCGAGGCCCGGGCGCGCGAGGAGGAGTTCCTTGCTCAGCGGCTTGCCGAACACCGCACGCCGGGGCCGCCGATCATCCGCAAAACCACCGACGGCAAGTGGTTCCTTCTGCGCGAAAACCGCACGTCGGACGGCTGCATCACGGTAACCGCCACGGACATTACCGAACTGAAGACCATCGAGGCCGACCTGAAACAGAAGACCGATCTGTTCGACACGGCCGTGCGCGCCATGAACAACGGGATCGCGGTGTTGGATTCCGACTTGCGGTTCGTCGCCTTCAACGACCATTACATCAACCTATTCGGGTTCCCGCCCGGATTGGTGCAGGAGGGGGCGCGACTTGAGGATGCCGTGCGCTTCCTGGCAGAGCGCGGCGACTACGGCGAGGTCCGCGGGCCGCTCGATGCTATGGTCCTGCACCACGTCGAAAAGCTGCGCGACCCGGAAAACACAATCGTTCGCCGTCGCCTGAAGAACGGCCGAACGATCGAAACGCGGCGCGGGTGGCTGCCCAACGGCGGGGCGGTCGGCATCCATGTCGACATCAGCGAAAGCGTGCGGTTCGAGGAGCGCCTGCGCGAGGCGCGCGACACGGCCGAGAGCGCCAACAAGGCCAAGTCCATCTTCCTCGCCAACATGAGCCATGAGATCCGCACCCCCATGAACGGCATCATGGGCGTCGCCGAAATGCTGCACGACACGGCGCTTAGCGGCTCCCAACGCGGCATGCTGAACATCATCCAGGATTCCTGCCGCACCCTCATGGGAATCATCGACGACATTCTGGATTTCTCGAAGATCGAGGCCGGGCGCCTGGAACTCGACCTGAACCCGTTCCGGCTGAGCGATCTGGTCGAGGGCGTGGCCGACCTGATGGCGCCGCGGGCCGAGGAAAAGCGGAACCGCCTGAGCGTGTTCGTTGATCCCGCCATCCCGGACGAACTGATCGGCGATGCCACCCGCCTGCGGCAGATCCTGCTGAACCTCGTCGGCAACGCGGTCAAGTTCACGGATAACGGACGCATCGACATCGAAGTTCGTCCGGACAGCGATCCCGCCGGCGGGTCCCGGTTCATGTTCCGCGTCCACGACACGGGGATCGGCATTTCCGAGGCGAACAAGAGAAAGCTGTTCCAGCCCTTCGAACAGGGCGACAGCTCGACCTTGCGGCGGTTCGGCGGAACCGGCCTGGGCCTGTCCATCTGCAAGGCGCTGGTCGGCATTCTGGACGGAGAGATCGGCGCCGAAAGCCGCAGCGGCCGGGGCTCCACGTTCTGGTTCCGTGTCTCCCTGGTGCCGAGCCGCGATCCCACGGCATCCATCGGCCGTCCCTTCGCCGGCCGGCGCGTCGGCATCCTGGCGGGCGACAAGATCACGGCCGAATGCATTGACACCTACCTGCGCCATCTGGGCGCCGACACGGAAATCCTCGGCAGTCTGCGCGCGCTCCGACGCCTGGTGGCGGACGGGCGCACTCTTGACGACCGCTTCGACCTTCTGATCCTCGACCACGACCGTGGGGCCGACGGTATCGGGAGGTTCATCGCCGCGCGTCAGAAGGCCGACGACGCCGTCTCTTCCCGGACGATCATCCTGATGCCCAGGTCCGATATTCTGTCCGTCGATCCCGAACGGCTTGCCGGCTTGCATCTGTTCGTGCCCAAGCCCGTGCAGCGCGCGATGATCTGGAACGCCTCGGCGATGGCGCTCGGCCTCAACCTTCCCTGCGTCGACGCATCCGTCCGGCGGGCCGCTGACGCCGCGGCCCTGCCGCATTACGCCAGGCCGGATATCGAGATCGCCCGCAACGCCGGCGCCCTGATCCTGTTCGCAGAGGACAATCCGGTGAACTGCAAAGTGATCTGCATGATGCTGGAACGGCTGGGCGTCGCCGTCGAAACGGCCGCCAACGGCGCCGAGGCCTGGAGCCGCGTCCGCCGCCACCGCTACGGTCTGCTGATCACCGACTGCCACATGCCGGAAATGGACGGATACGAACTGGCCGAGAAAGTCCGCACGCTGGAGCGAACGGACAACCGTCCCCGGCTGCCGATCGTCGCGTTGACGGCGGACGCGCTGATCGGCACCAAGGAACGGTGCCGCGCCGCCGGCATGGACGACTACCTGCCCAAACCCGTCGATCGTGCGGGCTTGAACGAAATCATCCAGCGCTGGCTGCCCAAGGCGGTGCAGCTTCGCCAGCCTGCCGCGACGAGCGACCGCGACACGCCGCGCGCCCGCCCCGGCGACGGCGACGCGATTCTCGACCTTCGCTACATCCACGACGCGGTCGGCGGCGATGAGACCATGGTCGCCCCCCTGCTGCAGGATTACATCCGCAATGCGCGGCGCCTTGTGGACGACATGCTGGAGGCCTTCGCCGAGCAGGACTTCGCCCGCGCCCGCGAGGCGGCCCATGCGGCCAAGGGCACGTCGCGCCTGGCCGGCGCCGTCCGCTTTGCCAACCTGTGCGAGCAGATCGAGCTGTTCCTGCACGCCGGCGACACGTCCCGTGCGGCCGAGCACTCGCACCTCGTCGAGCCGGAACTCGCCGTCGTGTCCCAAGCGGTGGCCGGGCATGATCGCCGGTCCGTCTCGTGATCCCGCTCCCGACCGAATGGACAACCTTCTGACACTTCACATCTAGGTTGCGCCCCCGGACGAAACGCAATTGCCTGTGGCGGTCGCCGTGTTACCATTAACAGAAAGAGTTACTGGACCGGTTTCAACTCGTCCGCATCTCCGTAGGGAGTCGTTTTGGGGGATCGAATGATCGCGGCGAACAATTGCGGAGGCAGAACGTCTTGAGCGATCGAGCATTCACCGACATGACGGCCCTGATCATCGACGATCAGGAATTCGTCTTGAACATCGTTCGGAAAATGATGGAACAGATCGGCTTCGGCCGGATCGAGACCGCAGCCGACGGCCAGACAGGCCTCGAGGTGGTGACGGACGTCCGTCCCCATGTGGTGCTGTGCGATATAGAAATGCGACCCATGGACGGGTTGACCTTCCTGAAGCAGTTGCGCGACGGATCGGACCGGACGATCCGGGAAACGCCGGTCATCTTCCTGACCAGCCACGGCCGTCATGAACTGGTGACCCAGGCCCGTGCCTTGGGCGCCGACGGCTTCGTCACCAAGCCGGCGACCGTGAACGTTCTACGTGAACGCATCGAACAATCCTTCGACGGCCGCGGCGCTTAACCCGCATTTCCCACCACCCCATCGCCCTGCGCGCCGGTGAGAAATGCATGTTAGAACAGATCATCCGTTCTCGCCTGCGGCACGGACGAGGCCCCGGTACAGCGCCTGATGGCGGCCGCGGAAGATCAAAAATTCCGGATGCCATTGCACCCCGATCAGAAAGCCCGCGCCCAGCTGTTCGATGGCCTGCACAACCCCGTGCGTGTCCCGTGCGGACACCCGCACGCCGGCCCCCAAACGGTCGACAGCCTGGTGGTGCAGGCTATTGACGGCGATCCGGCCACCGCCCATCACGCGGGCCAAGCGGCTGTCGGGCAGAACGGTCACGTTCTTGTGCGCCAGGACCGTGCGCAGGCGCGGCAGGTTGCTGAACGTCTCATAAATATCCTGGTGCAGAGTGCCGCCCAGATGGATGTTGATCATCTGGGCGCCGCGGCAGATGCCTAGGACAGGCAGGCCCGCGCCGAGCACCGTATCCAGCGCCCGTCGTTCCATCCGGTCACGGGCGGTATCGATACGCACATTCAGGGTCAATTCGCCGCCATAGAGATCTGCGCCGATATCATCGCCACCACCAATGATCAGACCGTCCAGGCCATCGGCACCGGTCCGACCGTCCGCTGCCAGACGCAGTGGCAGGCCGCCGGCACGCCGAACGGCGAGCCAGTGGGCGAACCATGTCGCGGCGGCACCCCGGCTCGACACGGTAACGCCGATGCACGGCTTCGCGCTCACGTCTCCAGCCAGGCCTGCAGCTCGTCCAACCAGCGCGCGGGCGCCGGGCGCGACAGATGGGTGCGGCAGGCGCGAGCCATGTCACCCAAACGGTCCGGATCGGCAGCCAGTTCCTCGACCTTGACCCAGCGGTTCCATTCGGTGACGGGCGACCAGTCGGGATCGGCCAAGGCGCAGTCCGGCAGGCGATAGTGGAAGGTCGGCCGCGCCTTGATCAGGGGATCGTCCAGACGCGCGGTCACCGCGCCCTCGTCCAGATGGCGGAACAGGGGCAGCATGTCCAGTTCGCGGTTGCGGGTCGGACTGTGGTCCAGATAGTCCGTGATCAGGCCCCGCAGGCCGGGCGCGTAGTCCGGATCCAGGACGAGCAGCATGTAATCCCGGGGAAACGGGTCCGTATGGGGCATCAAACGACGCGTCATGTCGACGCCGATTTCCGCCCGCAACCAGTCGGCCAGCACGAAATAAGCGCGCAGATGGCGGATGACCGAGGCGGTGTCCTCCGACGGCACCTCAGGGTTCAGATGCAGGCCGAAGGCATGAAGGATATTATCCTCCGTCCCCTTGGCCCCGGCCGCGCGCAGGGCGTCCGTCAAGGCCGACAGACGGCTCAGGTCGGGCCAAGGCAGGGGCGGCGTCACGATCTCGACAGGCACCACCCCGGCAACGGCCTTGCCCAACGCGTCGCGCGCGACGGTATCGAGCCTGTCGGGTAGGATCGGGGTGTCGCCACCGTCCGATGACGCGGTCCCCTTGTGCAGGATGCGGGCATCCAGTTCGACGACGAAATCGCCGAACTCCGTGTCCTCGAGAATAAGCCGGTGGGGGTCTTCCGCCGCCGTTCCACCGCCGAACGCATTGCGGACCACGTCCGCCGCCGTAGGGACATCCACGCCGGTGAATTCGATCTCGATCCCGACCCGTCGGATATCGCCATCGGCGGTTCGCACCACCGGCGGGCAGGCGGGCGCGGCTTTGGCGCCTTTGCGCCTGCTCCTCGTATCGGGGGATATTGCGCGGGGAGTATCGGTCATGATGATCTTGGACGCGATGCCGAGAACCGCCGCGCCCCGCATCGCCACGTTACAGCAGATGGGTTCGTGACCGTGTGATGTCAAGAAACGGGGCCACTCCCAAAAGGGGGACCAACAAGAGTGTAGGCGTATACCCCGAAGCGGAAACGCTTCAACTATCGATCGCCGTTCAGGAACGTTGCGTTCTGTGAAATCAAGTCACGCAGAAAATCCAACACGAGGCGGACGCGTGGAATGTGCGCCAAGTCGTCATGGACGCTGAGCCAGAAGTCCCGCTTGACCATGATCTGGCCGGGCAGGACGGGTACGAGACGCGGGTCGGAGGCCGCGACGAAGGTGGGCTGCATGGAAATTCCCATGCCGCCGAGCGCCGCATTGTACTGCGCCACCAAACTGGTCGAGCGAAATACGGTCTCCTGGTCCCGCAGTACGTCCGACAGCCAGCGCACGGCCGGGATGACGACCAGTTCGTCGATGTAGTCGATGAAGCGGTGATCCTTCAGGTCGGCCATGGTCTTGGGCGTGCCGAAACGTGCCACATAGTCGTGCGAGGCGTAGAGGAAGAGTGCGAATTCGCCGATCTTTTCCGCCGTGATGCGGTGGCCGCGCGGTTTGGGAAAGCTGATCAGCACGTCGGCCTCGCGCTTCGACAAATTGATCCAGTGCGACGCCGTAACCAGTTCGACGCGTACGGAGGGATGACGGTCGTATAGGTGGGCCAGGCGGGGTGAAAGGAACAGGCTGCCGAAGGCCTCCATGGTGGCGACGCGGACGGTGCCGCCGACCTGGGCCGCCTCGCCGCCGAAGGTGGCGGTGATGTCGGCGACATGGGCTTCCACGCCTTCCGCCTGGCGCAACAGCGTTTCGCCGTCGTCGGTCAGGAGAAAGCCGTTGGCGGTGCGTTCGAACAGCTTGGTGCCGAGCGCAAGCTCCAGAGCCTTGATCCGGCGACCCACGGTGGAATGTGTAAGCGACAGCACGCGCGCGGTTTGGCTGAGCGATCGGTGACGGGCGAGCGTGAGGAACAGGGACAAGTCGTCCCAGTCGAAATGCGGCTGCCTACCGCCGCCGCGCCCTTCATCCTGCAGGCTGTCCGCCAAGGTTCCCTCTCGCCGTACAAAACGGCGTTCAGGATACCCGGCGGACGCCCTCGGTCGCCAGGCTTTCCATGTCCTCGTAGTTCATTGCCCGCGGCGCCTCGGCCGGATCCTCGAAAGTGGCCGGCGCTCGCTCGCGGCGGTCAACGGAGAACCCGAAGACATCGAAGCGGTTGTAATAGCCTGTGACGTCATGGAACTGCTTCGGCACGACGCAGTCGGAAAGGTCGATGCGTTCGATCAGAAGCTGGTCCTCATCGGCCGATATCTCGGCGACAGGCAGACCGCTGGGCCCCAGGATCATGGACACGCCCTTCGGCGATTCCTTCATCACCCGCAACGCTTCCTCATCCAACCCCGCCATAGCGTCGAAGGCGCTCTGGTCCAGGCGGGCAGCCGCGACGATGTTGAACACCTTGGCTTCGAAGGAATGAGCACCGGCGCGGATGCGAATGGCAGAGGCCAGGTCATAGCGGTCGTTGGCCGCCGGGTCGTGGGTCGGCCACACGGGGGGATAGCTTGAGATATGCAATTGCTCGCCCTGTGCCATCAGGCTGTAGCGGGCCAGCGGATTCGTGTTCTCGCCGCAGATCAGGGCGCCGACGCGGCCGATGGGCGTGTCGACCACGCGCAGACCGGCGCCGTCGCCGTTGGCCCAGATCAGCTTTTCATAGAACGTGGGCACCAACTTTCGGTGATGGTTGAGGATACCGCCGTCGCCGCCGATCAGAAGGTTGGTGTTCCAAATGCAGCCGACGCTGTGCTCCGCCGACTCGCTGATACCAATGGAGACAATCATGCCCGTGTCGCGGGCAGCAGTGCAGATCTTCACGATCTCCGGCCCCGGCACACGCAGCGACTGGCCGGCGAACCTCTTGAACAGGTCGTGGTTGTAGATCGGCGCGGTCAATGCCGGCCACAGCGGGAACCCGGGCACAAAGGATTCTGGAAAGGCGATCAGCTGCACGCCTTCGACTGCGGCCTTGTGGATATAGGCGCAGGCCTTGTCGACGGTGGCCTGGGCATCCAGGTAGACCGGCGCCAAATGGGCCGCGGCGACGGTGATCTTATTGGTCATGTTGGATCTCGTTGTCTGGCGAGATGGAACCGGCCGGCCCAACCGCGCGGGGAGAACACGCGGCAGGGCGGCGGCCGGTCCGTCCCGGGGTTAAAGCTTGTGTGTGCGGAAGTCGTACCGCGGCGGCAGCTTCGCCATCAGATCCTCGCGCGGGATGCGCTTCTTAAGGACGAACTTGGAGTTCTCGACACGGCTCATGTAGCAGTCGATCATGCCGCTGTGGTCCTCGGCCCGCAGGGTCTTCGCGCCTTGGGGATGGGCCAGAGAGTTCTCCATCTTAAGGCCCTCCAGCGCCTCGATAACGCCCGGCGTGTCCTTCGGCCGCTGCCAGCCCGAGGCCTCGATGGCGGCCTTGAGCACAAAAAGATTCTCGTAGCTCTGCCACGCGTGGCTTTTCGCCATCACCTTGCCGGTGCCTTCCTCCTTGGCGTAGACCGGATCGACGCCCATCATCTCGATGAACTTCTTGTGGTAATCGTCGTTCTTGAATTCCAGCGGGCGCGGGAAATTCTCAAGGAAGTAGACGCCTTCGGTCGCGCCGTCGATGTCGCGCGGGTCGATGGCCTCGATGGTCCCCGACACGGAATACATCTTCATCTTCTCGTCCAGACGCATGGACTTGGACTGGGTGTAGAAGGCGATGGACAGCGCACCGAAGAACACCGAGAACAGGACCTCGGTCTCTCCCGGAATGCGCGCCAGGTAGGGTACAAGGTCCTTGGTGCCCAGCGGCACGGCAATCGGGTCGTTAACCTTGCCGCCCGCAGCCTCGATCAGCTTGCGGTGCTCCTGGTGATGGCTGTGGCCCCAGGCGTAGTCCGGGAAAATCATTGTCCAGTTCTTGCCCAGATTCTCCATGGCCCAGGGCACACCGGCAGCGGCCAGAGCGTATGTGTCCGTGCCGGTGCGGAAGCTGTAGCGCGAGCCCTTGGAGCCCGTGGCCTCGGTCGCCTCACCGGCCGAGAAGTAGGGCGTCTTCAGTTCCGTAGCGATGGGGATGGAGGCCAGCATGATGCCGGAATGCACCGAGCCGACGATAAACGACGCCTTTCGCCGCTGGATGAGCGAGCGCAGCTTGCGCGCCCCCGCGGCCGGGTTGGATTCCGTGTCTTCGGTCGCAAGTTCGACCTTGCGCCCGGCGATGCCGCCACCCTCGTTGATGAGCTTTGCCGCCGCCTTGGCGCATTTGTCGTGCCAGTAGCCCCAGGACGAGAACCCACCGGTCACCTCGCACTGGTGGCCGATGACGATAGGGCCGGATTCCTTGGAGAAGGCGTCGCGGGTAATCCCCAGGTAGGCCGTCGTCGCGGCCGCACCGCCCGCCAGCGCGGTCTGCAGGAACGAACGCCGGGTCTGCCCCGCGCGGGGGGCCGGGGCCGGTTTCGATTTTGCGTCTTTAGTCATGGCTTTGTCTCCGACTGGGTTGCATGAGGGATGTTCGTGAAGCCCCGCCTTGCCGACGGTTGTTAAACGGCGACCCCGAGATAGCGGTGCAGGGTCTCCTTATCCTCCTTGAGGTCCTCGGCCGCGGCTTCGTGCACGACCGTTCCCTTTTCCATGATGTAGATGCGCGAACACAGGCGAAGGGCTGTCTTGATGTTCTGCTCGACCAGCAGAATCGATACGCCCGCGTCGTTGACGGCCTTGATCTCGCGGCGGATGTCCTGGACCAGGATGGGCATGATGCCTTCCGTCGGCTCGTCCAGGATCAGCAGGCTCGGCTGCATGACCAGGCAGCGCGCAATGGCGAGCATCTGCTGCTCGCCGCCCGACAGCGTGCCGCCCGGCTGGCGTAGCCGTTCCTTCAGGCGCGGGAAGCGGTCGTACACGTAATCGAACACCTGCGACGGCGGCGCCTTGGTCAGGCCGATCTCCAGGTTCTCCTTCACGGACAGCGACGGAAAGATGCCGCGCCCCTGCGGCACATAACCGATGCCAGAGCGGGGAATGGCGTGCGGCGGCATGTCCGTCAGGCCGCGGCCGTCGAACACGATCTCGCCGCCAGTCGCAGGAACCAGGCCCATGATCGTCTTGAGAGCCGTCGTCTTACCGACGCCGTTGCGACCCAAAAGCGCCACCGCCTCGCCGGACTTAACCTCAAGCGACGCTCCCTGCAGCACATGCACCTTGCCGTAATGGGCGTGGACGGCGTTCAGCTCAAGCATCGTCGTCTCCAAGATAGGCGCTGCGCACCTCGGCGTTCTCGGAAATCTCGGCAGGCGTGCCGCGCGCCAGGACCCGGCCCAGCGCCATGACGATAATGTCGTCGGAAATGTCGAACACGACCTCGATGTCGTGTTCGATGATGACGATGTCGATGCGCTTGGACAGCTCGCGGATCTTCTCAACCGTGCGCTCCGTCTCGGCCGGGCCCATGCCGCAGATGGGTTCGTCCAGCAGAAGCAGTTTCGGCTCCGTGGCCAGGGCGATGCCGATTTCCAGCAGCGCCACGTCGCCGTAGGACAGGTTGGCCGCCTGTTGTGAGGCTAGGCGGGTCAGCGCCAGTTCTTCTAACAACGCATCGGCCTGTTCGTTGGCGCGACGACAGGTCTTGGCATTGGCGAACGGCTTGAACACTCCCTCGCGCGATTGAGCTGCAATCCACAGATTCTCGCGCACGGTCAGGCCGTGGAACACGCTTTTGATCTGCAATGTGCGGGCCAAGCCCAAACGGCTGATCTCATGCACGGAACTTCTGGTGATGTCGCGGCCGAGGAACCGGATTGTCCCCGCCGACGGCGCCAGGATGCCGGTGACGACGTTGAACAGCGTGGTCTTGCCGGCGCCGTTGGGACCGATGATCGCGGTCAGCCTACCGCTTTCCACGGTGGCGTTGACTCCGCCCAGGGCGGCCAGACCGCCGAAGTGCTTCTCGACGTCGGCGATTTCCAGTATCGGGCCGCTCATGACCGGCCCTCCCCGTCGCCGCCGCCCGCATCTTCATCGGCCGCACGGGCGACGCGTCGCACCAGGGCATGCCAAACCCCGCCCAGACCTCTGGGCGCGAAGATGACGACCAGGATCACGATGACGCCGACCAGAATCAGGTAATGCTCCCAAGCGTGGGACAGTTCCTCGCGCAGGACAATCAGAAGGCTGGTGCCGACCACCGGGCCTAGCAGCGTCCCGGCCCCGCCGATGATCGCCCAGACCACGGCCTCGCCCGACACGTGATAGAACATGTAGGAGGCCGAGGCGTAGCGCCCGAAGAAGGCGAACAGGGCGCCCGCCACCCCGGCGATGAAACCGGCGGCGATGAATGCGGTCAGGCGGATCAGGTAGACGTTGAGGCCGATCAGCGACGCTCGCGTAGCGTTTTCACGCACGGTGCGGAAGGCCCAGCCGAGCGGGCTTTTCAGGATCACGCCCATCAGCGCGTAGCAGGCGCCGACGACGAGAATGATGAAGTAGTACTGCACCGTCGAGTCGGTCAGCGACAGTTCCCAGTCGTCTCCCAGAGCCAGCATGGGCGGCATGGAGAACGACAGGCCGTCGTCACCCCCCGTGAGCGGCTTCCACGACAAAGCCGTGAAATAGAAGATCAACGAGAACACGACGGTGATGATCGCGAAGTAGTGCCAGGTGAGGCGCACGGCCAACGCCCCCGCGACCGCCGCCATGGCCGTCGCCAGAACCACACCGAGCCCGAATGCGGGCCAGAACCCTAGGCCCAGCTTGGCGACCCCGATGGCAACCCCATACATGCCCATGCCAAAGAACAGGGCCTGGCCAAAGGATAGCAGGCCGACGTAGCCGAACAGCAGATTGACGCTGGCCGCCAGCAGCGACCAAATGAGCATCTCGGAATAGATATCAACCCAGAACCCGTCGACGACGAGCGGCAACAACCAGGGCGCCGCCAAGGTGAACAGGGCGAAAACGGCAAGGCCCAGGCGGTTGATAGCCGCCGCCGTCATCTTGTGGCCCCGGAAAAGATGCCGTGCGGACGTACCATGAGGACGAGGCTCATCAGGCAGAGAGAGCCGATGCGCGCCATCGTCGGGTCGGTGAAGCTGGCCATCACGCCCTCGAAGAAGGCGAGCATCACCGCCGCGGCGACGGTGCCTCCCATGTTGCCCAGGCCGCCGATGATGACCGCCATGAAGCAGAACGGCAGGACATCAACGCCCGCCTGGAAATCGACCGTGGTGATCGGTCCGGCGACCACGCCGCCTAACGCCGCCATGGCGAAGCCGATGGCGAAGGTCACCAGATAGACCCGGCGCGCCGGGATGCCCATGGCCGTCGCCGTTTCCGGATCGAAACGTACGGCTCGCATCCAGGTACCCAGCTTGGTACGGTGCAGGAACAGGAAGAAGCAGCCGATAGCGGCAATCGAGACCAGGGCCGCGAACAATCGGTAGATCTCGTACTCCAGACCGAACAGGGGCAGCGTGCCCTCGATAGGTGCCGTCAGCCGGGTCGGCGCTGCGCCGTAGGTCGCGCGCACCCCTTCCTGTAGGATGATCGACAGCCCGAAGGTGGCGACGATGGACAGCGCCGCCGCGTTCTTGATCGGCTGGATCACCGTGTATTCGATAAGCGCCCCAAGCGCGAAGCCGAGAACCGGCACGATGGCGAAGGCCAGCCAGTAGTTGCCTGTGGTCTCGAACACGAACCAGGCCATCACCGTGCCGACCATGAAGAAGTCGCCGTGGGCGATATTGATGATGTCGAGAAGCCCGAAGATGATCGACAGGCCGAGGGCGATGAGCGCAATGATCAAGCCCCAAACGATGCCGTTCATGCCGAGCGCGATGACCAGTTCCATGGTCTGGAGCCCCCTGCGGCCGCTGATTTTTTTTACGTTCTTACCGCAAGTCTGGTCTGATTTTTTATACTCGGCAATTCAGTAAATTTGCACATAGTTGTGCAAAAATAATCAGACAGCCCGAACGACGCCCATTGCGGGCAAAAGACCGCAGAACGGAAACCTTAGGCGTTAAGAGCGCGGGTTGCCTTATCGACGGCGGCCTGGCGATCCTTCTGCCGTCCAGCGGCGGCATCGCGTGCCGCCTTCTCCGCGGCCGGTCCGGCTGCTTCTGGACTGCCGGCGTTGAACGGCGGGTGAGGGTTGTATTCGATGCCCAGTTGCACGGCCTTGGCCACGTCCTCGCCGAATTCCTTGGCCGCGACGGTAAGGGCAAAGTCGATGCCGGCGGTGACGCCGCCACCTGAGATATGGTTGCCGTCGATGACGACGCGGGTCGGATCGGGGATGGCGCCGAAGGCTTTGAGCATATCACGCGACATCCAGTGGCAGGCGGACCGCTTGCCCTTCAGCAAGCCGGCGGCGCCGAGCACCAGGGAGCCGGTACAGACGGAAGTGACGTAGCGAACCTCCTTGGCCTTCTTGCGGAGAAAATCGAGCGTGTCCGCATCGTTTAGCAGCGCATTCATGCCGCCGCCGCCCGGCACGCATATCAGGTCCAATTCCGGGCAGGTTTCGAAGGTGACGTCGGGCAGGATGCGCATGCCGCCCGCCGCGGTGACAGGCTCGAGAGTCTTCCAGATCAGGTAGACCTTGGTGTCCGGAAGCTTGGTGAAGACCTCGTGCGGGCCCGTCATGTCCAGTTGCATGATGTCAGGGAAGATCAGAAGACCAACGTGAAACGCCATTGACTTGCTCCCACAGGGTTGTCGCGGCTGCATCTGTCATAGCGGACTATCGAGGGCTAGGGAAGACGACCCCTCGCCGCCTCGCCTCACGCCGCGCCCTCGGTTTCGGCAATCGGTTAAAATGAAGCCGACCACGCACACGTATTTTGTTTGTTGTCCGCTTCCTGACCGATCCCCGCGTTCACCGTCTGCCCGATCCATTGCCGCATCCACTCTGCGCAAAGCCATCTCGGAAGCAGTCGTGATTTCGATCGATCGGCTGTTCCAGAATCGGCAATGTGGCCGTTATGAATCAATATGTTAGGAATCTGTGTGGCGTGTTGGCGGACCGACTTCCAACAAATCGGGGACGACGAGTTGAAACCGCCCTCCCGGCCACAAATCCTGGGAAATCCAGGGGAAAAATGGTGGGCTGTGTAGGATTCGAACCTACGACCCGCTGATTAAGAGTCAGCTGCTCTACCAACTGAGCTAACAGCCCGAACCGGGATAGGAGGGCGGGGTTTTAGCAAGCTTGACGCCCTTTGTCGAGGCGAACTGACAGCCCGGCCAGAGGAAATATCGGCCAGGCGGAATCCGGCACCCGCGGCTGTCCTCGGCCACGTCGCCGGGCCTCCTTCTAGGCGTCGTCGCCGAGGCCGCGGCGGCCGACCGTGACGTCGCGGTGAATCCACACTCCCATCAGCAGGCCGAAACCGAACAGCAGCGTCAGCATGGCCGTGCCGCCGTAGGAAATAAGCGGCAGCGGCACGCCCACCACGGGCACCAGTCCCATGACCATGGCCATATTGATGAAGACGTAGAGGAAGAATGTCGACGTCACGCCGATGCCGACCAGCCGGCCGAACTGCGTGCGGCAGCGCACGCTGATGGCGAGCCCGTAGATCAAAATCACCAAGTAGAGGCCGAGCAGCGCCAGCCCACCGACCATGCCGAATTCCTCGGCCAGCATGGTGAAGATGAAGTCCGTCTGCATTTCCGGCAGAAAGTTGAGGTGGCTCTGCGTGCCCTGCAGGAAGCCCTTGCCCAACAGACCGCCCGAGCCGAACGCGATCTTGGATTGGATGATGTGATAGCCGGAGCCCAGCGGATCGGTTTCCGGGTTGAGGAAGGTGAGCACGCGCTGTTTCTGGTAGTCGCGCAGGAACTGCCAGGCGATGGGCGCCGCCGCGACCCCGGCCAGGCCGACGATTACGAACTTCCAGATCCGCACGCCGGCGGCGAACAGGATCACCGCGCCGGTGATCGCCAGCATCATGGCCGTGCCCAGGTCGGGCTGGCGCAGGACCAGGGCCGCCGGCACGGAAATCAGCATCACGGGTACGAACAACTTGGAAATGCGGCGCACGTCTTCGATCGACGTGCCGTGGAAGTAGCGTGCGAGCGCCAGGACCAGGGCGATCTTCATGAGTTCCGACGGCTGCAGGCCAAAATAGCCGAGGTCCAGCCAGCGCTGCGCGCCCTTGCCCACCTCGCCCATGAACTCGACGGCGACCAGAAGCGCCACCGTGGCCAGGTAGAACACATAGGCGTATTTCAACCACAGCCGGATGTCGATTACGGCGACGGTGATGAGCACCGCCATCCCGACCCCGAAGCGCATCATCTGGCGCGACGCCCAGGGATCCAGGTTGCCGCCGGCCGCCGAATAGAGCATGACGAAGCCGACCGACGCCGTCGCCGCCAGCAGCAGGATGAACAGCCAGTGCATCTGCCACAGCTTTTGGCGCAGCGTGAAGGCGGGCGGGTTCAGGGCGTCTTCGCGAACAGCCATTGGTTTCCCTCCCCTATCCTTCGTTGACCACGGCGCGGACGGACGGGGCCGCGTCGGGCAGGTCGAGGGCGGCCTGGCTGCCGGTGGTGTTGCTGATCGGAATATCGCGGGCCGACTGCCGACGCTGCGCGGTCAGCAGGATGTCGCGCGCGATGGGAGCGGCAACGCTCGACCCTCCGCCTCCGTGCTCGACCACCACGGCCACGGCATAGCGCGGGTTGTCCGCCGGCGCGAAACCGACGAACAGCGCGTGATCGCGTTCCCTCCAGGGCAGGTCCTCGTTCTTGCGCACACCGGTTTCCCGTTCGGCTTTGGTGATGCGGCGAACCTGCACGGTGCCGGTCTTGCCACCCATCATGTAGCGGGGGTCCTCGATCGCCGAGCGGTGTGCCGTCCCGTGCGGCGTATTGACGACCTGCGTCATGGCGTCGCGCACGATGGCGAGATTACGCGGATTAACGCCGATCTGCGGAAATTCATGACGTTCGGGAACAGCATGCACGCCCGTGGTACTGACCGATTTGGTAAGCTGCGGCGACACCGCAAACCCGCCGTTGACCAGACGCGCGGTCATCACCGCCAGTTGCAGGGGCGTCGCCAGGACGTAGCCCTGGCCGATCCCCGCCAACAGCGTTTCGCCCTGATGCCATGCCTGATCCTTGACGTCGCGCTTCCATGCCTTGGTCGGAAGCAGGCCCGGTTTCTCGCCGGGCAGGTCCAGGCCCGTCACGTCACCAAGCCCGAAGCGGTAGGCCATTTCGGCGATGCGGTCGATGCCGACACGCCGCGCGGCTTCGTAGAAGTAGACGTCGCAGGACTGGGTGATGGCGTCGGTCACATCAACCAGTCCGTGCCCGCCGCGCCGCCAGCAGTGGAACTTGGTGTCTCCGAGTTCCATGAAGCCTTCGCAGTACACCTTTCCCGTGGGCGAGATCGCGCCGCGTTCCAGCGCGGTCAGAGCGACCAGCATCTTGAAGCACGACCCCGGCGAATAGCGCCCGGCGATCACCTTGTTGGACAACGGAGCGGCCGGATTGTTGATGAGCGCGTTCCATTCCTCGACGCCGAGCCCGCGGTTGAAGTCGTTGGGATCGAAGGCGGGATGCGAGACCATGGCCAGCACGTCGCCCGAATGGACGTCGAGCACCACGGCCGACGCGCTGATTTCCTTGGAAAGGCGCTGGGCGACGGCAAGCTGCAGGCCCACGTCGATTGTCATGCGGACGTCGGCGCCGGGCAGGCCCTCGCGCCGGTTCAGTTCGCGGATGACCCGACCGTAGGCATTGACCTCGACCTCGGACGAACCGCCGGAACCGCGCAGGCTGAGATCGTGGATCTTCTCGATCCCCGACTTGCCGGTGCGGAAGCCGGGCAGTTCAAGCAGGCGGTCGCCGGTCTTCTCGCGCTCGCTGACCGCCGAGACGTAGCCCAGGACATGAGCCAGGTTCTTGCCGTAGGGGTAGAAACGGCTCTGACCCTCGTCGATCATCACGCCGGGCAGGTCGGGGGCGTTGACCTCGATCCGCGCGACGTCCTCCCACTCCAGGTTTTCGCGCAGCGTCACCGGAACGAAGGAACGATTGCGGTTGACCTCTTTCAGGATGCGCCGGCGTTCGCCCGTGCTCATGGGCACGATCTCGTGCAACAGGTCGAGCGCCCCGTCGACGCCGAGCCCCCGGGTGTCTTCGGACACCAGCATGACACGGTAGTTCTGCTTGTTGTCGGCCAGCGGAAGGCCGAAGCGGTCGACGATGCGTCCGCGTGGCGGCGCCAGAAGGCGCAGGCTGATACGGTTCTCGTCGGCCAGCATCTTGTACTGCTCGGCCTTGACCACCTGCAGGTAATACATGCGCCCGGCCAGCATGGAGACGAGCGCCAGTTTCCCCCCCACCAGCATCACCGTGCGGCGGGCAAACAGCTTCTGGCGTTCCTGGTCTCCGTGCATCGGATCAGTCCGCTTTCAGGAAAGCCTGCTGCCAGCGCGAGAACAGGAACGCGAACAGCGGAAATGCGGCCACGGTCATGACGTACTGGAAGGCGATGGCGTCGGCGGCGAACAGAGTGACGTGGAAGGCCGACAACAGGACCCAGCTCAGCGCCGTGGCGCCGGCGCCCACCAGACCGAACCCCAGCCAGTGGATGAAGAACGACTTGCCCATGAAGAACTTGTGCTGGAACAGCACGACCCCCTGGACCGCCAGGAAGATCAGGGCATGCAGCCCCATGGGCGCGCCCGTCAGGCCGTCCTGGAACAGGCCGATCAGGAACACGGCGGGCGCCGGCATCAGGTGCGGGCGGTGGATCGACCAGTGGAACACGGCGATCAGAGGCAGCACGGGCAGGACCCGGGCGATGCCGGGGACATGGGTGGGCACGACGTTGAGGATGACCAGGACCAGGGTCAGCGCGACCGGCGTCAGGTTGCGCGCGAGGGTGTCCAGCCGCTGCCAGAAGCTCGGCCTCATGGGCGGCCTCCGCGGGCTTTTCGTGTCTTGGCGTCCGAATTTCCGGCGGCGCGCTGCGGCAATTGCAGGATGCCGCTCATGCCGAAGTTGAGGATGCGCACGTATTCGAGCCGCGACAGGTCTACATAGGGCTGCACGATCAGGCCGCCCTCGCCGACGGCGGAAACCTGGCCGACCCGAAGACCCGGGGGAAACACCCCGGCGTGGCCCGAGGTGACGATGCTGTCGCCGACGGCGACGACGGCACCCGGCGGCAGCCAGCTCAGGCGCGGTCTGGCCTGGTTGGTGCCGGCCATGATGGCGCGGGTGCGGGTCGGGTCGATGAGGACGGGAATCTTGGCGTTGATGTCGGTCAGCAGCAGGACCCGGGCGGACCGGCTACCCACGTCGATGACCCGGCCGACCAGGCCGTCAGCGGTGACCGCCGCCTGGCCCTTCCGGACGCCGTCGCGGGCGCCCGCATTGACGATGACGCTTTGCGAGAAGGCGCCGCCCGTGTCGGCGATGACCCGCGCGGTGACGAAGCTCGCCTCGCGCTCGGGGATCACGTTGAGCTGTTCCTTGAGAACGCGGTTCTCGGCCTCCAGCTTTTCCGCCACGGCCTTCCAGTGCAGGAGCCGCGTGCGCTCCTCGCGCAGTTGCGCGTTGTCCTCGTACAGGTTCCGCATGGCCTGGACCTCGGCGATGCCTTGGTTGACGGTGTCCAGCGGTCGCGATAGTACGTCCAGGATCGGGGCGACGGCGTCGGTCATGTGGGTCCGCGCGCGTTCGACAAGGATGGTGTCGACCTTTGCCAGCATCATCAGGGCGAAGGCCGCCACCACCAGCCCCACATAGGCGAAGCGCTGGGCGAAATTGCGGATCGGCTGCGCCACCCGCGAGAATGAATGCGGCTCCTTCACCCCAGGACGTCCTTCCTGCCCAAGTCCACACCGCCGCGTCCGCGCCCGGCTCCCAACCGCCGGCCGTCGGGTCGCGAATCCAGACCTCCCCTTTGGCTATATTTGTCGCTTATCGGCGTTAACCGCCGATTAATGACGCGTAGCGCCATTCACCAAAAAAAACAACCGTTTAAGCCGGTATTTTTGGTGAATACGGGTAATTTCCGGCATTTCGCCCCGTCACCTGGAACCCGGGCGGCCGAACGGGCTATCCTGCCCACCCCGCCGCCGAGCACAGGACCGCCCCTTCATGAAATTCATCCATCTCACCGATCCCCATTTCGTGCCGCCCGGAAAGACGCTGTACGGCCGCGACCCGCGCGTCGCCCTGGACGCCGCCGTGGCCGACATAAACGCCCACCACCGGGACGCGGCCCTGGCCGTCGTCACCGGCGACCTGACCCACTGGGGCGAGCCGGAAGCCTTCCGGAACCTGAAGGACGGCCTGGCACCGCTGGCCATGCCGGTCCACGTTCTGATCGGCAACCATGACACCCGGTCCGTGTTCCGCACCTATTTCCCAAATCAGCCTGTTGATTCGAAAGGCTTCGTCCAGTCGACGCTGGACACCCCGGCGGGCCGCTTCATCCTGCTGGATACTCTGCACGAAGGCACCTCGGCCGGGCATTTTTGCGAAGCGCGGCGCGCCTGGCTTGCCGACACGCTGGCCACCGCCGGCGACCGCCCGCTGTTCCTGTTCATGCATCACCCGCCCTTCGATACGGGACTGCCCTACATGGACCGCATCGGCCTGCAACATAAGGACGAATTCCGCGCCGTGGTCGAACCCCACCGGCAGCGCATCCGTCACCTGTTCTTCGGCCATGTCCACCGGCCCATTTCCGGCAGCTGGCTGGGCATCCCCTATTCGACCCTGCGCGGGCTCAACCACCAGGTCTGGTTCGACCTGGAGGCCCGGCACTTGATCGGCAGTTTCGAGCCGCCCGCCTATTGCGTGGTGCTGGTCGAGGAAGACCGGATCCTGGTCCATTATCACGACTTCATGGATGCCGGTGAAAAGTTCTCCATGCACGCCAGCCCTTACTCGGACTGGGCCGTCCGGCCGAAAACCGCGGAAAGGTGAGGAGCGGCGCGTCTTTCGACTTTTCTTTGATCGACGGCGAGGTCAGCTACCGGGGGCTCGGCGCCGGCTCGGCCCTGTGGCTGGCGTTCCGCGGCGGCCTGGAGACAGAGGGAACCTGGATCGGCTTCGTGATCGGCCTGACGGCGGCGGCGGTGCTGCTGATCGCGCGCTTCAGGCGCCGGCAGAAGCGCGGCTTCCTGCCGGAGATCATCAGGGAGGAGGTCGCGCGCCCGCCTGTGTGATCAGTACATGGTGGTGAGGACGTCCTTGAGGCGCTTCATTTCCTCGAGCGCGCGGCCGGTGCCGAGCACGACGCAGGACAAGGGATCGTCGGCGATGGACACGGGCAGGCCCGTGTCGTGGCGCAGGACGAGGTCCAGGTTGCCCAGCAGCGCGCCGCCGCCGGTCAAAACAATACCCTTGTCGACGATGTCGGCGGCCAGTTCGGGGGCCGTGTGCTCGAGCGCGACCTTCACGGCCTCGATGATGGCGCCGACCGGTTCCGCCAGGCTTTCGGCGATCTCGCGCTGCGAGATCACCAGTTCCTTGGGCACCCCGTTCATCAGGTCGCGGCCCTTGATCTCCATGGTCTGGCCTTCGCCGCCCTCGGGCGCGCAGGCGGAACCGATGTCCTCCTTGATGCGCGCGGCCGAGCCCTCGCCGACCAGCAGGTTATGGTTGCGGCGGATGTAGGCGATGATCGCCTCGTCCATCTTGTCGCCGCCGACGCGGACCGAGCGGGCATAGACGATGCCGCCGAGCGACAGCACGGCGACCTCGGTGGTGCCGCCGCCTATGTCGACGACCATGGACCCCGTCGGTTCCGTCACCGGCAGGCCGGCGCCGATGGCGGCGGCCATGGGCTCCTCGATCAGGAACACCTTGCGCGCCCCGGCGCTTTCCGCGCTTTCCTGGATCGCGCGGCGCTCGACGGCCGTGGAGCCCGACGGCACGCAGACGATGACCAGCGGGCTCGCGAAGGAGCGCCGGTTGTGGACCTTGCGGATGAAGTACTTGATCATCTCCTCGGCCACTTCGAAGTCGGCGATGACGCCGTCGCGAAGCGGGCGGATGGCGCGGATGTTGCCCGGCGTGCGGCCCAGCATCTGCTTGGCTTCCTCGCCCACGGCCAGGACCTGTTTCTTGCCCTTGACCTCGGCGATGGCGACCACCGACGGCTCGTTCAGGACGATGCCCTTGCCCTTGACGTAGACCAGCGTATTGGCCGTGCCCAGATCGATGGCCATGTCCGCGGAAAGAAACCCGAAAAGTCGCGAGAACATTAAGCGTTCAGCCTTGTCTCTGTGTCATGGGAGCCCCGGGGCGCATCCCTGGAACGGCGGGACGGGGGTCCGATGAATGTATCCCTCGGTACCGGCCCGGATTGGGGGACCGGGCCACGATATATGGGTGCGGGGGCCGAAACCCCCTGCACCATATTGGGTCTTTTAACGGAAAGATTCAGCCGTTTAAAGGGCCAATCTGTGACCTAAGGAAGGCATGTATTCCCTGATCGGGACGGCACGTCCCCCTAGGCGGTCAGCGCCTGCGGCGCCTTTTTCTCCCGTTTGGCCAACAGCTTGTTGAGCGCGTTCACATAAGCCTTCACCGACGCCACCATGGTGTCCGTGTCGGCGGCTGCCCCCTGGGCCGTGCGTTCGCCGTCGTCATCCAGGCGCACGGTGACTTCCGCCTGGGCGTCCGTGCCCTGGGTCACCGCATGGACCTGGTACAGCTGCAGGCGGGCACCGTGCGGCATCAGGGTCTTGATGCAGTTGAAGGCCGCGTCCACGGGACCGTCGCCGGTGCCGTGGCAGGACTTCACCTCGCCGTCGATCTCCAATTCCAGCGCCGCCTTGGGCGGGCGGTGGACGGTACCGCACTGGATCTCCAGGCTGACCAGCTTGATGCGGTCGTTGACCCGGGTTTCCTCGTCGACCAAGGCCACCAGGTCTTCGTCGAACACGTCCTTCTTCAGGTCGGCCAGATCCTTGAAGCGCTTGAAGGCCTCGTTCAGGGCGTTGTCGCCCAGCTTGTAGCCCATTTCCTCCAGCTTGGTCTTGAAGGCGTTGCGCCCGGAATGCTTGCCCAGGACGATCTTGGACTTGGTCAGGCCGACGCTTTCCGGCGTCATGATCTCGTAGGTCTGGGCGTGCTTCAGCATGCCGTCCTGGTGGATGCCCGATTCATGGGCGAAGGCGTTGGCGCCGACGATGGCCTTGTTGGGCTGGACCGGGAAGCCGGTGACGGAGGACACCATGCGCGAGGCGCGGGTGATGTGCGTGGTGTCGATGTTGGTCGAGAACGGCATGGCGTCCTGGCGCGTGCGCAAGGCCATCACGACCTCTTCCATGGAGCAGTTGCCCGCCCGTTCGCCCAGGCCGTTTATGGTGCATTCCACCTGCCGCGCGCCGGCCATCACCGCGGCCAGGGAATTGGCGACGGCCAGGCCCAGGTCGTTGTGGCAGTGCACGGAGAAGATCGCCCGATCCGAATTGGGCACCCGTTCGATCAGCATCCTGATCAGGCCAGCGTATTCCTCGGGCACGGCGTAGCCCACGGTGTCGGGGATGTTGATGGTGGAGGCGCCGGCCGTGATGGCGGCCTCGACGCAACGGCACAGGAAATCGTGCTCGGAGCGCGAGCCGTCCTCGGCCGACCATTCCACATCCTCGACCAGGTTGCGGGCCATGGTGACGCTTTCGGTGATGCGCTCCAGCACCTGCTCCGGCTCCATCTGCAGCTTGTACTGCATGTGCAGGGGGCTGGTGGCGATGAAGGTGTGGATGCGCGCCCGCTCGGCGTGCTTCACCGCCTCGCCGGCGCGTTCGATATCCATGCGGGTGGCGCGGGCCAGACCGGCGATGGTCGAGTTCCTGACGGTCTTGGCGATCTCCGAGACGGCCTCGAAATCGCCGTCCGAGGCGATGGGGAATCCCGCTTCGATGACGTCGACGCCCATGTCCTCCAGCACCTTGGCGATGCGCAGCTTCTCCTCCAGGTTCATGGAGGCGCCGGGCGATTGTTCGCCGTCGCGCAAGGTGGTGTCGAAGATGATGACCCGGTTGGGGTCGCGATCGGTAACGGTGGTCATTGGTGTGGTCCTTCCGAAATCTCTTAAGGGCCGCCCTCGAATGGCTTGATATGGGTCCGGCCCGCCTGACAGGGTCGCTTGCTCGTCAATCCCCTGAGCGTTCGCGGTCCCCTGGTCGGGATGGACTCGGTTTATTGCTTCGAATGCGCCGAAATGTCCCTGGTATCCGCTGCGCCGCTCAGGGGCGAATAAGTCGAAGCCCCAGCAGGGATAGCGGAAGGAAATCGCGCACGACCGACAGCCCCGCACCCTGCCGGGTGCCGGTAATCCGCTGTTCGATGGTCGTTGCCTGCGCCGTCATCTCGAAATTCCAGCCGCCTGTCGGTTCATCCGTAGATCCAAAAGAGTACGGGGACAGGCTTAACGATGAATAAATGTCGGTTCCGCCCGCGATGTCAAGGGCTGGCAAGAATCGGAGCGGTTTGGCGTTGCCGTCGTTCCGTGCCTTTTCGCCGCCCTTGCGGTATAATGGTCGGCAATACGGACTGACCGGCAAGTCGCAAGGGAGGCAGCAATGCGCGTCCGCGACATCCTCGAGAAAAAGGGCGCCAAGGTCTTTTCCATGTACCCCGACGCGCGGGTCGAGGACGCCCTGAAGGAGATGGACGACCGGTCCATCGGGGCCGTCGTCGTCACCGACCGCAGGGGCACCGTTCAGGGCATCGTCGCCGAACGGGACGTGATCCGGCATATGGCGCGCCGGGGCGGGGCGGTGCTGGGCGCGCCGCTCGGCGAGGTGATGACGACGCCGGCCCATACCCGCGGCCCCGACACGGACGTGACGGAGATCATGACGCTGATGACCTATCAGCGGTTCCGCCACGTGCCCATCGTCGAGAACGGCCGGCTGTGCGGCCTGATCAGCATCGGCGACGTGGTCAAGCAGCGCCTGAAGGACATGGAACTGGAAGTCGGCGTCCTGCGCGACGTGGCGCGGATCACCGCGCACTGAGCCGCATGCACGCAACCGTGACGTGACGGCGGGCACGGCCGTCCGTTAATCTTGCCGCATGTCCTTTCCCGAAATCCCCCTCGCCGACGCCGATCCGGCCACGCTCCGCATCTACCGCCGGCTGATGACCGCCGCCGGGTCCGGCTCGCCGGCCCTGATCTTCCGCCATATGGCGACCTATCCGGGCCTGCTCGACTGGATCTGGGCCGCCGTCGGCCCCGACGTGGAGGCCGGGTGGCCTGGGACGGCCGTGTGGAAGATCGTCAAGGACCAGGGCGCGGTGTCCCTGCCCGCGTTTTCCGGCGATGAATTGGCTGACGCGGGCCTGGACGCCGATGCGCGGACGACGGTCGGCCATATGCTGACCAGCTACAACCGCATGAATCCGGTGAACCTGGTCGCCGTGGGGGCGGCGCGGGCGCTCATCGCGGGGGACGACCTGCCGCCGCCCGCCGATCCCTTTTCCGAAGCCGCGGCGACACCCCCGGCCCCGCCGCCGGACCTGCCCCGGCCGCTGAAGCTGGCGGGACTGGACGAGGACCTGCGCGGCGCCATCACGAATACCTGCCGCACCATCCCGAAGGCGGAGATCAACGGCGCCCCGGTCGACGTGACGCCCACCATGTACCTGCATTTCGCCCGCTGGTCCGGGTTCATGCATCGGGTGGCGGGCAGGCTCGACGCGGCCCTGCCGGAAATCGACGCCGCGACCCATGCCTTCGCGGCCGCCTGCCGGCCCCTGATCGGGCAATTGCTGGCCAGGGCCAGGGCGCGCGACCCCGGCCCGCCGCCGATCGGCGACAGCGCGCCGCTTCTCAAGGTGCTGGACACCTTCGCCTACGTCATCCCCCACATGGTGGTGGTCGGCGCAGCGCTGGAAGAGGCGCTGGAGACATAAAAAACTCACCGTCTCACCGCCTCGGTGGTTTTAAACCACAGAGACAGTGAGGCAGTGAGTGATTTGGATTTCCGCGTACGCGGGAATGACCGGTTCGCAGACTACTTCTTGGTGGTCGCGACCAGCTTGTTCTCGGACAGCCAGGGCATCAGACCGCGCAGCTTGGCGCCCACTTCCTCGATGGGATGTTCGCCCCACAGGCGGCGTTCGGCCTTGAACTGCGGCTGGCCGGCCCGGCATTCGAGCATCCAGTTCTTCACGAAGTTGCCGGTCTGGATGTCCTTGAGGACTTCTTTCATGCGCTCCTTGACGCTTTCGTCGATGACGCGCGGGCCGGAGACGTAGTCGCCCCATTCCGCCGTGTTGGAGACGGAGTAGCGCATGTCGGCGAGACCGCCCTCGTAGATCAGGTCGACGATCAGCTTGACCTCGTGGCAGCATTCGAAATAGGCCATTTCCGGGGCGTAGCCCGCTTCGACCAGGGTTTCGTAGCCAGCGCGGATCAGCGACGTCAGACCGCCGCAGAGAACTGCCTGCTCGCCGAACAGGTCGGTCTCGCATTCCTCGCGGAAGGTGGTTTCGATGATCCCTGAACGGCCGGCGCCCAGACCCGAGGCGTAGCTGAGCGCGACTTCGAGCGCATTGCCCGAGGCGTTCTGGTGCACGGCGACCAGCGACGGCACGCCGGCACCGCGCAGGTATTCGGAGCGCACGGTATGGCCCGGGCCCTTCGGCGCGATCATGAACACGTCCATGTCCTTGCGCGGCTCGATCAGGCCGAAGTGGACGTTGAGGCCGTGGGCGAAGGCCAGCGCGGTGCCGTCGCGCATGTTGTCCTTCAGGTGGTCGTTGTAGAGGTCGGCCTGCCCTTCGTCCGGAGTCAGGATCATGATGACGTCGGCCCACTTGGCCGCGTCGGCGGCGGCCATGACCTTGAAGCCGTCGCCTTCCGCCGTCTTGGCGCTGGCCGAGCCGGGACGCAGCGCGACGGCCACTTCCTTGACGCCGGAATCCCGCAGGTTCAGCGCATGGGCGTGGCCCTGGCTGCCGTAGCCGACGATGGCCACCTTCTTGGATTTCACGAGGTTCACGTCGGCGTCGCGATCGTAATAGACACGCATTTCTAAAAATCTCCGATCAGTCGTTTCAGTCGTTCGTAAGTGCTGGTTGTCAGATGGGCTTGGCGCCGCGCGAGATGGCGGCCGCCCCGGTGCGCGAGACCTCGGTAAGGCCCAGCGGCTGCATCAGGTCGATGAAGGCGTCGATCTTCGAGGCGGCGCCGACGATTTCGAACACGAAGGAGTTGTTGGAGCTGTCGACCGCGCGGGCGCGGAAGATGTCGGCGATGCGCAGGCTCTCGACCCGCTTCTCGCCCTTGCCGACGACCTTGACCAGGGCCAGTTCGCGCTCCACATGCGCGCCGTCCAGTGTCAGGTCCGCGACCTTGTGCACCGGCACCAGGCGGCCGAGTTGCGCCTTGATCTGTTCGATGATCATGGGCGTGCCCGAGGTCACGACGGTGATGCGCGACAGGCCCTTCACGTGGTCGGTCTCCGCCACGGTCAGGCTTTCGATGTTGTAGCCGCGGCCCGAGAACAGGCCGATGACGCGGGCCAGCACGCCCGGCTCGTTGTCGACCAGGACGGCGATGGTGTGCCGGTTCACTTCCTTGGAAGGCTCGCTCACGTTAAAGGAACTCCCAGAAAACGCCGCCGCGGAAACGGCGGCGGCCCTTGTTTTAGCCGCGCTGTCCCGGTTGTCAACAAAGGCGATCAACCGGGCGCGGCGAACGGATTTAGACCAGCACCATGCCTTCTTCGGAAATCGGCTTCTCGGCCTTGTCGTTGGGGCCCAGCAGCATCTCGTTGTGGGCCGCCCCCGAGGGGATCATGGGGAAGCAGTTTTCCGCCTTGTCGATGGCGATGTCGGCGATCACCGGGCGGTCGATCTCGATCATCTCCTTGATGACGTCGTCAAGTTCGCCCGCCTTGGTCGCGCGCAGGCCGACGGCGTGGAAGCTTTCCGCCAGCTTCACGAAATCCGGCAGGCTTTCCATGTAGCTTTCCGAATAGCGCCCGCCGTGCAGCAGTTCCTGCCACTGGCGCACCATGCCCATGTATTCGTTGTTCAGGATGAACACCTTCACCGGCAGGCGATACTGGGCGATGGTCGACATTTCCTGGATGTTCATGAGGGTCGACGCCTCGCCCGCGATGTCGACGACCAGCGCCTTGGGATGCGCGATCTGCACGCCCATGGCGGCCGGCAGGCCATAGCCCATGGTGCCGAGCCCGCCCGAGGTCATCCAGTGGTTGGGCTTGTCGAAGTTGTAGTACTGGGCCGCCCACATCTGGTGCTGGCCGACCTCGGTGGTGATGAAGGTTTCGCGCCCCTGGGTCAGATCGAACAGCCGCCGGATGGCGTGCTGCGGCTTGATGATGTCGCCCTTCTGCTGGAACGCCAGGCACTTGCGTGCGCGCCACTGGTCGATCTGACCCCACCATTTCTTGAGCGCCGTCTGGTCCTGCCTGGGCTTCTGCGCCTTCCACACCTTGACCATGTCGGCCAGCACGCTGCCGACGTCGCCGACGATGGGCACGTCCACGGGCACGTTCTTGTTGATCGACGACGGGTCGATGTCGATGTGGATCTTCCTGGAATTGGGCGAGAACGCGTCCAGCCGCCCGGTGATGCGGTCGTCGAAGCGCGCGCCGACGCACAGCATGACGTCGCAGCCGTGCATGGCCATGTTGGCCTCGTAGGTGCCGTGCATGCCCAGCATGCCGACAAACTGCTTGTCCGAGGCCGGATAGGCGCCGAGACCCATGAGCGTGAGGGTGCAGGGCGCGCCCGTCAGCCTGACCAGATCGGTCAGCAGCTTGGACGCCTTGAGCCCCGAATTGATGACCCCGCCGCCGGCATAGATGATCGGCTTCTTGGCGCCGGCCAAAAGGCGCACGGCCTCGGCGATGGCGCTCTGGTCGCCCTTGACGCGGGGGCTGTACTTTTCCTGGGCCGCCTTGCCGGCTTCCTGATAGGCGCCCATGGCCATGATCACGTCCTTGGGCAGGTCGATGACGACCGGGCCGGGACGCCCGGAGCGCGCCACGTGGAACGCCTCATGCACGACGGCGGCCAGTTCGTTGACGTCCTTCACCAGGTAGTTGTGCTTGGTGCAGGGGCGCGTGATGCCCGTGGTGTCGCACTCCTGGAAGGCGTCGTTGCCGATCAGGTGCGTCGGCACCTGCCCGGTCAGGCAGACGATGGGGATACTGTCCATCAGCGCGTCGGTCAGGCCGGTGACCGCGTTGGTCGCCCCCGGGCCCGAGGTCACCAGCACCACGCCGACCTTGCCTGTGGAGCGCGCATAGCCTTCCGCCGCATGGACGGCGCCGCCTTCCTGACGGACCAGGATGTGGCGGATGTGGTTCTGCTTGAAAATGGCGTCGTAGAGAGGCAGTACCGCGCCGCCCGGATATCCGAAGATTTCGGTAACGCCTTGCTCCTTCAGGGCCTCGATCACGATCTCGGCGCCCTGCATCTTCTTCCTGGCCATGGTTCAGTCCTCTCGGTCTCGAATACCCCAGTCGCGGCGCCCGGGCCATCAGGCACCCCTCGTTTCTAGAATTGCGGCCGGCGGCACGTCCCGGAATGCCGCAAAAACCCCAGCAAACACGGGGGTTCGCCGGGGAGCCCCGGAACTTAATGAAGGTGATTTGGGGGGTCAACCATTAAAATGCAATAAACGGCAAGTTTTTTCTGCTCGTTGAGAAATAATATTACTTTTCCATATGCCCGCTTGCGCACCGCCCTGCTTGCGGCCGGGGCCGCCACGGGATAAGAAGTCTGACCGATCCCGCCCGGGAACGGCGCTTTGGACCTCTTCATGACCCGCGAACCGCAGCCCTGGTGCCCACCCGAAACCCTGGAAGAGACGGCAAAGCGGCTGCTCGTCCCGGGCGTGCTCTACATCCGCTATCTCTATGCCAAGGAACGGCGCCGGGGCGAACGGGAAATCCGCCTGATCCCGCAGCTCGCCGATCCGAGGCGCACGGCCCTCGATATCGGCGCCAACAAGGGCGTCTATTCATATGCATTGCTTCGTCATTGCCGCCGGGTCCACGCCTTCGAGCCCAACCCCAAATTGTTCCGCGTTCTTGACCGCTGGGCCCACGGCAAGGCGGAACTGCACCCCATCGCCCTTTCCGATGTCACCGGCGAGGCGGACCTTCTCGTGCCGAAATGGCCGAAAGGCTATTCCAACCAGGGCGCCAGCCTGAGCGCCGCCAAAGTGCGCGGGGAACACGGCGTCGTTCGGGTCAGGACGGCCCGCCTCGACGACATGGACATCCGCGACGTCGGCTTCATGAAGATCGACGTCGAAGGCGCCGAGATGGCGGTCCTGGACGGTGCCCGCGAAACCATCGCCCGCGACCGCCCGGTGATGCTGATCGAGATCGAGGCCGCCCATACGGGCCGCCCATTGCCGGATATGATCGCCGAGGTCGAAGGATACGGATATCGGGGCAAGGCGCTGATCGGCGACGATCTTGTGCCGCTTGCGGACATCGACCTTGCGCGGAACCACGATCCGGCGAACCGGGCCGGCTATCTGTTCAATTTCGTCTTTTACCCGGTCTGACCCACCTGCGGCGCGGGACACCGGGCCATGCCTACTTGGCGGTTTGGACGATCTGGCTGGCGCAGCGCAGGAAGCGGACCCGGCGCCCCATCAGGTCGGCATATTTTTCCAGATCCTTGCCGGAGACGACGACGCCTTTCTTCTGCAGTTCCATCTGCTTGCCGGCCGCCGCCAGGTCCTGCACGTTCTTCAGGCGCACGACCCAGGTTTCCAGGTATTCACCCCAGTTTCCCCGATGCACGAACCGTACGTAACGCAGGATGCGCTTGAGGGAGTTGTTGTTCCAGTACTCGCTGACCGGCAGTTCGCCGCAGGCTTCGACGATCTTTCGTTCGATGGCATCTTGCTCCGGCGCCTCCGCGCCGCCGGAATCTGCCGCGGCACTGCCGCCCGCCGCCGCGGGTGCCCCCGTTGTTGCCGGGCTCGCGGCCGGCGCGGCATCCTTCAGGACCACGCCGGACGAGGTCACCCGTTCGCCACCTTGCGCGGGCTGCGGCGCGGTGCTTTGGCCCGATGGCGACTTCCGCGCCTCGGCAGCCGCCTTTTCGGCACGCATGACCGCCGGGTCCTCCGCGTCGGGGAGCAGAAGGATCCCGCCGGCGACGATGATGAGGAACGCAAGGGCCGGGCCCCATATCAGGGGCGCCCTGTACCAGGGCAGGTCGTCGACGGGTTCGGTCTTCGGCAGCACGCGGGCGTTGGGATCCTCCATCACCGGCGCCATGGTGCGGATGTTTTCGATGCGCAGCAGCAGTTCCTGGGCGTCGAAGGGTTTGGTCACATAGTCGACCTTCATCAGGCCAATCGCGTGGCGGCGGGTGTCGGTGTCGGTGACGGCGGTGGCGAAGACGATCGGCAGGTTCGACGTGCGGCGCAGGGTGCGCGCGAAATCGACGCCGTTGCCGTCGGGCAGCATGATGTCCAGCACGATGACGTCGAAGTTCGCGCCCTCCAGGGCGGCGAACATCCCGGCTCCCGTTTCCGCCTCGGTAACCTGATAGTTCTCGGATTCGAGAATGACCTTGAGGAACGACCGGATCATGGGATCGTCCTCGACAATCAGGATTCGTGGAACGGTTTCGGACACGCTATGCCGTTGTTTGTTGTTGTCGATGGATATTGTCAGCCGCGGGTCCCCGGCGCGCCCGAATGCGGTACACTCCTGATACGGAATCGAGATGGCGAAATTATGACACCGTCGCCGGACGACAGAATCCCCGCCTAGTCTTACACGTTCCTGACAACGCCCGATTTTTGCAGAAGGCGGAGGACATCGGGTGCGGCCGCTTCGCCGCCCTGCTCCACGATCAGGTCCGGCGCAAGCTGGTGGCGGAACCAGGTGATCTGGCGCTTGGCGTAGTTGCGGGTCGCCTGGCGGGCCTTGCCGGCCGCCTGCTCCAGATCCATCCCGTCCCGGACCACCGCCCCCAGTTCGGGCACGCCGACGGCGCGCATGGCCGGCAGGGTGGAATCCAGCCCGCGCGCGAGAAGGGCGCGGACTTCGTCCATCGCACCCGCCGCCAGCATGGCCGTGAACCGCGCATCGCAGGCCGCATACAGATCGGCACGCGGCGGCATCACCAGGACCGTGAGGAAGCGCGCCTTCAACGGCGGGCCCGGGGGGGCCTCGTTCTGCCACTCGCCCAGGGTCCGTCCGGTCGCCTCGGCCACGGCGTGGGCGCGGATCAGGCGCTGGCGATCACCGGGCGGCAGGGTGGCCGCGGCCGCCGGGTCAAGCGCCGCCAGACGTTCGCGGAACGCGTCGCCGCCCAGGGAGTCGTAAAGCGCCGCGGCCTCGGCGGTGACCGCATCCGGCACCTCGGGCACGGGTGCCAGGCCCCGGGTCAGGGCCTTCAGGTACATGCCGGTGCCGCCGATCACGATGGGCAGGCGGCCCGCCGCCCGCGCCGCCGCGATTTCGGCCACGGCCATGCCTAGCCAGCGCCCGACGGAACAGCGCTCCTCGGCACCCAGGACGCCGAACAGACGGTGCGGCACGCGCGCCTCCTCGGCAGGACCGGGGCGGGCGGTCAGGACCGTCAGGTCGCGATAGACCTGCATGCTGTCGGCGTTGACGATCGTGCCGTCAAGCCGTTCGGCAAGGGCCAGGGTCAGGCCCGACTTGCCGCCCGCCGTGGGTCCGGTGACGATGACGACGGCATCGCCGTTTTCCCGACGCGGGGGCTTTTCAGGGGCCTGAAAATCGGTCACTTTCCCTCCCGCTTTCGTTCAACCGTCGCCGGATCGGACTTTCCATGGAATCTGTCGTTACGCTGATCGCCGCGCCCGGCGGCGAACTGGACGCGGGCATTGTCGCCGAGACGACGGCCCGGCTCAATGCCCTGGGCGCCGAAACCGGGCGGCCCGACTGGCTGGCCCCTAACCGAGCCTGCGACCTGGGCTTCGACGGCCTGTCGCCGGATCAGGCCGACGCCGCCGTGCGGATGGCGCTGGAAGGTCAGGCCATCGACGTGGTCGCGCAACGCACGCAGGGACGGCGCAAGCGCCTTCTGATCGCCGACATGGATTCGACCATCGTGACGTCCGAAACCCTCACCGACGTCGCCGAGGCGGCGGGCAAGGCCGACGTCATCGCCGCCATCACGGACCGGGTCATGCGTGGCGAACTGAATTTCGAGGAATCGCTGCGCGAACGGGTCGCCATGCTGGCCGGCCTGTCGGCGACGGCCCTGGAGCACGCCTACCAAGGGATCGAAGTGTCGCCCGGGGCCGAGATCCTGGTCCGCACCATGGCCGCGGCGGGCGCCGTGACGGCGTTGGTGTCCGGCGGCTTCACCTATTTCACGTCGCGCATCGCCGAGCGTCTGGGCTTCCACATCAACATGGCTAACGAATTCGTCATCGAGGACGGTGAGTTGACAGGCCGCGTCGTCGAACCGATCCTGGGCCGCACGGCCAAGTACGACGCGCTCGTCCGCCTGGCGGCCGAGAACGGCCTGAGCCTGGCCGACACGGCGGCGATCGGCGACGGCGCCAACGATCTGGAGATGATCCAGGCCGCAGGCCTCGGCTGCGCCTACCGGGGCAAGCCGATCCTGCGCGAGGCGGCGCGGGTCAAACTGGACCATGCGGACCTGACGGGGCTTCTGTTCGCCCAGGGCCTCCGCGAGGACGCATTCGTTACGGAACGAGCGTAAGAAAGGAAAACGGCACCCGAGGGCGCCGTTTTCAGTATAGGGGCGCGGCCAAGCCGGCCATGCCATCGCCCTGGCCGCGCGTTTTCGGTAACGGCTAGCTTTTGCCCAGGCGGATCGCCACGAAGCGCAGCCCGTTCTGCCCTTGGACCAGAAGCAGTACCGACTTGCGGCCGGCGTCGCGGGCTTCCTTGACCTTGCGCGCCACGTCGTCGGGGCTGGCGACTTCTTCCTGGCCGACCTCGACGATCAGGTCGCCGGGGCGCACGCCCTTCTCCGCCGCCGGACCGGAGCCCAGCACGTCGGTCACGAGCACGCCCTTGGCGTCCGCGTCGAACTTGAATTTCTGGGCCGCTTCCGCGGTGATGGCCGACACGGTCAGGCCCAGGTCGTCCAGCACCTTCGGTTTGGCGTCACCGCCGGCGCCCTTATCGGAGCGCGCCGCGACCTGTGGGGCTTGCTCTTTCAGTTCGCCCACCTTGACCGTCAGGTCGATCTTCTTGTTGTCGCGCCAGACCTCGACCGGCACGTCGACGCCCACTTCCGTGTCGGCGACGATGCGCGGCAGCTTGCGCATGTCATGAACCTTGCGGTTGTTGAACTTGAGGATCACGTCGCCGCGCTGGATCTTGCCGTTCGCGGCGGGACCTTCGTCGACCACCTGCGCGACGAGCGCCCCCGTGGGTTCCTTCAAGCCCAGGCTTTCGGCCACCTCCGGCGTGACCTGCTGGATGTGGACGCCGAGCCAGCCGCGCTTGACCTGGCCGTGCTTGATAAGCTGGGCGATCACCGGTCTGGCCGTCGACGTGGGGACGGCGAAACCGATGCCGACGCTGCCGCCGGACGGCGAGAAGATGGCGGTGTTTATGCCGATGACCTGGCCCTGCAGGTTGAACAGCGGGCCGCCCGAGTTGCCCCGGTTTATGGAGGCATCGGTCTGGATGAAGTTGTCATAAGGGCCGGCGGAGATGTCGCGGCCGCGGGCCGAGATGATGCCCGAGGTGACCGTGCCGCCAAGGCCGAAGGGATTGCCGATGGCGACCACCCAGTCGCCGACCCGGGCCTTCTCGGAATCGCCGAACGAGATGGCGTGGTATTTCTGGCCCTTGAGATTCACCTTCAGAACCGCGATGTCCGTCTTCTGGTCACGGCCGACGACCTCGGCCTTGAGACGGGTGTCGTCCTGCAGGATCACCTCGATCTCGTCGGCGTCCTGGATCACGTGGTTGTTGGTTACCACATGGCCGTCGTCGTCCATGATGAAGCCCGAACCCAACGACGTGGCCTTGCGGGCCTGCGGCTTGCCGTTGGGCTGGCCGCGATCGAAAAACTCCTTGAAGAAGTCTTCGAAGGGCGAGCCGGGCGGCAGCTGCGGCATTTCGAAGCCGCGGCTTTCGATGACCTGGGTCGTCGAGATGTTGACCACCGAGGGCAACAGCTTTTCCGCCAGGTCGGCGAAACTTTCAGGGGCCGTGCGCGCATGCGCCGCGGCGGTCATGAACACGAAGGCGGCGAGCGCCGCGGCCGTGATCAGCGCGCTTATGCCGGCAATCCGCAGGGGTGACCGGTCGTCGGGGACCGCGATGGGCGCGTCCTGTCTGGTCAGACGAATCTCTTTCATCATAACACCTTGTCTTTCCGTCACATGCGGGATCGAACCGGAGGGGATCATGCCATGGACCCCGCGAAGATTAAACAGTATGCGAACGGAGTGCCGGGACCGGCGCTCCAAGCGGTTGGCCCTGATATGGCCACGGAATATGGCCGTTCAATGGCCTCACACCGGTATGTTGTGGGCGGCTGCGGCCCGCTTCCGACGCAATCACGGAACGCGGATCATCCTCGGACCGCCCACACGATCGCCACGCCGACGGCCGCCGACGCCAGCCCCGCGGCGCGCAGGGTGCCGGGCGGCATCTCCTGCATCAGGGCCATCATGCGCTGCATTCCTTCGGGAAACAGGGCATAGATGGCCCCCTCGATGACGAGGACCAGTCCCAGCGCCGTCAGCAAGTCGTTCATGGCGAAAGCCCCAACCCCGCTGCCGGCCGGCCCCGGACCGCCTTAGCGGTTCCGGGTGGTGCCTTCCGTCAACGCGTTGAAGAACTGGAACAGTTTCGAATTGGGGCTGAGCACCATGGACGTACCCTCGTTCATGGCGATGCCCAGGGCATCCAGGGAGCGGTAAAAGTCGAAGAACTCCGCGTCCTTGCCGTAGGCGGCGTTAAGAATCCGCGTCCGTTGGCCGTCGCCCTCACCGCGCAGGATTTCCGACTTGCGCCGGGCCTCGGCCAGGATGATGACCTTGTCGCGGTCGGCTTCGGCCTGGATGCGGGTCTTCTGCTCCTCGCCTTCGGCCCGCAGTTGCGCGGCCTCGGCGATACGGTCGGAGCGCATGCGATTGAACACGGCCTGCGACGTCGCTTCCGGCAGGTCCGTGCGGCCGATGCGGACGTCGATCACCTCGACCCCGAATTCGGGCGCCTGATTACGCAACAGGTTGGCAATGCGGTCCATGATTTTGGCGCGCTTGTCTGTCAGCATGTCGGGCAGCAGGATCTTGCCGATTTCCGAACGGATGCCGGCGTTGAGACGGCCGCCGAACACCTGGCGGAAGTTGGCGTCGGTGCCCGCGCGCTTGCGGAACTCAAGCGGATCAATGATGCGATAGCGCGCGAAGGCGTCCACGTTGATGCGCTTCTGGTCGGCCAGGATGACTTCCTGCACCGGCGGATCCAGGTCCAGGATGCGCCGGTCGTAGTATTCCACGTTCTGGATGAACGGAACCTTGACCTTGAGGCCCGGGGTCCGTTCGACGCTGACCGGATTGCCGAATTGCAGGACCAGGGCCTGCTGGTCCTGGCGCACGGTATACAGGGCGCTGAAGGCGACGAGGCCGCCGACGGCGACGATCACCGCCAGGATGAAAAGGCCGGTGCGTTTCATTTGGCGCCTCCCGAAGACTTGCGCAGTTCGTTGAGCGGCAGGTAGGGCACGATCTTGGAGCCGTTCGGACCTTCGTCGAGGATGATCTTGTCGGCGGTCGAAAGGATCTCCTGCATGCGCTCCAGATAGAGCCGCCGCTTGGTTACGTCCTTGTTCGTCAGGTAGGCGTTGTAGACCGACAGGAAGCGTTCGGCTTCACCTTGGGCCTCCTTGATCACGCGCTCCTTGTAGGCTGTCGCCTCGGCAATGACCTTTTCCGCCTCGCCCTTTGCCCGCGGCACGATGTCGTTGCGGTAGGCGATGGCTTCGTTGACGGAACGTTCCTGGTCCTGGCGGGCACGCTGCACGTCGTTGAATGCGTCGATGACTTCCTTGGGTGGGTCTGCCTTCTGCATCTTCAATTCGGCGATGGTGATGCCCGCACCATAGGAATCGAGGATACGCTGCAACAGTTCGCGGGTGCTCCCTTCGACGCCGGCGCGGTTCTTGGTGATCGCCTCTTCCAGGGTCGACTGGCCGACGATCTCGCGCATGGCGCTTTCCGCCGCCAACTTAATGGTCGATTCCGGATCGCGGATGTTGAACAGGTAGTCGGCGGCGTTCTTGATGCGCCACTGAACGATGAAGTCGATGTCGGCGATATTCTGGTCGCCGGTCAGCATCATGCTTTCCAGCGTGACATCGCGGGCACTCGTGCCGCGGCCGACGTTGCCCGGGCCGCGAAACCCGATGTTGATGGTGTTGGTGTTCTCGACGTCGACCTTGAGGACCTCGCCGATCGGGCTGGGGAACCAGAAGTTCAGGCCCGGTCCCGTGCGCTTGACGAACTCGCCGAACAGCAATTCCACGCCCTGCTGGCCGGGCTGGATACGGTAGGGCACGGTGAGGCCCATCCAGAGCGCCAGGGCGATCAGCAGGCCGATCACCACGCCCTTGGCGCCGCCGGCGCCGCCGGGCATGAATTTCTTCACGCTGTCCTGGCTTTTGCGCAGCAGTTCCTCGATATCGGGCGGGGTAGGTCCGCCGCCCCTCGGGCCGCCGCCCCACGGGCCACCGCCGCCGCCTCCGCCGCCCCCCCAGGGGCCTCCGCCTTGTGGTCTCCAGGCCATGTTCCGGGATTACCTCTCTGTTCTTCCGTTTTCGCCGCCCGTCCGGGCGATCCGTTTCCTGACGCCGGGACCTTGCAATCGGTGCCCAAGACGCCATGTGCTTATCGTGCCGCGCCCGCGGCAAGCCCGTACACGCCATGAAGCGCGGGCTTGCATCAACACCCGCCGATGGGGCATTAACCGGACGCAGGGCGAATATCGGCTCATAACCCGGAGATTTCAAGGATGGCGCAGCTAAACCCGCAATCGATCATGGAGGCCTTGGCCACCGTGACCGACCCGGCCACGGGCCGAAATCTGGTCGAGGCCGGCATGATCCAGGGCCTGCAGGAAAAGGATGGTCACGTGGCCTTCGCCATCGAGATCGAGCCTGCCCGCGCCGGCGAGATGGAGGAGGTCCGCAAGCAGGCGGAGAAGACCGTCCACGCCATGGACGGCGTGCTGACGGTGACGGCCGTGCTGACGGCCGAGAAGAAGGGCGCCGCCAACGCCGCCCCGCCGCCCCCTCAATCCGGCATGGCGCAGTCCGGACAGGCGCGGCCGGGCGGCCACGGGCACGGGCCGGCCGCGCAGGCGGGCGCCGACATGCTGCCCGGCGTGCGCGCCATCGTCGCCGTGGCGTCCGGCAAGGGCGGTGTCGGCAAGTCGACGACGGCGGTCAACCTGGCGCTGGGACTGGCGGCGGAAGGCCACAAGGTGGGTTTGCTCGACGCCGACATATACGGCCCCTCCATGCCGCGCATGATGGGAATCACGGGACAGCCGACCTCGGACGACGGCAAGACCCTCGACCCCATGGAGAACTACGGCGTGAAGGTCATGTCCATGGGCTTCCTGGTCGACGAGGAGACGCCCATGATCTGGCGCGGTCCCATGGTGCAGTCGGCGCTCGAGCAGATGATGCGCGACGTCAACTGGGGCGAGCTGGACGTGCTGGTGGTCGACATGCCGCCGGGCACCGGCGACGCGCAGCTGACCATGGCGCAGCGCGTGCCGCTGACCGGCGCCGTCATCGTCTCGACGCCGCAGGACATCGCATTGCTGGACGCGCGCAAGGGCCTGAACATGTTCCGCAAGGTCGACGTACCGGTATTCGGGATCATCGAGAACATGAGCTATTTCGCCTGCCCCCACTGCGGCGAGCGCACGGAGATATTCAGCCACGGCGGTGCCCACAAGGAGGCGGACCGCCTGGGCGTCGACTTCCTGGGCGAGGTGCCGCTGCACATCGACATCCGCACCACGGCCGACGGCGGCAAGCCGATCGTGGTGTCCATGCCCGAGGGCGAACACGCCAATAAGTACCGCGAAATCGCGCGCGCCGTGTGGGACCGCATCGAAAAGGCGACGGGGGCGGACGCCAAGGTCGGGCCGAAGATCGTGTTTCAGTAGGACGACGATAGCGATCCCAAGTCATGTCATTCCCGCGAAGGCGGGAATCCGGTTACACGCCCTTGGACCCCGGCTTTCGTGGAGGTGACGGCGACATTCGAGGCGACGCGAATTACTGCCCGAACAGCTTCTTCAGGTTGTCGAACCCTGCCTGATAGACGTCCTGGATGGCCTTCATGGCCTCGTTGTCCGGCACGCCCGCGGCCTCGAATTCCGAAGACCATTCGACGGAACAGCCGTCGTCATCGTCGTGCACGGTGATTTCGGCGCGGTAGTTCTTCACCGGCAAGGGGCTGTCCTCGATGGTGTAGGAATAGGTGCGTGTCTTGTTGTCGACCCTTTCCAGTTTCTCGATGATCGTGCCGCCGCCCGCGAGCGACAGCTTGCGGACCTGGCCTGCGTTCTTCAGTTCGCTCGATTCGACCCCCGGATGCCAGTCCGGCAGCGCGTTGAACCGCCTCCAGCATCG
>Ga0210038_1000154_pt1 | contig 46805 bp, 52 predicted proteins | sample CryGeyCG2114_020_FD_183970 | JGI IMG/M metagenome (GOLD analysis project Ga0210038, IMG submission 183970) | Groundwater microbial communities from aquifer - Crystal Geyser CG15_big_fil_post_rev_8/21/14_0.20 (SPAdes) (version 2) | ecosystem: Environmental > Aquatic > Deep subsurface >... | reverse complement strand
ACGCTAGGGTCGGAAGAACTACCAACGCCCCCGCCACACGCTGATAAAGAACCCGCCAAAACGGATGTGATCGCAAGTGACAAAATATTCTTATTTAGTTTTAACATGATGAATCCTCTCTCTTATTATATTAAGTCGGAATATAAACGCCCAAAATAATAGCGTTTAGGGGCATTATACGGCACCTAAAAACATTGTCAACACAAATAGCCCGCATTAATGTGTTTACCATCAATAAAGATATGGCGTTCTCGCCACAAGAACAGCGAGTTTGATAATTTTTTCGCACTTAACTTTTCTTCAATATCAAACTTCAACTGAATCAAATATGCTTCATCGCCTTCTTTGTTGTTAATCAACTTGTATAACTGATTCAATGATGATGCAGTTAATTCTTTGGTTGGTTTTTTAACCAGGAAAACACCTTGCGCGTTGGCAAATTCACGGACTTCGCGCTGTTGGTCAAACGGAATTTCAAACGAATAAACAATGACACCATAATCTTCTGTATTGATTAGCGCCAGCATATCTTCATAGTTTTTGGCATAACCCGCAAAATCCAATTGGGGAAGGGTATTATTTGGCAAATCATAATTTTCTTTTGTTGATCTTAGTAACATGATTATTTCCTCTTTAATTATAAAATCAAAATTTTTAACGAATTGTAAGCTTTTTGGGCGATTGGTCAAGTATTACACCATGCGCCAAATTGGCAGGTAAGCATCCATAATGCGAATTCGATTCACCTACCCAAGCGTTATAACTAGAATCGAAAAAAAAGCTGGTCATCTCTCTTTGTGGGTCAAATTTACTATACAAACACATCCTTAATTCTGACTTAACGATATAGCCAATAACGGGCTGGCCACAAACAATACCTTCTACAATTATTGGGTCGCCCCCAACACCGACTAGCCCTATTGTTTCGTCTATCCAATCTTTACGATAAACGGGGTTTAGTCCATCAAAATGGCCGCCAAGAGATAAAAGCACCCTCTTTGAGTACCTGTCGGGCGTAACCACCTTTAAGGACGTTTGTTCAGCTACCATCTTCCATCGTTCCTTTCTTGGTTTAGCAAACTTACTAAATATTAACTAACATTTTTAAAATAATCTCCAAAAGAGCCTGACGTAAATGCCAAGCTTTCTTTTGCTCTTGTGACTGCAACATACGAAAGGTTAATTTCATCGGTGGTTGATTCTTTCAGTTTATCTTTTGCGACTTGTTCACCCATTATTTCGGCATCTTGTGGGTCATAGCGCCCCTCAATTGAGAAGTCGTTGTTTACCAATACAATGTCTGATTCCAAGCCTTTTGCCTTATGGCAAGAACTAATCAATATATCAGCGTCATTTACATTGGTATCCATTTCCTTGAACGTCATGCACATTCTTGGAATCATCTTGTTAAGGTTTTCAACCATCTTCGTCATGGCAATCATTGTCTTATCGTTCAATGCAATCCCCGCATTCTTGTATTCGCCCCAGGTCTTAAAGTTTTTAAATTCTTCGGTTCTTATCTTTTTTTGCTTTTGGTTATACAAGTGGGTCGCGCAAATCATCTTTTGGAAACTGTAGCTATCAGCACCCCCTACAAAATGAATATCAAACGGGGCCGCTTTTTCATCCGTATATAACTTCATCAAGTACATAAAAATTCCAGTAGTTGATCGGCTTAACATCATAAAAGGCTTATGCCCTATTTCAATTGATTTTTCCGAAATAATTTCATCGCTCCCATTGCCTTTGAGTAGCGGGATATTCATTTTCTTTTCGGCCAAAACTTTATTGGCGGCATGGGCTACATTCTTACCAAATCGCCATGATGTTGTTAAGTAGTGAGTAACATCGGCTTCTATCAAGTCAAAGCCATTCACCGCCCCCCTAAACGTATATATAGATTGGTGCGGGTCGCCCACTGCAACTATATTTGCATTTTGCCTTATAATCATACTCAACACAGCGGGTGTCGTGTCTTGAAATTCATCCACCAAAATATAGTCGTAATTCAAAACGGGTTCGGTCATTATGTACAACTTCATGTACCCGTCATGCGTCATGCCTACCCTTGGGTCACTTGGGTCACACATGATATTCCAAATTAGCGTAGAAAAGTCCAGTACCTTTTCTATCCAATCGAACCGATCTAGTGTCAAAAGCATATCATCGGGTATGCACTCACCATTTATTTCTTGACTACTCCCGATCAAATAAGCATTGATGGTTTTAATGGTGGCTCGACAAAACATAAATGCAACTTCGTTATGAACCGTTCCACCCAAAAAAGCTTTGGCCAAGTCCATTATTAGGCTTTCCGTGAAATCAAAGATTAGCTTTTCTTTATAATGAAACCCTATCGCTTGATACGCCAACGAATGCGTTGTTATTATGGTGGTATTTGTTTTGCTAAATTTTTTCCTTGCTTCTTTTACAATTGATTTGTTAAATGCCAAGTAAAGGAATCTTTTTTGCGGCCACCTTCTTGTTAATTCCTGTAAAACCGTGGTCTTCCCGCATCCAGCGTATGCAATGACAAACGCCACCTTTAAATGTGGTGGCGTATTGATTATAGCTTCTTGTTCCGCGCTCCAACTAAATGCCATTAAGGTTTACGTCCAGCCACCCTTGTTTTTTTGGTTGAGGGGTTCCAAGTTCGTGATACGGCCTGTTGCGGCATACCAAGATCGCTATCGCCAAAATCATCCAATTCATCGTACAGGGCTTCGGTGGCGCTGTCATCCGCTTGCTGTTGCATCGGTTGACGTTGATCTACTGCTTGCTGTTGCATCGGTTGACGTTGATCTACTGCTTGCTGTTGCATCGGTTGACGTTGATCTACTGCTTGCTGTTGCATTGCGTTTGGAGCGAATGAGTTTTGGGCGTTTGACGTTAAAAGGTGGATTGATTTATGCGCCCTCATGCTGTCAGTAGAGAGTGATGACAGGGTGGCGGCTGTATTTGAAAACTCAAAGGGCGTTCGGTGTGTGAAATCAACAACATGGCTTTTATCCACGTCATGTTTTTGGTTTTGGTATCTTTGAATCCCAACTAGCGACTTGGCGTAAACCTGCTCACCTTCTCGCGTATGCGAACGGTTAATCAAATACAACGCATTATAATCTTCATTAGTCATGCGTTGCTTAGTCAAGGGTAGCGTACTTAACGATTTTTTTTGCATTGCTGATAATTCTATCGCCCCTGATTCGGCCATGCCGATTAACGCTTGAACCGTTGGGTTTTCCGTCATTACTTTATTTACTTGTTCGTTGATTGGCAATTCTTGGAACGTATCATTAATAACCTTGAATTGGTTTTTTACTTCGATTGGAAATATGCTGTCACCTTGTTTGGCTCTTAATATTACCGATTGTCTTACACCATCAGGCACATAATCCATATCAGGCGAGTTTTTGTGCGACTTTAGCATATCAGTTAAAGCCAAGCGCAAGTCTTCTTGACTTTTGATTTGTCGTTCACTTTCAGGATAAATAAGCGATGTTACAAGCGTAAAGTCATTTCTTTGGACGTACTCAATGGCAACGTCAGGGTCTTTTATTGGCAAGGATGATCTCGCAATCGAAGTCATTATTTTTCTTATTTCATCTTCTGATGTTTGAGGGGTGTTGGGCGTGGATTCAAGGATTGCCGCTGACTTTGAAGCGATCTCATTAATAGCATAAAACTTTGACTCATGCGGTTGACGTGCGCGAATGGCTTTTGACAAAATGTGCGCCAAAGCGTTATCTAATGGGTTTTGGGATGCCGCTAGATGACTTTGCGCTATTCTCATATCAACCATTTGCGGGGGCTGACCATCGACATATCTTTGTGGTTTGGTGTGAACTGACATATTGGCAAAACCATAATATACCGCGCCTTCATCCTTTAACGGTTTTACTCTAGTAATCCAGTTTGACGTGTATTCGCCTTCTCCCACCTTCGTTAGCCTATCCATTTTAATTACACCACCGATCTCCACGCCTTTTTGCAACTCACCGCGCGTATGTTCGGTTGACATTGAATTGACGGTTACTTTGTTTTCGGCTCTGCCACTATCAGGTGTTACATTAACAACCTCTTCGGGATTGCTAATAAGGGATACCGCAACCTTGTTATTCGCTACATCATACCCTTGAACAATGCCATACATGGTTTCGTAGGTAGTTGAAGCGACTTTATTTCGTGCCGTCACGGATTGCGCGGCCAATAAATTTGATAGCGAATTGGTTTGTAAGTCTAAATCGTTCATGTTGTATTCTCCAAAGGTTATTGTGAGTTTGCTTAAAGGGCTGTCCATGCCGTTTAACTGTATTGTGAGTACAGTATAGCGAAAGGCGCTCTTTTAGTCAACACATACTTGCTTTTTTTTGTATTGTTTAAAAAGAACCATACGTTCTCGTGGCTTTCCTTTTCGGCTTTTCTTTCTCTTGTGCGCTAGGATTTTGTATTGGAATATTCCCTTGGGGTAGATTGCTTCGCTCCTCTTTCACGAGTGGTTGTACGGTGGCGGGGGTAGGCGATTCGGGCTGCACTGTCGGGCTAGATTGAGTTTCTGCTATCGCCTTTGCTTGTTGACGCGGGTTTATTGTTATAGGTATTGCATCGAGGGTCGCGGTTGCGTCCAGCATATCTTGCTCTAACGAGTAGATAGGGGTGTCACCATTGACCTCTTTAATTGCCTTGTGAAACTCAACGGCCTTATCGGGCGACTCTATCAATTTATTCAACACCCCATCCATTTTTTGCGCCATACCCGCTCTAAATTCCTTATCAGTCTTTTTCGTGCCTAGACGAGTATAAAATGAAGGAACTACAACTGCATAATCATCAATGTTTAAGTCGTTTTTTTCAATATGATCTAGTATCGCGGCACTTGCTTTGCCAGGGGTTTTTCCTTCAATATCCACCCCTAATTCTTCTGAAATCATGGCTAGGTTCTCAGGTGGTATCGAATGCACAGTTTTAGCGGTCATTGACAGGGTTGACCCTTCAATTTTCGCACCTCTTGAATTGGTAAACTTGGCTAAGTATTGTTCCATTTTGTTTTTGGTAATTTCTTCTTTTTCGATTAACTGGCTAATCGCCACCTTAGTCGCAACAAATTCGCTCATTAGATTACTGGCATAGCTGTCCGTAGAAACCATATAAAAATTTTTTTTTGGCGCTGGTTTAGGGATTTGACCATTGGTATAAGCATGATGAACATTTGCGGCTTCCTCAATAATCGCAGTCGCATACTGTTCATTCCAATCAACCTCATAAGGATTGCAAGAATAGGTTTTCATATTACCTTCGATCATCATCAACCCTTGCAGATCAATTTTGTTATCAGGGGCAGACTTATTACCTGCTAGGGCGCAAACCGCATAATGATGAAGTTGCATTACATAATCGTGCATCACCATCCCTTTCGCGGTTGCGGGTAGTTTGTAATCGCCAATCACGACCTTTTTCTTGCCATTGAGAGAATATTCTAATATATCGTCAGGCGTTCCTCTTAGGTAAGGATGCGCCTTTTGGTTCTCCTTGAATTGAGCAAGCAAGTCCTCTCGCGGTAAAAACCCCTGTTCAATCGCCCAATCCCTTACTTGATACTCAAGGTTTTTGCCGCGCATGATATGAGAGTCAGGATATAATGGGGCAATCTTAAACAGCTTGTCTTGGGCGACTGTTGAAGCATCCCCGCCAAAGGCCGCAGGTCGATCTAGTCTACCAGCAGTCACCTTGACCGCATCTGTACCAGTGATATAGTTTGAGCGTTCAAACCCGAAATATGCTACTCTATCGGTTATCGCATTTAGTATTTGTTCGTCAGTTTGGTGCTTCGAGTAATTGGGGTTCTGAAAGGCATTCAACCGAATAAACATAGGGTCGCGCTTAATGGCCGTATTAATCCACTTCTCCATATCAGCAGGATTTACCACCGCAATATGTTTAACCATCTTCGTTGAAAGATCATGTAATCGTGGTGTCAATTCCTCAATAATGTTTTCTCTCGTAAGCACTGACATTTTATACCCCAAAGTTGTTGATGATTTTCTTCTTTAGTGTATTATATGAACTTAGTCGAATTGTGCAATAGTTTTTAGGACAAAATTAATGAGCAACAATAATTCATGGCGCAGTGGTATTAACGCCTTTATTGCAAACCAAAGGGTGATTAGCACCGCTGAACTGCTTGAGTTTGGAAAAACCAACTACCAAATCGGGGAGCGGAGCATTAAAGATTATCTAAGCGCATTGGTTGGCGAGGATGAAGTCGTCAAAGCTTACAAAGGCTTATACCTTGCCAATATCCCCGAAAACCCTGTCACACTTAAAGAGGTTGCCCCTTACATCAATAAAGATGCAACTGTTAGTCTTGACACTGTATTTATTGACAGCGGGGGCGAAAGTTCCCATGAATTTGACAATCAAGGCAACCCAAATTTCTATATACTTGTACCGATCAACAACCCTAACTCGCCACCAAAAACAGGGGTTGTAAAAACTATGATTGGCAATATTCACGTTCATTCTCTAAGTGATTCTATTTTGCTTGGGGTTGGCGCGAAGCACATAAGTGATAATGGTGGTCTATACAATTCGCACACCCCCGAAATGGCTAGTGCGCTTGCGATATATGCTTCCAATAGTAATCGCTCAAGCTATTCACTCTCCAAGGGTAATGCGAACGTGACCTTTCCTGAACTGGATACAGATAAATTCAGTGGTATCGCTAATCGCTTACGCATCTCACAGGCGACTATTCAAGACAACCTTTATCATTTTCAACCTACCGATCAGCGTAAAGTCTTGCAGTCCATGAACAACCTTAATGAACAGTCATCAAAACGGATGCAGGCGACCTCTCAATCGAAGACCCGTTATAAGCCTTAAACCTAGTTTTTACAGGCTTTAGCTGTTTTTTCTCACTTTCTTATGTTGTTTTATTTAATTGGTTGTTGTAACATTTGCGATAATTTCAACTTAATATGTTACTAAGAAATGAAGCCAGTAGAAAAAAACAGCACTCAAGGCAAAGACAGTCAAAAAGAGGCGCGACCAGCAACAAAAAAGACAACCCCAAAAAAACAGTCGCCCCAAAAAAATAATGCAGATATTGTCAAGCAATGGACGGCGATTCGGGGCGACCTGAATGCCGCTGAAACACAGTTTGTTTCAAGGGTTCTATACCGTGAGGGTTATCGAGTAATGACAATGGTTGTCATGGTTTTGTCTGCTTTGCTGTTCTTTTACATTGTCTTCGACAAGACAACCGAAGTTGAAGCAAGGAATATTTATTTCGCGCAAAAGCCTGACGGTACGCTCACCGACTTAAAGCCCCTATCCCAACCTAACCTATCACCATCCGCTATCGTGAATTGGGCTACCAATGCTGTACCCAAAATATACAGCTTTGATTTTAAGAATCTTGAATTCCAATTGGATGCCGCAGGGAAAGAATTTTTTACAACGGACGGTTACATGGCGTTTGCCAATGCTCTTAACACAGGAAGTCCAAGCGTTTTATCGGCTGTAAAGGATTCACGGTACGTTGTCACAACAACGCTTGCAGGAAAACAAGCGGTTATCGAGAAACACGGTAGTTTTGGGGAACTATACGCTTGGCAAGTAGCTGTACCCGTCCTTATCACTTATGCAAACTCTATCGAAGAAAAGACCAATAGCAAGTTGATACGTCTAACCATTGTTAGAACCCCTGAAATAGAGAAAACAGCAGGGATTGCGATCTCTAAATTCGTTATGATGGATATGTAGACCATGATAAAACTTTTTAGAACTCTCTTACTGTCAGGCTTAACAATAAGCTTTGGTACTCAGGCGCAACCGCAAGCATCCGATAACTACAATGTAATTGTCGGGTCTAATCCACCCGCTCCACCGCCAATCACTCAAACTATGCAGAATCCCCCACAAACGAACCAAGGGTATTCCAATATCATTCAGCAGGGAAGCCCAGCTTACGATAATGGCGAGGGAGTGTCGCCCGAAGCAAAAGATGGTATTGATATGCTTGTACCTTTGACCCCAAGAGAAATTCGCTATCTGAATTACAAAATGCAATCAATGCAAAAAGCCAAGGCCATGCCCTTTAAGCCGCCTGAACGGAAAATCAGGACGCTTGTGCTAGAACAAGAGCCAGGGAAAAAGCCGCCCTCTATTTTCATGTACCAAGGACATTCAACCACCCTAGTCCTAGTGGATGGTGAAGGCCAGCCTTGGCCTGTCAACCGCTATAAAATCGGCAACCCTTCTGCTTACACAGTTACGTCAGCAGATCAAGACGAAAGCAGTCATATTTTGGATATAACGCCCGTGGCCATGTTCATACCCACCAACCTGACTGTTATTCTTGATGGAAACCCTATGCCGATAGTTTTTGATTTAGAGTCACTAGACAATCGCACCGATTCTTTAGTCACGGTCAAGGTTGGGGGTATTTCATCTACCAACAAAAACCCTCAAATAACGAAAGACGAGATACCTGACATTATCTATAACAACGCCCTTTTATCCCCTTTCCTCGACAATACCCCCCCTGATGGAGCGATTGTCGTTACCGTAATGGGCGACCCTGATATGAGTGTTTGGTACTGGAAAGACCACTTTATTGTTAGAACGAAATACACACTTACCAATCCAACCGCAGGTCAAGATGGACGCAAGATTAGCACACCTGACGGGCTTTGGAATGTTTATGAGGTTTCCAGTGATGCGCCCCCTATTTTCTCTTTGATTAATAACAATGGCGACTTTATGCGGGTTACGGTCGCAGTTGACGAGGTTACTTACAAATGAGTGGAGAAAAAAAATCGCGTTTTACCACAGTAAATAATCTAAAAAGGATGCCGCCAAAAGCTAAGAAAATTGGAAAAATCATAGCGGCCATTCCTATTATTTTTATTGGTTATATCGTGTATGGCGCTATGACAAGTAAGCCTACAGCTATTGTGCCTGAACAACAAGGCGAAAGTTCATTAACCAACTTGGGTGTTGAGGGTCGAGCGGTTGATACAGTATCTAGCGATTACATTCGGCTTCAAAAAGAAAATGATAAGGCGAAAGCTAATGAAGTCCTAAATAATGGGCAAACTGGTGGCGCATTTATTGCCACGCCTGACGTTAAAAAAGTTGCCAACACCGCTTTTACCAAAGAGGAATTTCTTGATGGCGTGAATGTTAGTACAGAAGTTGAAGAACCGCATAAGGCTGACATTGATGCAAGCGAACCTCTATCCCCATTAATGACAGAAACCAATCCTGATACCCAACAGGAAGAAAACCCCGAAACACAGCAGTCAAGCCCTTTGTTCGCTAAAAAACCTGACGCGCCACATTATCCCTCAGAGGGCGCACAGCCTATTCAGGTTCGCCAGCTTTCCAGTGAGAAGCGTCAAGAGCAATACGAGGACGAAAAAAAGGCTTACGAAAGCCGAGTGGGGAAGATCGTTGCCTTTTCCCAAGTCGTCGCTGATGACTGGACAAAGAGCCGAATAGCGGGAACGTGGCAAAAGGCGTACACAAAGCCGAAAGACTCTAACGCGGATACACCTAGAGACAATGGTGCTTACCCGAACAAAGGGGCAACGGTTGATATAGGCGACAATAGAGATCGGATTGGCTATAAGGCGTTGATGCCAGGCGACCGCTTACTTGCGCGTGTCGATGCCAACGTGAATAGCGATCATCCCTCTAAAATTATCTTTGTCGTAACAACGGGGGCGCTTGAGGGTGCGAACATCTTAGGCAATTTCTCAGCCCAAGGCGAGAACCCAATCATTGTAATTGAGACAATTACATGGAAGGGCAAAACAGCGGCAATGAAGGGGGTGGCGACTGACCCGTTTAAGAATCAAAATTTTGTTGAGGGTGATGTTGATAGCCACACACTTTCTAGATGGACGGCATTGGCCGCATCGTACTTAATTAAAGGCTACTCCGAAGCTATTATGAACTCAGGGTCTACAACCACCTCTAACGGAACGTCAACCACCACCGCTCGCCCCATGTATACCCAAAATGAACTTTGTAATACAGTCTGGGGCGCGTTAGCTGGTAAGGGCGCAGACATAGCTTCACAGTATTTTGGAACACCGCCAACCATAACCATTGACCAAGGTGAAGTGTTTGGGATTTTAATTACCGAGCCAATGATACTTGATTGGCTTCCACTAATTGTAAAAGGCAGGGATGTTTTATGAATGATGCAACGCTTAAAAATGATGACCCGTTCAATGAAAGTGATTTGATTGACGAAACGGCTTCTCCTTCTCATGTTGATGGATTTGTTGATGATGAAGAACAACACAACGAAGAACAAGATACCGATCAAGCAGATTCGGCAGAATATGAAGAAGATTATGAGGAAGGTGAGCCTTCAAAAAAAGATAAAATCATTGGAACGCTCAAGAAAAATTGGTTTTACCTTCTTGCGGGTGGATTTGGTTTGTTTATAGTTGTAAATTTAATGAGCGCGCTAAATACTGCTGGTGCGCCCCAGGATGCTATGCAAATTGTAGAAGCGCCAGCGCCACATTCTCAACCCGTTCAGAACGCTACCCCACAAGGGCAATCGCAATCAGGGTTAGATTTTGGGGCTAATAGCAATGTTACATACCCTAGTACAATCAAAGTAAACCCAGCGAAGGGTCAGCAATATGCCGATCAAAGCTTTGAATCAGCGCCAAGCAGATTCGGCAAGGTCGGGTTAAGTGAGGATGAAGTTCGCACTTTGATTGCAGAAGAACTTAAAGCTTTTTTTAAAAATCAGGACTATGTGCCAGCGGAAAAATTGAATGAAGCCAAGAATGAGTTTGCCGAAGTCGTTTACGCGATTGATAACCGCTTAAAATCGGTAGAAGATGCTCAGAAAGACTTTGTTCCTATTGGCGTTTTCAATACGCTCAATTCTAAAACCGAGCGCCTTTCAAAGAACCTTGAAGACGTTTTAAAAAGCACCAATGACACTCTAAAACTGCTTGATGGTCGTATTCTTAAAATCGAAAGTATGCCTATCGTCAGTTCTCTAGGTAGAAAGAAATCCACTAACAACAACATTACCCCTTTAAAAACGAATTACATTCGTTACAAACTGGTTAGTGCCATGAACGATAAGGCGTGGATTAAAAGCAAAGATGGCTCTTTAGTACCGCTTGAAATAGGCGATTCGTTAAAGGGCTACGGTGAGATCATTAAAATAACGCCAAACGGACACATTGAAACCGTGTCGGGCAGAGTGCGATTGACGAATGGCTAACGTAAATGAATAAAGATGAAGTCATTGGTGGGATTAATGTTGATGCCATACTGTCTTTATTGCAAGACAGCTTTCATCTTGTACTGGTAGCTGTATTCGTTATAGGTTCAGTTGTTTTTCTTGTCAGTTTCTTACAGTTCAAAAACGTCCACAGCGTTAATTATAGGGGTGGTCAAGGGGTTTCAGTTATTACCCCTCTTATGGGATTGATCGTTGGCGTTTTTTTGATGTACTACCCAACGACAGTAAATATGCTGGATATGACAATATTAGGGCAATCTAACCCGCTTGACCCTTACGGCAACCGCTCGTCCAGACAGGGTTTAAATAACAATATGTGGAGAGCAATTGATATGCTCTACAAGCTTTTTGGTACAGTCGCTATCATCAAGGGCATATTGTTATTACGAAAAATTGGAGAGCCACAGCACAATCCTAATGAGGGTAGTGCTATTGGTAAATCATTAGGCTTTATCATATTTGGTTATGCGGCCTTCAAGCATGAGGTTTTTTTCTCGATGATTGGCGACTACATACCTATACTAAAAAACTTTGCCGCCCCAATCACTCAGGGGTTCGGCATTAATTACTAATCTATTTTATTGGAGGTAAGGATATGGTATTTATGGTATAAAAATTTCGTTTTAATACTATTTATCAAACTTTTTTAAAGGAAATAACTTATGAATCAGAAGAAACAGATTTTTTGGGCGCTAATCGTGTCAGGATTGCTATTCACTAATGGCGCAATAGCGGCGGTAGATGCCACAGCAAATACAGGGGCGGGGCTAAATGTCGTTATTGACAATATCGTAAATATATTTACGTCAGCGAAAAATGCCATCCCAGTTATCGCTTTTGTTTTAGGGGCTATTAGCTTCCTTGGTGGTATTTGGGCGTTCCGCCAAGCAGGGAATCAGCAAGCCCCGCAAAAATGGCAAATGGGCGCGGTCATTGCTCTTGTCGTTGGCGTATTCTTAATGTACTGGACAACAGCACAAACTATTGGTGGAAGTTCTTTGCTTGGTCAAAAAACCGCACCAACAGCAATCGTAAAATAAGGATAAACATGAAAGCTGACAAGGGATTTTTAATTTCAATCCAATCGCCAAGTGGACAAAACTTGGCGAAAGGTAAAACGCAAAAGCAACTTAGCGGTATAAAGGATGCGGTATTTGCAAGAGATAAGAAAACTTGTCAGTATTGTGGCTTTTCGTCCAACAAATTCATGCGCTGGGTTGCCAAAGACGGCAACCCTCATAATATGCAAGAAGCAAACATGATGACTGTCTGTTTGCTTTGCCATGATGCCCTAAATTGCGGGGTTCGTGATGGTAAAGCAAAAGGCAGTTTTATTTATTTGCCCCAATTAACTCAAGCGGAACTTAACTGGATAATTCACACCTGTTTTATTATGCAATCCCTTGAAGGTCAAAAAAATTTACAACATAAGATAATGATATTCTTTAACGGACTAAAGGGTAATGAAGCGGTTGCCGAAAAGTTTTTTGGTAAAGGTTCGTCTAATCCGCTTTCCCTGAAAAATGTTATGGGAATGTTATCTAAAACCCACTATGAAGCGCGTAACCAAATATTTTTTGGTTTAAGATACCTTGGCTCTATCAAGGCTTACCAGGCTGAATATAGTACGATCTCAAAACTGATCAACCCTGACCATTACGATATAACATCATTAAGCCAAGTCTATAAGCAATTTGTAAAATGATGGAAGTTGGTATTGTAATTTACGACTACACCACTCAACAAAGCGATGCTTGGGGTGTCTTACCGAGTGGCAAAAAATTACGGCTAACCGAAGCCATGACATTCACAAATCAAGTGTTATGGTTTGAGGTTCAAAACAATCCTTATGGGTATGGATTCAACCCCCTTTTCTTTGGGTGCAACCTATCATTCATTAACACCTTTTTTTCGGGCGAGATCATTTTCGGAATTAGACTTGAACTGGTTAAAGAACTCAACCGTATAGTAAGCACTCTACCCTTTTCGATTTCATACGATTGTCGGAAGAAAACACTTAAAGACCTTTTTGTAGATACGGCTATTAAGTCTTCCCACTTCTTATCGCGGGATTTCCTAAAACTTTATAAATCACAGGTCGATTCAGACCTCTCGATCAAACAACCAAAATCGAATAAGCCGTCTAACCTCTTAACGATTTCGTCCTTGCCGCCAATGGCTAAATTAGGCGAGATCAGCGTTCCCGTATCCGAAATCATTGAAACTCGCAAAGACTTAGGCATGGGTAGCGCAGGGTTTACGATGTTAAGTGTTAAACAACAGCCCGTCAATCCAGCTTGGCAGATCAAGTCTAAAAAAGACCGCTGGATTAACAATTGTTTAACGCCATTCATGGCAAGCGAATTTCCAATCAAGTTTGAGCATGGGTTTAGATTTATTGAGTGCAAACCTCTAAAATCAATTATGCCTATTTTTGGTTGGAAACAGTTTTCAACCAACGCAGTGCTAGATGAAGTTATCCGCAAGGCACTGGTTCAAAGTTTGATTAACCATCCCACACCAACACTAATAGACCTTGTGATGATCGGACACCTAAAAAGTTGGCTGATTTATGCGACCAATGGCTTTAAGGAAAGCCGTGAAAAGCCTATAAATGTATTTAGTCACAAAAGAGCGGGGGAAATCGAGATTGAGCAATTTGGACGGGTGTCGGTTTCCTTACACGATCTAAATCAATATAACTTAGAAACAGTACCAATAATGCTACGAGAATTTAACGATGTTGGTAAATTCATTCCATAGTTCGATATATAATCGTAAATCGCACTTTATACATATTTGAGGACAATAACAATGTCAGTTATCGGAAATTTCTTGGATGGTTTTCTTAAAGCTAAAGGCGCAATTCTAAATGAACAGCCCTTTAACTTATGTGACCTTGAAACAAACCAGGATGATTTCACCTTTGTCGGTAAAGGGGGTGAGTTTGCCACAATGATAAAACTTTCGGGTATCGAAAGCTTAATCGGTGAGGAAGAATTCAATGAAATTACTCCAAGCTTGGCTGAGTTGCTAAAGTCGATATTTCTTGATGGTCATCATGTGCTGGATGCAAGCTTTACCCGTGACAACCGCTTTACAAAGCGAGATATTGAACGCGCTTCCGCTCCATCAAAGGAAACGGCAAAGTTACTTGATCTTGATATTGAAAATCTTATTGACGAAGATAACGCACTAATCGACCAATACACCATCCATGAAGAACAGTACCTCATGTTATGGACGTTGCCGACCGCCATATCTAATACAGAGATTAAGGAATATGCTAAGGAAAAGGCAGAAATCCGCAAAAAGATTGGCTTTGGCTTTACGGATGCACAATCGCATTTGGTAGCAATTCCTATGCTGAAAAACTACCATGACGCGACCGTTTCCAACTTTACAGATGAACTTGGTCGCATGGGTTTTCACGTTGAAGCGATGGACGTTCATTCTGCTTGTCGCGCAATTCGGATGCAAATATTGCCAGCCTACACAAGCCATAGTTGGAAACCGATTTTATCGGGCGACAATGTTACACCGCATACCCTTTCTGTTGAGCCACCAAAAGATGACCTTTCCGAACTCTTATACCCGAATCTAGGTTGGCAACTATGCCCTTTTGACGCGGAGATTGTAGAAAACTTCACCTATATTGGTGGGCGGTACTATGCCACCATTCTCTTTGAGGTTTTCCCATCGAATTACAATATAGAGCCTTTTATTCGTTTATTTGAGCGTATCAAACCATATATTCCCTATCGGATTCGCTACCTAATGTCAGGCAAGGCGCTTGATTGGCTAACAACATTACGTCAGCAAATAGCAACCTTTATGGCTTTCTTGCCAAACAATCGTGATATTGTCGATAGCATTACGAATCTTCAAGAATATGAACGCTCAGGGGGCGTTGCAATAAAAACCCGTTTATCACTTACTACATGGTCAGCAGATATTAATGAACTCAAGAGTAATGTTGAAGAAATCACAAGGGCAGTTCAGGCTTGGGGAAATCCGCAAGTCATCCTAGAAAAAGGAAATCCAACGGATGCGTTCTTTGGCGGCTTAATTGGGTTTACCCGAAAATCGGTTGCAACGGGAACACCTGTACCGTCAGAAGCCCTTGTTTCAATGCTCCCCTTTTATCGCCCAGCCGCTCCTTGGAGCCAAGGTGCAATGAAATTTAGAACGATTGATGGTAAGCCTTGGTACTACCAGCCAAACTCTCACCTACAAGGGGTAAACATAAATTTGATTGTTGGGCTACCAGGCAATGGTAAGGGGGTGATCTCTAATTCGTTAAACTTAGCGCGTGTATTAGCGCCTGGCGCGGAACGGCTACCAAGAATTTCAATCATTGAAACTGAGCCGTCATCCCTTGGTTTTATCAATATGATACAAAATCGGTGTAACGAAAATCAAAAACACTTGGCTCTTTACCATCGGATGAATCGCAGGGATGGAACAAACCCTTTTGATACATTGCTTGGGTTACGCTACCCTACAACGTCAGACCTAGAGTTTCTTATTGATTTTTTAGTGATCTTGACAAGCCCAAAAGCATCGGGTGAAAACCCTTATTCAGAAATGCGCGAACTTCTTGGGGAAGTCATCACTCAAACATACGATTACTATGCTTCCCCAAAGTCGGCAAAGATTTATCAAGAAGGTCTTAATGAAAAAGTAGACAAAAAACTTACCGAACTTGGCTTTTTTGATGGTTACAAAGACAATAACAAGCCTAGTTGGTGGGATGCGGTTGATTTCTTATTTACAAATCGCCACCCAAAGCTTGCGGAACAAGCCCAAAAATTTGCCGTTCCCCTTATGGACGATATGTTATCGCTTGCGCTAGAGAATGTTGCGCTAGAGAGCCGATATTCCCAAGTCCAGCATAATGGCGAACCGTATATTAATCTAATGGCGCGTAAGCTTTCAAGTATCGTTCGTGAATACCCTTGTTTTTCCAAGCCAACCGAAGTTGATTTGTCGCAAGCAAGGATTATATCGCTCGACCTTGCAGACGTTGCTACTACACCGCACTCAACCGCCATATTTGCCGCTTTTGGGGCTTGGATAACATCGAGGTTCTTCTATATTAAAAAAGAGAAGCTTCCCCTTTTCAAAGAGATTTACAGGGCTTACTATGATAGTTTGCTCACCGATATTAAGCGCGATAAAAAGGATTTGATTGTGGAGGAATATCACCGTTACCACGAAGTTCCAGGTGTAAGCAGAATGGTCGAACGCTTTATGGCCGAGGGGCGAAAAGATGATGTTAATACAACGGTAATCTCCCAGCTTTTAGCGGCCTTCACCTCCCCAATGCGAAAAATGGCAACAAATCAGTTTTTATTGGTTGCGGGTATATCCAATGAAGAATTAACGGAAATGCAAAAATTAATCAATCTATCCAACACTGAAATGGTGGCTATTAGATCAGGAATGATTCACACACCTAAAGCGGATGGTTCGGGTAGTTCATTTCTGTTCCGCTATATGACCAGGGGCGCAGGGAGAATGAAATCCCAGGTTCTTGTTAATACGCGCCCTGCAACAATGTTATGGGAATTTTCGACCTCAACAAACGATACTGAATTACGGTCTGTTGTGTATAAAAAACTAGGGTCAGAACGTGGGGTGGAAGCCCTTGTACATCGCTTCCCCAAAGGGTCGGCAGACTCATATATTGAAAAACTCAAGGCTGAATCTAGCGCGGAAGAAAGGCTTGTGGTGGGTTCAAGCGTCATTGACGAGGTAGCCAAAGAAGTTATTGATATTTACTACAAGAAAGAGGGGTTTATAGATAATGTTTAAATTTGCAATACTCGCCCTTTCCTTTTTGGGTAGCATACCTGCATTGGCACAGAACACCCCCGAACAAACAAAATCAGGGTGGCTTGAGGACGATAAAACTGGTTGCCTATACGTTGAGGGCGAAAGCGAAAAAAAATACCAAGAGCGGCTTATTAAAGAGCGGAACAAGCGCAATAATGACCTTATTGTTATATTCTCAACGGCTGACACCAACCAAGACAACAAGGTAAGCGTGGAGGAAGCAGTTAAGGCAGGGTTTGGTCGTAAATTCACTCAATACGATTATAATGGCAATCGCTTTATCGAGCCTTATGAGATCAACTTATGGTTAAAGTACAATCTAGCGGAACAATTTTGGCAATCATTCGCAAAAATCGACAAGGATATGAGTGGTGGCCTGGATGATTTAGAAATTATGATCTCAGCACGCCCATTGTATTCAAGGTTCACAGAACTTGATAAGGATGGAAACAAGACAATAGACCTAGACGAATTTAGCAAGTCGATACACCCAAAGATTGCCGAAACCCAGTGGTTTAAAAACGCTCTTTCAATCGTAAAAGAAAAAAACAAAAGGTAATACAGTCAATGACACCACTTGATACCACCTACCCTTTATTCAATCCCACTACATTAACCGTAAGTATTAAGGCGGGAGCATTATTCTCTCTTGCCAAGGAAGCAATGGAACAGCTTGAGGTTGACAAGCTTATCCTTGATGTTGACGAGGGCAGACTTGAATTACTGCTGGAATTAAATGAAAATTTTGACTGTCCACCCGACAAGCCAAGAAATAGAACGCTCATGTTTGCGACAGAGAAGAATAAGGCAGAGGAAATGTGGGATTTGATTTTTGACGGCAAGGTTATTAAAACAGAAGTCACTACAGAGGGTTAGGCGTGTGCAATACGGGCTTTGCAAAATGCTCGATTGTGGCGAACATAGCCATAGCTATTCATCTTGGTTCTTATGTGATTCCAGTACAGCACGTTGCTTATCCAAAAGTTCCTTGAATCGGCTGAACGTATCCTTTTGGTCGCCTACAACTTTATTGGACTTAATCTCAATTTCGTCCATTATTGATTCAACCTCACCCCCAAAATTCTTAGTGCAATAAACACAATTTTCTTCAATTGTCTTTGGTATATCAATTTTCTCCCCACTATACGCCCTCAAGGTTAGGTCTATGTTATCCAAAAGCGGAATGTCAGATTGCGCTAGCCTTTCAGTCATAAGCTTCGATTGCGGGGAAAAATAGAACCAGGCCGCGCTTAACGCTAACGAAAGCAAAACGTATTTAAAGATGAACTTAATCAAGTTATCGCACCGTGAAGAGTAAACATATAATAGTTGTAATCATGTGTTGACTATTGGAAATAGCGTTGCTATACTGAACACAAATCAAAACTTATCGAGGTTTTTTATGTTACATATTAAAACAAATTTTATGGCTTTAGTCATCTTATTAGCAAGCACAAATACTTTTGCGTTCACTTGCTACCCTCATTCAAGCCTTGGCATGGCTGATGCAAACCAGTTCCTTTGTAGAGAAGGTTATGCGGTTGGGTACAGTTACCAATACAGACAACCCTTTTACGTCACCGCCTTTATGCGATCAGACCTAACGCGCAAACGCCAAAAACGCACAGAAGACTTTAGGGAAGACAAAGAAATCCCAAAACGGTATCGAGCCACCCTTGATGACTTCTACCACAACAGATTCAAACTAGATCGCGGCCACTTATTCGCTTCCGCTGATGCCGACTTTAGCCACAAAAGCACAAGTCAAAGCTTTCTTTTGAGCAATATGTCACCTCAGATCGGGGTAGGCTTTAATCGTGGTGGTTTTAGAAGAGTGGAGAAAAACGTCAGGAAGTGTGTGGAAAAAATGAGTGCTTTACAGGTTATTACAGGCGTTATTTTTCAAAAAGGTAAACCAGTGCAAACGATTGGAAAAAATCGAGTGGCAATCCCTCACGCTTATTATAAAATCCTATTGGCTAGAAACAATAACAAGATTGAAACAATGGCGATCATTATGCCGCACCGCCCTTTTGAACGATTAAATCAATCTAACTTTGTCACGGTAGATCAGATTGAGAAAATAACAGGGCTGGATTTTTTCAACCGTATCAGCGAAGAAAGGCAACGCAAATTTGAGAGCAAAAAAGCTAACTTTTGCCGCCTATAAATAAACCAAAGAGAGGTTATAAATATGGCTTTTTCATTCTCCTTGTTAAAATCAAAATTGACAGAAGCACAGTATAGAGTTGCGCGTAATGTGTTAATTAAAGCATCCGTCATCCAGGCGTTTATGATTTGTTTGTTTTGGGGGGTTTATTCGGTGTTGCCGTTTAGACTTGCTCCCTTGTATGACATTGAAAGCACTATGTCCTCAGACGGGCTTTATCAGCGCATGATTGTAGTTGCTTTGGACTTAATGCTTTGCATCCCTACCCTGGCCTATATTTACAAAAATGCGGGGGCATTTGAGGGTCAGTTTGTTTCAGAAATACGGTTTACTTTATTTTGGTTGTACCTGTTTAGCATGATTGCTTTCTACGGGGTCGCCACAATTACGTTCTAAGAAAAGACGCAAACACAAGATTGACATACTCCCATGTCTAAAGGCAGGGACTTTACTGCTAGACTTGGTTAGTTGGGGTTGGCCAGCGAGTCTTAGCCGATACTTCTTAATTAGAATCCGAACTTATGGGCAACCCCCCCTTAACTAGCAACGACTTTAACTCTACGCCATCAACCCAAGGCTCGACCACGGCTCTATTTACCCCCTTATCAGTTTCGGCCAAGTAATGAGAGAATACACCCGCGCACACGATGGATGCTGGCTTGCGCCCAATATCATTCACGATAAAGTTGAGTAATTTATCCTCAGTGTGCAGGAAGGGAAACCAACTTGACGGCATAATACCGAACTCCCTCGCTTCCAAAACAGCACGAATAATTAATGTATTTGCGTAAGCGTGTTTGGGTAGCAAATAACCCTTCACTTTTTTATCATCTAAGGCTTTAGAAAGTTTTTCTCTAATCGTGTTGGCGAACACTTCTTTATTTTGCTCGATCTCTTTATCGCTCGAAGCGTAATGATCGCTTATATATCCCAACAAGGCATCCTCTCCCTGTATGCGGCCAAAATAAACCGCTATATTATGGAAATACCCTTTTTTTGTATCCTTGTCGATAATTCTATTCAGTGCCATTAGCAAAACGCACTGGTAAGCGATATTTTGTTTCAAAATATCAGCGTTAGTTACACAGCGATCTCCTAGCTGGTCAATCAATAGGCTTTTAACTTTTTTGTCGTCATAAAAATACAAAGACTCTTGTTCGCCATTCTTTTCTATAGTCGCCTTCCTTAGAACTTTATGTTGCTTCGCCCATTCCCAGGGTTTTACCCTAGAAGAAAATGCGCCTTTGTCGGGTGAGTGCTTTAGAGGGTTGTGTTTGACATAAAATTTCAGCGGCTTCCATATTTTTGACTCTTTTTCAATCAGTTCCTCAAGATTGAGAAGTTTATGTTTTTTTAAGTGGCTCGTAACGTGCCTAGCGTATAGCCCAAGCGCCACCAGAGCGACAAGGAAATGGTAACGAAGATAGTCACCGATAATGCCGTTGACATAAGAAAATTGCTCCCCATCAATATCTTTAGGGTGAACGACTTGTACCCACCTTTCTATTTCAGCCGCTTTAGCCAATATTGCGGGGTCGTAATAAAACAACTGGATTAAATTCGCGCTTAATCCCGCGTATGACTTCCAAGGGGTAAAGAAGATACCAGGCTCTAAGTAAGCAACGAAAAGGTAAATTGCACCAGCGACTAAACTCCAAAAAATAATAGGGTCATCAAAAAGGCTAAAATTTCCGCTTTGTTGTGATTGTTCACTCATACCATAGAGTCCTTACTTAACTACCGTGTTGTACGTTATTGTCTTTCTTACATTCTTCATTAGCTGATTTAACTGGGTAAGCGCGACCATTTTTTCATAGCTTTTGTTACCCGATTCATTAACAACAATCAGTTTAACGGGGGCCTTTGCTATATCAATAGCCTGAACACCCCCTGTTATCTTCGCTAAAGTTTTCTGAATCGTTTTATAAACCGTATCAACTGATACCTTATATCGTTCAGCTATTTTGGTTACGCTATCTTTTTTCACCAAGTAATCTCGAACGATCAATACATGAGATTCGCGACTATCGCTAAGGTATTTTTTTGTAATCTCTTTGAACTCAGCCATAGTGTAATTTGGGAATATATCAGAAATTGACATAGTATTTTACCTGTTTTTTTGTTTAGTGGGTATCTCGGACATTCAATACATCAAACTAATGCTTGATAAAACATATAATACAGGTGTATTATGTGTTGTGGCAAGCATTTTTTAACCAAAAGAGGAACAAAACAATGGGTGCAACCACTAATAAAACATACTGGAATGGCGACAGCCAGCTATGGGCGAGCGCATTCTTATTTGGGTTAGCTTGGATAGTCGGCTTCTTAGCTTTCGGCATTAACCAAACGCCTGACGACAGCGCGTTTTTGTCGGAAGCAATGTGGATTCATGCCTTTTTGACTATGCTGGCAATTACTCTATTCTTTATCGCCTTTGGCTTGTTTCTGTCATTGTTTAAGGTTATCGGCTTTTTAATAGCTGGCACAATTGTCTTGGCCGCACCACAAAGCTTACCGCTTTTCCTTGCCGCTTACGGGGTTACATTACTAAGTACATGGCTGATTGAAAAGAAATTACAAAGGATATGATAATGGGAGTGGATATTAACAAGATCAGTGAAGATCAATTTAAGCAGGTTACAGAGGGTAGTCGAATGTCGAAGAATGCCATTGATTCATTGCGGATGGTTATTTTTGACGGGAAGCCGCCAGCGGAGGTTGCTCGTTTTCAAGGCGTAACGAAGCAGTGCATTTCCGCAAGGCTTGATCGGTTTACCAATCTCGCTAACGCAAAGTTAGGAACAAATAACCACCAGGCAGAAACCAATTTTAACGAAGTAATTACCATCACAGTCGCAGATGAACACTTTGACCGTGTTGTTCAACAATTAGAAACTGCTTAAATATTATGCAACACCCAACCCCTAATCGTTTTTTGGGGATTTTTTTGTTGCGCTTCCCTTTTTTTCTTACTTTTTCCACAGCAATTGTGGATAACTCTAAAATATTTCAAGTTCCCTATTTTTTTAAGCCAATCCCCCGCCCTTTGATTTATTCGGTTCGTGCAAAATCTTCCCTTTTTTTTCCTAATTTCTTTGGTTTTCAGCTATATTTTTTTAATATGGTTAAGTTGAAATTTCCCTTATAATGCTGTTAAATCACAATCAGCCAACTTTATTAAGGCTCTGATTTGTATTTATTTATTCACTCTAAAAGGAAATTTCAAATGAAGTTACTAAAACAAAAGCTATTTGCAAAACGCCACCACAAACTAAAGAATGCGGCCAATCGCCTTGAAAAGCAAAAGGGTCTAACACTTATCGGTATCTTAATGGCAGGGGCTATTTCGTCATTCCTTGCTCTTGGCGCAACAGCCGCTTATCAAGGTGTTATGGGTAAAGCCCAGGTTTCAGGTGAAGCGGGTAATATTTCTGAGTTTAAAAATGGACTTACCGCTGTCATTGAGGAACGTGGCGGCTTCCCAATCGCCCTTGATGCCGAATGGGATAAGATTGCACAATCACGTTTCGAGCGACTTCCTAATGTACTTAATTATCAATTCGTGCTTCTCAGTGATAACTTAAACAAGTATAACGTTGTCGCAATCAAAGCATTCGCAAAAGATGCGGGTGGCGCAGAACTACTGACCGAAATCGCGGCTAAACTTGACGTGAAGATTGATGGAGCAGATCAAGGTACAGCAGGACAGTTCCTTTATAGCACAACCTGTTCCGCGCCAGCTACGCCAAAAACATCGGTTACCGATTGTTACTACATTACACCATTGATTTCACGTTCAGACGTTCCGGCTGATATTGCAGGATTTACGACAGTTGAAGGAACTCCCGTGGCAATGGACTCAGACACCACGACAGATTCAGGCGCGCTATCAAACTTGAACTTCTAATAAAAGTTCATCCTGAACCCCGTTATTTAGCGGGGTTTGGAATGAATTTTTAATAAGGATTTGTCATGCTGGAAAAGCAAAAAGGATTTAGTTTCATCCAGGTCATATTCGCCACCGCTATTGTGGCTATCTTGAGTGCTGGTACTATTGCCGCCAGTTGGGGGCTGATTGATAGAGCCAAAATAAACACAATCGTTACTTTATTGAAAGAGCAAAAAACGGTTTTCACGAAAGAGCCTGATTATGATTACGATGCGCTCAACATCAATAATGATTGGAACTACCTTCCCGAAATGGTCGATGCGGGGCTTCTATCCCCTATACCAGTGGATTTATTTGAAGACCCAGCGGCATTAACTTGGGAAATTCGCAAAAACACTTTTGATGGATACAAGGTGGTTTACTACACGGTTTTGGATTCAACAAATGTAGCGGATAAAGCCTTACTGGACGATGCCATTGCCCGTATAGGTTTTTCTGTTCAAAACATCAACACCATACCATAGGAAGACAATGGCCGATTTTAACGCCCCCCTCTCACTTGTTGAGAATGCCATACTCAAAAATAAGCTGGTCACAGAGAATCAGCTAAAAATGGCGCGGCACACGTCTATTTTAAAGGACACGGGCATCCCCGAAGCTATTTCGCTTCTTGGATTCTCGAATGAAGCGGATATTTTGCGCGTTATAGCCGTAGAAATGGGTTACAAGGCAGAGAATGTATTAGGCAAATTACCCAAAATCAATGTAGAAATACTAGAGAACTTTCCCAACAATCTAGCTAATGGCGTTGCTACCACAAGGGAACAGTGTCTTTTTGATTATGATGCAGAAAACAAAATAGCAAAAATACTTGTTGGCGACCCGCTTGATACAGTACCCAAAGATAAAACGGAACAATTTTATTTGAAGTGCGGGATAACCCCTGAATTTTATGTAACGACCAAGTTGAACTTAGCCCTATGTCAAAAAGCAGTTTACCACAGTGGCAAGAATTACGAAAATGACATATTCAATACATTGACGGCAAAGGATGACGCGGGAGAAGGTATTGATGCCATATTATCAATGATTTTTGAATACGCGGCACTTGAGAGAACGTCTGATATTTATTTTAACTACAACCGATACAACGATGATTTGAGTTATGTTTTCTTTCGGATAGACCGTAAAAAGGCATTCAAATTCGCTCTACCCGAAGCTTTTGCCACTCGAATAATCCAGACAATCAAACAAAGATCAGGTATGGAAGGCGGGAGAATACGAGGACACCAAGACGGCAGTTTTGAGATCGCCATTTTAGATAAAAAGTACAACCTTAGTGTTCGCGTTAGTTCCATTACCACCGTTTCAGGCGAACAAGTCACTATGCGGATACAGATGGAAGACAGAGAACAATTGGAAGGGTTAGGGTTTGCTCCTGACATTATCGCCAAGATTCGCACTGGCATCCAATCCCTCAAGGGCATTGTCGTGTTGGCGGGTGTTACAGGTTCAGGGAAAACAACGACCCTCTATTCGATGCTATCCGAATTAGACCCTGATGCGTACAACATATTAACGATGGAAGACCCAGTAGAAATTCGCGTTAAAGGACTGAATCAAGTCGAAATCAATGACAAAGCGGGGCAATCTTTTGCGGAAACAATTAGATCAGCTTTACGACAAGCACCTGATGTTGTTCTGCTTGGTGAGGTTCGAGATGTTGAAACGGCATCACGGGCGGTTGAAATGGCTCTAACAGGCCATTTAGTATTAACAACCATCCACACCGACAGTGTATCGGCCATTAGAGAACGTTTACGCGATCTCGGAGTGGAAAATGTGGAGAGTTTTATCGACAGCATGACTATCGCAATCCACCAAGAACTTGTAGCCAAAAAAGGCGGTGGGTTGCGGATGAAATATGAAGCGTCATTTGACGGATTAAAGACAGTGGAGAGATCAAATTGAGTAAGAAAACAGAAGAACTAATTTACCCGAAAGAGGTGAGTCTTAGAGCGCCCATCAAGGTCAATCCAACACTCAAAGCCAAAGCCATTAGAAAGCTAATTGAAAAAGAAGCGGTAGGTAATGACTATTACACCTATTCAATATTGCGCCACGAGGTTTCTTTGCTTGTTTATAGTGACAGTGATATTGAAGGGTTGCATGAAGCAAAAACGCTCATTCCGATTACAGAATATCTTAAAAACTATGCTTTAACGTACCAAGCTGAAAAGTATTGCCTATTTGTCCTTGTTGACGAGGGTGTTATTTGTGCTATTCACCAAGGCTTTGTTGAGAAATATCAAAAGATTGATGTTAGTCAAGGCATTGAAAAATTTATTAAAGAGGTTGCGACTGTTCAAAAATCTCTAACCTTGGATGGTCGTGATTTTAACCTGTTCTTTTCTAAAGGTGTTGATTGCTTGTCAGGTAAGCCTTTTGATCTTGATGACGATGCCATTTTAGACAAGATTCAAAACCATCAAACCATCAAAAATCCGACTTATTCAGGCGCAGGGGATATTAACCTAAAAACAGGCCTTCGTCATGCGCCATCTATTCTAAGTGTTATTTCTCTTATCGCAGTGGTTGGCATGGTTTGGTTTTTCAATTCAAAGTTTGAAGTTAAAGCAGACGTTTTGACCCATGCGCTTGACGAAATCAAGGTTTACCAACACCAGGCCATTGATTATGTCAAACCCAAGGAAAGCGGAGAGGACGACATTCGCTATTCAAGAATCCATCCTGACGACATGAAGGCAATCACTAGAACGATTAATGGCCTACACAATGAAATAGACCAATTGAGAGCCATTATCTCAACCAATAATCCTGAACAGAAACAGCAAGTTCTAATGAAATACATTGAAACACTTGGACTTAGTGACGCGAAAAAGAAAGAAAACGCCCAAAATGACGACTCAGTATTTCAGTGCGAAACGATGATTAAAACTCCGAATAAGCTTATTTGTGACCACAATGGCAGAAGCCTAACACTATCAATCGGCTGGCAAAGGGTCGGTGGCTTAATGGTTCGTTATGTTGGCGAAAAAGAAATCATCCAAACTAGACCTGTCAGCGGTAAAAAACGCGGGGTGATAGAAAACCTAACGATTGCTCAAGCAAACAGAGGGGCATTCTAAAATGACAATTCAATTCAAGAAACCCCTGCTGGCATCCCTTATTTGTTCAGCAATCTTACTTGGCGGTTGCGCCCATATTGGCGAACAAAAGAAAATGGCCGAAATCCCTAAAACTCTGGATGCTATTGAGCGGGTCGCACAAGACTTAAAAGAAGCGCAAGCCGATGAAAGCAACAGCACCTATATGCACTATTCCGTTAATGCGGAAAATAATGACTTTAGCTTGGACTTTGAGGAACAAGAGCCGATTATTGGAATCAATATCAGCGCCCCCGTGTCTTATGCCGTTGACTTCTTAGCCGAACAACTTGGGTATAGCGTGGTTTACGACACAATTAATGAACGAAGCCTAGATAAGCACGTCCGTATCAAGGCATCTAGTATGCGCCCTATTGACCTGATTCACTACCTAGAGCGTACGGGAAACCTTGATATTTACTTGAACAAGACAACCCTTGTCGTTTCGGACAACATCACCTTAAACGGCTCGTTTTCTAAGCTGGAATCGGCCAAGAATGCTGGAGCATTTCAAACCCTTCAAACGCACTTGGAAACCATCTTTTCCGAATCAAAGCAAGAACCCATTGTTATAAAAAATAAAAAAGACCCCAATCCCAAAGAGGAAGCGGTTGCACTTACGGACGACAACGAAACTCAGGAAATCGTTATCGCGACTACAACGGACAACATCACTAAAATTGTGATCGACTCTAGTACGGGTGCATTTTACTTGAGAGCAAAGCCCGAAAGCATTAGACAGTCTAAGGAATTGATTGAATCCTTAATCAATACAGCGGTTTCCCATGCGACTGTTGAGTTAAATATCTATCGAGTGGATAACAATCGAGCCAAAGAAGCGGGTATATCGGTTTCTAAGATCATTGACAACCTTTATACCCTTTCGACTGGTGGAACGCCATTAACAACCACAACGCTTAATTACCAGCGTAATGAAACACAAAGCAATGGTGATATTTTACAAGCGGGTCTATCGCTGTATGAAGAAAACGGCATTATCAATACCGAATCCAAGACTACCCTCACGGTATTTAACAGCGTACCAACCAGCATGAGCGACTTACAAACGGTAGGGAATTGGATACCAGGCGATTTAAAACAAAACAACACCACGATCAACGGTGCATCGGTTGTCACATACACGGAGGACAAGCCCGAATTTGAAGCGCAGGAAGTTGGGAAAAAGTTGGTATTTACACCACGCATTGATATTGATAACAAAGTCATCAATATGGAAATCCAATATATCAATTCTTCTATCTATCAGACAGAACAATTCACATGGAATCGGATGGTCGGGTCGGGCAACCAAGATTCCGCAGTGGTTGTTAAGCGCCCCCTTAAAACCGAAAACAAAATTGAAGCGACCGTTGTTCTAAATGACCATCGCCATACCATTCTTGCAGGTATGAAGTCCACAACGGGAGACATTAACCGTCAGTTCATTCCAGGACTAGGTAATGTTCCCGTTATGCAAGATATTGGCGCGAATAAAAGCGCCATGAACGCTACTGATTCATTAATCGTAGTGCAAGCAGTTTTTCCCGACTCCCCTATTGAGGGCGTTATCGAAAAACTAAATCTTAATTAACCTTTGGAGATAGAAAAATGAAAGTGAAATTTAAAAAACGGTTGCTTTGGGTGTCGGCCGCAACCATGTTAATCGTACCATTAACAGTAATATCGGAAACGCAAGTATTGCTTTACAAGCACCATTCCTTACAAACGGAAGATTGGAAAGCAATGGCAACCGCAAACTCCGCTCTTATCGACCCTAACGGTGATGGAAATACCAGTGACAGCACTTGGGTTTCTGATAGTGGAACCGCCAATACAGCCGATCACGCGCCAACCGTTCCGACCTTTACCGCAGAAGCGTTTGATAACGATTCAGATTCGTTAGGGGTATTGTAAGGCGTGTTGTTCTTATTCGAGGGGTTAGATGATAAAAACCGCCCTATTGAGGGCGAGTTTACGGCTTTAACCGAGCGTGAAGCGTTACGCAAGCTTCAACGCAGAGGGTATTCGGTCACAAAGATTTATGCCGATACCCCTTGGCATCGGTTTGTTCGTAACTTATCAACGAACGAAGCCAGCGACAAAGAAACTGGTCAGTTCCTAAAAGAATTGATTTCGGTTATTAGAATTGGCTTAACGCCCCTTGAAACAATGGACTACATAGCGACTAATGCGGATGGAAATAAAAAGTTTCGACAAATTGCGTTAAAGTCAGCCCAATTGATGCAGGATGGTGAACTATTGTCATCCGCTTTGAACGAAGCTGGTATCAAAAAAGTCTATTGTGATGTTATTGCCGTTGGCGAATCAACGGGAAACATTGTAATGGCGCTTGCTTCAATCATAAGCCAAATCGAATTAAAGCTTGAAACCAAAAAAGGCTTAATGAGCATTTACATTATGCCGATGGTGATGGTGACGTTCATTTTGTTAGTTACCATTGTGGCGATCATTTACATGATACCCATTCAACGTAAAGTTATTGGTTCTCTAGTAAAAAATCCCGATGAAATACCGACTTTGACTAGCATTGCTTTTTGGATTGGCGATTACGGCATCCCAATAATGGTTGGCCTTTTTGTTTTTATTTTAGTCGTTATATTTTCCGTCAAGTATACGCGGAAAGCATGGCATAAATTCGATGTACTGATTGACAATATATCGCTAAATATTCCTGTTTTTGGAAGCTTCTATCGCAACGCTGAACTCTCTAGGGTTTGTTCCCTGCTAATGCTGGCAATGTCATCAGGCGGGAAAAAGCAATCAGAGGTTTTAAACTTGATTCGCAACCAAGCATCCAGCGTTTATTTTAAAGACAAGCTAGAGCTGTCATACTCTCTCGTCCATCGGGATGGATACCTAATGAGTAAGGCACTTGAGTTGGTTAATTTTAACGGGCTTATCGTTAATTATGTCAGGCGCGGAGAAACATCAAGCACAGAGCGTGGCGCGGAAATGATGGGCGAACTATCCAAAGAGTTTTCCAATAAAACCATTTATACGATGGAACTCCTTAAAGGCGTTTCCGAAGTCATTAATATGTTTATTTTAACGATTGCCGCAACACCCGCTATGTTTGTAATGCTTGCACCACAAATAGATCAAATCACATTAACCGTAAATATGATGTAACTAAAAGGACAATCAATATGAAAAAACTAAATTTATTCGGGGCAATTCTTTTAAGCGCCCTTTCGTTTGGCGCTCAAGCCGTTACCGCTATTCCGACTCACGGGCATATTACTATGGATGGGGGCGGTTCGACCGATCAGGATGGTGACGCGATCACCTATCGCTATGAGGTTGTCGGTACAGACGGCCAAACAGTGCTAAAAACTTTTGCGGATACCGCAACCGCCACGGTTGACAGCAATTTTATTTACGGACTATCTAATGACCCTGAATTTTCACCTGAAAATACCTACAGCATTCGCATGGTAGTCAGTGACGGCACAAAGGAAACGGTTTCGGCTTCTAAATACTTTAAGGTCGCCCCCGCTTTTGTACTGGATGCCAACGGTGTAACCATTACTTGCTCGAATGCCAATGTAGGGGACACAGGCGTTGTTAATGGCGTTCAGCACACAGCGGTCGATAATGATTCTATTCGTAACCTTAGCGATGGAGAATATGCTACTGCTTGTACAAGCCATGTTGACAATGCAGATGATTTATTTCGTGATGACACTGACTTTAACGAAGATATTTCCTCTTGGGATGCTAGTAATTTTATGTCAATGAACTCTACATTTAGAGGCGCGACAGCGTTCAATCAGCCGATTGGCGCATGGGACACCCATAATGTTAATGACTTCTACAAGACGTTTAAAGATGCGGAGCATTTCAATCGTCCGCTTACAAACTGGTCGTTGGTATCAGTTAATGATAGCGGGGATGCGGAGTCAATGTTCGAGAATGCGGCAGATTTTGACCAGGATATTAGTCATATTTGTGCGTCTGACATCGACCACAAGCCGACAGATTTTGATCGAAACGCTAAGTTTGCGGATGAATCAAGCAAACAGCCTGATTGGGGCGAGTCTTGCCACTAATGGAAACTTTACGAAGCAAACCAATTATTGAAAAGCAAAAGGGTTTTACTCTCCCAGGTATCATTATCTCAATGATGATTATGAGCATAATGTCACTTGGGGCAGTATCCGCTTCAACTTTGTTGGTGGACTTGAATCGAGAGCGATTGCAGAAAGTCAATATGCTTGATATTAAGCGTTCTTTGCTTGAGTCTTACGAGGATACAGGGACGATAACAACGTCCTTGGTCACTCTTGACGACTATTCTTCACTTGATTATTCGCAATTAGTGGACTTTTCAGGCGCTCAATTTCAGATACTTGATAATGGGGGTACGCCATTTTCCTACAATGGTTCAGGGGCGACTTATGTTGCGGCCATCCTAACGCCTTACGGTGATGGACTTGACAGTTCCATTGCCGCAAATGCGTTGACTATCGCAAAAAGTGAAGCTTTTACACTAATCGCAAGTAATGATCTATCGAATACTCTCAGGGGTAAAACGGCTACTAAGATTGCCGCCTGTAATTCGGCTATCACAAACTACACTTCCGCAGTAGGTGTCGCCCCTGTTGCGCCTATTGATTTGGTAGCGGGTGGGTACATTGAAGCCAACAAGATAATTGATGAATTTGGGAACAACCTAGTTTTTGATGCAACGCCTGTTTGCTATTCCATCGGGCGCAATGGCATTAATGATTTGAAGGCCGTTGACGACATTACTTAACCTCTAACACGCTAGAAATCAAACATGAACCCTCAAAAAAAGCTTTCATCAAAGAGTAAACATTTTTTTAAGTCTAGGCGTTTTATAAAGCAGATGGATTTGTTGACGAGATCGAGGGCATACAAGTCCGCATGAAAGAGTTTATTGAGTCAATGCGACCTCACTCAAAAACAAGCTATTCTATTGCAAAATCTCTCTTGGGTAGAATTGATAATTATCTAACCCAGCTTACCGAATCTTGCAAGCTATCCACCAGTACAGAATTTAGGCAGAGCGCCAATAACATTAAACGCGCCCCCTATGAAACCGAGGACATTGAGAAGCTATGCTTTAGTGCGCCCACGCCTACCCCACTCGCACTATATTTTCTTGAATCAAGCTTTATGCTTGATCTCATATTTAACACTCAAAAACTCCTATTGATAGATTTAACGGGCAAGGCCAAACCCGAAGATTGGGAAAAAGGCATTGTCAATCTTTCGGAGGGAGGGGCGCGATTCATTACCCCAAAACAACTTACAGCCAATGCGAAAATTGATTTTTATATCCACTTGCCCGACACCAAGCATTACGCACAGTTTACGGCCAATATCGAAGGTGTGAAATATTGCCGTGAACGAAAAGGATATGAAACGCGGCTAAATTTCTATTTTCCACCGAAAGAAATGCAGAACAAAGTAAAGACCGAAATTCAATTACAAGAGTTTAAATAAATGATTGGCACGTCTTACGCAGTTGACTCGTCCTTTATCGGCCAATTACCAATGAAAGAGCGAGATATTGCCGTCATGGTGCTATTTGACACCAAATTCATTGATATGGTTCATGCAATCAAAGATATTAAACACTTTCAGGCACGGTTTGAGATACCCAACCAAGAATCGGCCAACCGCATTCTAAGGGCTTGCCTACTGACTAAGATAACCTACTTTGAACCACTAGGACTAAGCCCGAACAAAGTTGAATACATTTGCCGTGTAGCCGCAAAAATTCTTGGCACGAAATCCTTTAGTCCACTCAACTTATCCGCGCACACTTCCACCACTCACCCCGTATTCAGTAAATGGATGCGGATAGCTTCAACTAAAACGGTACCCAAAAGGAACAAACAATGCTCATAAAAACAAAATTGCACTTACTGATCGCTGTCATTATTGCTATGTCAATAGCGTCACTTGGCGTAGTCGAATACGCTATTGAACATGAAAACAAACTTTCCTCAATTGAAATCGGAGTGGAAGATATTGGGGTTGCCGCCTTTGAAATGAGAGCCGCAGAGAAAGATTTTTTATTAACGAATGACGAACATTATGTCGAGATTTTCAATAAAAAAGCAAAGTTGGCTCAAGAAGGAATCCATACCGTAGAGCCAAGCTTAGAATCGCTGGGAATCCATGAGCAAGGTGAACACCTGCTAGAGCAAGTTGTAGAGGGTTATATCATCCAGTTTAAATCGCTTGTTGATAGTGCTAGGCAGGTTGGCTTGACTGAAAAATTAGGGTTGCGTGGAGTATTAAGAGGACTTGTTCACGAGATTGAAGAGGGTTTTTACACTATTGGTGATGATAAACTGATTAAAGACTTATTAATGTTGGGAAGACACGAAAAGGATTTTTTGTTGAGCGTTAATAAAAAGTACATTGATAAGTTTGATACAGCGGTAAACACGCTTATTCAAGACTTAACCAATTCCGACCTCAACGAAGCCGCAATAATGGGTTATCAAACCAAGATCAACAGCTATCAAAAAGCCTTTCACCAGCTTTCTAAGGCTTATATCAACATTCAAAATATCCGCGTTGCGTCGCATGAACTTGATAAGGCGATTGAGGAATTTAATCACAAGCTAACCCTATTAGTCATTGAAAAAATCGAACATGAAAAAGAGGTTTTTCACCTTTTCGTTATTATTGGGTTTGTGATCGCCACTCTCATTATGGTTGTTGGTATTTTCTTTCTTATCCAAGGCATTACACGCTCCACAACAACCATTACAGAATGTTTTAGAAAGCTACAGCATACCTATGACTTTTCCCAACGGTGCGAACTCGAATCTAAGGATGAAATCGGTCAGGTCGGGCAAGTATTCAACGAATTGTTACATACGCTTGGAGGCGCGATTTCTGAGACGAATCGGGTTCTTGATGGATTTGCCAAGGGGGATTTTGAAACACGCATATACAACCCCTTTAATGGCGACCTAAACGCACTAAAGGACAATATTAATACGTCAGCCAACAACATGAAGCACGTTATTGATTCTCTCAAAATATCACTTAATGATTTGCGTAATGGTCGTTTCGGGGGTGAGATCGACACGCAAGGCGAAGGTTCATACAAAGAAATGCTCGAAGACGTTGCGTTTACGTCAACTCAAATCAAAAAAATCCTTTCAACAACCAATTCGGTCATTTCAAGCATGGAGCAAGGTGACTTTGACAACACGATTGATTTGGATGCCCCAGGTTTATACGGTGATATGATCGGTAACATCAATCAATCACTTTCCCACATTGCCAAGGCCATACACGCCATTAGCGAAGTGGTTGAAGCGCAAGCACAAGGCGACTTATCAAAAACCCTACCTGATGAAAATTTTAAAGGACAACTTGCCGAATTGAAAGATGCCATTAATCATTCATCCGTAAAAATGAGTGAGGTTGTTCATGCTTCCGCACTTATAGCGGATGAAGTTAGCAATAGTGCCGCAGAGGTATCCCAAGGGTCACACGATTTAAGTTCGCGGGTTCAAGAGCAAGCGGCATCCCTAGAAGAAACCAGTGCCACGATGGAAGAAATGTCGGCACAAGTTATTCAGTCAGCAGAGAGCGCCAAGGAAACCGCCAGTCTTGCTCATAGCGTTCAAGACAAATCCAATCAAGGTCAGGAAGTGATGAATGAAATGATCGACTCTATGTCCGTTATTCAAGAATCAAGTGAGCAGATCGTCAGTATTGTTGCGATTATTGATAGCATAGCCTTTCAAACCAATCTATTAGCCCTTAATGCCGCAGTAGAAGCGGCTAGAGCGGGTGAACACGGGCGCGGGTTTGCGGTGGTAGCCAGTGAAGTGCGAAGCTTGGCAGGCAAATCGGCAGATGCCGCCAAAGATATTAAAAACTTAATTGAAGATAGCGTTTCAAAGATCAACGAGGGCGCTCAACTTGCCAATCGTTCAGGCGAATTTCTTAACGATATTTCTAATTCAATCGTTAAGGTAACTTCAATGGTCGAGCAGATTTCACAGACTACCAATGAACAAAGCCAAGGCATTAACCAAGTCAATCATGCGGTCGCACAAATTGACCAAGTAACCCAACAAAATGCCGCATTAGTTGAAGAAACCAGCGCGGCATCTGAAAACCTTTCTACTCAGGCAGACAGGCTTAGAAACGAAATGGCTTTTTTCAACTCAAAAAAGGTGACAACTCATGGATAAATATGAACAACAAGAGGAAATAAACGAGGTTTTTGTTGAAACAAAACCACCAAAAAAACTAGCGCATTTTGGTATCGCCAACGATACCGATATACTGATTTCCGTTGATGTTCACTATCACAAGAATAAAAACCCTACTGTCATCGAAAAGTCTGATACGGGGGGAATGGGGTTTCCAAACAAGTTTGGGCTAACGGGAAACGAACGAGTAATCGGCATTAGCACCTGTTTTAAATTTTTGGTTCGCCAAGATGAAAAATATTTAGTAATTTCTGTACTGTAATCATGCTAGGGCGTTCACACATGATTTTTGGGGTAGGTTGCTATCTGCTTGCGGGGGAATTAACGCCTTATGGGTCGGTAGGAACTGAATGGATTGCTTTCTCACCGCTGGCCTTACTAGGCTCTATTGCCCCCGATATTGACAATACGAACGCAACGTTCAAGTCCAACATCATTGTGAAGATATTATCTTGGCCTTTAACCCTTCTTGGTCATCGAACATGGTCACATTCTCTTTTATTATTGGCCGCATTATGGTTTCTGTCTCTTAATGCGCCCACAGCGTTACAAATGCCACTTTTTGCGTTTTTTATTGGGGTAGGAAGCCACATTATCGGTGATTTATTGACCCCGCATGGGTGTCAATTATTCTTCCCCATACCAGGCAAATATAGCATCCCTATCGTATTTAAAACGGGTTCTCCAATCGAATACCCCGTGGCGTTCTTGCCGACACTTTATTACCTCTATTTAATTGGAGGGGGCGATATTTTAAAAAGTCTTATATCAGCTTAAATTGCCCTTTTGCAACCGCTTTATGAATATCATCATACGTTGGGAATTTTTTTCCCGTTTTGATTTTTTCACTGTCAATAACCGCTTCCAATGCGTTCAACGCTAGTTCAAACAACTTTTGGTTGCGCTCCCCTTTTGTTTTACCATCAATTTGTAATTGAGCAATAAGGGTATTAACCAATATCTCATTATCACCGTCTAACGCTATTCTTAACTGCGTTTTTTCGCCCTTTTACTTGTTAGACCAACTTCTTTTTGTTTTTTGCTTGTAGCGCGGTATTTCACATTTTTTGGGGTTATGACTATATTTTACACTTTATATTTTTTTAATATATAATTAACTCAAAATCGTAAGGAACTTACAGTTTTTTTATGTTTAACTCTTTTTAGGAATGTATTAATGGCACTAAAGAGCGCGTATGCTTTAAAGAAAGAAATTAAAGCCTTAAAAGAAGAACGGGATGCGTTAGAAACAAATGTCGTTCTTCTCAGAAATGAGATAATGGAACGATCTACCGAATTTATTTAAAGCGGCTATTGATGAACTTGGGGTCGAAGTTACCGTATCCTATGATGAATGTGAAAAAACTTTAGTCAATTGGTGGGAAGCTGATCGAGCAAAACACCTAAAAAAAATGTCTAGTCAGGCGACAGCCTAAAATATCAATTTTTGTTTAAAAAAGGAAAAAATTATGTCAAGGCAAATCCTAATTGACACCATTATCGAAAATGCAGGTATTACGGAAAAAGAAGCCAAAGCGGTTATCGCTAACTTCACCAACGGAATCCAAAAATCCATGCAGAAAGGTGATGAAATCTTATTAATTGGGTTTGGGAAATTTTCGGTTAAGTCCTCACTAGCGCGTAAAGGGCGAAATCCTATGACTGGTGAGGCAATAGATATTGCCGCCAGTAAGTCAGTTAAGTTTACAGTCGGTAAAAATTTGAAATCGGCAGTGAACCAGTGACGGGTAAACCCTTGAGAAAGGCGCATTATGCGCCTTTTTTTTCGTCTAAAATCGGAAATCCCTCTTATGCCGTAGCATTACTCCGCTTTATAAAGTAACGCTTATCCGTTCTTAATTGCACCCTTGACTTTTCACTCATTAATCAATATAATTATAACCATGAAATAAACCTCAAAAAGTTTCAACTTTGCACGTTTTAACGAACGCGCTCTCCAAAGGTTGATTGTCCAGGAATAACCCGCGCAAGCGGGTTTTTCTTTCTTTGACTATACCCGCTTATTCCCCACCCTAAATTCCCAACATACTGATCTTTTACATATTTTGTTTTTTATTATATAAAAAGAAAAAAACCTTTATATTGCCATTCAACGACCCTATAATCTCAAATTATTCTATTTTTTTGAGGTTTCAATATGGGTGAATTGTTGTCGTTTATGTTAATCGGGCTGGCAGGCTCGTTTTTGTTGGCCGAGATCGCCAATAAAGTGCCAACGTCATTATTTAACGAAATACCCCCTACTAGATATAGCTATTACCCTTTTGCTATAGCTACCCCCGCCCTTACAATGCTTGTCGCCCTTCACTTTGATGATTCATGGCATAGCATCCCATTTATTGCCTTTACTTGGTATCTTATTTTGATTACGGCCATTGATATAAAGCACCAGCTTATTCTTGATGTTTTTAGCATAACCTTTATGTGGCTAGGACTGATCTTTAGTCCCTTTTCTCCCCTTGTAACCCCTGAACAGGCAATTTGGGGCGCGGCAGTCGGTTACGGCTTTTTTTGGCTGTTATTTCACGTTTATGCGTTTATTACCAAAAAAGAAGGCATGGGGTTTGGTGACTTTAAGTTACTTGCAGGGTTGGGGGCGTGGCTTGGGCTTATGGCCTTGCCACAAATTATTCTGATCGCTTCTGTATCGGGCGTTGTTGTTACGTTGGCGTGGAGTATGGCAAGGGGAAAGAGCCTTAACAGTCCAATGCCGTTTGCGCCCTTCTTGGCTATCGGTGGAATGGTGACGTTGTTTTTTGGTAATGATTTGTTGAGAATGTTTCGTTTATAATAGTAAAGAAGAAAAAACCTGATATAATTGTTTTCGCCTTCTTTCAGGTTGGTTTAATTCAGGTAAAAAGGAAAATAAATGATTTTAAAAAACTTTCTAAAGAATACGCTGTTACAGCGCAGTTTCATTGGCGTTTAGCTACAAATACTAGAATGTTTTAACTTCATTTTCACATTCTTGTTGCTCCTTGCCCCGCTTATGCGGGTTTTTTTTGTGTTCATGTGGTGTATCTCGCCCCCCTTTTTTTCCTGTTTTCCCCGTTGATATTGGCAAACCCCTATATTAACCCGCCTGTCGAGCGGGTTTTTAGTGCAGATCGTACTTTCAGCAAATATAACGCGTCCCGCCCCTTCTAAAAATAAATCCATTATTTATAAATTATTTTATTTATTTGCTTGACACCACAATGCAACCTATACTATAATAAACCCACGTTAAGGCAAAAAGGGTTTGGATACCCCGCTTAACGATTTTTAATCAACTTTGGAGAAACAACATGAAAAATTTGATCAAAGTACCAGTAGCAGAAATCGGACATCTAGAATTCGCAATTACAGCGATTGATTGCGAGGGTTCGCAATTCGATCATTTCCAAGAGACGGTCGGGGAAAATCCCGAGACGGGCGAAATATACGAAGAGATAAACTACACGCGAAGTGCCTATGGGCGCGTAGAGTATGAAGCGGTCTATCAAGATAAGGTCTTAAAACTCTCTTTTGACTGGGAAGCGGAAGCTTCTCGTAAAGGGTCTTACGTTGATTCTTTTGATTTTGACGTGAGTTTTGCAGACGAACCGTGCGAAACGGCAAATTTCGTTTTTGTTGATGAAGAAGGAGATATTGAAAATATGAATTTAGAGGAAATCGAAGACCGAGCAGGTAGTTTTGATGATTTCCCGTCAGCTGCAAAGCCGCTGTTGCCAGTGCCTGAAGACGACGAGGTTTTAGTTGAGGATGTTGTAATGGACGAAAACCAAGGGAGCGGAATTCGCGATTATATTGTCGAGCGCGACAATGCAGTCGATTTGCGATTTAAGGGCCAAATTCTCGCTGAGGCTACGAGTAAAGACCCTTACAATGATGGGGGAAGATGGCAGGAGCTGACGCTATATAAAACGGTGGGCGGTAAATATATTTGTAGTAAGGTTGATGTAACACGCTGGATAGGAGAACGTACTCGATCCAAGGCGGAAGTTTGCACTGGCGTAAGTGATGTAATTAAATTTTTTGGCATGAGTTCGCTAGCAAAAGAACTCTATGAAGAAGCTGAAATCAACAACGCTGAAATCGTAGATTGAGTCTAATAGCGCCCCCTGCTTGGGGGCGCAGTAAAAGAAAAATGAGAATAAAATGAAGCATTATATTGATGAATTATTTGAACACTATGAGCGGGCAGATAAATCTATCTCTTTGCTTTTAGGGTACTCACAGCAAGTTAGCATTAAAAACATTAAGAAAGTGACAAGAGGTGATTCGCCAAGCTTGCAAATCCTAAACTTTGATCGCAAATTTGGTATTGGCAAAAAATTGGTGGAAGAAGTTAAGGAAATGTGCGTTCATCTTTTTCCAAAGATGACCAAGGACGAACTAAAGCTTGCGTTTCAAAAAGAGTACCAGGCGCTTGCAACATTGGTAGGGCATTATTCAGCCGCATTGGTCACGCTTGAACGCGCTAAAAGCTTTGATGAACACCTAAAAGGCAAAGGGCGGGGATTGGTCAAGAGCCGATTGATTATCGCCTATATTCTTAATCGAGTAAAAGAGAAAGATGCCCTTGCTTTTGTGGAGCGACACTACCAGGCCGTTAAGTCTTTCGATGAAAACATTAAGGCTCTTGGTTTATTGCAGAAGGAAGTTTTGGAGGGCGCAACCAGTGCGGGAGTTATCAACCCCCGAAAAACCTTGTTCCCAGGGAACGAAGATCGCAAGTATTTCGTTCCTCAAGAATATCCTTTGATGTTAGGGGCAATTAAAAAAGCCCTCTATGCTGAATAGGTGAAATTATGAATGATGAAAATATTCGGCATTATGTAGCACTTGCACAAAGTTTATAGCCTTATCCCCTTATCCACAGTGGGATAAAATAGCCAAAAACAAGTGTGGATTGTTAAACGAAAATTAAAGCGGTTTTTAGAGTCTTTTCTTCTCATTAGTACGTTGGCTTAACTTATACTGTTTTAGTTCATTCTAGCTATGTAGATGGAAGCGTAAACCAAATAAAAATTAATATTTATTTCATTCTTACAGTATTACTCGCTAACATTAAGGTTATGCACATCCATTATATAAACACATTATACAATCTATTATTTAAAGCCCATTATACCCGTCTTAAATACATTCTATAACCTAATGATATTTTTAAGTATTTTTTTTATAAATTGTTTCTAACTTAACAGTTAGCCGCAAGCACCTTAACAGTTAGCCGCAGAATTTATTAAAACCTTAACAGTTAGCCGCAAGCACCTTAACAGTTAGCCGCGCCAAATTTTTTATAAAATTAAGAAAAACTTAGGTTATTAACAAGGTTATTAACACATAAATACACAACCTTAACAGTTAGCCGCAGAATTTATTAAACCTTAACAGTTAGCCGCAAGCACCTTAACAGTTAGCCGCGTTTTATCCACATATCCACTGATCTTAACAGTTAGCCGCATTGATTTATCTTTAATAATCTTCCCTATTGTTATGTTTATTAAAAGAATAATCCGTTTTTTTGTTAATTTGTCAACACCCTGACCTTAACAGTTAGCCGCAAACCCCCTCGACCTTAACAGTTAGCCGCAAACCCCCTCGACCTTAACAGTTAGCCGCAAACCCCCTGCTCAGATTACATAAATAAGGCTGTTTTTACTGTCACGCTTCCCTGTTTTTTATAAAGTAAACCCGTTTTTTTGCTAAAACCCCCTCAACCCCCTTGTAACCTTGATTGTTAATGATATTATGATTGGTTTTTTGTCTTTATATAGACTTGTTTTGACAAATAATGTATTATTTTTGTCAGTTTTAATGCAATTAATACAGGGTTCGTCAAGGTTAGAATTTTACTAGATTCTTTGACGCATTTATCTTGTTAATTTTGTTATATTTACTCAATAGAGGTTGTTTATGTCAGAATGTGAATCTAGCTTTGATGTTGATACTTTTAATTCTAGTGGGAATCCACCAGTTTTATTTGCCGAAAAATCTGATTTTCCTCATTTGTTTGCGGTCGAGGCAAACGCGATTTTCGTAAAAGAGGTTAATGGATTTATTATAGATTTAAAATGTCAAATCAATTACGAGTTTTTTATGCGAATTTCTAAAAGTCGTGCCAATAATGAAGAAATAAAAACCAGGGTTTTTAGTCAAGAAACCAGTGTTTTAAAGTACCTAAAGCCCCTGAACTTAAATAAAATCACATTTTATTACACTACGGACGAATTGTAATGAGTGAGCAGTTAAAACTATTTTCAAAAAACCCTAAAGATGACGCACCCGAACTGACTTTCTTAGCTAGAAATACTTGGCATGATAAAGGCTTACCAAGAAAGGTCATGCAGTCTATTGTAGAAACCCCCTCACCGCTGGTTGGTAGCAATCTGTTTATGTTCCCTACTTCACTTGACTTTCTGTTAGCTGACTTCAAAATTTCTTCACCTTGGCTACCCAAAAATATAGAAATGGAATACACGGGTGCGGCTCTCGATGATCTTGATTTAAAGGTCATATTGGTCATTGTAAAAATTATGGAGGCAAGAAAGAAGCCTAGCCCTCAAATACTAGATGAATTGGTTGATGTTCTAACAAAGAATGATGAATCTTTCAAATCCAAGAGTGAAGACGAAAAGATAAAAGCAAGAGCGGCCATAAAAGAAGAATGGGGTAATAAAGAAGGTGCTTTTTTTAACTTAAATCAGTTTAGAGAAGGCAGTTCGTTGGTTGATGGGCGGTCGGGCTATGGACGTGAGGCTATAATGAAATCTGTCGAGAAAATGTCAAAGAGTATTTTAAAGATAACCGTCCATGCGCCTGACCCGAACAATACTTATTCAGTACCAACTCAATTCCTAAAAACTGTCCTTATCCCAGGCCAATCGACCGCTTATGTCAGTTTGCCGCCAACCATCCTTGAGTTTTTCCATTTTCCACGCTCAATCGTCCATGTGGGGTTGCTAGTTAATTCAAAGCTTGGGATTGAAAACAAAACAAAAAAAAACCAAAAACAAAATGAAAATCAGCGTACACGGCTTGGTATACATTCGCAATTATTCGTTCTCCTAATGACCTTCGCGCGAGGTAGAACGTGGAGCATTAAAGAAAGTGATATATTGGCGCGTTCTTTGCATCATCTAATGTTAGAACAACACAAAGGGAATCTTAGCGGAGAGGATACGGTCGTTTCAAAGAAGCATGGAACGACCGTTGGTGACAATAAGGGGCTTACTAAGAACTCAATCTATACAACACTTTCACGCCAGCGAAAATATATCAATCAGTTTTTTGAAGACTTGCAAGCGTGTGGCGGCCTGATTTATCAGAAAACAGGAGGGCGAGGACAAGTCGAATATAGTTTCATTATTAAAAAAGACTTCGAGAGAGTAGTTCAGGAAAAAATGGTGCTTGAAAGTATGGAAAAAGAAGCTGAGGAAAAAACATCATGAAACTCACCCCCTCTCAATGGCTAAATTACTTCCTTTATTTGCGGAATGCTTTTTTGGTTTCATTGATCTTGATCGTTTTAGGTAATCACCAAATAGAATTGATCGGGATTAACCTAATAAACCCCCTTCTAAACATGGTTGGTACTGGCTTGGCTTATCTCGACGCGCTTATGTGGCTCTTGGTGGCTATTTTGGTGCTAAACACTGTATACCATTATTACTATCTGCATACGTTCTTTTATGAGATCGACAATGGACGTATCACGAATGAATACGGCATACTGTCACGCAAGCTTGAAGAAATTGAACTCTATCGTGTTAAGGATTATTCGGTAAGCCAAAATTTCATAATGCGGCTTATTGGCTTATCAAACGTAAAGATTGAAACGAGCGACATTAATCAGCCTGTATTCGTTTTCAGGGGTGTTTACAATGGCAAAGAATTTATGGATGATCTAAGGAAAGAAGTCGAGATATTGCGGGAAGAAAAAGGCGTAAGAGAATTTGACTAGAACGCCCCTTTTGTAGTGGCTATTTTGAGATTATGCTATCTCATGCTCTCGTATCGCCATATCAAGATGCTTGACGATCAATCTTAGTTCGTCATCATCTTTGAGATTAATGTTAGAGTGGAAAATGCTGATAAAGCCATGTGGTAAATCTAGTACAACACCCTCTTTATCATCTTCTTCCAATTCATCAATCAACCTCTGTTTATTGCCCGTTCCTTTGGGTTCATATTCCCATAACCCATAGACGCCAAACAGGCTGAACGACATACGCATAGGTTCGTAATCACCTTCTAGCCAACACGAAATCAAATCCTCATAGTCGTCAGGCACTTTATGTTGGGGGTCGCCAATAATCCAATGTGTAAAATCTCCCCCTTCATTGAATGATATTCCAACTTTATCATTGTTGTCATTGATGATCTCTCTAACAGAATTGCAATTATAGAGATTGGTATCGAGTACGCACGGCAATATAAGTGAGCGTTTAATATCGTAAAGCTGAAAATCAAAGCCATGATTGCGCTTATATACGTTGCGTGACCAAAATCGTTCCACCACTTCTCTAATGCCGTACCAATCCACTATATCTAAGTCGTCCAAAGAATTAAAAATATCATCGTAGCTATCATGTTCAAATTCACCTTCTAGTCGTGTGAGCGCATCTGAAATCGCGCAACTTAAATCTCTCTGGTTGATTATTTTTTCTTCACAAGGGAATAGTTCGTTAAAAATGAACATCCACGTTTCGGTAAGTAAATTGGGTATGGATTGGTACAGGGCTTCTTGGCCGCGACCAAGATAGCGATTGATTTGTTTGGATGCGGAATACCCTGTTTTACCGTATTTTTCGTAATCCTCATGGATTGCGGAGGGTTTATTGGGCGCATTATCAATAACGCGAACAACAGGGCTTTCGGCAGATATGCGGATTTGCTTTGACATAGTTTTTTCCTTTTTGGTTGGCCGCAAGCGGCAACACACAAAGAAAGGCTGTCAGCTAAACATGGGGCGCAACTTGGGCGGTATAAATTTAAGTTTTGATTGTTTCTTTATCACACCCTAGTTTCGATTTTGGTCGAACAAGTATTGTGTGATTCAAGTCTAGTTGACTTAAAAATATCTTAGTTCAGAGAAATGAATAAATCAAGTGTTTTTTATGCACTCGAACTTTGGATGCCCCCTTCTTAATTTAGGGGGCTTGTGATTTAGGCGAATAAATCTAATTGGTTATCAGTCGGTGGGAAAATTCTAGCCGCGAATGAGTTAGCCGCATCCATTGAGTCCGTTTCCAACGTCGACGGTTTTAGTGCTTGTTCCCCGATCAGTTCAGACAAGGCAATGAAACCATTGGCGACAACACCGTTGCCTAAAGCTTCATGGGTGACTGTAATGACGATTTTCCCCTCATAGAATCGGGTATAGAGTTTTTGGCCGATCATTTCTTGTGGGAAGGCTTCAAGAATTGAGTTAGTGTTAATATCCAGTACAGGAATAGCCGCCCCCGACTTCTCTTTTTTGGAAACCAATCTATCGCCAGTATTCGAGAGTGTTAGTGTGATTTCTCCCTCTTGAGTAGTCATGTTGTAATGACATCCACTAACAAATCCCGAATCCAGCAATCTAACCTTTGACTCAAGCCAAATGCGTGTTTTAACATTTCTATTTCTCCAAAGTTGATTAAAAACGCTGGGCGGGTGTCCAAACCCTTTTTGCCTAACGTGTGTTTATTATAGTACGGATTGCATTATAGAGTCAAGTGAAGTTGTCAAATTATTTGCTTTTTATATAAAATCAGCATATCCTATTGTTAATTAAGGTAAATGGGTCAGAAAGATGGCAAAGAAATTCAAAACCTACAAGCAGTTGCAAAAGTGGGCTAAGTCCGTTGGTATCACAACCTCACGTGAGTGGTTTGATTGGATGAAGGATAAGGATAACGAAAGACCAGCAGACGTTCCTTATCATCCGTCAAAAGCCTATTCAGAATGGTCGAGTTGGGGTGATTTTTTTGGTGTGAAAGACCGCAAGGCTATATCTCAAGGTAAGGTTGTGCCGTATGAGAAAGCTAAAAAGGTAATAGCAAATAAAAAGATTTTTTCTTCAAAAGAATATGTGGCCTTTGTTAAGGCAAACCTTAAGTTAAATCTACCCAAGAACCCACCTTACCATTACAAGGGTAAGTGGAAAGGATGGGGGGAGTTTTTGCCCGACCGCTTTTTGTCGTTTGACAAGGCGTTGCCTATCATTGCCGATGCGGAATGGGTTAAGACTTATAAGGGTTGGTATGAATACGCCACTAGCGGCAAGAAACCCGACAATATCCCATCCGATATTTTTAGGCATTATGGGTTTAATTTGCCTGAACTTATGGCAAAGATTCGACAAAAGTAAATCAATTGTCTTCATCAGGGCATTGCAAAATATATAATACGGGTTATCGCTTTGTATTGGCAAACCCCTATATTAACCCGCCTGTCGAGCGGGTTTTTAGTGCAGATCGTACTTTCAGCAAATATAACGCGTCCCGCCCCTTCTAAAAATAAAGCTAAATCTGAATCAATCCTAATGCAATCTCCGCTAGTCTCGTGGTGCGATAGATTCAAAATCTAGCTGTTCCAAAATATCGGTTTCTTTCGCCCAGTAATCCCCTTCCCCAAGCGGACTATCCCATTCCCCACCACTAAAATCATTGACACCGATCAAGATATTACCATCAACGTCATCCGAGGGCTTAACGATTAGCGCCCCCAGTGATTGATTGGGTAGCTTATCACGTTGCCACAACTTGATTTTGTGGGGAGCGTATGCCTTTTCCATTACTTTTTTGATAACGAATATCTTTTGTTCGGTGAGTTCTCGTAACCGCTTAGTTTGGTTGGCAACCATTTCTAAGTCGCCACGCTCAACAGCGGATTCCAAGTTGTAAGTGATCTGTCTTGCATTTTCTGCCAAGTCATCAAGCCACTTTTTTAACATGGCTTCCCTTTTTTCAGGGTCTTTAACCCGCGCCAATTGTTGACTGACTGACCTCGATTTTGCGCTCATACCTTCATCCTTTTAATATTTTTGTTTGGTTTCTATTTTGGCTTTTTTGTGCGCTACGAATGCTTATTCATTCTATTTCCTTTCGCCCTACCTGGGGGCGGTCTGTTGTGTCAATAAGCCTTGGGCTTCCGACTTGTATATAGTGTAGCCGAAATGACGGCTTGTGGTCAAGTGTAAAATATAAAAATATTTACCTTTGTATAGTAGTGTATTCCATGTTTGGGGTTATTTTATTAACATTAGTGCTTGCACTTTCAAATTAAATCATTATAATCGTATTTAAGGGTTAAGGGTAAACCAACCCCAATAACTAAACCGCCCCCAGGTAGGGCGAAAGGAAACAAAAATGAAAGATACTTTTAATCTAAGAGAAAAACAAACAGAAATCTTTGAGCGCCTTGGTGTGATCTTTGCATTTAATAAAAGACAATTTGATGAAGCCAAAAAAACTAGTGTGAGTTACACATCGCTTGGGGGCGGAATGGTTGTACCCACAGAGAATAAAAATGACGTTGTAACGGAACTAGACGCTTTGCATGAAAATCACATTAAGCATATTTTAGAAAACAACACTCGTAACCAAATCATAGATGATGCCTTTAGAAATTACGAAACACAAATAACAGGCGACCTTACAGATGCGATTGAATTTTTAGAAATATATGGTATTAGACCCAATGAAGTAAGGGAGCGTTATAGCTTGTACTTCCAACACTGTATTGATAATGATTTGTTTTAATTTGCGTGAGGGGGTGGCTATTACCCCCCCCCTCCTTGCAGGTTTTGATATTTGTTGCGCTCAATGAGCAACAGTATATCTCTTTCAGGGGATTTTGAAATTATGAATGACAAGAATAGGGGTGTATTTTCAGATACCTTAAACGCCATGAGCGCAAAGGAATTAGAGCTGTTTGATAAAGTTGATTATTCGTTGCGACTTGATGATATGTCGTTTAACAATCATTTAAGGGTGGGTCGTGATGGTGAGGGCGATATTGCGCTTACTATTGTTGATTCCACAAGAAAGCAGGTTGCTTCACTAGAGTTTTGCAATTCAGGTGGACGAAGTTCAAATACCTTTGACATCCTCCCCGCCCTAAAGGACGAGGATTCCTAACAACTCTATGCCGTTAAGAGTAGGCTTGTATTGCTACTGCCTACTGGTTCCTGCTTCATAGTCGAAACTAACGTTTCAACTCCACAGGC
>Ga0210038_1000132_pt1 | contig 50434 bp, 56 predicted proteins | sample CryGeyCG2114_020_FD_183970 | JGI IMG/M metagenome (GOLD analysis project Ga0210038, IMG submission 183970) | Groundwater microbial communities from aquifer - Crystal Geyser CG15_big_fil_post_rev_8/21/14_0.20 (SPAdes) (version 2) | ecosystem: Environmental > Aquatic > Deep subsurface >... | reverse complement strand
TGTCGGGATGCTCCAAATACGCAATAAAATCAAGATTCCCGGGGGCTCGCACAATCCCTCTACTTTTTACGCTATTCGTGCTCAAGTGAAAATGCCATTTGACCTCGCGCGCCTGACCGGCGTGAGCCACAACCTGATCTCGCGCATTGAGAGGGGGGCTGCGGCCAACCCAGACCCGGCCTACCGCGTGGATGGCTTAGGCTTTTTATTTCCAAACGCCGCGAGCGCGAATCCGGCATCGGACATCTCGACCTTAAAGTCAGCGGCCTCCATCAGCGCGGCGATGCCCTTGTCTCCTCGCAATGGGAGCTTGGCCGCAACGGCCGCGTCCACGTCGTACGAATGGACTGCGATCTCGGCGGACTCCTCGTTCCAGGCATATATCTGAGGCACCCACCCGCCGACGATGACAATATCCGCCAGATACCCCCGCAGGGCGTCCAGCATCGTGAATAGAACTTTCTTGACGACATCCGGCGAAGCCTCAGCGGGCATTGCGCCACCTCGGCATCAGAACCTGAGAGAGGATGTGCTCGGCCTGCTCGCGCCCCCGGACCGGATAGCGGTAGCAATCGAGATAGAGTTGGATTTCCGAAACGACAGGCAGCTTACGGAACACCCGGGATCCATAGGCGCCTGAATCGGCATAGTAGGGCTCGATGAGATGAATCGGTCCTAATTTATTCGGCGTGAGATGAAGAACATTCTGCCAGGAGCGTCGGAGTTGGTCGGCCCTAGGCAAATGGATATGGACTTCGCTGAAGGTCGCGAATGGAGCGATAAGGGAAGCTCCCGCCATGCAGGTCACCGCCCAGGGCCCTGGAAGACGGTCGCGGGACTTGGCAAGCAGATTGAGAATGGCGTTTGGATCGGTGACCCCATCCATAGAGAAGCGATAGTACTTGACCGACTTCATGGCGTACCATGCCGCCCAATCCCGCAGTAGTTGGACTGGATCAAGAAGCCGCGCCTCCGCCGGGCTCTCCCGAGAAGCGAGCCCCAGGCGCTGAAGTTGGCGCAAGCTTAGGATCGTCAGGGCAGGGCTTATCCCCGCCATCCTAGAGAGTTCCCGGATCCCCCAGGATTTGGCCGGGCTGGATAGGGCAACCCTCAGCAGCATGGATGCGCTGTCGGCAAATGGGTTTCGTTCCTGCGGAGCCAGTGTTTTCATTCGTCTTAATTACAACTTTGTAAACATAATATAGTTTAGCAAAATTGCCCAATAAACTATCTATATATCGGTTAAGTATAATAAGAATTTACAACTTTGTAAACAGTCATTATGTTAATTGCGAAATGGGGCGCAATGGTAGTCTTACCGTCCTCTTCGGACTCCACGAATCTTGCGGCCACAAGGCACCCTCGAATCTGGCCTCGCGGTCAGGCCGTTACAAGAAGAGGAACTGCGCAGCCGGATCGTAGCTGTTGTAGACGGTATCCTCGGGCCCAACGACGGCGTTCCACCGCGCGATCATCTCGCGGTTCATCTCATCGATGGATGCGAAGGGACGCGCGCAGTACTTGATCACGTTGGCGTGATTGAAGTGCGTGTCCGCGGTGAAGAATATCTTCGCCATCGAGTCTCAGCCGTTGATCCGGGCTTTGAGCTGCTTGAGCTCATCGATGATATCGCTCCACTTCGGCGAAGCTCCGAACATCATCGCCTGCATCTCGTCGTAGTCCTTGCCCATCGCGGCCAGCCTCCCCGCGTCCGGCACGAGGCGCAACGAGCCGGGCTTCGCGGCCGCGTAGTTCGCCCATTCGCTCGCGAAGAAAAAGCTCTTGTGCTTGACGACCCGCTCCAGCAGGTCGCCGCGCTTGAGCGCTTGGCGGCCGAGTTCGTGACGCGAGAAGCAATAGAGGTCGTAGAAATGCCGCGAATGGCGCTCCGCGGAAGGCTTTCCTTCCGGCCGGCGGCATGCCGCATGAAGCAAGGTCGCCTTCTCCCAGAACGTGCGTTCGGCGCTCAAGGTCCGCACCGTGCACTTCGGCATGGTGAATATGCGCGGAAAATCCTCGGCGGCGTAGGGTGTGATCTCGGCCTCCACCGCGGGCCAGTCGTCGGAGCGAGCGCCCATCTCCAGGCGTATCGCCGGGCGGACGTATTTGAGCGCTCCGGTGACGTCGCTCTGCGGATAGGCGAAGATCAAGGTTTGGGGATCGTCGCTATCCACTTCCAGCGACCAGCCCGAGGGTCCCAGGACCGTTGTGAAATCGCGGCGCAACTCGGGCAGGAGTTTTTCCCTGACGGTCTCCCTGCACCGATCCACGAGGGCCGCCAGCCGCCGCCCGGCCTCGTTCTTGCTGATGCCGGCTTCCTCGGGATCGCGGGCGTCCGCGAATCCGAGATCGCGGCGGCGAATAGCTGGGCTCGCTCGCGACTTAAACTTTTGGCTACCGAGTCCATGAGTTTATTGCTCCGTGATGCGCTTGACGATCGGACGCATCCAGATCGATGCGCGATGCAGGTCGCGGCGAAGCTTAGCCTTGGCCTCGGCTGGAAGCGTGCGCCGCAGGCGCGCCGCCACTTGATCGGTGACGTTCGCTCGTCCGATGTAGCGCAGCGCCTCGAAGACCAGGACGCTGATGTCGTTCTTGACCCCCATGCGCCGCGGCCCCGCATGGCGGAAGACGATCGAGTAATTGCCGATGGCGACGCTGCGCGATGAGCCGTCGGTCAAATAGATGGGTTTCGCCGGGACTTGGGTGGAAAGCCCCAGGAGATTGGCCGCCTGCGCGCCGGTAGCCACGATCCGGGTGCCGGTCCGCCGCGCAATCGCCCGCGCCACCGTATCCATCGAGGGCGGCAGTTCGCCTCCCAGCTTCTCGTTGATCACCGGGTAGTGGTAAAGCCCCATTCCGACCCTGCGGATGGTTTCCGCACGGGCAAGGCGGGAGAGCGCCTGGCGCACGGCCGCGGGGCTTCCGAGGGAAAGGAAGTCCTCGCCGAAGAAGACGCAGCCGCGGCCGCGCCGGGTGACGCTGGCCATGATCCTGTCCTCGAGGCTTAGGTAAATATCGGTATTCATTTGTCACACTAATATACAGTTTAGTGTGACATAAGTAAAGACCTAATTACTGAAAATATAACGACTTTATGGGAATAAGATTCCGGATATAGCTTGCGGTTCTGAGGCTGTTTCCGATACAGCGCAGCAGGAACGCCTCATAGGCATGCTCAAAGAGGCAGCCGCCGATAATTGCGGCACGTCCGATCGTGTGTTTTTTCATTTCCCGACCCTTGTGCCATTGGCCTGGGGAAACAAGCGAAAACCCGGGCGCTATGGCCCGGGTTTTGCGTGGTTCTCCGTCGAGAACGCCGATCTGGCCTCGCGGTCAGACCGTTACAAGAAATTGACGCTTCCTCCATGGGTACGCGCCGCGTTGGCGGGTACACTGGGAGTAATACTAGTAGGAGGGCAAGATGAAACGATCCACTGATTTGTGCTGTCGGGCGTTGCGCGTCGGGCTTGCGCTCCTCCTCGTCGCGCCCGCCGCTTGGGCCAACCCGTCCGGCGGTGTCGTGACCTCCGGCTCGGCGACCATCGGATCGAGCGGCTCGACCTTGACCGTGAACCAGACGACCGATCGGGCCATCATTAACTGGAACGACTTCTCGATCGCTTCCGGCGAGACAACGCGGTTCGTGCAACCCTCTGCGACCTCGGCCGCGCTCAACCGGGTAACAAGCGCCAACCCTTCCTCTATACTCGGCACCCTCTCCGCCAACGGCCAGATTTACTTGATCAACCCGAACGGGATCACGGTGGGCGCCGGCGGGGTGATCAACACCCAGAGCTTCATCGCCTCGACGCTGGGCCTGACGGACTCCCAGTTTCTGGCCGGCGGCGACATGACCTTCTCGGGCCCCTCTCAAGCGGGCGTCGTGAACGCCGGGCAGATCACGGCGCTCGGCGGGGATGTGCTCCTGGTAGGGCGGACCGTGCGCAACACCGGCACGCTGACGAGCGAAAGCGGCACGACGGGACTCGCGGCCGGCTCGCAGGTCCTCTTCGCCACCGGGGGCAACCAGCGCGTGTTCGTGCAGGCGGGCAGCGGTTCAGGCGGCACGGGTGTGGATCAGCAGGGCCAGATTCGCGCGGCCTCGGCCGAGCTCGCCGCCGCGGGCGGCAATGTTTACGCCCTCGCGATCAACAACGACGGGCCGCTCACGGTCGATCGCGTGCGGATGACCGGGGATAGGATCGCGCTTGTCGGCGACATCTCGACGAATGGAGAGCAAGTCTATACCGGCGCCGTGACGGCGCAGAACAGCATCGCCTTGACCTCGAACTCGGGCGCCCTCACCTTCAACGGAGCCGTGAACACCGGGTTTAATCTGACCACCAACTCGGCGCAGCACACAACCTTCAGGGGGGCGGTTTCCGTGGGCAGCAACCTGACCTCGAATATAACCTCTCCGGCGGGCTCAATCGACCTCTGGAGTCCCTCGATCGTTAGCGGCGGCGATCAAACCTATACTGGACCGATCTTCGTAGGCCAATCTCCGGCCATAGACTCTCTGTTTGGAAATCTGACCTTCAACGGCAAGATCAACGGCATTCACTCCACGCCGAACCAGGGGTTCGAGGCCAACATGAGGACCTCCTCCGCGTGGAATACGAACTTCAACGGACCTGTAACGATGGGAACGCTGACCTCGAACATCACCGGGCCCGGTGCAGTCAACTTCTACACAGACGCGGTCACAACGTTCTATAACCAGACCTACAACGGACCGGTGAATGCGCAGGTGGATACCGTCCTCCGTGCCAGTGACGGCAATCTTATCTTCAACGGACCCGTGAACCCGTGATCCACCGTCTGAAATGCGCCGTGGGCTGATCCTTCTTGCGGCGCTCTCAAGCGCCGGGGCCTCTTTCGCAGAGGCGCCGGCGCCGGCCCTCGTCCTAAGGACTTTGGTGCTCGCCGCCGAGCCGGCGGCGCTGGAGGAGCCGCAGCCGCCGGGCGTCACGATCGCCGGCCTGCCGCTGGCCGAGCGCGGCGGCCTGCGCGAGGCTCTGTCTCGGCAGCTGGGCGCGCCGCTTACCGAGGAACTGCGCAGCCGGATCGTAGCTGAGGTCGTGCTCCACTACCGGAACCTCGGCTACCCCATCGTCTCCGTCACGACCCCGCCGCAGAGCCTCGCCGGCGGCGTGCTGCGCGTGCTCGTGGTTGAGGGGCGGCTCGGCCGGGTCCGCGTGGAGGGCGCGCGTTGGTTCGCGCCGGAATGGCTGCGGCGGCAGATCCGCTGCCCGCCCGGCCGAACGATCGATGCCGACGCGCTGGCCGAGGACCTCGACTGGATCAATCGCAACCCTTTTCGCCAAGTGGATCTCGTCTACGCCAAGGGCTCGGAGCTCGGGAGGACGGATGTCGTCCTACAGGCGACGGACCGCTTCCCCGTGCGCGTCTACACGGGCTATGAAGACAGCGGGACGCCGCTCACAAGTAATCACCGGCTGCTCGCGGGCGCGAACTGGGGCAATGCCTTCGGCCTCGACGGCCGGCTCGACTACCAATTCATGGCGGACCCCGAGGGCCGATTCTTCAAGGCGCACGCGCTGACATACGCGCAGCCGCTGCCGTGGCGGCACATCTTGACCCTCGTGGGCAGCTATGCGACGGTAAGGGGCGATGTGCCGGACCCCTTCGAGCTCCGGGGCTCGAACTGGCAAACGAGCGCGCGCTATGAGGCGCCGCTGCCCGGACGGTCGGGCTTTCGGCACGCGCTTGCCTTGGGTTTTGACTACAAGCGCGCCGATAATAACCTCGCCTTCGGCGGCGAATCCGTGTTCGGCGCAACCGTGGACACCGTACAGTGGAGTCTTGGCTACAACGCGGCGCTCAGGGACGCGCTCGGCGCGACGACTTTGCGCGCGACCGCGTTCTACAGCCCCGGAGGCGTGGGCGCGCGCGACACGGACGAGGCCTACGCGGCGACCCGCTCCGGCGCGTCGGCCAACTACGCGTACGGGAGGCTCGAACTGGGACGCACGACGGGCCTGCCTTGGGACTTCTCGCTGGTCAACCTCCTAACGGGCCAGGTCTCAGGCGCCAATCTGATCGGCTCCGAGCAGCTCGGCTTCGGCGGCTACGATACGATCCGCGGCTACGACACCCGCGTCGTCAACGCGGACCAGGGCCTCATACTGACCACCGAACTGCGCACGCCTCCGCTGAGCCCGTTGTCCCGGCTGCTGCGCCGGGCTCCCTACGATAAATTTCAGTTCCTCGCGTTCGTGGGCTACGGAGTGGCCGCCAACAAGCACCGTTTGAACGGGGAGGAGCGCGTGACCGAACTGCTCGGCGCCGGACCCGGCCTGCGCTACGAGCTGGCCTCCAACCTCACGGTGCGCGCCGACTACGCCTGGCAGATCCTTGCCCTGCCCGGTCGCGTGAATGTCAGGCGCTGGCATGTCGGCGCGACGATCAGCCTCTAAAGCTCGGCGCGCGCGGCTCGCCTCGTCGGTGCGCGGGCGCCCGGCGCACAAGGCAAGTTTTATTTGCCGGCCATATTTTGTTTTTCGCCGACGCGCCCGAACGCGACTTCAATCCCGCGGTCGCGGCAGACCTCGTTTGGCGTTGAGGGCGAGGCGCTCGCGGGCCACATGGATGGCCTCGTGCAATTTCTTTTGCAGGACTTTCCGCGACGGTAGTTCCGTGAGATACTGGGCGACGCGGATGCCGCTTTTATCTAGGCGCAGAAGCTCGATCTCCTCATGGTCTTTGCCGGCGCAGAGAATCAAGCCGATGGGAGGGTCTTCGCCTGGCTGCTGCTCGTGCTTCTCCAGCCAGCGCAAGTAAAGCTCCATCTGGCCCTTGTGTTCCGGCTTAAACTCGCCCAGCTTGAGCTCAATGGCGATCAGCCGCTTGAGCTTACGGTGATAGAACAGCAGGTCGAGATAATAATCCTTCTTTCCAACCTGAATCCTCTTCTGGCGGGCCATGAAGGTAAATCCCGTTCCCAGCTCAAGGATGAACGCCTCCATATCGCGGAGGATGGCGGCCTCCACATCCTTTTCATGGAAGGCTCCTTTGAGGCCCAAGAAGTCCAGAAAATATGGGTCACGGAAAATAAGGTCGGGGGTGAGCCTATCTTCCGCGCGCAGGGCCTTGAGCTCTTGGTGGGCCAGCTCGGACGGCTTCTTCGAGAGCCCCGTCCGCTCGAAAAGCATCCCGTCGATTTTTTTTCTGGAGCGTGCGCGTACTCCATCGCTCCAGGCGGCACATCTCGGCATAAAAATCGCGCTGGAGATCGTTATCGAGGTAAATAATGAGACGGAAGTGGGTCCAGCCCAATTGTCCAGTCAGTGCGTGGACAATCTTGGGATCGGGAAACACCTCTGCGAATCGGACCATGTTGAAGAGATTGGTCCGAGAGAACCCCTGCCCGTATTCGACGGTCAATTGTCCACTCAGCGCGTGGACAATCGCTTTGCCATAGGCGGCGCGTTTCTCGCCTAGGATTTCGCGGCGGACGCGATTGCCGATGGTCCAGTAATGCGCTTGGGTGCCCCTGTTCACCTCTATTTGCACGCTTATAATGCAGGGGTTTGAAGGGATTTAGAGACCGTTGCTTTTGATCGCTCAGCCATCCCAACCGCGGGTTTATTTTACAAAATGTCGCCGGCCATTGACTGGCTGCGGCTTCAGCCCTCGCGGAGCCCGTCAACGCTCCCCGACATTTGCAATTCCGGAAAATGTGATAGAATGGCCCAGCCGGCGGGGTAGCTCAGGGGTTAGAGCGGGCGTTTCATAAGCGCTAGGTCGGCGGTTCAATTCCGCCCCCCGCCATTCGGATTTACGCCGTCACATCCATTCAGAGTTAGGAGACAACACGTTATGGCCGAAACCTTGGTCGTCGTCAGCAAAGTCAAATCGATGGTGAAGGATCAGGGCCTGCGCACCGGCGGGGACTTCCTGGACGCGCTCTCCGCGCGCATTAATCAGATCGTTTCGGCCGCGTGCGAAAAGGTCAAGACCGAAGGCAAGCGCAAGACCCTCGGCGCCGAAGACCTCTAGGCCGTTCTCGGGCCCGCCCCCGAGGCCCGCCGCGCGGGGGCGGGTTTAGCTCGATTTAGGCTTGGTTTTCTTGGGCCTTCGCGCATTATTTTGTAGAATCGCTCCACGCTATGGTTACCTTTAAGTCGTTCATGGAATCGTCGCTCTACGACCCCCATAGCGGTTTCTATTCCCGCCGCACCCCCACCGAAGATTTCTACACCGCGCCGGAACTGCACTTTGCCTTCGCCTTCGTCCTCGCCAAGCGCATCGTCGCCGGCTTGGAACGTATCCGAGCGGTCCGCCCCACGGCGCCGCTGTTCGTTGTGGAAATGGGATCCGGCGACGGCAGCCTGGCCCGCCAGGTCCTGACGGCTATTAAGGAAGAGCATCCTGTTTGGTTTGAACGCATCCGCTACGTGCTCGTGGAGCGGGTCGAAAATCTGATGCTGGACTCCATCCTTTCCCTGCAATCCGTCGCGCCGGGCGGGAAACTGCTCGGCTACAGCCGCCTCGAGGACATGCAGCCGGTCTGCGGCGTCTTCTTTTCCAACGAACTCGTCGACGCCTTCCCGGTGCACCTGCTGCAAAAGTCCCGCGGGCAGGTCCGCGAGGTCTACGTGAAGCCGCGCAAGCACGGACGCGGTTGTGTGCGCACGCTCGGAATGCTCTCTTCGCGCGCGCTGGTGCACGAGGCCCGGGCGGTCGCCGAGAATCTTCACGAAGGCGCCCTCCACGCCGTCAACCTCGAGGCCCGCGAGTGGATCCGCCGCGTCGCCGTCCGGATGAAGGTCGGCGAACTCCTCACCGTCGACTACGGGAAAAAACTCGTCCCCGGCGCGCCGAACCCTCCCCGCACCTTCTATCGCCACACCCTCGGCTGTGACCCGACGGCGCGTCCGGGCCGCGAGGACATCACCGCGGGAGTCGATTTCGCCGACCTCGCGCGCGCGGGAACCGCCGCGGGCCTCTCGGAACGGGAATACTCCTCTTTTTCCAAGTTTCTCATCGACGGGGGCATTCTCGATCGCCTCCCCGTCGGTCAGGACCTCGCCGCGTTCACCGAACGCGCCCGGGTTAAGACGCTGTTCCATCCGGACGGGATGGGGGAATCGTTTAAAGTGCTCGTTCAAGAGAAGGGGTTCACACGCCTATGATGCTCGATTACGTGACGCTCTACGCGTTCCTCGTGGTGGCGATCGGTTTTTCCGCCGTCACCTTGATCGCGTCCCATCTGCTGCGCCCTAAAGTCCCCGACGCCGTGAAGGATTCCACCTATGAGTGCGGCATCCCGGCGATCGGAACCACCGAGGTGAAAACGAACATCCGGTTCTACGTGTTCGCGCTTCTCTTCGTGATTTTCGACGTGGAAACCCTCTTCGTCTATCCCTGGGCCGTCACGGTCAAGGAAATCGGCGCGGTCGCGCTCGTGGAAATGTTCGTCTTCCTGACGATCCTGTTCCTCGGTCTCATGTACGCCTGGGCGAAAGGCGCGCTCGAGTGGGACATCCCGACGCCGTTTTCGGAGAGGAGTTAACGATGGGTGTTATTTTAGACAAGCTGCCCGGCGTCGCCGGCGTCCTTCCCGGAGGAGCCGGAGTCCTCGCCCGCGTCGACGACCTGATCAACTGGAGCCGGAAGTCTTCGTTGTGGCCGATGACCTTCGGACTCGCCTGCTGCGCCATCGAGATGATGGGCGCGTACGCGAACCGCTTCGACTTCGACCGCATGGGCGTCATTCCCCGGCCGAGCCCCCGCCAAGCCGATCTGATCATCATCGCGGGAACCGTCGTCAAAAAGATGGCGGATCCGATCATCCAGGTCTACAAGCAGATGCCGGAACCGAAGTTCGTCATCTCCTACGGTTCCTGCTCGAACTGCGGCGGCCCCTACTACGACTCCTACTCGGTCGTGAAGGGCGTCGATAAAATCATTCCCGTCGACGTCTACGTGGCCGGATGCCCGCCGCGCCCCGAAGCGCTGCAATTCGGGCTGATGCAGCTGCAGAAGAAAATCGAATCGATGAAAATCGCGAAGACTCAGGGCGCTTCCCCGCTGCAGGAGAAGGGCGCCCGGGATTTGGGTTGAACGCCATGACGACCACGACCTTGGACCGCGAAGCCCTCCAGGCGAAGTTCGCGGAAAAATTTCCGGAGGCCGAGACGATCGGCGCCCCCGCAGAAGGCTCCGCCCCGACGGAGCTCAAAGGCTATTTGACCGTGCGCTTCCCCGATGGAGAGCGGCTGCTCGCCGCCTTGCGCTGGCTCAAAGAGGATTTGGGCTTCGCCTACCTCGACATGATCTCCGCGGTGGACTGGAAGGGCCCGGTGGACATCGACGGGTACATCCGCGATCCCAATCCGAACGTGTTTCTTCCCGACGGCGCCACCCCTCAGGTCCAGCTTCCCGTCGCCAACAAAACCGTCGCCTACCGTGACGCCGTGGAATTGGTCTACCTCCTCTCGCATCTGGACGCGAAGATCAAGGTTTGCCTCAAACTCGACGTGCCGCGCGACGGAGGCTCGGCCCCGAGCGCCATCGGCGTGTTCAAATCCGCCGACTGGCAGGAACGGGAAATCTTCGACCTCTTCGGGGTCGCCTTCCTGAACCACCCCAACCTGTCGAAAATCCTGACGCCGGATTTCCTGAAGGGACATCCGCTGCGCAAAGACTACAAACACCAGAAGGACCGATTCGATGACTGAAACCGCCGCGGACAATAAACCCAAGCTCAAGTCGGATCAGATGTTCATCAACCTCGGGCCGCAGCACCCGAGCACCCACGGCGTTCTGCGCATCGGATTGACGATCGAAGGGGAAATCATCGTCAACGCCGTCCCCGACGTCGGCTATCTGCACCGCGGGACGGAGAAGCTCGCCGAGATCCGAGGCTACCACCATTGCGTGGTCCTCTCCGACCGCTGGGACTATCTGAACGCCATGGGCAACAACATGGTCTTCTGCATGGCCGCCGAGAAGCTCATGGGCGTCGAGGTTCCCGAGCGCGCGCAGCAGCTTCGCGTCCTGATGCTCGAGCTCAACCGCATCGCGAGCCACTTGCTGTTCTTCGGCACCTACGGCATCGACATCGGCGCCTTCACCGCGTTCCTTCACGCCTTCCGTGAACGCGAGATGGTTCTCGATCTTTTTGAGATGGTCTGCGGCGCCCGCATGACCTACAACTACATCCGCCTCGGCGGCGTCATGAAGGAGCTTCCCAAAGAGTGGCTCGACCGCTGCCGGGAGTTCGTTCCCTTCTTTAAGAAACGCCTCGCGGAGTACGACGACCTGCTGTCCTTCAACCCGATCTTCCTCGATCGCACGAAGACCGTCGGCGCGGTAGGGGGGAAGGAAGCCCTCGCGTGGGGATGGTCCGGCCCGAATCTCCGCGCGTCGGGCGTTCCCTACGACATGCGCAAATTCCAGCCGTATTCCTCCTACGAAAAATTCGATTTCGAGATTCCCGTCGGCAAGGACGGCTCCTGCTGGGACCGCTACTACTGCCGCGTGCGGGAAATGCACGAGTCGCTCAAAATCGTCGAACAGGTGCTCGGCGGACTCCCGGAAGGTCCGATCCTCGGAAAAGGCGTCGCGAAAGTTCCGAAGGCGCCTCCCGGAGAAACCTACGCCGCGATCGAAGGCGCTCGCGGCGATCTCGGGATTCACTTGGTCTCGGACGGAAACATGTCCCCGTATCGTCTGCACGTCAAAGCCCCGAGCTTTATCAATCTTCAGATCCTCCAGGAGATGCTCGTCGGACAGAAAATTTCGGACGTCGTCGCGATTCTCGGATCGATCGACATCGTTCTCGGAGAGGTGGACCGCTGACCGCCTTTTTTGTATGATCCGCCTACACCTTTTGACATCTCACCATGACCGATAAGCCTTCCGAATCCGATAAGCCGGACGAAGCTAAGAAGGAAGAAGCGCCCGCCGCCAAGCCGGCGCCCGCCAAGCCGCCTGCGAAGCCTCCGGTCAAGGAACTTCCGAAACCCGTCTTCAACGAGCACCCGACCCACCCCGCGTATCAAGGACGCGCCTCGCGTCTTTTACACGCGAACCGGATGGCGCCCAATCGCGTCTGGGAGGACAAGTGGCGGCTGCCGCGCTACCGAAACGGCGCGATCATGCTCGCGGGCATTCTCGGGGGCTTGACCGTCGGCGCCGTCCTCATCGACCGTTTCGGGATGACGGTCTGGATGAAGCTCTGGAACACTTTGTTCGCCGTCCTCGGCCGCGTCGCGGCCGCGGCGGGGGCTTCCGCGGATTCCGTCGCCGCGGCAAAGGCGTTCGCCGAGACCTCTCCGTGGATTTGGTCCCCGTTGAAGGTGATTCTCGTCCTGCACGTGATTTTGGTCGCTCCGATCTTCCTCGTTTGGTGGGAGCGCAAGATCTCCGCTCACATGCAGTCCCGCTTCGGGCCGATGTACGTCGGCTGGTTTCACGGGGTTCTGCAGACCGTCGCGGACGGGATCAAGCTCCTCCTTAAGGAGAACATCCAGCCCGCCTCGGCGGATTCGTGGGTGCACCGCCTCGCGCCCGCCGTCGTCTGCTTCCCCGCGATTCTCGCCTTCGCGCCGGTCTCCTTCGGCGGCGACCTCATCGCGGCGGACATCGACGTCTCCGTGGTTTACATCTTCGCGATGGCGGGGATCTCGGTGGTCGGCATCATGATGGCCGGCTGGGGCTCGGGCAACAAGTACTCGTTGCTCGGCGGCCTCCGCTCCGCGGCCCAACTCGTCAGCTACGAACTGCCCCGCGGCTTCGCGATCATGCCCGTGATCATGTTCGCGGGTTCGCTCAGCCTGGTCCGCATCGCCGACGCCCAAAGCGGCACCTGGTTCGGCTTCGTGCCGCGCTGGTTTATTTTCTACCCGGTCGTCGGGCAGTTGTCGTTTCTGATTTTCCTGATCGCGTCGGTCGCGGAAACCAACCGCACCCCGTTCGACATCCCCGAAGCCGAATCGGAACTCGTGGCGGGGTTTCACACCGAGTACTCGGGGATGCGCTTCTCTTTGTTTTTCCTGGCGGAATACGCCTATATGCTTTTGGCCTGCCTGCTCATGTCCGCGTTCTTCTTCGGCGGAGGAAACCCGCCGCTGCCGGGGCTTGATTTCGTGCCGGGCTGGTATTGGTTCCTGGGGAAGACGATGGCGCTGGTCTTCCTCTTTATGTGGTTCCGTTGGACCTTCCCGCGCTTGCGCGTCGACCGGGTGATGGACCTCTGCTGGAAGTTCCTGCTCCCGTGGTCCTTCGCCAACATCGCCTTCGCGGGGTTGTACCTCCTCTTCTAATGGGAAACTACTTCTCCACGATCTTCGGCGCCTTCACCGCGATCCTCAAAGGGATGTCGGTGACGTTCAAGACGATGCTCAAACCCGCGACGACGGTGCAGTACCCGACCGAGAAGCTCGTGCCCTACGAGGGCTACCGCGGCGCGCTGCTCTTCGACGCGGACACCTGCATCTCCTGCAACCTCTGCGTGAAGGCCTGCCCGTCGTTTTGCATCCAGCTCGAGAACGCGACCAACGAGGCCGGCAAGAAGATCGCGAAGGTCAAGTGGTACACGATCGATTTCGGCAAGTGCAACTTCTGCCGCCTTTGCGAAGAGTCCTGCCCGACCAAGCCGAAATCCGTCTGGCATTCCCTCGACTACGAGATCACCTTCTTCAAGCGCGACGAAATGGTCCGCTGCTGGCAGAAGGGCTTCGAATTTATCGGCAAATACTTCGACCGCGAGGCGAAGGAATTCAAAAAACCGGAAGGGCAGGTCCAGATTCAGACCACCCAACAGCGCTGCCAATACTGATGGAACAGATCGTCTTTTATTCCCTGTCGGCCGTCACCCTCATCGCGGCGCTCGGCGTCGTGACGATGCGAAACGTCCTCCACTCGGCGCTGATGCTCGGCGTCGCGCTGATGGGGGTCGCGGGACTCTTCGCCGCTCTCGGCGCGGACTTCCTGTTCGCCGGTCAGATCGTCATCTACGTGACCGGCGTCGCGGTGCTCGTGCTCTTCGTCGTCATGCTCGCCGGGCGCGAAAGCGACCTGCACGCGCGGCAAACCAACGAGAAATGGCCCCTCGCCGTCGCGATCTGCGCGGTCATCTTCTTCGGATTTTGGCGCTGCATCGCGCCCTACGCGGGGACCCCGACGCGCACCCAGCCCGAGCCCAGCACGCGGGCGATCGGGAAACTGCTTCTGAGCGATTACGCGCTGCCGTTTGAACTCATCTCGCTGATTCTCATCGCGGCGATGATCGGCGCGATTTTGTTCTCGCGCGGGGGAAGCGCGGCGGAGGACGCGCCGTGAGCCTCTCCCACTACCTCGTCGTCAGCGCGGCCTTGTTTTTGATCGGTCTCTTCGGCGCCCTCACGCGCCGGAACACGATCGGAATCCTGATGAGCATCGAACTCATTTTCAACGCGGCGAACCTGAACCTCGTCGCCTTCAACCGGTACCTGCACTTCGACGCGCTGCACGGAAACGTCATCACCTTGTTCGTGATGGGCATCGCGGCGGCCGAAGCGGTCGTCGGCCTCGCCTTGCTCATGGCCATCTACCGGAATCTCAACACGATCTACGCGGAAGACTTCAACCTTCTGAAGGGCTGATATGCTCGAACACGTCTACTGGATCCCGCTCATCCCGCTTTTCACCTCGGTCGTCATTTTGTTCGGGGGGAAGGAAGGCAAGGACTCCAAGATGCCGTACCTGGGCATCGCGGCGATGGCGTGGTGCTTTCTGCAGTCTTCGGTCATATTCTTTCAAACCCTGACGGGGCGCATCCCGCTGCTCGAAGGCAAGGAATACTTCCTCTACGAGCGCATTCCGTGGCTGTCGTGGGGCCCGAACCTCAAGGTCCACCTCGGCGTCCTGATAGACGGTCCGGCCGCGACCTTGCTGTTCGTGGTGACTCTCGTCAGCCTGCTGGTTCAGATCTACTCGCTCGGCTACATGTACGACGACAAGCGCAAGAAGCGCTACTACGCCTTCCTCTCGTTTTTCACCGCCGCGATGCTGGGGCTGGTCGTCTCCTCAAGCCTCCTGATCCTCTTCGCCGCCTGGGAACTCGTCGGAGTCTCCTCGTACCTGCTGATCGGCTTCTGGTTCGAGAAGCCCGGTCCCGCGTACGCCGCGAAGAAGGCCTTCATCACCACGAAACTCGGCGACTGCGGATTCTATTTCGGCCTGCTGCTGCTGTTCTCCTACACCGGGACTTTCGATCTCGTCATGCTCAAAAGCCATGTCGCCCAAGGGCTGCTGCCGCTGGAAGCCGCGACCGCGATCGGCATCGGGTTTTTAATCGGCGCCATCGGAAAGTCCGCGCAGATGCCGCTGTTTATCTGGCTGCCCGACGCGATGGAAGGCCCGACTCCCGTGTCGGCGTTGATCCACGCGGCGACGATGGTCGTCGCCGGAATCTATCTCGTCGCCCGCGTCTATTTCATCTATACCTCCGCTCCGCTGGCGCTGGGCGCGGTGGCCTGGGTCGGTCTCTTCACCGCGTTTCTCGCCGCGACCATGGCCGTCACGGCCTACGACATCAAGAAGGTGCTCGCCTATTCGACCATCAGCCAGTTGGGCTACATGATGCTCGGCTTGGGCGTTTACGGCTACACTTCGGCTCTGTTTCATCTGACGACCCACGCCTTCTTCAAGGCCCTCTTGTTTCTCGGCGCGGGCTCGGTGATTCACTCGGTGCACACCAACGACATGCGCGAGATGGGGGGACTCATCAAACGCATGCCCGCGACCGCGACCACGATGGGGATCGCGACGTTGACCATCGCCGGGATGCCGCTGCTCTCGGGCTGGTGGTCGAAAGAGGCCGTTTTGCACGCCGCCTACTCGCACAACTGGGGCATGTGGCTTTTGGGAGTCCTCACCGCCGGGCTCACCTCGTTCTACATGTGCCGCCTCTTCTTCCTCACCTTCATCGGGGAGCCCCGCGACCCCCACAAGCATCAGCACGCGCACGAGTCCCCGGCGACCATGACCGGCCCGCTGTGGGTGCTGGCGATGCTTTCGCTGTTCGCCGGGGGGCTTCTCCATTACAACGGCCTCTTCGAGCACCTCGTTCATTTCGAAGTCGTCGGCCACGGCGAACACGCGGGCGGATCTCACGCCCCCGCCTTCCTTCTGCCCGGAGCCGCGATTTTCGTGTTCCTCTTGGGCCTCGGCTTCGCCTACAGGCTTTACGCCGGTTCCTTGAAGACCGCGCAGGGGCTTCGCGACCGCTTCGAGTGGGCCGCCGACACCCTCGAGCGCCGCTACTATTTCGACGATTTTTTCCTATGGCTCGTTTCGCTGTCGGACAAGCTCGCCGCCGCCTGCTTCTGGATCGATTCCCGCGTCGTGGACGCGATCTTCGTGGACGGGTGGGCGCTCGTCGTCCGCGCCGTCGCGGCCGCAAGCGACTTCTTCGACGATTACTTCGTCGACGGGGCGGTGGACGGGATGGGGACGCTGACGCAGGACGCCGGATGGGGTCTGCGCAAGCTGGTGCGCGGCCAGGTCCAGGAATACTTGCTTTACGTCTCGTTGGCGGTCGCCGTCTTCGCGACGTTTTTGATCTCGAGGTAGAAACCGAATATGGAACTCCTATCCACCATCACCTTCCTGCCCCTTCTGGGGGGACTCGTCATCCTCTGCGTGCCGAAAGAGAAAGTCGGCTTGATCCGCGGCCTCGCGATCTTCACGACCGCCGCGACCTTCGCGGCCTCGCTCTTTCTGCTCGGAGGATTCGATCCGAATCTTGTCGGAGAATCGATCCCGAAGCTGCAGTATGTCGAACAGCTCAACTGGATTCCCTCGCTCGGCGTCCACTACTTCATGGGCGTGGACGGTCTCTCGGTCCCCATCATCTTGCTCACGACACTGCTCTCCTTTCTCGCCGCGATCTATTCGATCGGCATCGAGACCCGCGTCAAGGAATTCTTCTTCTGGTATCTCCTCCTCGAAGTCGGAATGATCGGCGTCTTCTGCGCGATGGACCTGTTTTTGTTCTACCTGTTCTGGGAACTCACCCTCGTCCCGATGTACTTCCTGATCGGCGTGTGGGGCGGTCCTAAGAAGGAATTCGCGGCGATCAAGTTCTTCCTGTTCACTTTGTTCGGCAGCGTTTTCATGCTGCTCGGAATCCTCGCCCTCTACTTCGCCTCGACCCCGCACACCTTCAACATGCTCGAACTTATGCAGGCGAACGGGTCCTGGTCGCGGAGCTTCCAGATCGTCGTCTTCATCGCCTTCTACCTCGGTCTCGCCGTGAAGATTCCGGCGTTTCCGTTTCACACCTGGCTGCCCCTCGCGCATGTCGAGGCCCCGACCCCCGTTTCGGTGATCCTGGCCGGCGTCCTTCTGAAAATGGGCGTCTACGGATTGATCCGCATCTCGTACTCCATTCTGCCGGCCGGATACGAGTGGTTCCTTCCGTACCTGATCATCATCGCGTTCATCAACATCGTCTACGGCGCTCTCTGCGCGATGGCGCAGACCGACATGAAGAAGATGGTCGCCTACTCCTCGGTGAACCACATGGGCTACTGTCTGCTCGGCCTGGCCGCGGTCTCCACGACCGGCTTCAACGGGGCGATCTTCCAGATGATCACCCACGGCATCATCACCGGCGCGCTGTTTCTGCTGGTCGGCGTGCTCTACGACCGGGCTCATACGCGCGACATCACCGCTTTCGGAGGACTCGGCGCCAAGCTGCCGGTCTACTCCGGGATCATGGCCCTCACCTGCTTCGCCTCCCTCGGCCTGCCGGGCCTCGCGGGATTTGTGGGGGAATTCATGTGCTTCCTCGGCGCCTTCGCCTACTGGAAATTCTGGACCACCCTTTCGGTGGCCGGCATTCTCATCACGGCAGCCTTCTTCCTGCGCATGATGCAGAAGGTGTTCCTCGGCCCCTTCAACGAAAAATGGAAGGACCTCCCCGAGATCAACCTGCGCGAACTCATCGCCGTCGGGCCGCTCGCGGTGCTTACCGTGCTCTTCGGCGTCTGGCCGCAGTTGATTCTCGGTCTGACCGATCCGACCGTCAAGATGATCTCGAACATGTACGAGCACATGTTCCAACTCGTGCGCTGACATGCTGAACCTCCACCTCCTCTATCCCGAAATCGGCCTCGCGGTCTTTGCTTTGGTGCTCTTGACGGCGGACCTGTTTTTTAAAGGGGGAAAGGGGAAATTCCTGTATTTCCTCGGCGTCTTTTCGGCCTGTCTGACCTTGGGCATCCTCGGCCTCGCCTACTCCTCCCCGGAGACCTACCAGGGCTTGGGCACGATGTGGACCGTCGATCCGCTCGCGTTGTTCTTCAAGGTTCTGATCCTCGCGACCGTCATTTTGGTCCTGCTCCTGAGCGTGGAATACAAGCCAGAGGCGGCGCACGGCCATCTGGGGAGTTTTTCCGCGTTGGTGCTTCTGTCGGCCGTGGGGATGATGCTTTTGGTTTCGGCGGTGGACCTGCTTTTGATCTTCCTCGCGCTGGAGCTCGTCTCGATCAGTTCCTTCATCCTCGTCGGCTACGAGCGCAAGGATCTGCGCTCCTCGGAAGGGGCGATGAAGTACTTCATCATCGGGGCCTTCTCCTCGGCGCTGATGGTGTACGGCATCTCGCTGTTCTACGGTTCGATGGGCACGACCCGGCTCACCGAGATCTACCCGCTGTTCGCGCAGCGCAGCTCCGCGATGTTCATTCTCGGCTGCCTGCTCATTCTCGTCGGCTTCGGCTTTAAAATCTCCATGGCGCCGTTTCACCTTTGGGTGGCGGACGCCTACGAAGGCGCCCCGACCCCCGTCACCGCCTTCTTGTCCGTCGCCCCGAAAATCGCCGGAATGGCGGTACTGCTGCGGGTGTTCACGCATTTCGTTCCGCTCGCCTCTCTCGATCTCTCGCATGTGCTTTGCTTCTTGGCGATGCTGACGATGACCGTCGGCAACTGCACCGCGATTTTCCAGACGAACGTGAAGCGCCTCTTGGCCTATTCCTCCATCGCGCAGGCCGGGTACATGCTCATCGGCTTCGTCACCGGCGGAATCCTCGGCCGGGAAGGCGTCCTGCTTTACTCTCTCGTCTATCTCTTCATGAACCTCGGCATCTTCGCCGTCGTCATCCACCTCGGAAACGAGGACGGCTACGAACTCGACGCCTTCGACGGACTGGCGAAGCGCGACCTCGCTCTTGCGCTCTTGAGCACCTTCTTCCTGCTCTCGCTCGCGGGAATCCCGCCGCTGGCGGGCTTCATCGCGAAGTTCCGCCTCTTCCAATCCGCCATCCAGGGCGGCTGGTACTGGCTCGCGGTCGTCGGCGTGCTCAACAGCGTCATCTCGGTCTATTACTACATGAGCATCGCCCATCACATGTTCTTCCGCGAACCGCGCCGCGCCGAACCCGCGCGCCGCGGCTGGATCGTGACGGGCACCGTCGCGCTCGCCACCGCGGCGATCTTCCTCTTCGGCCTCTACCCGGAGCCGGCGCTCTCGACGGTCCGTCTTTCCGCCGAGATTCTGCCCGCGCGCGCCGCGGGCGCGGCGCGCGCCGCGGCCCCTTCAACGGGACCCGCGCTCCTACCGTAACCTCGGTTTCCCTGCTACCCTAACGGAGTGCGGTCTTTCTTCGCCGTTTTTCTCTGCGTTTCTCTCGCCGCCGAGGCGCGGGCCGATCTCTCGTTCGTGCAAATCGTTCAGGCGCAAAGCGACCGCGGCCAGGACGGCCTGTTCGGGAAGGCCTGGATTGAGATCCGGGGACGGAAGATGCGCGTCGTGTCCGGCTACGCGCGCAAGGTCATGGCGGGAAACCGGACGATCGGCCCCCGCCGCCTCGTCCAGATCCTCGACCTCCCGCAGCGCGAACGGACGGTGCTCGATCCCGACCGTCTCCGCTACGCGCCGGCGGCGATCGACACGCTCGATTACGGGAACCGTCTCGTCGGGGTCTTGGATAAAGGAAAGCCCCTTTGGCGCGTTGTGCGCACGGAGGCGCGCATCGAAAAACGCCAGGGCTCCAAACAGCTGCTCGGGACGATTTGCGCGCACTACCATCTGCACGCCAAGCTGACCCTCCAGGACGAAAACGGCCGCGTCGAGACCGCGCGGATGGACCAGCATGTCTGGGCCGCCCCGATTTCGGGAACGCTCGGGAAGCCCCTGATGGCGCTGATCGCGTTCGAAAACGACTACCGCAAGAGCTCGGGGAGTCCTCTGTCTCCGCTCGACTACGAACGCTATCAAGTCAAGGAGGCCGCGGCGTATCTGCGGGTGCACGAGGACGACCTGCGCGTCGCGGTCGAACAGATCCGGGACCGCTACCGGGAGATGCCGAACTATCCCGTCGCGTCTTCGGTCAGTTGGTGGCCCTCCGTTTCGGAAGCTCCGATCCCCGATATTCCCCGACCCCAGCCTGCTCCCGCTCCGGCACCGCCGGAGGCCGCGCCGCCGCAGGTCCCGGAACGGACCGGGGATTCCACCCAACTCGTCGCGCCGCGCAAGGCTGCGGCGCCCAAACCCCAATTCATCCGGATCGATTGGCGCCGGACCGAACGAAGCATCAATTCGATGATCCGCAAAAGTCGATTTCCGTTCGGACAGCTCAAAGCACGCGATCGGGGCGGCCTGCAGAAGGTCTCCCAGCCGGTCGACGAACGGTTTTTGTCCGTCGAAAGCGCGAAGCCGAGGGAGGTGTATCCCGATTTCGAAGGGGAATTGCGCTCCATTTTGCAGACCCTCGTCGAGGCGCAGGACGACGCCGTGCGCCGAGCGGCGGACGCGGAGCGGCGGCGCCGCCGGGAAGCCGTTCAATCGCCGTTTTACGAGATTTACACCGAACTCCACGGCCTGGAAGCCGAAACCACCTTGCCGGACTCGGACTTCGAAATCCCCCGCGACTACCGAGCCTCTCGGGCCCCCGAATAGGGGGTCGAAGGGCCTATTTTTTCAGAGGAATTTTAGAGAGGCTTTGGTATAATGAGGGTATGAACGCCGCCCTCCTCGTTTCCGCCGCCGCCTGTTTGCTCGCTAGTTCCGCATTCGCCTTAACTCCGGCACACTCCCCCACTTTGCAGTTGCTCCGCCAGGAAGCCTCCCGCGACGTCGCCTTGGCCGCGGCGGGCGAGCGCGCGATGACGAAAGACAACGCCGGCGCGGCGTTCGACGGCAGTCTTGAAGTTCCCTTTCACGTGATCACGCTCAAGCCGATCGGATTCGTCGAAGTGCCCGGCGCCGGAGAGGGAAAGGACGTTCCGCTCACGAAGCCGGTCGAGAAGGACGCGCCCGATAAAGACGGCGACCCCTCCTACCACTTCGTCGGCCGCCGCATCCCCAATTTAAACGTCGTCACCTACACGCCGGTCGCCGACAAACCAGGGGAAGACGGTTCCACCGACGCCCCGAAAAAGGGCGGCGATTGGCGCTCCTGGGCGCCGAAGCTGATGCTCGCCGGCGGCCTCGCCGCGACGGTCGGCGGGATCTTCTTTCCTCCGCTCTTATTCCTCGGCGGGCTTTTGCTGGGCGCCTGGGGTATGCTAAAACTAATCAGCGCCAAGACCGGCGGAGATTAATGCCCCCAGAAACGGACAACCTTAAACTCGAGGAAATTTTTCAAGCGGATCAAAAGGACCGCGAGAAGGTTTACGAGTCGCAAGACGCCGTCGACGCCCTGCGCAAGGCCGACAAGGCCCGCCGCCAGAACGTCAGCATGATGATGGAGCTCGGCGAGATCAAAACGAAAAACGACCTCTATCACGCCGCCGTCATCTTCCAGCACGGCGACGAACCTCAGGATTTTTTGACGGCCCACCGTTTGGCCACGCTCGCGGCGATCCACGGCCACCGGACCTCGCGCTGGCTTCTGGCCGCCTCGCTCGACCGCTATCTCATGAGCCTCAACCAGGGGCAGGTGTACGGGACGCAGTTCGAGTTCAACCCGACCGAGAAGCGGTATCAGTTGAAGCTCCCCGTGCTGGAGCATACCTTGCTCTCGTTCGAGAAAGAGATGCTTGGAATCCCGTCGGTCAACGACCGCCTCAATCAACTGAACCGGCAAATCAAGTCGTGACGGGCCGGGCGGTCGCGCTCGCGCTCGCCGTCGGGTGCGGTTTCGGCTCGTCCGCGCGCGCCGCCCGCCCGTCCGAATCCGCGTTGATCTCCCGCGCGCACGCCGACGTGCGCTCCGCGCTGACCTCCATTCACCTGCTGACGACCTCCATCCAGGGCCACTTGAAAACCCTGGAATGGGACTTCAACGGGTGGGGCCGCGCGCGGGGGAAAGACGCCGCCGCCTCCGATTTCGATTCCTGGTCGAAAGCCGTCGCCCTGTTTAGGCGTTCCGCGGAGGCGATCAGCGCGCTCACCGATCCGCTCGACAAAACCAAGAAGCGCCTGGAAAACTCCCCCGAGGTGCAGGCCGCCGCGGAGGGCGTTCCCGATTCCATCGCCGGAAAAATCGCCGACATTCGCAGGCTTCGCGCGCAGTACGACGCGGACGCCAACCGCCAAGCGCTCGGCCGCGCGCGCGGCGCCGTCGCGAAAATCGTCGCCGCCCGCGGGCCGCTGCGAACCGACGAACGCCAAACCCGCGTCCTGACCGACGCCCGCGGACTGCTCGCCGCCGCAAGCGCCGTCACCGCGCGCACGCGCCGCTCGCTGGGAGCGCCGTCGGACGCGACGAGCGCCTTGGACCGGGCGGGACGCGACCGGGTCGCCGCCCGTCTTAGCGCCGTCGACGAGGACGCCGAGGCGCTGAAAACCGAGATCTCCCGCTTGGAACTCTTTTTCGGACTCAACAATCTTCTGGAGGAATCCCCATGAGACCGGCCATCGCCGTCCTGCTGTCCTCTCTGCTCGCGTCCGGAGCGTACGCCGCCAAATCCAACACGCCCGACCAAATCACCGATCCCGATCTTCTCAAGGAAATGCGCGACGCGAGGGAATCCAATCTTTCCAACGCGATGGCCCGCAGCCGGGACGACGCGTCGGAAAGCGCCCGGCATCTCGCGTCCTTGATGATGGCGGGGGAGGCGGGCGTCCGGGCCGCGGTCCAGGACTTGAAGGGAATGGTCACAAGCGCCGTGAAGCCCGGCTCGCTCGAAGAGGACGCCGACGACCTGCACCTTTGCGCGCAGATGCTCGCCCAAAAGCAGCGCGCGTTTCGAAACGCCGCGAGGGGACTCTCGCTGACGCTTCCCAAAGCCGACCCCCAAGCCCTGATCCCGCTGCGCGCGTCCTACCCGAGCCGGGACCGGTCCCGGGATCTGCAAAAATCCTCGCGCATGCTCGAAAAGGCGCGGGAGAAAACCGGAAAAATCGAATTGGAAAAGTCTCAACGCCGTCTCGCGGAAGCGGCCCGCAGCTTCTACGGGGAAATGAAAAACGCGGCCGAGATTTTGAGCCGCGTCTTCGGACGGGTGTCGAACATGCGCCGGTCCAGACCGGAATTCGCGGTCGCCGAAAAGCGCATCGAGGTCTACGCCGCCCGTGCGAAAAGGGATTCCGAGGACCTGGAAATCGAATCCAAGATGATGGAAAACGCCCTCATGATGACGCAGCACGACGAGAAAGCCTTTGACCAAGGATTCTAACGCCCCGGCCTTCATCGGCCTCGGGGCCTTAGGCGGCTTCTCCGGCGCCGTGCTGGGCCACGTGCTGATCGTCGCCGCCTTCAAGCTGACCGGCGACGCGTCGGTCTGGTTCAAGGGGCCGCACGGCCCGCCGTTCTTCAGCCTTTTGGTCGCGACCGCGCTCTTCTACGCCGCGCTGGCCGCCGCGCTCGCGCCCGGCGGCTCCCGCGCGCGCGCCGCGGCGATCGCCGGGGGAATTTCCGCCTTGATCATTTACCTCCCCATGGCCGTCGCGACGCGGGTGTTCGCGTGGGGAGAGGGCCCCGCGGATCCGCCGACGCTGAAATGGTTCTATCTCGTCCTGAGCGTCTACGCCGCCGCCTCGCTGGCGGGAACCGCCGCCGTCGGCCTCTCGGTGCGCCGCCGCCGCGCGGTCTTCGCCGCGCTGACCGGCCTGGCCGCCGCCTATGGGCTCAACCTTCTGATGCGCCGCTTCATCCCGGACGCGCCCCCGCACGGCTGGCTCCCGACGCTCGGCTCTCTGGTCGACGGAACGCTCACCGGTCTGGCCGTCGCCGCCGCCCTCGCCTATTTTCCCGAACCCAAAGCCGTCCGTGAACTCGATGGAGGAACCTCGATGAAACATACCGTCTGCGCCGCTCTCTTGCTCGCCTGGGCCGTCCCGGCCCACGCACTCGGCGGCTTCTCGCTTCCCGCGATCCAGCCGCTTCGCCTTTTGGCGCCGGTGGGCCTCCGCCCGGCCGAGGTGAAGGTCCCGATGCTCAAGACCCTCGATACCTTCCGACTGACGCGAACCGTTCTCCCGTTGGGGGACAAACAGTATCACCTCGCGATCCAGACCACCCGCTCCGAAGAGTGGGCGATCTCCCTTCTCGAAGTCGGCGTCAAAAACCCGCACGAGTTCGAAGCCGCGAATCTGCTCTCGGTGCTCGCGAAGCATCCGTGGAAGCGCGCCTTCGGCGGACGGGACTACACCGTGACCTTCGACGAGGCCGGCGAGGCCCTGGTCTTCGCCGCCGACGACAGCCCGCTGGGCGTGATCCGCGTTCCGCTTCGGGGCCTTCGCCTCGCGGTGTTCGACGCCGCCGTCTTGATGCCCGCGCTCGGCCCGGATTGGCGGATGGTGTTCCAGGTGGACTTGTTTCGCGGCGCCGGGATGCGCTCCTTCTCTTTTCTAAAAGCGCAAAACGGGGACGTCGCCTTCCACCGGGTCGGCGCCGAAGGCGTGGACCGGACCCGCAAGGTGACGCGCAGCGTTGACGGCATCCAACTCGCGCTGAGCATCGACGACGCCGGGAACCTCGTCGTCGAGCGCCTCGCGGACGCCCCTTAGAAGCGCTACAGTCTACGGCGTGACGGAACTAGACCCCGACGTCCTGATCGCCGTCTGCCGCCGGCGGCCGCAAGCGCTGGCGGAACTGGTCGCGCGGTTTCAGGCGCCGCTGTACGCGTTTCTGTCCTTTCTCTGCGGGCCGGAAGCCGCCCCCGGGTTGTTCGTCGAGACCTGGCGTGCGGTTTTCCGGCGCGCCGGAAACTACGCGGGCCGCGCCCAGGCGGCCCGCTGGATCTTCTCCATCGCGCGCGAACGCGCCGCCGGAAAAGCCCGCCCGGCCGCTCCCGCCGCGGGCGAAACCCTCGGCGATGCCATCGAAGCGCTCGCCCCCGATTGCCGGGAAATCTACCTGCTGCGCGAGTGCGGCCAACTCCAATACGCGGAGATCGCCGAAACCTTGAGGATCCCGCTCGAATCCGCGCTGGAGCGCATGGGCGCCGCTCTCGACGCCCTCCGGCCCCGCCTGGAGGATTCCGTTGGCTGAGGCTTCCTGCGCGCGGGTGCTGCTGTATCACTCCGGGGAAATGGAGCTCCAGGAAACCGCTTCCTTCGAGTCCCATCTGCCCGACTGCCCCGCCTGCCGCGACCGCGTTTCCCTCGCGCGCAAAAGCAAACGCGCCGTCGGCAAATTGCCGGGCGGCGCGCCGCCCGCCTTGCTTAAGACCACCGTCGAACAGGTGCTCGATTCCGGAGACGGCGGCGGCGCCTTCGGAAGATTCGTCGCCGTCGCAGTGATCGCCGCCGCGCTCTGGTGGGGCTATCAGAACTACGAGCGCTTCCTGCCGCCTCCGCCTGAGGACACGCAAACCTCGTCCGCGCAGGCCCGCCCGGCCAAGCGGCTGAGCATGCCCAAATCCGACGGGCGCCCGGTCCGAGTCAGCCGCCCGCTCGCGCGCGGCCGCTCGCGAAGCGCAGAGCGCTCCCTTTCCGACGCCCTCCCCATGCCCGCGCGCCCCCTCCAGTGCGACTCGCGCCAGTCCATCCTCGCGTTCAAGCGCTACGCCTGGATGCGCTACGGCGCAGGACAGCCCCACATGGTTTATTCGGCCGACCGCTACGCCTCCTGCGTCTGCGGAGCCGCCGCCCAAAACGCCGGACGCCCTGCCGCGCCGCCCGAGAGCTCCTCCCCGCTTCCCGAGCCCTCCTGCCCCGACTTCGCCGCCGGCGCCGTCTCCCAGGAGCGCTACGACCGCTTCATGCGAGGGCTGCTCAGCGCCGCCAAGGAGTATCACGCCCGCCTGCCGCTCAGCCGCGAGCAGGCCCTCAAACTCGCGCAATGCCTGTGCGGCGCCATGCCCAGCGTCGAAGGGGAGTAATGGCGCTGACCGTCGCCATGCGTCTCGAATGGCTCAAGCCCGGAGCCCCCGCGCGCAAAGCCTTCCGGTTGCCCGGCGCGGGCGAGCTGTACCGTGAGTACGCGTCCCGCATCGCCCGCTATTGCGCGTTCGAGACCACCGGAAGCCCCGCCGAGGACGGGATCGTCTGGACCTGCGACCCGCGCGGAAAGACCCTGTCCTCCGAGGCCCTCGCCGAGCGCCTGCGCGGCGCCCGGGACGGCGGGGCGAAGTCCCTCTCGATTCGCGTCGGCGGTCCCGACGGACTCGCCCAAGGGGGCATCCTCCCCGCGCTCTGCTGGTCCTTCGGCCCCATGACGATGCCCCACGAACTCGCCGCCGTCGTCGCCGCGGAGCAGTTGTACCGGGCGTGGACCATCCTCGGCGGCGAACCGTATCACTTAGGCCATTAGCCGAGAGAGACAGTTCGCCCCTCGCGTAATCCATGCGCAGACCCAATATGAACGGAACGTTTACGCGCTTCGGGCGCGTGGCTCGAAGATTTGCTTCGCAAATCTCCGAGCTCCAACGGAAACGGCTCGGCGCTCCCGCGCGAACGCGCCTCCACGCTAAAAATTGAATCCCGAAGGGATTCAACGACAATGTTAAAGGCGCGTGATGCGCGGGAGCGGCGGTATCAGCGCCGTCATCCGTCGAGCTCGGGCGTTTTTGGCTTCGAGCCTGCGACTCATCCTCGAAACTTCACAACCCGACCGAAAACAACTCCTGCAGAGGGTGCAGGCATCTAAAGTTCCCACCGTTTAGACCCGCGCCCTCAACGGGGCGCAATCATGCCGAAGGAAATCGGATTTTCGAGGAAACCCATATAAAATATATATTTTTTACATATCGCGAGATATGTAAAAAGCGTTTTAATTTTCAGAACTTTTCAAAATATTCGATTTTGCGCCGCTCCCGCGCATCACGCGCCTTTAACCCTGCCGTTGAATCCCTCCGGGATTTACTTTTCAGCGTGGAGGCGCGTTCGCCCGGGAGGGCCATGCCGTTTCAGCGCCGTTGCCGCTGCCTTTCGAGCTCGCGCGTTTTTTGCGAAGCAAAAAACCGCGAGCCACGCGCCCAAGGCGCGTAAACGTGCCGTTTTTTAGACCCGCCGTTACCCGAACAACTTTCCAAGAAACGACTTCCGCTCCTCCAGCTTCATCTCCGCCCGCGTCATCAGCGAAAAGTCGCTGGAGAAGCCCCCGGTCCCCGGCGCCAGCACGCGCGAGCCGTCCTCCATCTTCTCCCACGGCGCGCCCATCGCGTCCGCGAGTCTTCGGGCTTCGGCCGACTCGTCGGCGGCGTCCGAATTCCCGTTCGCGAACTGAATCCTCACTTCTGCGTCCCAATACTCGGGACCGCGCGCCGATTCGCGGTGCGCTTCGGGCGTCACCAAAACGCCTCGCGACACGCGGCTTTGCAGGGCTTCGACGATCATCCTGTTGAAGGTCGCCGCTTCAGACGCCTCCTTCGCGAAATAGGTGTATTTCAAGTGAATGGCCATCAGGCGCTCCTCCCTCGCATCGCTTGGATATCCCTTCCGATCTGCCGCTTCAGCGCTTCGAGGGAAGCGAATTTTCTCTCGCCCCGAAGCCGCCGGATAAATTCGAGTTTCAGGCGCGCGCCGTAAAGATCGCCGGAGAAGCCGGGGACATGCACCTCGACGACGAGACGGCGTCCGCGTCGGTTCACCGTCGGGCGCAGGCCCACGTTGCAGACCGCGTCGCGCGGTCCGCGCAGCGGCCCGCCCGCAACGCGGACGAGGAACACCCCGGGAGGGGTCAGAACCTCCGCCGGGAGGCGCAAATTCGCCGTCGGAAAGCCGAGCTTCCGTCCCAGCCCGCGGCCGCGCGCGGCCGTTCCGGTCAGCGCGTAGGGCCGTCCCAGCATCCGCGCCGCGCGCTCGGCGTCGCCCTTGGCCAAAAGAGACCGGATGCCAGACGAGGAGATCTTCTTTCCGCCCACGCGCACCAGCGGCAAAACGCTCAAGTGCATGCCGCGCGCCGCGGTCTCTCGCTGCAGGTACGGGAGATCCCCCTTGCGCCCCTTGCCGAAGGCGAAGTCCTTGCCGACGAGAATGCCGCCCGCCTTCCAGCGCTTGATCACGTAGTCCTCGAAAAACCGCTCGTGCGGCATCTCGGCCCAACGCGAACCGAAGCGCAGCACCTCGACGCGGTCCACCCCGAGTCCGTGGAGGAAGGCCCGCCGCTCGGGTCCGGTGGTGAGCAGCGGAACCTTTAGGGAGGGCCGAAAAAAGAAACGCGGAGGGGAAACGAAGAACACGACGCGCGAGCGCATCTTCAAGGCGCGGGCGCGGTTCATGGCCCAGCGGATCAGCTTCTGATGCCCGAGATGCACCCCGTCGAAGGTTCCGATCGTGACGAGGTATTTCTTCTCAGGCATCGATCGCAAGCAGACGCTCGGCGAGAAAGCGCGTCGCCTCATCCCCGCAGGAGAATTCCTTCACGCGGTCGACGCCCACGGCGTCTTCGACTCGGTACTCGCCGATCGATTCGCGGCGCAGCGCGCTGAGCGTGCCGCCGCATCCGAGTTCCCGGCCGATCAGAGACGCCAAGGACCGGACATAGGTGCCGCTGCCGCAGCGAACGCGGAAGGAAACCTCAGGGGGCGTCCAGTCGGTGAGCGTCCAGGAGTCGATCCGGGAGACGCGCCTCTTTTCGGGAACCGCGAGGCCGCCCCGGGCGTATTTATACAGCGCCTTCCCGTTGTGCTTGACCGCGGAAAACTTCGGCACGGGCATCTCGACCTCGCCGAGGAATCGGTTAAACAGGGCCTGCAGCCCCTCGCGGCTGAGCGCGGGCACCGGGGCTTCCCGAAGCACCGCCCCTTCCAAATCCTCAGTCTCGGTCTCCACGCCCAGACGAGCGGTTCCCGCGTACACCTTCGGGAGCTTCAACAACGCGTTCGCCTGACGGGTCGCGCGCCCGATGAGGAGGATCAAAAGGCCGGTGGCCGTCGGATCGAGCGTGCCTGCGTGACCGACCTTGGTTTTCTTGGGGAGCAGACGCCGCGTGACGGCGACCGCGTCATGAGAGGTAAAGCCCGCCGGCTTGTCGACGAGAAGCAGTCCGGAAAGAGGGACCGCCGGGGCGGCTTGCGTCATCGCCCGCGCTTGCGCCGTTTTTTCCCTTCCCGGGAGGCGATCGAACCGAGCATCTTTTCCTCCAGTTCGGGAGCGGGGCGCGGGGTGTGCTCGCCGCGATTTAAGTCGTCGATCAGGCGCTCGATCCGGTTCGCCCGGGACGGGGTGTCGTCGAACACGAACACGAAATGAGGCACCGTCCGCAGGCGCAGGCGGGCGCGGATCGTCTGGCGCAGAAAGGCGGAGGAACGCTCCAGCGCCCGTTCGGTTTTCTTGAGGTCCTCGGGGGTTCCGAGTACCGAAAAGTACACCCGCGCGGTCTTTTTATCCTTCGCCAATTCGAGGTCCGTGATCGTCAAGAACCCCGAAAGTCCGGGGTCCTTCACGTCGCGCAGAGCCGAGGTGAGCTCCTGCAGGAAAAGCTCCCGCAGGCGGATGCCGCGATTGGAGGCCATCGGATCCTATTACGAGGCGGCCTCGAGCCGCCGCATGCGCTTCTCTTCGACGAAGACCTCGAGGATGTCGCCTTCCTTCCAGCCCTTAAACGCCGGAATCTCGATGCCGCACTCCATGCCGCGCTCGACTTCCTTCACGTCGTCCTTAAAGCGCTTGAGCGTCTCGAGCTTGCCCTCGCCGACCGCCTCGCCGCCGCGGAAGATCTTCACCTTCGCGCCGCGCACGACCTTGCCCTCGAGCACGTAGGAGCCCGCGACCTGGCTGCCGCGGATCCTGAAAACCTGCCGCACCTCGACCTTTCCGACCGAGACGTCGACGATCTCGGGTTCCAGCAGTCCTTCGAGCGCCGCCTTCACGTCCGCGACGAGGTCATAGATGACGTCGTAGCTCCGAATTTCCACGGCGCTCGACTCCGCGAGGTCCTTCGCGCGCGAGTCGGCCTTCACGTGGAAGGTCAGCACGACCGCGTTGGACGCCGCGGCGAGCAGGATGTCGCTTTCGTTCACGTTGCCCAGACCCGCGTGGATCACGCGGACCTGAATCTCGTTGTTGGACATCTTCTCGATGGAATCCTTGAGTACCTCGATCGAGCCCTGCACGTCGGCCTTGAGGATGAGGCCGAGTTCCTTCGCGTGCGTGGAGTGGACGTTGAGCAAAGACACGTGCTTCTTGTGAGCGAGCGCCTCTTCGCGCTGGATCCGGTTTCGCTTCTCGATGATGTCGCGCGCCATGCGCTCGTTCTCAACGACGGTAAAGGTATCGCCCGCGTGGGGGGTGAGGCCGGTGAGGCCCAGGACCTCGACCGGAGTCGCCGGGCCCGCTTCCTTCAGCCGCTCGCCGTGTTCGTCGAGCAAGGCCTTCACCTTTCCGCCGCCGAGACCCATCACGAACGAGTCGCCGACGCGGACGGTTCCCTTTTGAACCAGAACGGTGGCCACCGCGCCGCGCTTCTTGTCCATCTGCGCTTCGACGACGACGCCGACGCCGGGACGATTGGGGTTGGCCTTGAGCTCGAGCATTTCGGCCTGAAGGGCCATCGTCTCGAGCAGCTTGTCGATGTTCAATTTCTTCTTCGCCGAAATGTCGATGTAGATCGTGTCGCCGCCCCACTCTTCGGGGTTGAGCCCGCGCTGGGCGAGTTCCTGACGGATCTTTTGCGGGTTCGCGGTCGGGAGGTCGATCTTGTTGACCGCCACGATAATCGGGACGCGCGCTTCCTTCGCGTGGTCCATCGCCTCGAGGGTCTGCGGCATCACGCCGTCGGCCGCGGAAACCACGAGCACCACTAGGTCGGTGATCTTCGCGCCGCGCGAACGCATCGCGGTGAAGGCCTCGTGACCCGGGGTATCCAGAAACACGATCTCTCCGCGCTTGGTGCGGACCTTGTACGCGCCGATGTGCTGGGTGATCCCGCCCGACTCGCCGGCGACGACGTTCGCCTCGCGGATCGCGTCGAGCAGGCTGGTCTTTCCGTGATCGACGTGGCCCATCACCGTCACAACGGGCGAGCGCGGCATGAGATCCTCGGGTTTCTCCGTCACCTCGACGTCGGTCATCCCCGCGATTTCCTCTTCCATGTGCAGTGCCTTCACGGTCAGATCGAATCCAAACTCGCTGGCGATCAAGGTGGCGGTTTCTCCGTCGATGCGCTGGTTGATGGTCATGAACGTGCCCATCGACATAAGCTTCTTGATGACTTCCGTGTGCTGCACCGACATCTTCTCGGCGAGTTCGCGCACGGTGACCAAGGTCGTCACCTCGAGCGGCCGCAATTCGCCTTCGGCCGCCTCCGCGCCGGGGGCGGAGGATTCCCCGTCGGCCTGGCCGCCGCTCTGCAGCGCCACGCGCTCCGCGCGGCGGCGCGCCCGGCGTCCGGGACCTTTATGCTTCTTGGGGGGACCGCCGCCCGGGCGGTTCAAGGAGGGCGGCCGCTGCGCGGAGGGAGGCATCGAATAGGTGGCCTTCGGCGACGCCGAAGGCATCTGATAGGTCGCCTTCGGCGTTTCCGTCGGGGCGTCGGGCGCCGCGGCGGAGCTTTCAGCCGCGGGCTGCGCCGGAGCCGCTTCGGCTGGAGCGGGCGGCGAGGCGGGCTCGGTCTTCGCGACCGGGGCCGGCGGGGCCGATGGCGCTTCGGGCGCCGGGGCCGCTTCGGGCGCGCTAGACGACGCCAAAGAAGTCTCCACCCCGGGAATATCCGCCGCCGGGGATTTCAACACGGGCGCGGGAGTCGCCGGTTTCTTTTCTTCGACCTTGGGACGAGGGAGAGAGGCGCCGGGGGCCAAACGCGCCACGACGGGCGTTCCCGTCGTCGTGCGGCGTTTGGGAGCGCGGAAACGGGAGAACGCGTCAACCAAACCAGCGCTGGTCGGGGCGATCGAGCCCTCTTCCTTCTCCGTTCGCGTGTCGGCTTTCGCCGTCTTGACCGAGGTTCCCCCGACCGCTTTCTTGGCCGCCTTCCTTTTCGTCGCCTTCTTCGCGGTCGTTTTTTCCGCCGATTCCAGATTGGCTTTCTTGGCGGCTTTCTTGGTGACTTTCTTGGTTGTCTTTTTAGCGGTCATCTTCAAATCCTCGGGTCGCGTCTGATGCGTCTGCGTCGATAAAACGGCTTAAGCCTCGGCCTTCTGCTCGGCCTGCGGCGCGTCCTCGGCGGGCTTCGCCGGGGCTTCCTGCTTCGGGTGCTCGGCCGCGTAGGCCTTGGCGCTCTCGATGATCTTCTCGGCGGTCTTCTCTCCGATTCCCTGGAACGCCATTAACTGGTCCGGGGTGAAGGTCGCGATGCGGTAGATGTCGGTCAGGCCGCTCTTGATGAGCACCTCGGCGGTCTTCTCGCCGATGCCCTCCAGTACGCTCAAGGTCTGGCGCTTCGCGGCTTCGGCCGCTTCCTGCGCCTCGGCCTTCTGCTGTTCGGACTTCACGTTGAGGCTCCAGCCCGTCAAGCGGCAGGCCAAGCGGATGTTCTGGCCGTCGCGGCCGATCGTCAGCGCAAGCTGGTCGTTGGCGACGATGATCTCCGCCTGCTTCTGCTCGGCGTCGATGACGCGCACGGAGTTCGCCTTGCCCGGCGCGATCGAGTTGCCGATGAACACCGTCGTTTCCGGAGACCAGGCGATCAAGTCGATGCGCTCGCCGGAAAGTTCGTTCATGATCGAGCGGATGCGCGATCCTCGAATGCCCACGCACGCGCCGACGGCGTCCACCTTCGGATTGTGCGATCGGACCACCACCTTCGCCCGGAAACCCGGGTCGCGGACGATCTCCACGATCTCCACGACGCCCTCGTTGACCTCGGGCACTTCCATCTCGAACATGCGGCGCATGAACATCGGCGTCGAGCGCGAGAGCACGACCTGCGGGCCGCGCTGCGCCTTGTCCACCTTCAAAATCATCGCGCGGATGCGGTCTCCGACCGAGTAGCGCTCGCGGCGGATCTGCTCGCGCACCGGCAGGATCGCCTCGGCCTTGCCGAGATCCACGATCAGGTTGCGCTCCATGAAGCGGTGCACCGAACCGGAGACCATCTCGCCTTCCTTCGGCTTGTACTCTTCGTAGAGGTTCTCGCGTTCGATCTCGCGGATCTTTTGGATCAGCACCTGCTTGGCGGTCTGCGCGGCGATGCGGGCGAACTCCTTCGCGTCCACCACGAAGTCGACCTCTTCGCCGATCTTGGGCGTCTTCTTGACGGCCTTCGCCTCTTCGACGGTGCACTGCAGTTCGGGCTCTTCGATCGTCTCGACCACAAGCTTGCGGATCCAGGCCTGGATATTCGCCGAGTCCCGGTCGATCTTGCAGATCACGTTCGCAGAGCGGCCCACGTGCTTGCGCAGCGCGCTCGCAATGGCGCCTTCCACCATGATCAGGACATCTTCCTTCTTGACGCCCTTCTCCCGTTCGATTTGCTCCAACGCAACGATCAATTCGCCTTTCGCCATGATATCCTCTTAGACCTCAAGCTCGGGGTCGAGACGGGCTTCCTCCACGGCCGCCAGCGGCAGGCGGATCGTGGACCCCCCGTTCTCGAGCAGCAGCCCGTCGTTCTCCATGCCTTGGAGATAGCCCTGAAACCTGCGTCGGCCGTCGACGGCCGTCTTCAGGCGCACCTTCACGCGCTGCCCCGAAAATCGTTTAAAATCCTTCGCTTTCTTCAAAATCCGATCCACTCCCGGCGAGGACACCTCGAGACAGTACGAGTGCGTCATCATGTCGGTCGCGTCCAGAATCGACCCGACCTTCTCCGAAATCCGCTGACAATCGTCGAGGGTCACCCCTCCGTGCTTGTCGACGAAGAAGCGCAAAATCCAGCGTCCGCCCTCCTGGAGGTATTTCATATCGACGAGTTCGTACGCGTCCTGAGCGAGGGCGTTCTCGACGGTTTCTTCAATCAATCGCAGATCCGGCATTTTGTACTGGGGTCAGACCCTCGTAAAAAAAAGAGCGGCGTACAACGGCCGCCGCTCCGACGGAATTTCTGTTTAAATTATAGCAATCCCGGAGTCAGGCGGTCAAGCGAGAACGCCCGCTACCAGGAGCGGTTATGGACGCAGTCATTCGGCCAACACGGGTTCGTTTTCGGCGGATCTGGTTGGCGCGACGGGGGTTCGGGGGGCGGTGCGTAGACTCCGGGAGGGGCGGGATGGTAGCGCCGAACTTCCATCGCGAGGTTCGCCCGCGAGTAATTCTCGTGCAAAGCCGCTCTCTCCATCATCAAATTGAAGGTCCCCCGTTCGCATGCGCTTCGAAAGGAGAAGCGTTTGTAGGCATTCTTGTCCTCGACAATCCCCTGAACGAAGCGCCAAGTTTCCTGAAAGTCCGTTTCCGTAAGATCCGCGGGACTTTGGCACGCGGTGCGTGCGAGCCGAGCGATTTCCCCATACCGGCTCTTAACAGGAACCGCACGGACAACGGGAGCGGCTGGCATTGGAAGGGGGCGAACGGCGGCAACGGCACCTGGAGATGGAGCCGCACCCCACCGGTCAATGTTCACTACATTGGGACGATCACTGCGGGCGACATCCGCATTCGCAGCTTTCTCCGCCTCCCGGCGCCGGAGTGAATCCTCCCTTTCCGAGCGGATCTGCACCAACAGATCTTGCGTCTGCTGGACCGTCGCTTTCGCGAAATCGCTCTCTCCGGATTCCTTCAAGATCTCCAGATCGCTGAGAGAATCGCCGATGCCCGACTCCGGGAGTTGCCCTTCGAACTCCTTTCATCGATACCGGGACGGGAGTTCCGTTTCCCCCAACGCTTCCGGGAGACGCCGTTGCCGGAGGGAGAAGGATCCGGCGTGATAGGTTCCAATCCGTACGCCTCTATCGTCAGACGAATGATCCCGTTATATTTGAGGTTGACTTTTGCTCTCTCAACGCGTTCCGCCCGCTTCTCAAGCTCTAAATTCTCATAGCGCTCAATGCAGCCCGAATCAAAATTTCGATAAAACAAATTGCGTCAGCCGATTCGAACCGCATTCCCTCCCGATCGCTCCTTGCGTTTTCGCGGTCCGCTGAGCAGCTTTCAAATACCCGGTCAGCGCGGATTCCGCTCCGGAGATTTCCTTCTTGATGATCGCCCTCGCGGATTGGGATGCGCGTCGAGGCGTTGGTAGAAAATCCCAATCTACCGGCACGTCGGTCCACAAAGCCGCCGCGTAGGAAGCCGTCAGCAATACCGATAGAGCCACCTTCATTCGCCGCGTCATCGTACGACCTCGAATTCGCGAACATCCGATTCGGATGATATCGAGAGTTCGACGCCGTCGCGCCAGAGGACTCCGCGTGAACGGAGAATATTCCCCGCAATAATGTCCGCGGGGAAGGGAAGGTCGCGATGCCAGGATTTAGGTTGCTCCGCGTAAACTACCCCGGAATAGACGGCTTGAATCTTGTAGCGGCCGGGACGCGGGAGGACGAACCCATCGAGCACGCGGTACCCCGGATAGGGACCGGCCAAGCGGACTCCCAAAAGCCCCTTCGAGATCCGTTCTCTCTTAACCGCCTCGAGTTTGCGTCGGAGTTCGGCATACTTGCGACCGGGAAGCTCCTCTTCCAGGGGCGGCCAATCATGATCGTTATCCTGATGGGGAGAGTAGATTTCGGGATTCCCCAAGATTTCTTCGCCCGGCGCAAGCCTATACGGGAGAGCACCGGAGACATCGACCGTACTCAGGTCTTTGAGTTTGGGATTCGCCTCGAGGTCGTAGGCATACGCCTCGATAGAACCCGCGTACGGCAACGGAGAACTTGAAGATAAAATCGGCTTGCCGTCAGGGCCCCAAACCCGGTACTCGATCTTGGGTCCTCCATACGCATTCCGACCCTCTCGAAACGGAAGAGCGTCCACTGTTAGGATGCTGCAACTTTCATTCTTGAGGGTCAGTTGATGCCAAAGGGTGTACCGGGAAAGTGCGGGAGGCGTCGCGTCCGCCAAATCCAATTCCAGCTTGAGGGGCGAACAACTTGGGCGGATCGGCTCGCCATATCTTCGCGTCGGATCGACGCCGAGGTCCCCGCACGGGAGTTCGCAGGTCGTCGCGGCATGAGCGGCGACAAAGAAATAAAAGGCTCCATAGACGATCCCGCCGCAGAAAAGCAGAATCCCAAATATCTTCAGTGTTCTTCTCATTTTGTCGAACCCAAAACTAAACGAGCCTCGATGATGCACGGCTTCCCGAAGGCTCCCCTGGGTGTCGTCCGATTAAGGTCGGAGACCGTGAATCCTCGCCGGCCGATCCCGGCGATTACACGGGTAGGAGATAGTGTAGTGCGGATCCAAGAACGCGAAAGGGGAATTCGGCCTACGCAGAACCGGGACTGTTGGTCCGCAGTTGACTAATTTTCGAGAACGGCCTTCAATCGCTCGAAAGCCTCGCTTAGGGGCCACAGTTCGGTCTCCTTGGACGCCCGCCGTTTGAACTCCACGGAACCGGCCGCGACGGTTTTCTTGCTCACCACCACCCGAAACGGAATCCCGATCAGGTCGATGTCCTTGAACTTGACCCCGGGGCGTTCGTCCCGGTCGTCGTACAGGGCGTCGATGCCGGCGGCCAGGCAGGCGTCGTAGAGCTTGTCGGCCTCGGCCTTCACCGCCGGGTCATCGGCGTCCAGGCACAGGACGGCCGCCGTAAAAGGCGCGATCTCCTTGGGCCAGATAATGCCCCAGTCGTCGTGCCCCTGCTCGATCGCGGCGGCCACCACCCGGGAAACGCCGATTCCGTAGCAGCCCATCACCATCGTCCGGGACTGCTGATGGGCGTCGAGATACTCGGCCTTCAGCTTCTCGCTGTACTTCGTTCCGAGTTTGAAGACATGCCCGACCTCGATGCCCTTGGTGAACTTCGTGTTCGTACCGGAACAGCGCGGGCACGGGTCGTCTTCGCGCGTCATCCGCAGGTCGCAGACGGCTTCGGGCGCGAAATCGCGTCCCATGTTGATGCCCTTCAGATGAAAATCCTTCTTGTTCGCGCCGGAGGCGGCGTTGACGAGCCCCTCGACCGAATAATCTGCGAGGATGCGCACGTCCTCCATTGTCCCTTCGCGCGTCTTGTAGCGGGGGAGTCCGACCGGTCCGGCGAAGCCCACCGCGCAGCCGGCGATGATCTCGTACTCTTCCTCGCTCGCGCGATGCATCTCCACGCCGCCTAAAACGCCCGCCAATTTCGCCTCGTTGAGTTCGTGGTCGCCGCGCACCAGCGCCATCACCGGCTTGCCGCCGGCCATGTAGAGCTGCGTTTTGAGAAAGCGCTTCTTGTTCATCTTCATGAACTTCGCGACGTCCTCGACGCTGGTCTTCCCGGGCGTCTCGACTTCCTCCAGCTCGCCGGGCGCGAATTCCGATTTCTCAGGCGGGTTGGCCTGGGTCTCCGCGCGCTCGATGTTCGCCGCGTAGCCGCAGTCCGCGCAGGCGACGATCGTCTCCTCGCCGGTATCCGCGTGCACCATGAACTCGTGCGAGAACGATCCGCCGATCGCGCCCGATTGCGCTTCGACCGCCGAGAACTTAAGCCCGAAGCGCTCGAAGATGCGCGTATACGCCGCTTTCATCACCTCGTAGTACTTCGACGCGTCCTCGTCGTCGGCGTGAAACGAGTACGCATCCTTCATCAAAAACTCGCGCGCGCGCATCACGCCGAAGCGCGGACGGATCTCGTCTCGGAACTTAAGCCCGATCTGGTAGAGGCAGAGCGGCAATTGGCGCCAGGAACGGACCTCGCGGCGCACGAGATCGGTGATCACTTCCTCGGCCGTCGGCGCGAAGCAGAACTCCGCGTCCTTGCGGTCCTTGATGCGCAGCAATTCCTTGCCGTACACCGGCCAGCGCCCCGTCTCCATCCAAAGCTCTTTGGGCTGAATCACCGGCAGCGACACTTCCTGCGCCCCGGCGCGGTCCATCTCCTCGCGCACCACCTTCTCGACCTTGCGCAGCGCCCGCAGCCCCATCGGGAGCCAATCGTAGATGCCGGAACTTACCTTGCGGATCATCCCCGCCCGCTGCATCAACTGCGCGGACGCATTGTCGGCGTCCGAAGGCGCCTGTCGCAACGTCGGAAGCAAATAGGAACTCAATCTCATAATCGCCATTTTACTACATAGCGACTTGGTCCCAGGTTTTTAAGTTTTTGGGTTTTTCAAGCGCTGATCGCTATTTCTGATCGCGCAAGGCACCGAAGCCGGTCTTCACTTTCAGCTTCTTAGCGGGCTTCTTTTCGGCCTGCCCGCTTTTCTGCATGGCTTTGTTGAATTGCTGCTTGGCCTTCTTCTTCTTGCTTTTGCAATTCTTCGAATTCAGTCCGCTGCAGTCCACTTCCGGAGCTCGGCAAACATGCTTGCATGACTTTTCAGACCACACCAGGCTGCCCGGGCAGGTGGATTTCGCCGACTCGGTCGCGGCCGGCGGATTCTTGCAGGAGAAATCGACGTCCCCGGCCACTTCGTGCGGACTATTCCCGTCGTCCTTCTTTTTTTTGGCCTTCTTGGGCTTCTTCGGCTTCGGAGGCTTCTTCTCGAGAACCTTTCCCTTCTTGTCGCTGCAGACATGCTTGCACTGCTTCGCGTCCCACGAGAGCTTCCCTTTGCAGTTGGATTTCGCCTGGTGGTCGGCCGCCGGCTCCTTGCAGGTCCCGTCCGGAGAATCGCCCGGATCGAAGTCGACATGGGAGGCTTCGACGCCGCCGCCGATTTCGGGGATCCACCCGTCCGGCGCGGCGCTCAGGCATGCGGGAGCGGCCAGAATCGCGGCGATGAGAATCGAGTGGACTGCGTTCATCGGGGCCTCCGTCCGACGGTCCAGCATAGCCCCTGTTTCGTCCGTTTTCCACTGCATTTTTTCTGAATTCAAAGAAAGCATTAATTTAGTGGTATTTTTTGTCCTCCGCCTCGGCACTTCAGCCGGCCTTATTTTACCGGGGTCTGACCCCAGTAAATGATATCCTGGCGCGATGAAACGGTTTTTCGCGGCGATCGCCTTGTTCGCCGCCTGCGCCGAGCCGCAGATTCGCTATCCGATCGGAGAACCGGCCTCGAATTGTCAAAAGGGGACTCCTAAGGCCATTCTCAGCAAGGCCAATCCCGACATCCTGCAAACCTATTTCAAGCCGATGACTAAAAGCCGGTCGCGCGAAGTGGCGCATCTGCGCGGACGCGTGAAGCTCAGCGTGTTTCAACTGCGCTGCGAACGGGTGGAAACCGTCTTCATCTTTGAATTGCCGCGGCGCCCGCGGCGCCTCGACCACACGCCGTCCTGGTATCAGCGCGCGGCGCTGCTGCTGGAGGCGATCTCGGATTCCAGTCCCGCGCGGGACGGGCTGCAGGAGATGGCGCAACGACTACGAAGGGCCGCCAAGGCCGCTCCCGCGTTCGGCGCGCCGCTGGAGATGGGAGAGTTTCAAACCCTCTCCCTCCGGGTCGGGGAAAACCTGAAAGGAACCCGGACGCTCGTCGAAATCCGGTATACGCTCAAGGTCTGAAACCCGGATTCGCTTGCGCCCGATGCGGCGGGTGATCCAGCGGAATCGTCGAGGGCGGTCCTGTCGTCCCATACCCGCCATACGAACGACATGCCGAAAAAGTTCCCGATCGGACTAGCGGGCCGCTTGTTCGGCGACGGGCTTTTCGGCGGCGGCCTTCTTCGCGCGGCGGGCGTCCCGGATGCGCATCACGTCGTTGAAGGTCGCGAAGATGAGAAGCGAAAGCAAAAACACCAGCCCGACCGAGTTGGCCGCGCCGACGATCTGAGTCGTCAGTTTCCGGCGGCTGATCCCTTCCCACAGGTAAAGGATTCCGTGTCCTCCGTCGAGCAGCGGGATCGGCAGGATATTGAAGAAGCCGATGGCGACTGAAATCAGCCCGATCAAAAACACCAAATCCTCGAGACCGGAATGCGCCGCCCTGGAAACCATCTGCACGATGCCCACCGGTCCGGCGAGATCGGGACGTTCGCGCTTGTAGATCTTCTGGGCCAACTGCTCGACGGTGTAGGCGGTCCAGTACCAGCACTGATGCAGCGCCTCCAGAATCGATCCGCCGAAGCCGACGCGTTGATAGTCGATCACCGGCACGATGCCGATCAAGCCGCGTCCCGAGGCGGAATCCAGACGCGGGGTCAACGTCACCGCCTTCATCTCGCCCGCGCGCGCGTATTGAATGTTCACCGGCACGCCGGGGTGTTTGTGGATGTACTGGGCCAAATCCTCCCAGAGGGTGATCTCCAAATCGTCGGCCTTCACGATCCGGTCGCCCTTCTGCAGGCCGGCCGTCACGGCGGGGAAATCGGGGGCGAAATCGCCGAGCACCGGTTCGGTCGAGGGCTCCGGCATGCCGCGGAAGAATACGACGAGAAAGAACATGACGAAGGCGAGGATGTAGTTCATCGCCGGACCGGCGGCGACGATCGCCAGGCGCTCCCAGGGGGAGCGCGAGAAATACTCATCGGGATCGCCCGTCGCGTCATCGAGAGATTCGCCCGCGGGCTTCACGAAGCCGCCCAAGGGGATCGCGCAGATCGAATACCGCGTGTCGCCGCGCGTGAAGCCGATCAGTTCCGGGCCGAAGCCGAACGCGAAGCGCTCGACGCGAACGCCGAGCTTAACGCAGACGAGGAAGTGCCCGAATTCGTGCAGGAAGATCACGAGTCCGAAAGTAAGGAGAACGGCAAACGCGCTCAGGATCATGCGGCCGCCTTTAAGGTTCCGGCGATCTCGGACGCTTTCGTGCGCGCCCATTGGTCGATCTCGACGATCTCACCGAAGGTCGGGAGAGAGCCGCCGGCGCTATAAGCCTTCATCGTCTCTTCGATCACGCGTGGGATGTCGGTAAAGCGGATTTTTCCGGCCAGGAACTCGTCGACGCCGATCTCGTCGGCGGCGTTGAGCACCGCGGGCATGCCGCCGCCGGTGCGTGCGGCCTCCATCGCCAGGGCCAGGCACTGAAAGCGCTGGAAATCGGGCTTCGCAAAGGTCAGCTTCTCGGTCGCGAACAAATCGAGGCTCTCAATCACGCTCTTCGTGCGCTCGGGCCAGGTCATCGCGTACTGAATCGGCAGCGCCATGTCGGGTGCGGACAACTGCGCGATCATCGAACCGTCGTGAAATTCCACCGCGCCGTGGATGATCGACTGATGGTGGATCACGATCTCGAGCTGGCGCAATTCGAGCCCAAACAGGTTCTTGATCTCGATGGCCTCGAAGCCCTTGTTCATCAAGGACGCGCTGTCGACGGTGATCTTGCGCCCCATCTTCCAGGTCGGATGGTTCAGCGCCTCTTCCGGCGTAACGGAGTCGAGCGAACCCTTCCGCTTATAGAAGGGGCCGCCTGAAGCCGTGAGGATCACGCGCTTGGCCGTCTTCGCGTAGCCGCGCAGGCCGCCCTTGGGAATCGTGCGGCTGCCGAAGGCCTGAAAAATCGCCGAGGGTTCGGAATCCACGGGAAGGATCATCCCGCCCCAGCGGTCCGCCTCGTTCATGAACTGCTCGCCCGCCATCACCATCGGCTCTTTGTTGGCCAAGGCGACCGTCTTGCCGGCCTTCAGCGCGGCCAACAACGGCGCGAAGCCGATGCCGCCGACCAAGGAGGTAAGCACCAAATCGACGTCCGCATGCGCGGCCATCTCGCAAAGCCCCTCGATGCCGGGTTCGAGCAGGCGGGCGCCTTTGATTTTGCCTTTAACGCGCTTGGCGGCCATCGGATCGAAGACGGCGACCATCGCGGGGGAAAACTCCTTGGCCTGAAGCTCCAATTCGCGGACATTCGAATTGACGGCGAGGCCCACCACCCTGAACGCGTCGGGCATCTCGCGCACCACGCGCAGGGCGTTCTGGCCGATCGAGCCGGTGGACCCGAGGATGACTATGTTCTGAGGCATCGAATTCTCATTGTAGCATTTCGATCAGGACGCCGAAGTAAACAGCAGCAGGTAGTACACCGCGGGGGCCAAGAGCAAAAACGCGTCCATGCGGTCGAAGATCCCGCCGTGCCCCGGCAGCAAAGACGCCGAGTCCTTCACGCCGGCCGCGCGCTTGATCAAGGACTGCGACAAATCGGAGGCCTGCCCGCCGATGCCGATGAGCAAAGAGAGCCCGACGGCGAGCGGCACGGGAAGCTGCGCGCCCATGAAGGTTTTTCGCGCGATGAACACCGCGGCGAACGCGCCCAGCACGCCGCCGACGAGGCCTTCCCAGCTTTTCTTCGGGCTGATCACCGGCGCGAGCCGCCGTTTGCCGATCGCCATCCCGGTGAAGTACGCCGCGCTGTCCGAGGTCCACACCGCGGCGAACAAGAGAAAAGTCCACGCGCGTCCGTCGGGGCGCAGTTCGCGCAGCAGCGCCAAATGCCCGAGCGTCCAGCCGACGAACATCGCGCCGAACACCGTGAGCGCGGCCCGGTCGAGCGAATGCTCCTTGCGCAGCAGTTCGCGCAGCATCGCCGCGAACACCACCGCCGTGATCGTCATCGGCACCAGCGCGTCCGCGCGCGGCAAGGTCCCGCCCAGCGCCGCCGCGGCCGCCACCGCGCCGCCGCCCAGCACCACGAGTACGCGCTGCACGCCCCTGCCGCCCAGCCACAGCACCGTCGCGTACTCGTGCAGCGCCAGCATCGTCATGCCGACGATCAGCGCGCCGAAGGGCACGCCGCCCAGATAAATCACGAACAGTAAAAACGGAATGCCGACCAGCGCGGTCAGGACTCGGGGGAGAAGCACTAGAGGCCTCCGAAGCGCCGGCTGCGCCCTTGGAACTGGGCGATCGCTTCATGCAGGTGGGTCTTGCGGAAGTCCGGCCAGTTCGTCTGCGTGACGACGAGCTCCGCGTAGGCGATCTGCCAGAGCAGAAAATTGGAGATGCGCATCTCGCCGGAGGTGCGGATCAAAAGATCGGGATCGGGCAGGCCCGCCGTGTAGAGACGCCCGGAAATCTCCTCTTCGGAAACCTCCTTCACTCCGTCGCGGAGCAAGCCGTTCACCGCGTCGACGATCTCGGCGCGCGAGCCGTAGTTCAGCGCGAGATTGAGCACCAGGCCGGTGTTCTTGTCGAGAAACGCCATGGACTCGTCGAGCTGCGCGCGCACGCTTTCCGGCAGCCCCTGAAGCCGCCCGGAGGCCCGGAGGCGGACGTTGTTCTTGTCGAGTTCCGGAGTCTCTTCCTTGAGCGCCCACGCGAGCAGGTCCATCAAGGTGTCCACTTCCTCTTTTGGGCGCAGCCAGTTCTCCGTCGAGAACGAGTACAGCGTCAGCGCCTCGATGCCGAGTTCGCCGCAGCTGCGCACCGCCTCGCGCACCGAATCCACGCCGGCCTTATGGCCGGCCGCGCGCGGCAGTCCGCGGGCTTTCGCCCAGCGGCCGTTGCCGTCCATGATGATCGCCACATGGCGGGGGAGGCGCTTTAAATCGAGTTCGGGGAGCGGCACCGGAGTTATTCTATCAAACCCGCGGCTCAGGGTTTTTCCGAGAATGCGTTTTACGGAGTCGGAATCGGGAACTCTTGGGTCTCCCCGATCGTACGAGCAGGCAGGGGGGGTTGTGATCTATGACTTTTAAGTTACACTATGGACGATAAGATATTCTCACTTTGGCGCTACCGTACCCGGAACGGGCGAGTTCCCGTGTCGGAGTGGATCGAAGCCTTGGACGCCGCGTCGGCCGCGCGCATCTTGGTGTACCTGGAAAGGCTGCGCTTCGGTCGGGCCGGAGGGCTGCGATCCGTTGGAAGGGGCGTCTGGGAGCTTAAGATCGATGTCGGTCCGGGCTATCGCGTTTACTTTTCCCAGGTTGGAAAAAGATTGCTTCTGCTGCTCTGCGGCGGCGACAAAGGCTCACAGCGCCGAGACGTCCGCCTCGCCAAGCGCTATCGAGAGGATTATCTGGAGCGAATGACATGAACAAACGAAATCCGGCCGCCTCGCACGAGGCCGAGATGATCAAGGACTTCCGCAGCCGCCCCCGGCGCGCGGCCGCCTACCTAAACGCCGCGCTCGAAATCGCCTGCGAGCAAAACGACCCTTCGCTTCTGCTCAGCGCTTTAGCGACGGTCGCCCGGGCGCGCGGCATGAGCAAGGTCGCGCGGGACGCGACTCTCCAGCGAGAAAGCCTGCACCGCATGCTCTCCAAGAAGGGAAACCCCCAATGGCGCAGCCTGTTTCGGGTGCTGCGCGCGCTCGACCTGCGGCCCAGGATCGACGCCGCTTAGACCGTCGTCACTTCCTTCTGCTTCTCTTCGATCAAGGCGTCCACGTCGGCGACGAACTTGTCGGTGAGCTTCTGGATGGCGCCTTCGAAGGCCTTCACCTGGTCTTCGGGGAGATTCTCGGCCTTGGCGCGCTTCTTGATCGCGTCCATGGCGTCCTTGCGGTCCGAGCGGATCGACACGCGGTACTCCTCGCCGATCTTGCCGACCTGCTTGGAGAGATCCTTGCGGCGCTCCTCGGTCATGGTGGGGAAATTGAGACGGATCACCTTGCCGTCGTTCTGGGTGGGGACGCCGAGGTCGCTCTTTTGCAGGGCCTTATCGAGCGGGTCCAAGGCGTTCGCGTCCCAGGGGCGCAGTTCCAGCGTCCGGGGTTCGGGCACGGAGACCGCCGCGACCTGCTTGATCGGCACCATCGATCCGTAGTACTCGACCTTGATGTGATCGACCATCGCGGGGTTCGCCCGCCCGGTCCGCACGCCCGACAAATCGTCTTTCAGCTTCGCGATCCGTTCCTGCATCGACGCTTCGGCTTTGTCCTTTTCTGACATCGTTGTCTCTCCCTGAGCAAGCTTATTCTTCGAGGATCGTCCCGACGCGCACGCCGCTGACGGCCTTCGCGATGTTCCCGCGCGTCGCGAGATTGAAAACGACCAAGGGCATCTTGTTTTCCATGCACAGCGTGATCGCCGTCGCGTCCATCACGCGCAGACGACGCTTGATCGCGTCCATGTACCGCAGCCGCTTGTAGAGCTTGGCCTTCTTATTGCGCACCGGATCGTCGTCGTAGACCCCGTCGACCTTCGTCGCCTTGAGCACCACGTCGGCCTCGATCTCGACGGCGCGCAGCGCAGCCGCGGTGTCCGTCGAGAAATACGGGTTCCCGGTGCCGGCCGCGAAGATGACGATGCGGCCCTTCTCGAGATGGCGGATCGCGCGGCGGCGGATGTACGCCTCCGAGAGCTTCGGGATCTCGATCGCCGTCTGCACGCGCGTGGCGATGTCCATGCTCTCGAGCGAATCCTGCAGCGCGAGCGCGTTGATGATCGTCGCGAGCATGCCCATGTAGTCGGCCGTCACGCGCTGGATCGCGCCGCCGCGATCCTGCGCCCCGCGCCAGATGTTTCCGGCGCCGATGACGATGGCGATCTCCACCTTCAGCGCGTGGGCCTTCTTCACCTCCGCGCAGATATGGGTCAGCGCGCCCGGATCGATGATCCCGCGGCGCGCCGTTCCCGAAAGAGCCTCTCCTGAAAGCTTCAGGAGGACCCGCTTATAGCCCTTTTTCGCGGCCCGGGGGCTCATTCTCCGCCGAGGGTGTACCGGGCGAAGCGCTTGATTTCGATCGAGCCCCCGGCGGCCTTCGCGGCCTCGCCGATGATGGTTTTCAGAGGCGTCTTGTTGTCGCGCATCGACACCTGCTCGCTCAGGCAGTAGGCCTGGAAGAACAACTTGTTGAGCTTGCCTTCGACGATCTTCGGGACCGCGGCTTCCGGCTTGCCCTCTTCGCGCACGGCGGCGGAGAAGATCTCGGTTTCCTTGGCGACCTCGGCCTCGGGGACATCCGCGCGGTTCGTCCACTTCGCGCCGAACGCGACGACCTGCATCCCGAGTTCCTTAAGAAGTCCCTGGACCGCCTCGTGCTTGGCGACCGCGTCGCTCTCGCAGGCGAGCTCGATCATCGAACCCTTCTTGCCGCCGGCCGAGTGGATGTAGGCGCCGAGCCGTCCGCTGCCGGCGAGCTCGAAGCGCTCGAAGCGCTTGAGTCCCATGTTTTCGCCGAGCTTCGCGACGAGTTCTTTCACCGCGGGGTCGGCGTCTTCGACGGTCTTGATCGAGCCTTCGGCGCATTGCTTCGCCAAGGACTCGGCCGCCGCCTGGAACTCCTCGGTCTTCGCGACGAAGTCCGTCTCGCAGTTGAGCTCGATGATCGCGCCCCTCTTCCCGTCGGGGGAGAGGTACGCGGCCACCGCGCCTTCCTTCGTGGCGCGGTCGCTTTTCTTCGCCGCGGAGGCGAGGCCCTTCTTGCGCAATTGGGCCACCGCGACTTCGAAGTCGCCGCCGGATTCCGTCAGAGCCCTCTTGCAGTCGGTGATGCCCGCGCCGGTCTTCTCGCGCAGGGCCTTGATCTGTTCCGCCATCGTCGTCGTCGTCATCGCTTTTCTTCTCCGTAAATCACTATATATAGGTAGTGCACCGAAACGGCCGAGCCTAGCCGGCCGAGCTGGCTTCGAGGCCCTTCGTGTCGGCGTCCGCGTTCTCTTCCGCGAGCATCGCCTGCGCCGCCTGCGGCGCGCCGTCGGCCGGGGCCTCGCCCTCGGCGGCTTCCCGCGCGGCGTCCGCCTGCATCTTCTTCTCGGCGCCCTCGATCGACTGCTTCGCCTTCTTCTCGGCGTGTTCGATCTTGCCCTCGTTGATCGCGTCGGCGATCACACCGCAGAACAGCTTGATCGCGCGGGCCGCGTCGTCGTTGCCGGGGATCGGGACATCGATCAGGTCCGGGTCGCAGTTCGTGTCGCAGACCGCGACGATCTTGATGCCGAGCTTCTTCGCCTCGAGCACCGCCATGTCCTCCTCGGCCGGGTCGATGATGAACATCACGTCGGGATGCCGGTCCATGTTGCGAATCCCGGTGAGCACCCGCTTAAGACGGTTCATCTCTTTGCGCAGGCGGGCGAGTTCCTTCTTGCTCACGACCTGGAAGACTCCGTCCTTCTCCCAGCCCTCGAGCTCCTCGAGCCGCTTCACGGACTTGCGGATCGTCTTGAAGTTGGTGAGCATGCCGCCGAGCCACTTCTCGGAGACGTAAGGAACGCCGACGCGCTCCGCCTCTTCCCGCACCACGTCCTGCGCCTGCTTCTTCGTGCCGACCATCAGGAAGGTCTTGCCCGACGCCGCCTCGTCCTTCACCCACTGATAGGCCTTCTTAAGTTCCTTGACCGTCTTCTGAAGATCGATGATGTGAATGTTGTTGCGCTCGCCGAAAATGAACCGCGCCATCTTCGGATTCCAACGCCGCGTCTGGTGCCCGAAATGAACTCCCGCCTCGAGCATGGCTTTCATGGAAATGTTGACCATCGTGAGTGTACCCTCCTTGGGTGCCGCCTTTATGTTTAACGAGCAAACCGCAAGATACGACCGCCTACTCGTCGCGACCCCAACGCGGTTCCGCTCTATCTAATGGAGGGATGCGTCCACGGCTGCGTCTGCTGCAGGGACCTCCGCGTCTTACGGTCCACGGAGGATGGGCAAAGTATAGCAAACAATTTTATTTTTTGTCGCCCCCGTCCCTTCTCACTTCATTCAAATCGTTTATCCCTCCCATTCAAATTTCAGCGTTGCTATTTTCTTATTAAATCCGTTCTTTTACCCCCCAATATTTCTCCGTACCCTACACCCCACCCGCCCTCCCCCCGCGGGGGAGGGCCCGGGAGAAGGGAGGGGGGACAAGCGCCGTTTTCTTATTAAGCCCTCGTCGAAGCCCCCTCGTCCGTCGTCCGTCATCCGTCGAGACCGCCTTTCCCGACCCTGACAAAAGTCACATCCCCTCCCCTTGACATCCCCGCGCTATTACCGCTATATACTCTTTGGCTCGAAAAAGCGCTGAAAGAATCGGCGTATCCGCTCTTGACAGGGGTTCGGGGCTGTGATAGAATCGCGAGGCATCGAAGTTTAAGCACCGCTATTTTCTAAAGGAGAAAACGATGAAGAGACTGTTCGCCGCCGCCGCACTCGCCGTCACCCTCGTCGGAGGGACCGTCTTCGCGCAAGCCCCCGCGCAGAAGATGAAGATTAAAAGCTTTACGGGCCAAATCCAGATCAAATTGGCGGACGGCTCCATCATCGGCGTGGTGCCCGGCGCGGCCATCCCGGACATCCCGGCGGGCGCCGAGATCGTCATCGTCTCCGGGGAGGCCGTCTTCTCGGCCGGCGGAACCGAAGTGAGCGCGAAGGCCGGCGACAGCTTCTCGTACTCCGCGCCGACCGGCGGCGGAGTCGGCATCGCCGCGACCGGTTCGAACACGAATCTGACCGTCAAGGTCGGGGGAACCTCCGCCGTCGTCAAGTCCGGATCCGCCGTTTCGGTCACCGGCGCCGGCGCGACCGGCTCCTTGGCGGTGACGGCCGGCGACGCCTCCGTCACTTCCGGCGGAACGACCACCACGCTCGCGAAGGGGGAAACGAAGGCCGTCACGGTGACGACCCCGACGACCCCGACGCAGACCACCACCCCCACGACCAAGACCACCGTCGAAGTCGAGACGGGCACGACCCAGACCGAGATCGACGCGATCCTCACCACGATCGGATTGACCGCGGGCCAGGTCGTCGTCACCAACCCGGCCGCCGACGAGGCGATCGAGAAAAAAGAAGGCATCGCCGGCGACGTGTCGCCTTCTTCTCCGTAACGCACGCTTTACCTCCGACGCCGTTTCGCCTTAGCCTGACACAACAGCAGTCATAGACTTGCCTAGACAGCAGTAAAGGAGAATTACAGCCCATGGTACGCAGACTTTTTGCGGCGCTACTCGCCGCGGCCGTCCTCACCCCTCAACTCGCCTCCGCGGCGGCTTGGAAGCCGAATCTGAAGTTCGGAAATCTCGAGCTTCATCCGTACTACAAGCTCGCCGAGAGCTACGACTCGAACATCTACCTGGTTCCTAAGGACAAGCCGAACGGAATCCGGACCGGCGGCGGCGTGCGCAGCTCCTGGATCACCGACAACACGCTCGGGCTGAAGGCGATGTTCCCCATCGGCAAGATGCACAAGCTCTCCGCGGCCTACAACGCCCAGATTCTCAACTACACGACCCAGTCTCAGGCCAACGACGCGTTCAACCAGACCGCGAACCTCACCTATAACTACAAGCGGCCGAGTTGGGACGCGAAGTTCTGGGACACCTACATGAACACCGAGGATCCGGCCTTCTCGGAACTCGTGGAACGCTCCCAGCGCTGGCAAAACGAGTTCGGGACCGTCATGGGCTACGCGCCGGAAGGCGGCATGCTCTTCGCGGAAGTCTCCGCGAAGCACGCCAATCATAAGTACCTCGACTCCAGCCCGGGCGGACTCGGCTTCACGCTCAACCGCTACGAGCAGGAATTCGGCATCCGCGGCGGCTACATGATTCAGCCGAAGACGAAGGCCTATCTCGGCTACCGCCGCGGCATCGTCCACTACTCCATCCAGCCCGACACGAAGCACAACAAGGCGCACTACCTCGACGCGGGCGTCGAGGGGAAGATCGCCAACAAGCTCACCGGCCGGGTTCAGACCGGTTTGTCCTTCACGAAGTACAACAACAACGCGGTCACCAACGCGGGCCGGCCCGATCATGTGACGCTCTGGACGGTTGCGACGAACCTCAACTGGAAGCCGCTCGAGCGCACGAGCGTCGACCTGGCGGCCAGCCGCGGCCTGCAGGCGTCGACCTTCGGCAAAAACCGGTACTACATCGCGAACCTGATCGGGCTCAACGCCAGCCACAAGCTTCCGTGGAAGCTCACGGCCAAGGCGGGCTTCTCGGCGGGCTACGACAAGTACCCCGAGGCGACGACCGCCGGCGGCAAGACGGCCAACCGCCGCGACGACACCTATACCGAGTCCGTCGGACTGGAGCACCAGTGCCAGGAGTGGCTGAGCATGGGCGCTTCCTACGAGCACAAGGACCGCAACTCGATCTTCACCGATCAGTTCAACTACGAGCGGCATCTGACGATGCTGCAGGTGAAGGTGACGTTCTAAGACCTGCTCCATCGCAGCGAACGCCCCTCCGGGTCTTGGGCCCGGAGGGGCTTTTCGTTGCGTCCGCAAAATAGACTTGACTCTATTTAACTCATCTCCATGTTCCCGTAGTTTCAAGGACGGAATGCCCCCAACGGCGCGGACGCCCCCGCGGGGGGCGTCCGGCCTCGGCGCGCAAGCGCGCCGAGGGGAAATACGAGAGTTGCCCTCGGCA
>Ga0210038_1000124_pt1 | contig 52388 bp, 43 predicted proteins | sample CryGeyCG2114_020_FD_183970 | JGI IMG/M metagenome (GOLD analysis project Ga0210038, IMG submission 183970) | Groundwater microbial communities from aquifer - Crystal Geyser CG15_big_fil_post_rev_8/21/14_0.20 (SPAdes) (version 2) | ecosystem: Environmental > Aquatic > Deep subsurface >... | reverse complement strand
GACCGGACTTCCCTGCGTCGTACCCCCCGGCGGAGCGCTTTGATTCGGTTGGCGCACCGGCTGACCCGGCCGCGCCGCGGGACGCGCCTGCGGCACCTGGGGTTGGGGCTGTCCGGGGCGAACCGCGGGCTGTCCGGGCTGCGCCGGACGCGCAACCGGTTGACCCGGCTGTGGGGGGCGCGCGGCCGGTTGGCCGGGCTGCGCGGCCGGGCGCGCGGGCTGAACCGCCGGTCTCGCCTGCCCCCCGGCGGGGGCGCCGCCCGGGGAAGTTCCCGTCGCCATCGCAATCGCCTGGTCGATCGTCGCCGCGGGAACCCCCTGCTTAAGCAATTGGGCCTTCAGCGACGCGACAGGATATTTCGCGCTGTATTGCTTGATGTAAGCGACGATCTGCTGCAAAGTAGCCATTTTTAAGCGCAAACAACAACGACTTCGGGCCCATCCGGGACCGAACCGCCGGCGAGACTGCGTTTTACCAGTGTAGTCGGGCTCGAACTAAAAATCAACAACGATTTGTTACGAAACCCGGCAAATCGATCTCTCACGCCGCTTCAAAAACGGCGCTCAGTCCCTGACCGACCCCGATGCACAAAGACGCCAATCCGCGCTTCGCTTTGCGCCGACGCATTTCGTGGAGCAAGGTCGTCGTGATCCGGGCCCCGCTGCAGCCGAGCGGATGGCCGAGCGCGATCGCGCCGCCGTTGACGTTGAGCTTCACGGGGTCGATCTCCAATTCCTTCACGCATACAAGCGACTGCGCGGCGAAAGCCTCGTTGATCTCATATAAATCGAAATCCGAAATCGTCAGGGATAGGCGCTCCATCAGTTTCCGCGACGCATAGACGGGGCCTAAGCCCATAAAGCGCGGATCGACTCCGGCCGACGCCGCGCCGCGCCACACCGCCATCGGCTTCAGTCCCGCCGCCTCCGCCGCTTTCGCCTCCATCACCAGAAGCGCGGACGCGCCGTCGTTGAGCGAGGAACTGTTTCCGGCCGTCACGCTGCCGCCCTTGCGAAACGCTGGCTTGAGCGCCGACAACTGAGCCGGATCTGTGTCCCGTCGGAAGGTTTCGTCTTTGGAAACGACGACCGACGGACCTTTTCTCTGCGGAATTTCGACAGGAACGATCTCCTCGGAAAAAACGGAATCAGAGGCCCTGGCCGCCTTTTGGTGACTCGAAAGGGCGAACGCGTCCTGCTCCTCGCGCGCGATCGCATAGCGCTCCGCCACGTTCTCCGCCGTCTCGCCCATCGCTTCGAGCGGGAAGCGCTCCGCGAGCTTCGGATTGGGGAAGCGCCAGCCCAGTGCGGTATCGTACGCGGTTACGTTGCCGAATCCAAACGCTTTCTCGTTCTTTGGAAAGACCCACGGCGCGCGGCTCATGCTTTCCACTCCGCCCGCGAGGAAGACGTCGCCTTCTCCCGCGAGAATGCCGCGGGCGGCGGCGTTGACCGCTTCGAGTCCCGAGGAGCAGAGACGGTTGATCGTGCAGCCGGGAACGGAATCGGGGAGTCCGGCCAAAAGCACCGCCATCCGCGCGACATTGCGATTGTCCTCTCCCGCCTGATTCGAGCACCCGAAATAAACGTCGGTGATGCGCTCCGGGTCCAGCGCCGGCACTCGCGCGAGCAATCCGCGGATCGCGACGGCGGCCAGGTCGTCGGGGCGCACCGCGCTCAACGCGCCGCCATGGCGGCCCATCGGCGTTCGAACGGCTTCTACGATCACAGGCGTTCTAGTCATCATCATCGTCGTCTCTCCTTCTCCCATTCAAAAGGTCCCTTCGGCCAAAGAAGTCCGAGCTTCGCGGCGCAATCGATGTCCTCGGGTCCCGCGACCCCTTCGTCGACCAGCCGGTGGGCTTCGAGAAACACGGCCTCAAGAACGGTGTCGAGAATTTCGACCGTCTTCACGGGATGGGAATCATAAGCCCCCACGAGCTGACGCAGCAGGGGGTTCCCGCTCCCGTTGGGTGAGGAACCGTACAGGTAAAATCCCGAACCGTGGCGGCGCCCCAAGACGCTGCGTCCGATCATCGCGTACACCAGCGCCGAAGGACGGAGGCGCTCCGGGCGCTCGAGCAATTGATACACCGTTTCGGCGACTCCGTAATCTTCTTCCAGTCCGAAGAAATCGACCATCTCGATGGGACCGGCGGGAAACCCTCCCAGGCTGCGCAGGGCGCCGTCGATCGAGGCGGGCGTCCCGCGGCCCTCTGCGATGAACCGCAGCGCCGTGTGAATGAAGGGCCTCGCCAGCCGATTCACGATGAACCCGGGAGAATCCTTGCAGCGAACCGCCGTCTTTCCGATGCGAACCGCGAAATCCAAGGCGGATTCGACCGCCTTCTCCTCCGCATGCTCGTAATGCACGACTTCGACGAGTTTCATGTGATGCGCGGGATGAAAGAAATGGAGTCCGACCAGCCGATCCGGGTTTTCGACCGCGCGTCCGACGACGCGCACCGGCATCGCGGTCGTCTGCACCGCGAGCAGTTTCCCGCGATCCAAACGCGCGTCGATGCGGCGCAACAGGTCCTGCGTATGCGCGGGGTCTTCGGTCGCGCAGGAGACGACCAAATCGCATTCCTCGACACGGTTGAGTCGGGTGGCCTTGCGCAATAGACTGAATGACTCCGGCTGCTCGGCGCGATGCAGGCCCTTGAGCACCCGCTCTTCCGCGGACGCCAATGCCTCCTCCGAGTCGTCGATCAATAAAACCTGCAGGCCGCTCGCGACGCATGTTTGCGCGAGACCGGATCCGATGTCTCCCGCGCCGACGATGCCGATCTGGGGATCGAAAAAGGATGCCACGGGGAAAATCCCTAAAAGGGATTCAGCTCCTCTTCGACGGCGATCGCGAGCTCCTTGAGGTTCAACGGCTTGTAGAGGATGCGCGTGTCCGGCCGGAATTCGACCAGATGCGCCTGGCGATCGCGCGTCTGCCCGGTCATGAAAATGATGGGAATGCCCCGCGTCTCGGGATTGGTGCGCAGCAGCGCCTGGGCCGTACCGCCGCTGAGTCCCGGCATGTCCAAATCGGAAAGGATCAAATCGGGCTTCATGGCCGGGGCAGTGCGGTACAACGCGGCGCCGTCCTCGACCACGACGACCTCGTACCCCAATTCAGTGAGAACGTCGGTCACCAAGGACCGAACTTCGGGATCGTCGTCGGCGACCAAGATTTTCTTCTTCGCGTCCGCGGCCATTTAGCGCTTAAGCTCCGATTTGAGCATCCCCCAGCATTCCTGATCGACCCAGCGGCCGTTAAGCCGCCGATCCGATCTCAGGCATCCCTCGTAGCGGAACCCGATCTTCTTGAGAACGCGCCTAAACGAACGGTTCGCTGGGTCGAGTCTCGCGAAAAGCCTGTGCAGTCCCCGCTTGCGGATTCCGTAGTCCACGAGGCAGCGCGCCGCTTCCGTTCCGATGCCCTTATCCTGGCGGTCGGAAGCGATCCAGAGCGCCAACCGCCCGCGGCCGCGCTGCGGGTCTTCCATCTCCTGCAGCGACGCGACCCCGATCAAACGATCGCCCTTCGCTTCGAAAACGCCCCATGTATCGGAGTCGGAGGAGGCGTCGGCCGCGGCGATAAAACGGCGGAAATACTCCAAATCGTTGGCGTCGCCGACCCAGCGCAAGCGGCGCTTGAGGGATTCGCGCGACGTCTCGACCGCCTCCAGAAGCGCCGGGGCGTCGTCTTTCGTCAGCGCGCGCAGATAGACGCGCCGGGAGGCGATCCTATCCTTGTCCATGTCGTCCGCGTGTGCGAGCGTCCCTCAGCAGGCGAACGAAACGGGCTTTCGACATCACCACCTGCACGTGGGAACCTTCGCCGATTTTACGACTTTTGTCGTATACCTCCAACCGCGTCGTTACTTTGTTGTCCCGATAAGAGACCAGCCTGGCGCAAACCCGCAGATTCGCGTGGATCGCCGCCGGCTGCAGGTGCTTCACCAGCACCGCTCCGCCTACAGCCTCCTCATCCTTGTCCAGATAAGGGACGAGCAGCATGCGCGCCGCCGTTTCCATGTGGTACACCATCGCCCAGGTGGAATAGAGCGGGTGTTTGACCAACCCCTCCAGATTCGGCTTCATCCACGGCTCGACCTTAACCGGCAGTTCCACCCGAATTCCGCGCTTAAAATGAGCCTTCATCGCCCCTCCCCTCCCGCAAGCGCGAGGGCGGCGTCCAGCACCCGCTCGGCCGCGTCCGAAAATCGCATGTGTTTCGCGGCTTGGGCGGCCGCCTTTCCCATTCGCTTGAGTCCCGCAGGGTCGGAGAGTAATTCCGCCAAGGCTCCAGCAAGCGCGTCCGAACGGCGCGAAGGCCGCGCGTAGGAGACGGTGCGACCGTACTCCGGCGCCAGAATTTCCGCGACCCCGTAATGATCGCTGGCGAGCACGGCGATCCCTTCCTGCAGCGCTTCGACGATCGTGAGCCCGTAGCTCTCATGCAGCGATGGGGAAACGAAAAGGTCCGCCAACCGAAAATACACGCGCTTCCCGAGCGCAGAGAGATACCCGGGGAAGAAAACCCGCGTTCGCGTCAATCGCGCGGCCGCGCGGCGAACCTTCCGGCCGTAGGCCTCTCCCCGCATAAAGGCGGTTTCGCCGCATACGAAGACGGCGGTATCGATCCCCCGAAGCCGGGGGGAATTCTCGATTTTCATGAGCGCATCCAACAGAAGATGAATTCCCTTTTCCGGTGAAATACGGCTCATCGTCAAGACAACGCGGGTCGAGGGCGAAAGCTGATAATGAGTCCTCAGCCGCGATGCCTCAACGGCGACTTCGGCGTCCGGGAAGGATTCCCGCCACCCGCCCCAGGGGACCACCACGACGCGCTCGGCGAGAGGCCGCTTTCCCCCGTCCTCAAGATGGGAGTAGCATCGACGGACCGTTTCCCCCATCTGCCGCGAAGGGACGATTAGAACGTCGGAACGGGCGACCGTCTCCCTTTGTTTTTCGAAGACGAGCTTGAGCACGTCGGGTACCACGCCGGAAAGTCCCCAGGAGCGAAGCCGGTCGAATCCCCGCGTCCACCGTTCGGGAGCGAGGACGTCCTTGAGGTAAATTCGATTGAAAAACTCGACGACGTCCACATGCCAGATGGAAAGAATCGGATAGCCGGCCGCGGCGATGCGCTCAAGGTCGGGCCCCTCGGAGATATCGTTGACAATCACCGTCGTTTCTCCGGGCGGATAGGCCCCGCGATGCGCGATCAAAAAATCGGTCGTCGCGCGCTCGAAATCTCGGCAAAAACGGGCGTAGCCCATCTCGGAGAGCTTTTCCAGCGCGTGCTGCATCCCGGGTTCCGGTAATTGGACATACGGAAACCCCGCGGCGGGCGTTTGCGGTCCGGAACCCATCGCGAGAAGATTCAAATCCGTGCGTTTCGACCAGGCGCGAGCCAATTGCAGACCCACCGTGGCCCCGCCTCCCAGCGGAGTGCGGTCCATCGGATATCCAAGATGGCTTCCTATGTACACGATGCCTGACATAAAATCGCTCGCAATCAACAATTTAGCAGTTTGCGTAAGTCCTTTTTGACAAACAAACCCCGGGCCCCCGGGCCCAGACTTCCGGGGGTCGAATGTCCGCAAAAGGGGGGCCGCACGGCCCAAGCAACCAGACCGGGTCAATGTTACGCTGAGAGCATGAGAAAGTTCCTTTCTCTCGCGCTGGCCATGACGCTCGCGGCGGGTCCTGCGATTGGGCCGGCCCAAGCGGCCGGACGCGCCGTCTCCGTAGGCACGACCGGAAATAGGGTCTCCCTCGGCGCGATCCCAACTCATTTATCGGCCCCCAATCACTCCCTCTCCTTAAATGGGGTCGGCTCGTTGGAGTTGACCGGGAGCCTGCCCACCGTGTCGCCCGCGCTTCTGCCCGCGTTGAACGCGGCCGATGAAGCCCCGGTTCCCTCCGCGAAAGGCGCCCCCATTGAAACCGCCTCTCCCGAAAGGACTCGCCTAGACCCTTCTCCCAACCGAACGCAAATTCCGATTGAAACCACCCCCGCGAACGCCCGGCATGTCGATTTCACGGCTGGAGATGACGGCGCCAAGGTCCCGACGCTCCAAGAGGCCGTCGAAACGGCTTCCCTACTTGCCGAATCCGCTCCGGACAGCGTTGGGATGCTCCGCGTCACGGTTCAAAATCCCGACGCGAGCGGCGGGGTGTTCGACGGATCCCGCGCGGCCCGCTCCGATCTCACCGATGGGAAACGCGTCCGCCCGGGGGTCGAAACGGCGAAAGTTCCCGGACGAACGCGCCGCTGGCTCGGCGCGGCCGGCCGTCTGCTGAGCGCCCCGGTCCGGATCGCGTTCAAGGCCCGCAAACCCGCCGTCGACACCGCGTATTCGAAGGACAAATTCGGCGGCTACAAACCCATTCCCGTGAAAGCGCTTGCGGAAAACGCGACCCGCTTCCAGAAATTCCGAGCGCTGGCCGCCGCTCACGTCGGCTACGGACTCAAATGGGGAATCAATCTCTTCGCGATCGCGACGATCCTCGACACCGTCGTCGCCCCCGTCTTCGCAGCCGTTCCCTGGCAGCTCTTCTTATCGGAGGCCGCGCTGGGATCCTATGGTCGGGTCGAACTCCTGAGCGCGTTCGGACCCGCCCAGATCGCTCAGGCGATGGCGATGTCCCCGGTCGGATTCATGCTGTTGGCCCTTCCCGCCGCGGTGCTGATGGAGGAACTCCGCCACCGGGTCATGCAGTTCGGGGGCTGGTTCATCGCGACCGCTCTGGCGCGGCCGGTCGCGTCTAAAATTTCCAGCGTCCTCGACGACATCCCGGACATCAGCGGACTGCGGCGCGTCATTCAGTGGACGCTGCGCCAGATCGAGAAGATTTCCGCGAATTCCTACACCATCGCCGCCTCGATTTCCGCCTTCGGCTTCGCCGGCGCCCATGTCGCGATGTGGGGGTTTTCACCGTACCTGCTCTTCTACCACGCGGCGATGGGTCTCGCGCTCGCGCACGTCGCCTACCGCAGCCGCTTCGTCGCGGCGCCCTTTATCGCCCACTACTTGTTTAACGTGATGACGATCGCCCTCGGCGTGCTGGTCCCGGCGGCCCTCGGCGCGCAAGCGGCCTCGATCGCCGGCACGGTGCTCGGTCTCGGTTCGGCGGCGTTCCTCTACTATCAGGCTCGCAGTTGGCGCAAAGCCAAGCGCGCGGCCGCCGCGGAAGCCCGCGGAGAAACCGAAGCCCCTAAGACCGGCGTCCAAAAGCGCATGCGCTGGTATTCGCGGCTTGCCGGTTTGTTTATCATCCCCGTTTTGCTCGGCTCAGGTTTCATGGGCTCAGGTCCGTCCGTCTCCGAATTGACGGCGCCCATGCAAACCCAGTACCAACGGCTCACCGGAGATCTGAAAACGGACCCCGTCGAGATTCCCCAACCGCAGGACGTCCAGGATTCCGAGGCGATCGAACAGCTGCTCAACCGGATCGTCGGAGGGGAGCGGCCGCTCGTCGCCCCGCAGCCCGCCGCCGATCTTTCGACCGTCGAGATCGTTTCGCGCAACAAGCCCGCGGTCGTCAACGTCTTGACGAGAAAAGGCACCGGAACGGGATTTATCATCTCGCCCGACGGCACCCTCGTGACCAACGCGCACGTCGTCAGCGAAGGGATCGACCGCGCGAGCGGCAAGATTTCGCGCGGCCATCAGACCCAAATCGTCATCCGCTTCGCCAACGGAACGCGCGTCCCGGCGGAGGTGCTCGCCTACAGCCCCGACAAGGACATGGCCATACTTCGGATCATCCCCCAGAATCCCTTCGGCTGGCCCACCGTCAAGATCGGCGACAGCTCCGCGATTCTCGAAGGCCAAGAGATCGTCGCGATGGGCTACCCCCTCGGCCAGCCGTTCACCGTGACCAAGGGAATCATCAGCGGCCTCGGCTATCGCGGCAACGGCTTCATTCAATTCCAGCAGCATGACGCGGCGGTCAACCCGGGTAATTCCGGCGGCCCGCTGTTTAACATGCGCGGCGAGGTGATCGGCATCAACACGCAGATCGTCAGCCCTTCCGGCGCGTTCGCCGGCATCTCCCGGTCCATCCGCGCCGAAGACCTGAAAGCGGCGCTGGCTCAATTCGCCGCGCAGGGAAACATCTCGGCCTCCTGGATGGGGGCGATTTTCTACCCCTCCAACCCCTCCGCGGACACCTTCGGCGCCGCCGTCGAACAGGTCCGCCCCGGCAGCCCCGCCGAGAAGGGCGGACTCCGGGCGGGAGACGTGATCGTCGGCATCGACGGACACGGCCTGCCGGCCGATTCGGCGCAGGCCTTCGGCATGCTCTCGGCGGTGATGCGGGCCAAATCCCCGACGGAAACGATCACGCTGCAGGTCGATCGCGCGGGGACGGTGACGGACATCGTCGTCACGCTCGGCGCCCACTAAACGGCGTCTTTTTCCTTCCCCTAAAAGACCTATAATCCCGGCACACGACTATTTTGGGAGGTTCTTGGGATGAAAGCTCACGATCAAAAAATCGTTCTTTGCGGGGGCGCTCGAACGCCGATCGGCCATCTGTCCCGATCGCTCGCCGGCCTCAGAGCGGACGACCTGATGAAATCCGCCGTCGACAGGACTCTCGAAAGCGTCGGCGTTCCTAAAGGGGAAGTCGACGGCCTCATCGTCGGCTGGGTCGGCCAGGACTTCCAGGCCCCGAACATCGCGCGCGTCACGGCGCTTCGCGCCGGATTGCCGCTGAAGACCCAGGCCGTCACCGTTCAAAACAATTGCGTTTCCTCGATCGAAGCCGTCGCCGCCGCCGCGCGCTGCATCCTCGCCGGCGAAGGGGAGCTTTACGTCGCGGGCGGAACCGAATCCATGTCGCGCCTGCCGTACACGATCTCGGGCCCGCGCTCGGATAAGGCGCTGCGCTCCTTGGACACCGTCAAGCAGAAGTGGGGAGAACTGCTGGAGTCCGAGACCGTCGCCGTCGTCGACGCGATGGAGAAGGGGTTGACCGATCCGGTCAAGGACATCAACATGGCGGGCACCGCCGAAGTCTGCGCGCAGATGCACGGCATCAAGCGGGAAGATCAGGACGCCTACGCCCATCAGAGCTTCAAGCGCTGCATCGACGGCTGGAACGCGGGCTTCTACGACAGCCATGTGAAGCCGTTTTTGGACGGCGGCACGACGATTCTCGAAAAGGACGAGTACCCGTTTTTGCGCGAGGATCTCGTCGCGAAGCCGCAGAAATTCGCGAAGGCCCCGGTCGCCTTCGACAACTCCGCATACTCTATTGAGAAGTTTTACGAGGAGTACGGAAAATTCATGGACGGCTTGGAATTCAAGGAAGGCGCCCACGGAACCGTTACGCTGTTTAACTCCTGCGGCCGCTCCGACGGCGCTTCCGCCGTCGTCGTCGCCACCGAGGCGCGGGCGAAGGCCCTGCAGCTTCCGATTCTCGCCGAACTCAAGGGTTGGGGCTTCTACGGCAACGATCCCGCGCACATGGGCGTCTCTCCGGCGCTCGCCGCACCGATCGCCCTCGAACAGGCCGGGATCAAGTTCGGCGATCTTGACCAGATCGAACTGCACGAGCCCTTCGCCGCGACCGTGCTGGGCATCTTCAAAGTCGGCATGGAGCGCTTCGGGCACGATTGGCGGTCCCTTTACGAATCCGCGGCGCTCAACCCGCACGGCGGTTCGATCGCGATGGGGCATCCGCTCGGCGCGACCGGAACGCGCCTGCTGCTCAACCTGCTCTACGCGCTCAAGAAAAACGAAAAGAGCCGGTTGGGGATGATCGCCGCCTGTGCGGGCGGCGGGATGGGCGGGGCGATGGTCGTGGAGAAAATCGGTTAGCGGCAAGCCCCGAAAAACCCGACGCCGAAGAAGTTAGTTCCGCCCTCGGACCCTTTGCGGTAAGCCGCGATCAGCGCCCAGGCCGGAGAGTTCTGATGCATCAGGTAATAGCGCATCGGATACTTTTCCTTCTTCTTCTTGTCCGGCGGAACGATCGTCACCTTAAGTCCGAATTCGTCGATCAATTCGCACTCGGTGCAGCGGGTCTTCTTCTCCAAAAAGAGGACTTCCTGCGGGTCGAGCTGCCCGAATCCCATGCCCATCAGCGTGTCGATGAGTTTCTTGGTTCCCTTTTCGCGAGGGCAGTTCTCGACGGGTTCCTTGCCGGCCATGCGGATCGGCGGCTTGCGCTTGGATTCCGCCGCCATACGCAGCGCCTGCAGTTCCGCTTTCTTCGCTTCGTAGGGAATTCGCTGCCGTTCCGGAAGGGTCTCCGGGTCGATCTTCATAAATACCGGAATCGCCCCCGCGGGGATCTTCGCGGTATCCGCCTTCAAGAAAGAATCGACAAGTTCAACGGTGTCTTTATCGGCGGTCGCGCCCGCGTCCTTTGCATCGGCGGAAGGCGCCGCCGAAGCGCCTACGCTTAAAAGCGCGCATAAAAGAAACGGGGGAAAGCGTCTCACCTCTTGAGTATAGCGGCGTGAGTGTTATCGCACAACCGCCGAAAGACCCCCCGTTTATCGGCGAGGTCGGGTGAAGGCGCTTTGAATCCGGTCGAGGAAGGATTCTTCTTTAAAATCCTTAAATTCTCCGGCGTCGAAGAAAACGCCGTAGCACTTCGAACACGCCTCGTACCAAATGTGGTTCTGCACCGGATCGACGAGCCGTACCATGCCGACCGAGCATTTCGGGCAATTGTACATGTCGAGCTCATCGGTTTCCATTCCCTTTTGCGGATCGCCGATATCGATCGACTCCGAGCCCTTAAGTGCTTTAAGATCCTCGTGCTCCAGAATGTCGAAGAAAATACCCCGGCATTCCGTGCAGCGCTCGACCGTCGCGCCTCCGAAAACCACTTCCTCCATCGCCGCCTTGCACTTCGGACAGGTGATTGTCATGGCTCCAGTATAGCGCCTGGAAAAATTCGTCGCCAGGCCGGCCCCTCCAATAGCCCCATTGAATGCCGGCACGGCGGGGCTTCCGCCCCGCCAGTCAACCGCGCGGGTGATGGCGCTTGTGACGCTCTTTGAGACCGCTCGCGTCCAGATGCGTGTAGATTTGGGTCGTCTGCAGGCTCGCGTGTCCGAGCATCTCCTGCACCGACCGGGCGTCGGCTCCCCCTTGCAGCAAATGCGACGCGAAGGTGTGCCTCAGCAGATGCGGATGCAATTCGCGGGACAGTTTCGCCTTTTTACCCAACGCCCTCAGGTCCCGCCACAACTGCACGCGCGAAAGCCGCTTTCCGGATCTGCCGACAAATACCTGAGGCGACGGGCCCCTCCCTTCAAACCGCCGTGCCCGTTCGGCGAGATACTTCGAAAGCGCTTCACGCGCCTTTGTGTGCAAAGGAATGAGGCGTTCCTTCGAACCCTTCCCCAATACCCTGGCGACCCCCTCCATCAGGTTTACGTCTTCCGGCTTCAGTCCGAGCAGTTCGGAGGCGCGCATCCCGGTCGCGTACAGCAATTCAAGTTCGGTGCGCGCGCGCAGCGCGGCGAAATCGTCGCCGCCGCGTACGCGCAGCAGACGACTCATTTCATCGAGCGTCAGATACTTCGGAAGCCGGTCCGGAAGATGCGGCGAACGAAAATCCCGGGTCGGGTCCTCCTTGATCCGATCTTCGACCGCTTGAAAGCGATAGAACGCGCGCAGCGCCTCCATCTTGCGAAACACCGACACGGCCTTGAGACCCTTCTCCTCGCGCAGATGCCACAGATAATCCTCGATCACGCGGGCGTCGGCCGCCAACGGATCCCGCTTCCCCGTCCACGCGAGGTACCCGGCCAGATCGGAACCGTAGGCGAGGCAGGAATTCTCAGCGAGGCCCCGTTCCATGGAGAGGTACTTCACGAACTCGTCGACGAACGCCGATAAACGCGAATCCCCCGCTTCGGAGCGTTTCGGTTCCGAAGCGGGGGACATAAGCGTCGCGGCCGACCGCTACTTCGCGGCGGCGGTTTTTTTCTTCGCCGCGACCGGTTTCGGGACGGACGCATCTGCGGACACCGGAACCGGCATCGACTCCGCTTCCGTCGCAGCCTTCTTCGCGTCATCCTTGGCCAGCTGCTCCGCGGCCTTTTTCTGCGCGGGTTTGACCAACAGCAGATCCCGAAGCGCCGCCTCGATCTCCTTAGCCATCTTAGGATTCCCTTGGAGGTAGGCGATTGCGTTGTCGCGGCCTTGTCCCAGCCGCTCCTCTCCCTTGAGAAACCAGCTTCCGGATTTATCCACGAGATTATTCTCGACGGCCATGTCGAGCAGACAACCCTCGTGAGAGATTCCGTAGCCGTGAATCATGTCGAACAGGGCCTGCCGGTACGGCGGCGCCACCTTATTCTTGACGACCTTCACGCGGCAGCGGGAGCCGAAGAAGACGTCTCCCTTCTTCAGGTTTTCGATGCGCCGGATGTCCAAGCGGATCGACGCGTAGAACTTAAGCGCGAGTCCGCCGGTGGTCGTCTCCGGGCTGCCGAACATCACACCGATCTTGTGTCGAATCTGATTGATGAAGATCAGGCAGGTCTTCGTGTGTGAAATCGCCGCGGTCAGTTTTCGCAGGGCTTGGCTCATCAGCCGCGCCTGCAGCCCCGGCCGGCTGTCGCCCATGTCGCCTTCGATCTCGGCTTGAGGCGTCAGCGCCGCGACCGAGTCCACAACGATCACGTCGAGCGCGCCGGAGCGGATCAGCTTCTCGGTGATTTCAAGCGCTTGTTCCCCGGAGTCCGGCTGGCTGATCAGCAATTCGTCGCAATCGACGCCGAGGGCTTTCGCGTACGCGGGGTCCATCGCGTGTTCGGCGTCGATGAAGGCAGCCTTGCCGCCGAGTTTCTGCGCTTCGGCGATCGCGTGAAGCGCGAGCGTCGTTTTTCCGGAGGATTCCGGACCGTAGATCTCGATTACGCGGCCCCGCGGCAATCCGCCGACCCCGAGCGCCATGTCCAGCGAGAGCGCGCCCGAAGAAATCGTTTCCACGGAGATTTTGGCGGCCCGCTCCCCGAGCTTCATGATGGATTCCCGGCCGTACGCCTTTTCGATCTGAGTCAGTGCGAGTTCCAGCGCCTTGTTCTTACCGTCTTCCGGATTCGATGCCATTGAGTTAGTCTCCTCCTCGCGGACCCCTTTCTCGGCGTCCTGAAGGTCATTCCCCTTACTTACGAATGACCCCCCGGTTTAGTGCCCCGAGGATACAACTATACTGAACATTTGTTCAGTTGTCAAGTAGGGACCTGGTCCATACTTATTTTCTTATTGGCCCCGCTCCATTAGATTCGCAATAGCGCCGGGCGTCCGGCCCAGAAATTGTGCAATAGAAACAAAAGAGAATCCAGCATCACGCGCGGTCTTTATAAAAACCCTGCGCATCGGGCTTAGCCCTCGTTTTCGCGACGCGCTTCGAATCAATTCTATGGGGATCGAAAATGCCGCAGCGACCTCCGCGCACAAAAAATCCAAATTTTTATCTTCCGACCCCGTGCCGGGCGTCGATTTCTCAAAGTCCTCTCCCCACAATTCCTCACGCATCGAGGCGAGAACTTCCGCCGAAACCGGTCGAGACGGATCAGCCGCTCGAGCTCGCGCTGCAGAAACAGCCAGTTGACGCCTTGGCGCTGGGTGAAGACCTTCTCCGCGACCCACTTGCGGGTGCGTACCTGCCAACCCTTCCACACCTCGGCGAAGGCTCCCTGTCGGAAGAGAAGAAAGCGGCCTCGGGGTTCTCGAGCGCCTTCAGCAGGGAATGCGGATTCCCGCGCTCGTCGCGCGCCAGCGGCGCCCGCCACAAGCGCTTGAGCAGCGGGTCCCGGGAATCCGTCTTAGGATTCTTCAGCAGCAGCCAGCACGCCCCCATCAGACCGTCCCGAAATTCCTCTACCCAATTTCCATGCTCAACGAACCGCAGCATCTTCTCCAGAAGATTCTTCTCTTCCCGCGCGACCCGCTCGTGCAGTTCATCCAACGCCTCGTTTTTGACCACCTTGAATTCGGAGGCGTCCAAGCGCAGCGCGGGGCTGTCGGCAAACGCGAAGCACGGCATGGTGCGCGGCTTGTAGCGCGAGTCGTCCGCCCGGACGCCGAGCACCGAGTGCGTCACCCAGCTCTCGGGCTCCGAACCGTTCGGCGGACTCATCACGCCGCGAACGGCGCCGCTCTTGAATTCATGAACCCATTCGCCGCGGTGGAACGGATCCGGCTTCGCCTCCTTTCCGGCCACGACGATCGTCATGCCCGGCAGCGGACACCGGCCCGCGACGGTCCCCGCGGAAAGCCTCCACGGGGAGCCCTGAAAGGAGCGGAGCAGCCCAGTCCAACGCGCGGAAACGACCGTCTCCTTGGGTCCCGCGGGGTCGCGCTCGAGACGATCGCGTTCCAGAGAATCGACGGACAAGCGCAAGCCTCCCGAGCTCACGGAAACCGCCGCCGCGCCGGCGCGCAGCAGCCACAGAAGCCCGAGCCCTAAATGCTTGCGGCGCGGGTCTCCCCCGTCGAACAGTCCCCCGTACGGATCGGAGAGCTCCCCGCCTTTAAACGGCTTCCCGTCGAATCGAATGTCCAGCGTCCGCGCCGAATGCGACGCCTCGAAGCGCTTGACCCCAGCCGCGCGCGCGGCGCGAATCCAAAAATAGAATCCCAGTTCCAGATCGGGAAGCTTGTAGCGTTCGAGCTTGGAAAGCGCCCGCTTGCGGTCGACGCGAAACGATCCGGACTCGACAAACTCGCCGTCGCCGGACATCAACGCAGGGGTTCGAAGAGCTCATAGTCCATGAGCTCGAGGCTGGTGCGCAGTTCGCTGCCCCTGCCGTCGGGGGACGCGAGCATCGCATCGGATACGGCAATCACCGTGTCGTTGTCCCACCAGAAATAGGTCTCGTCGATACGCCGCGGCTCCCCGTAAATTAATGAGAGATCGACGACAAGATTCCCGAGCGGCTTCTTTTTTGAGGCCTCCCGGGTGTAGATCACTTGAATGTGGGCGAGCCGCTCTCCGCTAAACCCGAGTCTCAGGTTCTCAGCGTCGACCGGGAAGTACTTGGCCTGGGAGCGGTCAAGCAAAACGCGGCGGAGGTTGCCGCGCGGGTCCCGGTAGCTCCCCCAGTTACGCCTCGGAGGGTATACGATCTCGACTTCCTTAAGGGTATCGCCGAGCTTCAGACTTTCGAGGTAGCGCTGCAGCGCAACCCCCGCGTCCGAAAGGGACGCGAGAAGCGCGAGGAGCGGCAGAACGAAAAGCAAGCGTCTCATGGTGTCGTTGCGCCTAAAACAATCAGTGTGCGGATTTTTTAGAATCTCCGGCCCGCGCGACGAAACCGAAATCGCCGCGGTAATGCTTATACGTGATATCTCCGATCTCCGTTATGAATTCCTTCGCGCGCCCGTAGGTCGGATTGCGGCCGGTCAGCACCGCGACGACGTAGTCTCCGTTGGGGGAATAGACGACGCCCACGTCGTGACATACGCGGCGCAGCAGCCCCGTCTTGTGGGCGATCTCCCACCCGACCGGAAGATGCTTCGCCAAACGCGTCTTCCCTTTCTTGCCCTTCATGATGTCGAGCATCAATTCGCTCGCGAAGCTGTTGACCAGTTTCCCCTTGTAGGCCTTCTCTAACAGCATCGCCATTTCATGGGCCGTCGTGTAGTTTTCGTAGCGCACGCGGCCGCTGGTCAAGCGAAGTCCCTCGGGATAAATTTCGGTGTAGACCAGGCCCATTGTGGGGAAAAAGTTTTGAAGAAACCCCATCCCGACCTCGTCGATCAAGAGCAGCATCGCCGTGTTGTCCGAGCGCTGCATCATCTGTTCAAGCAGCTGCCGGACGGTGAAGCGCGTGCCGTCACGCTGCCACTTCAACCGGCCGGAACCTCCCATGCGCGTGCTGCGGCGGAGCTTCAGATTGCTCTGCAAAGACAATCGTCCGCGATGGATCTTGTCAAAGACCCCGACCATGATCGGAACCTTGATAAGGCTCGCGGAGGGAAACAGATCATCGGCATGATAGGCGTAGGTATAACCCCTGTTTAAATCCTTGATGAGAATCGCCACCCGCGCGGGATACGCGCGCGCGGCCTTTTCGATCTCGGCGCTCATGTTCTCGAAAACCGGGCGCATCGCCCTGTCTTCATCGCTAGAACGGTAATGCCGCGAATCGACGAAGGTTCCATCGCCCGCGGCGGGAGCCTCCGCCTCGCCCGATTGCTCGAATCGTTCGACAAAGCGGTCGGACAGCACACCGCCCGGCGCCGTGAGCATGTAGAGAAACGGGGCCGCGACGAGCAGCAGGATGAGGGGAAACTGGAAGCGTTCGGACGGGACCCAGCTCAAGGCCGAGACGACGCGATCCTGAATGCGCCGTCTCAGCCTCGGCTGAGTGCGGGGGCTACTTGACTTCTGCTGCCGCCTTCGACTCGAAGACAAGATTTTCTTCCTCACCCTTGTGTTCAACCCGGATCGTCGCACCCGGCTCGAACTTCTTGAGCAGGATGTCCTCGGCGAGCGGATCCTCCACGAGGCGCTGAATTGTCCGCTGCAGCGGACGCGCTCCGTAATTCGGGTCGAATCCGACGGCCACCAAATGCTTCTTCGCCGCGTCGGTGAAGTCGATTTTGTAGCCCTGGACGTCAACCTTCTCGATCACGCGCTTGAGCATAATCTCGAGAATCTGGACCATCTCTTTCTCGGTGAGCGGGTGGAAGACCAGGATTTCATCGACGCGGTTGATGAATTCAGGGTTGAAGACGCGCTTCACCTCGTCCATCACAGTGTCCTTCATTTCCTTGTAGTCCTTCTCCTTGTCTTCCTTCGGCGCGAACCCAAGGGATTTCCCCTTCGAGATCAAGCGCGCGCCGACGTTCGAGGTCATGATGATGACCGTGTTCTTGAAGCTGACTTTGTGCCCGAGGTTGTCGGAGAGAATGCCGTCCTCCATCACCTGAAGCAGAATGTTGAAGACGTCCGGATGCGCCTTCTCGATTTCGTCGAGAAGAACGACCGAATACGGCTTGCGCCGCACGGCCTCGGTCAACTGGCCTCCCTCTTCGTAGCCGACGTAGCCGGGAGGGGCGCCGATCAGCCGCGAGACCGCGAATTTCTCCATGTACTCGGACATGTCGATGCGGACCATCGCGTCTTCGTTGCCGAACAGCGTCTCGGCGAGCGAGCGAGCGAGCTCGGTTTTTCCGACGCCGGTGGGGCCGAGGAACACGAAGGAGCCGACAGGCTTCTTCGGATCCTTGAGACCCGTCCGCGAGCGGCGGATGGCCTTCGAGATCGCCTTGATCGCCTCTTCCTGACCGATGAGGCGCTTATGAAGCTCGTCTTCCATCTTGACGAGCTTCTGCGTCTCCGTTTCAGTCAGCCGCGTCACGGGAACGCCCGTCCACTTGCTGACGACGTAGGCGATGTCCTCTTCGTTGATCTCGGGAGTCGTCTGATCGCGCTTCTCGCGCCACTTCTTCTTGTCTTCCTCGAGCGCCTTGCGAAGCTCCTTTTCCTTGTCGCGAAGCCGGGCCGCTTTCTCGTATTCCTGATTGGCGATCGCGGCGGACTTATCCTTCACGACTTCCTCGATTCCGGCTTCTTTCTCCTTGAATTCCGGAGGCGCCTGCGTCGTCTGCAGGCGTGCGCGGGAACCAGCCTCGTCGATCAGATCGATCGCCTTGTCCGGCAGGTAGCGTTCGGTGATATAGCGGTCGGAGAGCTCCGCGGCGGCTTTCAGCGCGTCGTCGGTGTATTTGGCTTTGTGATGCGCCTCGTACTTGTCCTTCAAGCCGTTGAGAATCAGAATGGTCTCGGGCACCGACGGCGGTTCGACCAGAACGGCCTGGAAGCGGCGCTCAAGCGCGGCGTCGTGCTCGACGTACTTGCGGTACTCGTCGAGCGTCGTCGCCCCGATGCACTGCAGTTCGCCGCGCGCGAGCGCGGGTTTGAGCATGTTCGACGCGTCGATCGCGCCCTCGGCGGCGCCGGCCCCGATGACGGTATGCAGTTCGTCGATGAAGAGAATGATCGAGTTTCGCGAACGGCGGATCTCCTCGATGATGTTCTTAAGCCGCTGTTCGAATTCGCCGCGGTACTTCGTCCCGGCGACGACCGACGCCAGGTCGAGCGTCAGGACCCGCTTGGACGCGAGAAGTTCCGGAATGTCGCCGGACACGATCTTCTGCGCCAATCCTTCAACGATCGCGGTTTTGCCGACGCCGGGGTCGCCGATGAGCACCGGGTTGTTCTTGGTGCGGCGGGCGCAGATCTGAATCACGCGCTCGATCTCGTCGGCGCGGCCGATCACGGGATCGAGACGGCCGTCGCGCGCGTGCGCGGTCAGATCCCGGCCGAATTCGTCCAGCGTCGGCGTCTTGGATTTGGAGCGGCTGCCGGAACCTCCCCCCTGCTGCGGGCCGGCCTGCGGGGACTGTCCCTCGCCGAGGAGGTTCAAAACCTCTTCGCGCACGACGTCCAGACGCAGTCCGAGATTTTCGAGCACGCGGGCGGCGACGCCCTCTTCCTCACGGATCAGTCCGAGAAGCAGATGCTCGGTGCCGACGTAGGAGTGCCCCATGTGCTGGGCTTCCTCGACGGCGTATTCGAGAACTTTCTTGGCGCGGGGCGTGAACGGAATCTCGCCGAGCAGCATCACGTTGTCGCCGGTTCCGACGATTTTTTCGATCTCGGAGCGCACGCGGCGAAGGTCGACGCCGAGGTTCGCGAGAACCTGTGCCGCGACACCCTCTCCCAGCGCGATCAACCCGAGCAGGATGTGCTCGGTGCCGACGTAGTCGTGATTGAGCCGCTTCGCCTCTTCTTGGGCGATTAGGATTACGCGCTGGGCTCGTTCAGTAAATCGATTAGACATAGGATACTCCCTCTATTTGGATGCGTAGTAAATCACCTGCCCGAATGCTCGAGGGAAGCGCATGCGCTTCCTCCAGTATTGTACAACTTTGTTAAATATTCAAGACGAAAGGCCTTCCTTAATACAGCGAGACGGTTAACTTCGCCTCAATCATTGAGCCGCGTCAATAAAAAGGGTCCTTCGGTCCCTCCGGGACGCCGCGCCCTATCCTCGAATTTCATCAGCCCTTATTGCATTTTGTCGCATTGGGCCGGGGGGCCCAACAATCGCTGGGTCCTTTAATTTGGGCGTTCTTCCTGTTCGGCCCATAGGACGTACCGGAGGCTCCGCTACAATTCAAACAGAGGTCGGAAAGAAGCGTTCGCCGTTGCCGCAAGAAGCGACACCCAAGCCGAGTTAACCGAGGGAAACATGATCGCACGAAAGTCCCTAGCCGGAATTCTTGTCTTTACCCTGGTATGCAGCGACGCACCGCTGGTTTTTAGCCGTACGATCGCCGCGGGTCGCGCGGTCAACGCCACCGCACCGGCCCCGGCGGGAACGCTTCTCCCCCTTGGAACGCTCTCCGCTCCCGCCCTCTCCGATCCCGCCCTCTCCGGCGGGATCTCTCTTTCCCCCTCGGCGCTTCCGTCTCTCACTCCCTCGGCGATTCCTTCCGGACCGGCCGCCTCCGCCGCGTCGGCGCTCGCGCTGCCCCCGGCCGCCCCGACGAAAACGCCGTCGGCGCCCGAAGCCTTCGGCGCGGCCGCGCCCGCCGCGCGCGTATCACCGTCTCCCGTTTTCCAAAACGCGGCGAGCGCCTCTCGTCGCGAAGAAAAACCCGCGCTCAGCGGCGCGCGGGAACTCGGCGCCGCCGTCGCGCGCGAAAAGCGCGGCGGATTCGGACGCGCGATCGCCTCGTTCTTCGGACGCGTTTTCGACGGTTCAGGAAAGCGTTCGGCCTTCAACGGGGCGGACGGCGTTCGCGGCGAGAAAGCGGCTCCCGCCCGCCGCGGCGCGCTCGGAGACGTGGTCTTCAACGCGCTCAAAGACGGCAGCGACATCCGTTCCTATCTTCCGCGGACCGTCGTCATCAACGACTCCTTCTCGGCCGCCGCGCCGAAAACAACGCTCAGCCGCCTGCAGACGTTGATCGACGAAGGCGTGCACGTCGTCGTGTTGACCGACCGACCCGACCGCGGCGCCGGATCGATCGACGAAATCCTTCTCTCTAAACTCAAGCCCGCCAAGAACAATCCGGTCCTTGTCGCGAGCTACTCGGGAGCCCGCATCTCCTTTATGGAAACCGGCGGAAAATGGTCCGTGGCGAGCGAAGCCGGGGCGTTCGAAGCCGCCGACATCGAGCGCTTGGCCGAAGTCGCCGCCCTCGCTGCGGGCCGCTCCAAACTTTCCTCCGCGCCCTCCTACACCGTCTCCCCCGCGAAGGGAAACCCTCTCAGCGTCACTTTCCACCTCGAAGGGAAGGACGCGGCAAAACGCGCTGATCTCATGGCGAAGTTCAACCGCTCCATGAGCGCCTCCAAATCCCCCTACCGCATGCAGCCCCACCAAGACGACCCGAACGCCGTGATCGTTCACGCGCTCGCGCCCCGTCTCGCGCTGGGCCGCATCGACCGTGCCCTCAACGACCGCTTCGCCGACGAATCCCTCTCCGAAAAAGGACAGGAAACGCTCGTCTTGATGAACACCCGTCAACGAGAGCCTCTGATGCGCACGATCACCGCCGACCCCGAATCGGTCCCCGGGGTGTTCCGCGACGCGACCGTGCTCGACGCCGCCGACCCGGACGCCCAGGCCGCTTTGCTCGATTCCGTCGTGAAGCCTTCCGAACAGGCCCCCCTCGACGTTTCGATGAGCGACATGCGCCAGTACCTCGACTTCTGGCGTCCCGTGATCGGACGCAGCGGCAATTCGCCCAAGCGCGGCGCCAACACTTCCGCGGGCCGCTTCGGCCTGTTCACCTGGCAGGTCCTCCACGACCTGATGACCGATTTCTACGTGGACACGGCCCGCGCGGGAACGAAGTACACGAACTTCGGAAAGTTTCGGGATTCCCTGCGGATGCGCTGGGCCGGAAAGTCGCGGGACGCGAAGTTCCAGCGCTATCGCGGTTCCAAGGGCGGGAAGACCGCCAACGCCGAATACCTTCGCCACGCGGAGCGCTTCGCCGAGAATTTCTGGGCGCGCGAGGTCGGCGATTACCGCGCCGCGCAATTGGACATCCGGGAAAACCTAGTGACCGAAGGAAAGGTGTACACCCAGGTGCCGCTTCGGTCGCCGTTTACGGGGCGCCGCTACAACCTCGGCGTCTCCATCGACCGCGTCATGAAGAGCGACACGGTTCAAGGACGCGAGCTCAACGCGACGATTTACAGGTTCGGCAAGGAATCTGCGACGGACGGCGACGAAGCGCAGGCCCGCGCGGTCGCGCTCGCGGTGCTGCGCGGCTACGGCCGCAAGGGGCTTGATCTCAAGTGGCATCACGGCTCGATTCAGGGGCCGGCGCTGGCCCGCATCACCGTCTCGGTCGAATATCTCAAGCGCGCCCGCACCTTCGACTTCACGCCCGAGGAGCTTCTGCAAATCGAAGCGGACGGCTCCATTTCCCAGGGCCCGAAAGCCCTGCAGCTCATCAACGAAATCGAGTCGGCTCAGGCCGATTTCAAGCACGTCGCCTCCACGAAGAAAAAGAGCCGGGTCGCTCCGAACACGGACTGGGACGGCACCGAGTGGGATCAGAAGGGCGGCGCGCTGCGCGAGCTGTTCGCCTCCTACTTCCCCGACGCGGCCGCCGGAGACCGGCTTCGCCCCTTCCTTAGTGAGGCGGCTTCCCTTCGGCCGTCCCCCTCCAAAGGGGCCGCTCCGATCGAGATTCTCGAATCGGAAGTCAAATGGCCGGCCAATGCCAAGACTCCGGAACCGATCGACGAAGACGGAACGCAAATCGAGGACGATCTCGAGGCAACGCCGCGCGTCGTCTTCCTTGAGGACATCTTCGACAAACCCGTTTCTGAGGCGACCGTCGACTACGTACAGCGCCTGATCAACGCCGGCGCCCACGTCGTCTTCATGACGGCCCGCCCGCATACGGGAGAAGATTCGGCCGACTCGATCCTGCTCTCGCGGCTCAAGGTGAGCCAAACCAATCCCGTCATGGTCGTCAGCTACAACGGCGGCCGCGTCGCGCTCCATTCGCGCGCCGCCGACCCGAAGCCCTACATCGAAGACAGCCGCGCGTTCAACGAAGAAACGCTGAAAACCTTCGACGCGGCGGCCAACGAACTCGCGGGGGATCTCGATACAGAACTCGAATTCGACGCGATCCCCAACGCCAAGTCTACGTTCCAATACAACCTTTGGATCCCCGCCTCGGTTCCCGAAGCGGAGGTCGCCGCGCTGCGCTCCAAAATGATCCGCGGCTTCAACGCCGCGATGAAGGCGGAGGGGCTCGACTACACGATCCAGAAGCATCCCTCCAATCCGCGCCGACTCTGGGTCCGGTCCCAGCCGATGCGGGTCTCCCTGGATCGAGTCTTCGCGGCGCTCGATAAGCGCTTTCACGGGGAGGAGATCCTTTCACGGCCCGAGACCTTCCTCGTCATCGGGAACTCGAGGCGCTCGTTGAAGCTGTCGAAGGCCTGGCCCAAGCTCACGACCTTTCGCCCGGCCAAGAACGAAGCCGAGTTGTTTGATTTCCTCGGCAACGTCCTGGGAGACCGCAGACAGAAGCAGGTCGGCGTGAAGCTCGGCGAAATCCGCTCCTACAGCGAGTTCTGGGAGCCGATGCTCGAACGCCGCGCCGGTAACTTCGAGAGCGAGGCGCACCAAAGCGCGCCGACCTCCGAAGAGGACCGCCGCTACCACGGCCCCATGGCGATGTTCACCGGCTCCATCCTTTATAAGCTGATGCCGGAACTCTTCGAGAACGTCTGGCGCGGCCAGGCGCGAAACACGACGAAGTCGCACGCCAAAGAGCGCCTGCGCCAAATGTGGCGCAACCCCGAAAAGGAAGGCGTGTTCGTCAGCAAGCGGCAAGCGGCGGTGATGACTGAACCCGGCTGGAAGGAGCGCTCCCGCGGCTACCTCGAGCGGGCGCTGACGCTGTTTAGCAACATCTACGACCGGACCTTCGAGCACTACAGCGACGCGGCTCAGGACATCATGCACAACATGGCCGCTCTCACGACCGACCGCCAAAGCCTGATCACGCTCGTCTTCAAGTCCGGCGGGAAAATCTACAAGGTCTTCACGCGTCTTCCGCGTCTGATGAAGCATGACACCGAAGACGGGCGAGTCCTTTCCGTAACCGCCTACCGCACGGGCAAGGAGCCCTTCGAAGGCGACGGCGGCGGCATCTACGCCAAGACGCTCGCGATGGCCATCCTCGCGGGATTCGCCCAACCCGGAAACGACGGATTATGGCATGACGGCTGGGCGCAGGGACCGCGCATCGCGAAGCTCCACGTCCGCCTGGAGTACAAGCAGGCCGCTCGCGACCTCTACTTCGATCCGAGCGACTTCTTCAAGATTCTCCCCAACGGCAGCTACCGTCAGGGCGTCGTCGTCAAGGAAATCGCGAACCTGATCGAGCGCATGCGCGCCGATGAAGAATTCCAAGAGCACTTCAAGGCCGAGAACGAAAAGGCAACCGACGAAGAGATCAAGGCGGCGAAAAAGACGAAGAAGGACCCGGGGACCGGGAAGAAACCGGTCCGGACGAAGGGGGGCAAATAGATGACCCAAAACATCCTGGCTCGCGTCGTCCTGTCGCTCGCGATCGCGGCGAACTCCGCTTCCGGAGCCTTCGCCGGAAATATCGCCGTCTCCCCCTCGGCGCCGCGCATCGCCCCCGTCTCCGGACCCGCCGCCCTCGTCGGCAACGGCGCCTCCGCCGCGACCGCGCTGAGCCTGGCCGCCCCGTCTTTGGGGATGTCGCTTCCGTCCTTGCTGCCGGTCTCCGTCGCGCAGACCCAGGGTCTCGCCGCGGCCTCGGCCGTCGCCGAAACCCCGGCCGCCGCCGCTTTGGCACGGCAGGCCCCGACGGCGACCGCGCGCCCGTCGGTCCGGGCCTCCGCCGAAGTCTCCAACGCCGCCGCTTTAACCGAAGCCCCGTCCTATAAGGCCGCCGCGGCGAAAAGCCGCACGGTCGGACAGACGGTCGCGCTCGTGCAGCAAGGCCGTTCCGCGCCCGCGTCGGGGATCAACGCCGCCACGCTCAACCGCCTGTTCGATTTCGGGGGACGCCGCGGCTCGCTCAACGGCGCCGATTTCTCCGAGGATGCCGTCGACGCCGAAGTCGACGCGAAGGTTCGCGCCGACGCGGCGAGCGACCTTCAAATCGCGCCGCAAGACGAGGACGAGGCTCTCGACCTCTGGTTCGGGAAAACCAATCGGAGCAAGCTCTTCGACTCGAAGATTTCCGCCTCGATCCGCCCCATCAACAACGCCGGCAGCGAACGTTTCTGGGGACGCTACCAGCGCCGGATTCCTATCCGCGTCATCGCGGGCGGGCAGGTTCAGTTCATCACGCGAATCGTGAAGTCCTACACCCACAAGATCAAGGACCTGACTCTCGAGGACTACAAGAGCTACTACGGCTCGCGCATCACCGCCAAGAAGGGCGGCGAAACCGACACGGCCCAGCTCGCGCGCCTAGAGAGGAAGCTCCTCGAGGAAATCAAATGGAAGTCCGAGCGGAAATTGAACGCGCCGAAGGTCATCAGCAGCGAGATGAAGGTTCGCGTCCTCCACTTCCTGCCCTACGATCAAGCCCGCGATCTGCCCGACAACGGCGTCGAAAAGACCCCTCAATTCCGCGAGCGCAAAGAACTCGAGATCCCGGCCGGACTTAAAGACCTGCAGCGGATGCTTCCGCGGCTCGTTCTCTTCGATCTGCGCCTGTACGGGGACCGCATCCCGTTCGACGTGCTCGAAGACATGGGAAAACTGCAGAAGGCCGGCATGACCTTCGTCCTTCTCTCGGACAAAACCCAGGAGGAAGTCGAACGGATGATTCGGCGCGATACGCCGGCGCATCAGCAAAACGACGTCACCCGCTGGAAACTGCTGAGCCTGTCCAACGACGGCAACACGCTCTACGGCTTTTCGGGATCGTTCGAAGAGCTCAAGGCCTCCCGGCAGTTCAAGGCCGACGAGCAGGAGATCCTCAAGCGGGCCGCCGGCGCGACGAGCTCCGGGATCGTCGTCGAAGACCGCCGATTCTTGCTCTCGATGCGCGCCAAGCGCGGCGTCGGCCTCGAGGACCTCAAAAAGGCGTTCGACGCCCAACTGAAGCGCTTCGGCATGCCTGAAGACGCCTACGCGCTCACGCTCGGGGAACACGAAGGAACGCCGGTGGTTCAGGCGCGGCCGACGACGCTGGCCCGCGCGATGGGAAGCCTGATCAAGGATCTGCAGACCTCCGAAGGCCTCTACCTCAACCAACAGCACATCCTGACCGTCACCGACGACCCGGCCCTGCAGGCGGCGCTCCCCGGCGCGATGCACGCGGCGGCGGTGATGCCGAAGACGACCGCTCGCGAGGACTACATCGAAACCGCGCTCGCCGCGATGCTCGGCGACTACCGCGTCAACAAAGTCGGCGATCTGGCGGCCTCGGCTTCGTCGATGAAATCCTTCAAGTACCGTCAGCTCTACGGCGGCGCGGGCGGCTTCGAATACCGCATCTACATGCTGATGGGACATGTCGGGCACACGGCGCTCGACTGGGCCGTCATGAAGTACAACGAGGACGGAAAACTCCCTCCGTTCGAGGAGACGCTTACAGTCGCCCGCGAAATCTGGGTCCGGGAACAGCTCGACGTGACGACCAACATGCTCGAACGGCCGCGCGAGACCACGCTCGGCTACCGCGACGCGATGGAGGCGCGCATGTTCACGATGTACGAAGAACTGCGCCAGGCGCTGAAGCTGTATCCGATCGCGCTGGGCACCGAGCTTCCGAACCTGATGGTGGTCGACCGCTACAACAAAGAAGGCGAACAGACCCACCGCGACATCTTCCGGGGGCTTTTCGACCTCGTCGTCGCGAAGGAAGTTAAGGGCGGCCTCGAAGTGTTCGTGACCGACTTCAAAACCGGACAGACGCCGGCGATCCAGCACTGGGGCAAGGACCTGCAGGTGCAGCTCTACGACTACTTCTCGCGCCGGCTTTGGCCGACGATCACGGCCCCCTATTCGCTGACGCAGAAGCTGCAGACCGTCGTCTCCCGCGTCGTCGCGTTCATCTTCCCGCGCGGCATGCAGGGCCGCACGATCAACGAATTCGACCGCCTGACCTTCGAGAAGACGATCAACCTCCTGATGCTGAAAATGCGCAAGCACAGCGGAAACCTCACCGAGGAAATGATGGAGAAGGAGCGCCTGAAGGCCGAACGCGAAGCGCGCAAGGAGCTTAAGGAAGCCAACAAGGCCAAGAAAAAAGTTTAGCACTCCTTCCTTCCTTACCCCGCTCCGGCTTCGCTTGGAACAAGTTACGACGCTTGTTGTCTAAACAACATAATTACCCGCGGGAATTTCGGTTGCCTTGGCGTGATTATTCAATTAGAATCAAGATTATTCACGTCCTGATTCGGTAACATACCAGGCCTAGCGTCGATCTGGATTCAGGGTTAGTCTAATGAGGGTACCGTGAACTACAAGAAGCCCACCCTGGTTGAAATTTATACAGAGCTGTTCTTTTCTAGAGAGTTTCTAACTCCCGAGAAGTTTTTCGACATTGTTCCCAAGATAAAGGAAATCGGGATGGGAACTGTTGAAGTCGGGCAACCCTTAATGGTTCGCGGAGAAACGATTAAAGGTGACAATATTGAACAGCAAATCGCGCCCACACCGCGCGTGCGTTGCTGGAATAGTGATAAATCTCAACTGGTTCAGCTTTCACAAGACCTCCTCGTTGTAAACTTGGTCGGGAATTACCCTGGTTGGGAAGAGTATCGAAGCCTGTTTGATAGCATTCTCGATAAGCTTCGAGCCTTGTCTCCCACACTCAAAGTTAAAGCCTTAGCTCTACACACTATTGATAAATTTTCCCGCCCGCAAAAAGATTTTGAATTGAGCGACTATTTGAACGTCGGCGGCCCACTTATCCCCAGCTGGTACAAGAGTGCTAAAACCCCACTGGATATTACCCTTGGAAAAGGGTTTCTTGAGGCGGATGGTTTCAACGAACAATTTCGATGTTCTCTCCGCCGCGGACCGGAAAACTTTGATCTTAAAGCTACTACGGCATTCAAGAAAATGATCTCATCGGGCGAAGAGATAACGACAGTCTTGGAAGACCTCCATGCGGATTCCACCAGGTGTTTTGAATCTTGGATTACCGACAAGACGAGAGGAGAGGTTATGGGAGGGGCGGAATAATGCTAGCTACTCATGTTGCAGATAATCACGCTATTAACCAAGAGCCCCGTGACGTTCGCGATTTGACCCGGTCGTCTGCATATGTAGAGCGCGCCGATCGCATACTCCCGCGCTTCGACATTTCCGAGGTCGCCACAGACGAGTTAACTTTGCGGAGCATCCTTAGGGATATCGAAGAGCCAACGACAGTTCTTGAATTCCCTTCCCTATCTTCTCTTTCAAGCAGAATATTGTCTCTCTCCGAGGCAGCTTCTAGAGAGCTCGACCATTATTTAACCCTGCCTCCGGGTTGGGACGGATATACGGCACCATCATTTGATCGCGACACGGTATTTTTATCAAAGCGTCTGTTAAATAGAATATCCAGCCACCTGGTTAATTTTGATTTTTTTCCGGACGAGATTACTCCGGGACCGATCTCCGATGGTGCTTTGGACCTGGAAATCGCGAAAGACGACAGACGCTTTACTCTAACTATTGTTCCCAACAAAGAAGAGGTTCTCATAACAACTGAATCAGCAGATGGGTACAAGGAGAAACCAGTTGAGTTGCGCAACCTCAATCTGGAAAAAGAGTTGTCTTGGCTTAATAGCTAGGCTTTTCCTCAAGGTTCGGGGGACCGTCCTTACTCGAGTTCCAAATCGAGCGATTTTGAGAAGGGTCATTCCCGCAACCCAGCGCAAACCGACGGGAGAAATCAAGTCATCCTTTTTTAAAGACAGCAATGGGCTGTCGGCAGATTTAGCACTTTTTTCCTCACTTCGCGAAACCATAACCGGCCACAAGACGCCCCCTAGGTGGCCGGAATACATAGGGTACGCCGAATTTTCTGCACGTGATATCCGCCGATCTTCCTCCACTAAGACTCCTGGAAAACCTCCATTAGATGTTCTTCACGCTCCACTGAAAGATTCAGATAGTTCAAACTATTCTCATGCATCCACGCAGCGGAAACTTACCCAAGGCGAAATAAACGTTTTCAGAGCAAAGGCGAAGTTCTTCCTAGAAAACAACCTTCCCCCCAGCCTTTGGCCTCGTCCTTTCTAGCATCAGAAACTCAGTCGCCGTATAAATACTTAAAAAATAATGGTTTTTTACGCCTTCTCGAGGGCCTAGTTCCGTCTAGGTCTAAATCCTTGGCACTCCGGGGCCTAGGACCCAAAGACTTAAGCCTGACCCCGGGTACAATAGTGGTACCCATGGAAAACAAGAATCCGCTTCCGCTTCCTTACAAATTTCTATGCATCTCGCTAGCCGCTGCGCTGATCGCCGCGGCTCCCGGCGCGCAGGCGCTCGCGGCCGTCATAGGCAAGACGGCCGTTTCGGGCAACGCGGGCGTTCCCGCCGCGGGAATGTCGCTCCCGTCCTTGAGCGCGCCGCTGGTGCCGGGAGCGATCGACTCTCTCTTGGCCCCCTCCATGGGTCTCGGTGGCCTTCCGTCGCTCAGCGCGCCCGTGTTCGAATCGGCCGCTCCCTCCCTCTCCGCTCCGAGCGCCGTCGCTCAAAGCGCGCCTTCGCGGATCCCGGACGCGGACACGGTGTCGGCACCGGCCGCCCGGACCGCCGACGCGCCCGCCGCTCGAGCGGCCGAAACCGCGGCGCCGAAATCTTCGCTGCGAAGCACCCTTTCCTCGAACGCGAAAGCGATCGAAGACGCGAAGTCGCCCTCGGAGAAAGGCGCCGCGCTTGATAAGATTTTCACCGGCTCTCTGCGGCCCGGCGACGCCGCCGAAGCGGTCGCCGTCGCCGGCGCAGGTCTCTTCGGCCGCTCCCGTTCTTTGCTGCGGCGCGCGCCCGTCGCGTTCAACGGCGCCGACTCCCCCGCGCTGGCGGAAAAATCGGCTGCGCAGCTCTCGGCGGAGGCCCTCGACGCTTCGAAACCGGCCGCCGAACGCCTCGCCGCGGTCGCGGCGCTTCGCGCCAAGGGCGCGTCCGCGAAAGCGGCGCTCGAGACGATCGCCCAAACCCCCGCGGACGCTCAAGGAGACGCCGCGCGCGACGCGGCCGACTACGAGGTGCACCGCGCCGCTCTGCGCGCCCTCGCTGAAGACCACGCCGACCTTCGCACGCTTCGCCCGGTCACCGACGCCCACTGGAAGGCGATCCTCGCGACGCTCGCCTCCGACGCCGGAAAACCCGAGATGGCGTTCTTCGATTACGACGACACGCTCGCCCCGTTCAACCAACCGATCGCCGCGGAAACCGGCGAGGCCCTGAAGGCCGCGGCCGACGCGGGAGTGGAACTGTTCATTTTGACCGACCGTCCCGACGCGAAGAAACGCGAAACGGACGTGACCGTTCTGGATTCGCTCGCGCCGCTGAGCCCCGCGCAGAAAGCGGGCGTCGGCGTCATCGCCAGCCGCGGCACGCGCGCGTTGTTCTTCGACAAGCGCGGGGAAGCCGTCCTCGTGCGCGAAGACAAGGTCGCCTGGTCAAAAGCGGAAGGAGCCGCCATCGACGCCGCTCACGCCGTCGTCGTCGGCGCGTACGGCGAACAGGAATACAACGGCAAGACGCACGAACGCAGCGCCTACGGCTTCGCTCATTTTCTCCCCATCGGCATGGATGAGACGCGCGTGAAGGAAGCCGCCGCGTTCTTCGCCGCCGAACTTTCCGCGCGCGGGATGGACATCGAAGTCAGCGCGCGCATGGCCAAGAAGGACACCGATCCGCCGTATTTGACCTTCTCCAAGATCGACAAGCGCACCGGAGTTCTTCCGACCAAGGCGGACCGCCGCGGAGCCGAACTCGCCCGGGCGCTGGTCCGCCTCGGCGCCCCCGCCGGACTGATCCGCCGGGCGCTCGCGTTGTCCAAGCGCTTCGCCCGCCCGGTCGCGGACCGGAAGGTTCTTTCCGTCGGCGATCAGTTCTACGATACGCGCAACGCCGACCTCGGATTCGCCAAGGCCTCTCCGGACGGGACCCAGATCTCGGTCGGTGGGAAAGGCGACCCCCGCTACAAGAACCTTTTCGTCGCGCCGAGGCAGGAGGCCGAGGCCTCCCGCGAGATTCTCCGCGCGGTCGCGACGCAAGAACCCAGCGGCTTCCAGAAGAAGGCCGTCATCGGCCTCTTTGCCCAGCGCACCTTCTCGATCGGCGTCTTCATCCTCACCTCGATCGCCTACCCGTTCATCGCGATCGAAGCGGTCGGCGTCGCGCAATTCGGCGCGTTGATGGCCTTCGGTCCTCTCGCGGCGATCGCGACCGGACCGCTCAACGGACTCATCGTGGACCGACTCTCCGCGCGAAACGCGATGGCCCTCAACACCGTCGTCCGGGCGGCTCTCGCGCTGATCTTGCCGGTATTGGCCGCGCTCGGATACCTGAACTTCACCTCGCTCTTGATCGCCTCCGTGGCCAACGGCTGGCTGCTCTCCTCCATTATGACGACCGAGGGCGCCTATGTCCGCCGGCTCGCCGGAGACAAGCACACCAACACGGTCAACAGCGGCGCGTGGATGAACTACCTGGTCATCCAAGTCGTTTTGGGATCGATCATCGGCGCCGGTGCGATCATCGACGCGCTCAACCCGATGTTCGCCTTCTACGCCTCGGCGATCGTTCACGCCGCGGTCGTTTTGCCGATCATCTGGTTCACGATGCCCAACATCTCGCCCGCCCCGAAGACGCTGCAGAGCATGGGCAAGCTCCTCTCCCAACTGCGCGCAAAGAACGGGGCGGCCGAGGAGGTCGCCGCGCTGGAGAAAGCGCTCGCGGAGCGCTCCGCCGCGCTTGAAAAGACGCTCGGCGAAGACGAAGCCGCCGTCGCGGCCAACGCCGCCCGCATCGCTGAACTCGAGGACGAAGCGAAGGACGCGAGCCGCGAACGCCGACGTGAAATCCGCGGCGAGATCAACTTCCGCGAAGCGGACAACCAACTGCGCCGCAGCGCGATCGCCCAGTCCCTCTCTGAACTCGGACGCGGAGATTCGCGCTCCGCCCGGATCAAGAAGGCCTTGCGCGCGCACGCCTTGCCCGCCGGTCTCATGGCGGCCGCGGTCGCTCTCTACGCGCTGACCCACGCCGGCTTGCCGGTCGTCGCCGCGCTGCTCGCGGGGCTTCCTAAAATCGCGTCGACCTTTCTGACCTCGACGATTCCGATCGTCGCCGCGTTGGTCCACTGGATCGCGTCGACCAACGCGTTTAAGGCGCTCTGGTACGGAAAGGGCGGCGAGCCCTCAAAGGCCCAAACCGCTCTCGAGGATCAGCTCAAGAAAGAGACCGCCCCCGCCGCGATCAAGCGGCTCAAGAAGGAAATCTCGTCCCACCAGAACCGTTTGCGCACCGCGATGCTTCTTTTGGGGCTGACCGCTTTCCTTATGTACCCGCTTCAGTATTTCGGCCTCGCCATGATCGCCGGCGCGCTCGCGGGCGCGGCCGGAAAGGGCCTGCTGCTCGGACAGTTCCTCGGCTCGCTGTTCTTAGGCAATCTGATCGCCAACGCGGCGAAGGCCCGGATGCCTGACGTGCGCCTGCCGGTGATCGGCATGCGCGTTCCCGGCGAACGCCTGATTCAGGCCGGCGTGCTCGCCTTGGCCGCGACCTGGGTGTACACCGGCCTGCTGCCGGGCAGCCTGCTCGCGGCGGGCGGCGCGGCCGCGATCGCGGCGGCGCTGATGTGGCTGGCCAACAAGCTTTCCGACACCGGCTACCTCAAGCTCTTCGGCGCCGGCTTCTCCGCGATCTGGATTCCCTATCTCGCGTGGACCACGGGCTTGATGCCGGTGGCGCCGGCGGTGATGCTGGCGATGGTGGTGCTCGGCATGTTCTACGGCCCTTCCTTCACCTCGCTGATCAGCTACTTCCACCGCAACAAGGACATGAAGTCGATGGGACGCGCGGTCGGCGTTCAGGGGTCGGTGTTCAACGCGGCCATCTCCTTCGGCTACGGCCTCGCGACGCTGGCGGCGAGCCTGTTCACGCCCGCGTTCCCGTCGATGCTCGCGGTCTTCGGCGTCCTGTTCATCCTCGGCGGGATTCTGACCTGGCGCGCGCCGGCCCGGCTCCCCGGGTTTCCCAAGGACATGATCAACAAGTCCGCGGACGGCAAATGAGGGGACGCGCGAGCGCTCTCTCCTTAGTACTGTCTCTGACTCTCGCGTCGCCCGGTCCGTTCTCGACGCGCGCGTTCGCCGGCGTCGTCGCCGGGAAATCGGCGCCGGTTTCCGGGTTCGGCCTCGCCGCCGGGAACATCCCCTTGCCCGCCCTCGCGGCCCCGCTCTCCTTATCCCTCGGCGGGACTCTCGCCGCCCCCGGCCTCGCGTCGAGCGCACTCGTGACCCTCGACGCCCCCCTCCTCTCTCCGGCCGCTTCGGAGGCCGCGGCCGCGCCGCGTACCCTTCCCGCCGCGCCGCCCCGCGTCCTTGAGAAAGCGGCGGCGTTCTCCCCGACGCAGGTCCGCGCCCCCTCCCGGACCCCGCCCGCCGCGCGCAGCCCCGCCGCCGCGCGCGGCAGCTTGGAGGCCGGCGCCGCGTCGCTCGCCGAGGCGCGCTCCCCGGAGCAATCCCAAATCGCTTTAAATCGCCTCTTCTCCGGTTTTTCTCGTCCCGCCGCGGGCGCCGAAGCGGCTGCCGTTTCCCCCGGCGCCCCGCGCACGCTGCGAAGCGGCCTGCAGCGCAAAACGCCGCAAAACGCCGCCGATGCGGCCGAGCCGAAGGCTCCCCCCACTCAGGGCAAAACCGACGACGACGGCTTCTCTCCCGAACAAAAGCGCGGCATCATGGGGATGTTCCTCTCCCGCCCGTTCGGCATGGTCGGATTCTCGCTGAGCGCGATGGCCTATCCGCTCATGCTCATCGACTCGGTCGGAAAGGCCTCCATGTACGACCTCTTCTCTATCGGCGGCATCATCTCGATCGGGATGAACGTGATCGTCGGAAAAATCGGCGACCACATGCCGCTGAAAAAGTACATCGTCTACAACAACGTGCTCCGCTCGGGGCTGGCTCTCGCCAACGCCGCGCTGTACGCGATGGGCTTCCTCAATTTCTCGACGCTGCTCCTTCTGACGGTCGTCAACTCGTTTCAATTCGCGAGCCTGTTCATCACCGATCAGGCGATGACCGCCGAAATCGTCGGCCCCCATCGAAACAAGATCCGCTCCACCGAGGCGATGATCGGCGTCGCGAGCATTTTGACCAACATCGCGTCCGGGATGTTCCTCGGCTCGATTATCGTCGACACGCTCGGCTTCGTCTGGACCTTCGGCATCGTTTCGGCGGTGACCGCCGTTCCGGCGTTCATCCTCTGGAAGACCTTGCCGGACATCGGCTACAAACCGGGACGCAAGCCGCTTTGGACCGTTCTCAAAGAGCTTCCCGCGAATGCCGCGCGGGCGCTGCGCTCTTTAGGCGAGGGAGTTCCCGATCGGGCTTCCGCCCGGGGGTATCTCATCAACGGAGCCGTTCTCGCGGCGTCCGTGCTCGGCTACCTGTTCGTCTATCAAACCCCGTTTTGGATCATCGGCGCGATGAGCCTCGTGCTGATGCGCTCGGACGTGTTCCGCCGCGTGATCATGAAAAACACTTTGCTCAAGCTCGGCCTCGTCCTCGTGATGGTCACCGCGTTCGTCGAGGTTCCGATGCGAAACGCCGTGCTCGGCGCGCTCTCGCAGGAAATCTCGGGCGAGATGGGAAACGCCGCGTTTTACGGAAAACTGATCGCGGCCTTCTACATGGGCCAACTCGTCACCGGAACCGGGATGCTGTCCGAAGGGCTCGACATCGAGATCGGGAAGATCGGGCCGTGGAAATTGAAGAAACCCGTCTCCTTCAACCTCAAGAAGACGATGCGCTGGGTCGGCGCCTTGGTCTTGACGGGCTGGACGATGAGCGTGATCCTGCCCGCCGGCTGGCTTGCGGCCGCGCTCGCGCCGGTCATCATCAAGTTCTACCACCTCGTACACGACTACACGCCGAAGGTCTCCGACGCCGGATGGCTGCGCATGGAAGCGATCGGCCTGCTCGCGGTCGGCATTCCGCCGCTGTTGTTCTGGGGGAATTTCCCGGTTCTTTTCGGAAGCCTGTTTTTGTTTGGGATGCTGCACAACCCGGCCGCGCGGACCATCAGCGCCACCTTCAGCCAGCAGGCGAAGCAGCACGCCGACGACAACTACCAGTTCATCTCCGGCATCAAGGGCTCGTTTTTCACCATGGCGGTCTCTTCGGCCTACGCCCTCTACGGACTGGCCAAGGTTCTTCCGGAGAAGCTCTGGGGGATCACGGACGCCTTCCCGTTCACCTGGTACGTCGTCGCCGCGCTTTACGCGGCGATCGCGGTGATCTTCCTGATCGGCAGCAAGGTGATGCCCTTCGGCGACGCCGAAAAGAATAAGAAGAAATAGCGGGGCTTCCCGTGCGGTTTCGGTCCCTTGCGTCGCCTCGGCGGGGGCGCTACAATCAAATCGTCGTCTTGAGTCTTTTCTTATGGAATTTAGATTCGTCTTGGAGCGCCTTCTCGAAGGTTTCGATCGGCTCGATCTACGCTACGCGGTGATCGGCGGTTTCGCCATGGGCGCGCTCGGCGCCCCCAGAGCCACGCAGGATTTGGACTTTCTCGTACACCAAGAGGACACGCCGCGCCTGCATGAACTGCTGACGGGCCTCGGCTATCGGCGCATCCACCACAGTGAGAATGTTTCGCAGTACGAAGGAGAGAGCCTCGCCTGGGGATGCCTCGACTTCGTGCACGCCTTTCGGGAAACCGCGCTCGACATGCTGGGGCGCGCGGTCGAAAAGCCCGTCTTTTCCGGCACGCGCGGCATCCGGGTTCTGCGCCCTGAGGATATCATCGGACTCAAGGTTCAGGCCATGGTCAACCAGCCCAAGCGCAAGGACCGCGAAAGGGCCGACATCCAGGCCTTGGCCGCGGCCAATGCGGATCTCGACTGGGAGCGCGTGGCCCAGTTCTACGCACTCTTCGGCTTGGACGATGAATTGCGCCGCCTGAGGGAGCATCTCGATGCTTGACGACGCGTGCCGTCGGGAGCTTCTCCAGGCCGCCGCGTCCGAGGCGCTGCGCCGCGATTTTGAGAGGATGTCCGCGCATGCGGCCGCCGCCGGCCGGAAAATGAGCGTGGATGATTTGATCGCCTTTTTGGACGCCTCCCAGGCGGCATTCGGTCTTTCCCCGCGCTCCACCGCCGCCGAGCCGTACCCGCGCGCCCTGCTCTAGAGCCTAAGGCCCAAAACCCGCTGGGCCCATCACCGGGTCTTAGCTCCCTGATCGGCTCAGGAGCCGAAACGCTTTTGCCGCTACCCTTTTATTAAGGAGGTGGCGATGCATTTTCATTCCAGATTCGCGGATCGCGCGGCCCGATGCCTTTCGGGGCTGCTCGCGCTCGCGGTCTGGATTTCTTCTTTCGGCGTCCCCGCGGCGCGCGCCGCGGCTTCGGCGCTTGCAAAAACGGCCGCCCCCTCCGCCGCTCCCGTTTCCCTCTCCTTGCCGGCGTTGTCTGGGCGCGGATCAAGCGCCCTCCCCGGCGCCGCGCTCGCGCCCGCGCTCCCCGGTGGGACACTTCCCTCTTTGGCGGTATTGGCAACGCCTCGGGTCCTTGCCGCCGAAGCCGCCGCCCCGACTCGGGCGGCCGCTTCCCCGGCCGCCGTCTCCCGAAAATTCCCTTCCCCCGCCTCGCGCGCCGCCGCGACCGCAGCCGCCGTGCCCGCGGTGAAGCCTCAAGAAACCGTTCGCGCCGGCGTCGCCGCCGCGGTCGCGCGGCTTGAGAAAGCGGGGAGCGCGCCCGACGCCAAGGGCGCGATTCTCGACGGTCTCTATTTCGGCGCCGCTCGCGAAGGCGTCAACGCCGCCGACGCGGTGGACGGCTCCGGCGCTCCTAAGCGCCGCGCCGACGCGTCGCTCAAGAAACTCGCGATCGGCGAACTCGTCGCGGCCGCCGCGCGCTCCGAGCGCGCCCTCGACAGCCGACTCGCGGCTGTCCGGGTTTTGGAGAAAGTCCCCGGCGCCGAAGGCCGCGCGGCGCTTGAGGAAGTCGCCGCCGCGAACCCCGAGGGCGGCGCCTCCGATTACGAGGTGCACCGCGCGGCCCTGCGCGCGCTGGATTTGGTCCACGGCGTGCTTCGGTCGCTGCGGCCGATTTCCGAGGCGCATCGGAAAGCCATCCTCACCGACTTGGCCGCCGAAAAGCCGGAGATCGTCCTGAGCGATTACGACCGGACCCTCGCGGGCACGAAGGAAGAAATCTCCCCCCGCATGGCCGCGGCGTTGGCCGCCGTTTTCGCCGCGGACGTGGAGATCGCGCTGCTGACCGACCGTCCCGCCCAGCCGCGCTTTAAAGGCGACATCACGATTTTCCAATCCCTCGCGCCGATGAGCCCGGCGCAGAAAGAGAAACTCACGGTGCTTTCCGACATCGGCGCCAAGACCTCCCTCTTCGATCGCAACGGCTCCGCGGTTCTCATCGAAGAATCGCGAAGCGAATGGACGCCCGCCGAGCGGCGCGTTCTGGCGGACGCCTCCCGGGCACTGAAAGCGCGCTTCGCCGAACAGGACTTTCTCGGAAACACCGAAGTCTATGAGTCGGATTCCTATGAACGATTCCTCCCCCGCTCCCTCGGCGACGAAGAGATCGCCGAGGCGGGCCGCATCGTCGACGGGGTCTTGAAGGAAGGCGGCCTTTCGGGAACCCACATCGTCGCCCGCCGGCCGCTCGGCGCCGGGGACGTTCCCTATGTCCGCGTTTCGGCGATCGACAAATCGGCGGCGGCATCGCGGGTCCGCCGAGATATCCGCTCGCTCGAGCGCGCGCGCGATACGCTCCGCTGGGGCGGCGGCGCCCGGGCGCTGCGCTGGGTCGGAAAGATCTTCTCGCGCTTTCCGGCCCGCCCCATCGCGGCGCGAAACACGCTCGTGCTCGGCGACAGCTTCATGCCCGAGGCCGTCGCCCCCGGCGCGGACGCGTTGATGGCCCAAGGCGCGCCCGGCGCCCGCGTCATCGCCGTGGCCGCAGCGGCGAGCCCGCGTCTGGACAACGTCTTCGTTTGGCCGACCGCCGGGGAAGCGGCATCCTTGGAAATTCTCGGCGCGGTCGCGTCGATGCCGGCCGGCGAGGCGGACAAGAAGGCCGTCGCCGGTCTCTTCGCCCAGCGCACGATCGCGATCACGACCTATATCCTCACGACGATCGCGTTCACGGCGATCTCGGTCCCCGTGATCGGCTGGGTCGGCTACGGGGCCGTCATGGCCGTCGGCTCGCTCGCCCCGATCGCGGTCGGTCCGCTCAACGGCTGGCTCGTCGACAAGCTGTCCGCGCGCAATTCAATGGCGATCAACACCGCCGCCCGCGTCGTACTCGACCTCTTCCCGCCGGTGCTCGTACTGCTCGGGCTGATCAACACGCCGATGCTCATCATCGCGTCGGTCGCGAATTTTTGGATTCTCTCCTCGGTCATGACCACCGAGGGCGCCTACATCAAGCGCCTCGCCGGCAAGAAGTACGTCGGCCCGGTCAACAGCCTTCTGTGGATGAACTACCTGGTCGTGCAGGTCGTTCTCGCGTTGATCTTGGGATTCGGCGCCGTGGTCGGGATGGTCGGACCTATCAACGCCTACTTCATCGCCGCGGCGATCAACGCGCTGGTGATCCTGCCCTTGGTCTGGTTCACGATGCCCAATCACAAACCGATGGAACCCGCGCGGACCGACTCCCCCCGACCAAGCGCTTCCGAGCGCGCCGCCAAAACGCGCGCGGCGCTCCTTGAGCTCGTCAAGCGCTACCGCGTCGGCCTCGTTTTGCTCGCCGCCTCGATTTTGAGCTTCGTTTTCGTTTGGCACTCGCCCGTGCCGGTCGCCCTCGCGCTGGCCTATCTCGTCACGCGCACCGACGGGGCCAAGCAGCTGTGGGCCGGCCGCGGACGAGACGTGGGCAAGCGGGAGCAGGAACTCGTCGAACGCATCCGCGCGATGGAAGCGGACGGGAAGAACGGCTCCGATGAACTCAAGGCCGCCAAGAGCGAACTCGAGCGCTGGAAGAAATCCCCCCGGATCGCGATGCTCTACATCGCGCTCGGAGCGATGACGCTCGGCCCCCTTCAGAGCTTCGCGATTCCGCGCTTCACCGAAGCCGTCACCGGACTTCCCATGTCCTCGCCCGAGTCGACCTTGCTCTTCGGCCAATACCTCGGCGCGCTCTTTTTCGGCAGCCTGATCGCCAACGCCGCCCAGGTCCGCTTGCCCGAACTCAAGGTTCCGTTTTTCGGCCGGATCGCGGGTCAGCGATTTCTACAGGGACTCGTGGCGCTGTTGGCTCCGGTCTGGGTGTACACCAGCCTCGCGCCCGGAAGCGTCCTCGCCTCTCTCGGGGCGTTCGCCGCGGCGGCTTTGTTGATGACGCTGGCCGCGAAGCTCACGAACCGGGCCTGGATCAGGATATTGGGTTTGGGCATGGCGGGCCTCTGGCTGCCGTTTTTCGCCTGGGGTTCGTCCTGGCTCTCCCCGGCGACCGCGATGTTTTTGACCGTCATTCTCGCAGGAGCCGTTTACGGACCGTCCTTCGTCGCGCTGAAGACGATCTTCGAGGGCGGCCTGCAGAAGAACGTGCTCGGGAAAATGATCGGCGTGCAGGGCTCCTTGCTTAACGCCGCGCGCTCGGTGGCCATCGGCGGCACCGCGGCGATCTACGGTGCGCTCAACCCCGCCTTCCCGATTTTCCTCGCCGTGCTCGGCGGCTTCTACGCCGCGATCGGGGTCGCGTTCTGGCTGGCTCCGCGCTTTTTCCCCGGACTCCCCAAAACGATGCTCCGTCCCGGCGAACACCAAGAATGAACCCTCGTTTTTGACAATTTAGTAGGATGGGTTCCCATGGCGCTTATCCTCGTGGCCGAAGACGCCCCCGATATCGCGAACATGCTTCGCGACATCCTCCACTCCAGGGGGCATCAGGTCGCGGTATGCCACGACGGAGTCGAGATGATCGAAAAGGCCAAATCGATCCGTCCGAAAATCATCGTCTCCGACGTCATGATGCCGGGCGCGTACGGCTCCTCGGCCTATAAATCCCTTCAGGACGATCCTTTTACGCAGGGAATCCCAGTTCTCTTTTTGACCGCCATCACCCCCGACCAGGCGGCGAAGGTGATCCCCAAGGACGACCGGATCAAGGTGCTTCACAAACCGCTGGATCTCCCCGTCTTCTTGGCCGCCGTCGACGAACTTCTCACGCTGGCGTCCTGAAAAACGCGCGAGCTAGAACGTCAACGGCAACGGCGCTTTAACGGCCGCTCCCGCGCATCACGCGCCTCCAACGACGGCGTTGAATCCCTTCGGGATTCCATTGTTTGCGTGAAGGCGCGTTCGCCCGGGAGGACTGATCCGTTTCCGTTGTAGCTCAAAGAATTGCCAGAAGCAATTCTTCGAGCCACGCGCCCGAAGCGCGTAAAGGAAACCCATGCGTCTGCGCCGTTTGTTGAATCGCATTCTCGTCGTCGCGGGCGGGACGGCTCCAGATATTCGGGTCGCGGTGCCGCATGTGCGGACTTCCAAGTTTCCATAGTTTGGGACTGGAGTTGTGATGCGGTTCGGGCTTCGGAGTCTGGAGGGAACCATAGTCCTCTCCCGCTTGTACGTACTTTATAGGCGATCGCCTATAAAGAAATAAGGCATGGGAAACCTCCATAGACTTCCGCTACGTCCGCTTTTGCGACAGCGAAAGCCGCAAAGGACGATCTCCTGGTGCTCAATAAATCGAATATTCGGAGAAGTGTAATAAAATACGGTATTATTTACATCTCGCGCGAGATGTAAAAAGCACTTGTTTTCTAATGCTTTTTGAAAAAATCCGATTCAGCTTTGGACTGGACACCCTTTTTCAGCCCCTTCTTGAAACTCGTTTTGCAGGAACTGCCGCTACCTTTGACGCTTCGGGTTTGGGTCGTTCAAAATCCGAAACATCGGCCCTTCAGGCCGAAACCAATGCGTTGGGTCCGTCGTTGAAACCGGGGAAGCTTGGAGTGCGGACCCTTTGAAAAATATCACTTTAATGATATAATACAATCATGCCGATGATACGCCCGATTTCCGACCTCCGCAACCGAACCGATGAGATCTCCCGTCTTTGCCACGAACAGGGCGAACCGGTCTTCGTTACGAAGAACGGCAAGGGCGACCTCGTCGTGATGAGTCAAGCCGCCTACGAACGCCTTGAGGCCCGGCTCGATCTCTACGCGCTGCTCGACGGCAGCGACGCCGGCGGCGTCATCCCTCACGAAGCGATGATCTCCCGGCTCCGGGCACGTCTAAAACGCCCTCGGTGAAGCCCTTTCCTGTCGTCTACCTCAAGCGCGCTCAAAACGACTTGGAAGAAATTCTTGCCTACATCGAGCGCGACCGGCCGGAGGCCGCCGCCCGCTGGATCGAGACTCTCGACAAGCGTCTCGGTCGTCTCGCCCGTTATCCGAATTCGGGTTGCATCCCGAAGGACGACCGCCTCGCGGGACAAGGGTTTCGCCTGCTCGTGTTCGGCGACTATCTCGCCTTCTACCGCATCCGATCCCGCCGTGTTGAGATCGTGCGCGTTCTCCACGGAAGTCGACGATGGTCCTTTCTGCTTCCTTAGTGAGCGACCCCGTGCCTGATTGACCGCGGGCGCAATTGCGCGATAGACTCTCTTCCATGACGGACAAGCGGTCCTCCCTCGCGCGCATCCTTGTGGTGGAGGACTGCCCCGAGCAGCGGGATCTGCTCGCGGGGGGGCTGGCCGCGGAGGGCTTCGGCGTGGACACGGCCGGCTGCGGCGAGTCCGCGGGCCGCCTGCTCGCGAACGGGCGCTACGACTGCGTCCTCCTCGACTTCAACCTCGAGAGCCGAGAGGAAGGCCGGCGGATCCTCAAGACGATCAAGGACGACCCCGACAGCCGCCGGACCCCGGTCATCATGATGAGCGGCCACGCCGCCTCCTATCGCGCGCTCGCCGCCTGTCTCGACCTCGGCGCGGCCGACTGCCTCAACAAACCCGTTCCGATCGAACTGCTCTCAACGAAGATCCGACGCGTCGTCGACGAGGGGCGCGCCGCGGCCGCCCGCGAGCGCGGCGCCTTTGCGATTTACCGCGTGCTCGCCGTCGAGGACGACGACGAGGTCCAGGAACTCTACAAGGCGTTCTTTCAACTCCACCGCTCCGAGTTCAGCGGCGTGGTCGTCGCCACGGGCGACGAGGCGCTGCGCGTTCTGCGGGAGGTGAGCGAGCCCGTCGCGGCGGTGCTCTTGGACTGGCGGCTCGAGCGCGGGAGCCTCGACGGCTTGGATGTCCTGCGCGAACTGCGCCGCCTGCCCTGCGGGGCCGATGTCCTCGCGTTTCTGGTTACCTCGATCGACGATGAACGCGGCATCCGCCGAGCCTTCGAGGCCGGGGCCGACGACTACCTCGTCAAGCCGTTCGGCCAGATCGAACTCGCGGCACGCCTGCGCGGCCGACTGCGCCGGCAGGAGTCGGTCGGGAACGCCTCCCCTCCCGTCCGCCGCGGCGATCTCGAGTTCGACCCCGTCACCGGCCGCGCCGCGCTCGCCGGCGCGGCGGTGGAGCTCTACCCCACGGAGCGGGAGCTGCTGCGCGTGTTCCTCGCGCACCCGGACCGACCGCTCTCGCGCGACTTCCTCTGGGAGTCCGTCCGCGGCTGTCAGGTCCGCGCCTCGGGCAAGGCGCTGACGGTGCAGCTGAGCAACCTGCGCCGCAAACTCGGCGCCTGGGGCAAGAGGATCGAGACCTGGCGCGGCGCGGGCTACCTGTTCAATACGCGCTTCCCGCCGCTCTGAGGCCGTCAAGGCCCGCCCGCGCCCGCGGGCGTTAAAATTCCAATTGTTTTTAATACGCTTTTTTAAAGCGCGGCGCGGCCTTTTACCTTCGTTAAACCTTCGCCCGCCACTCTTCGGGTATGGAACCCAAGCGCGTGCTCATCGTAGACGACGAGGAGGCGCTCGCCAATGCGCTCGGGCGGTTTATCGCCGCGCGCGGCTTTGACGTCGCCGTCGCGCTCACCGGAGCCGAGGCCCTCGCGCGCCTCGCGGCGGACGGCTGCGACGCCGTCTTTCTCGACAACGGCCTTCCCGACCGGATCGGCCTGTCCTTGATCCCCGAGATCCGAAAAGGCTCCGACGCCGTGATCATCATGATGACGGGCTACGCGGCACGGGAGGAAGAGACCGACGCCCGCCTGCTCGGCGCGAGCGCGTTTTTGCAGAAGCCCTTCGACTTCGACGTCGTCGCCAAGCTGCTCGACGCCCTGCCGCGGCGATAGCCCGCCGCTAGGAGAAGCGCGCCTCGGCGATGCGGGCCAGGCTTTCTTCCTTGTGGTGCCGCTCGTCGAGGCCGATTTGGCGCAGCAGGTCGGCGCGGCTGTCGAACTCCCCGTAGTCGGCGCAAAACTCGCTGTCAAACGGCCGGCTCTCCAACTCGGGATGCTCGCGCACGAACTCCATGTACTCGTGTTCGGCGTGGTCCTCGAAGTCGGCGTTGAGCGCGTAGCTGCGCTTGGGGTTGATCGCGTAGAGCAGCCAGCTGATGTGATAGTAGAAGAGGGCGACGAACTGGGGCGCCAGGCGGTAGAGCAAAAAGCTCTCCTGGATTCCATCTTTCTGCAGCCACTCCTCCAGGATCAGAAGATGCCACTGCTCGTTGTCCTGCTGGATCCGGGACTCCTTGATGAACTCGAACACCCGTCGGGCGAAGCCGGGCGTGCGGTAGGTGTGGGTCATGGCGACATAGGCGACCTGCTCCCAGGCCTGGTAGGGCACGCGGGCGATCACCTCGAGTACGGTGAATTTCGACAACGTGCGTTTTCTTCCGTAGACGAGGTCCATGCCGAGAAACAGCAGCCGCGCGAGCAGGCCGCAGCGGCGGCGGGGGGCGCCGAGCGTTTTTTCCTGCTCGGCCTTGAGGGTCGCGGGGGAGGCGGGCATCAGTAGGTTTATGAGAGCAAATCCGGAGGCTCAGGGATGCGCGTCTTCAACGAAGCGCCAGGCCTCTTCGGCGGTTTCGGCGAAGCGGAACAGGTCCAGATCCTCGGGAGAGATCATCCCGAGCGCGTCGAAGGCGCCGAAATTCAAGATGCGGTCCCAAAAGGCCTTCTTGCCCATCAGCACGATCGGCACTGTGGGGTGCTTGCCGGTCTGGATCAAGGTCACCAACTCGAAGAGCTCGTCCATCGTGCCGAAACCGCCCGGGAACACGACGAGGGCGCGCGCGCCCTGGCGCAGGTTCATCTTGCGCGTCGCGAAGTTTTTGAAGTCGAACGAAAACCCGGGCGTCAGGTACGGGTTCGCGCTCTGCTCGTGCGGGAGCTCGATGTTGTAGCCGACGCTGGGACCCCCCGCCTCGAACGCGCCGCGATTAGCGGCTTCCATGATGCCGGGTCCGCCGCCGGTGACGACGGCGACCCGGCCGCCGCCGCGCTTGGCGACGAGCGCGCCGAAGCGGCGCGCTTCTTCATAATGCGCGGACATCCGCAGCGCCGTGCGCGCTTTGGCGAGTTCCGCGCGCGCGGCGCGGGTCGTCGGCCTCTTCCCGGTGCGCGCGACGACCGCGTCGAAGTCGCGGCGCGCCTGCTCGGGCTGCTTGATGCGCGCGCTGCCGAACACGGTGATCGTCGCGCGGATGCCGCGCTCGCGCAGCACCTTGCCCGGCTCGCGGATTTCGCGCACCATGCGTCCAACGCCTTCGATCGGGGCGATCACCGCGTCCTCAGGCAGACGCAGGCCGTCGCCCGCCTCGGAGCCGTCGAAGAAGCGCCCCGCGGCGTCCGGCTTCACCGCCGCGCGGACTGCGCGCGCGCGGCGCGCGGCGCCCGCGGCCGCCCGCGCGGCGGCGCGCAATTTCGGCGAACGCGGCGAGTGCTCCCGCTCCACTCCCCGCTCGCGCATTTTGGGCGCGGCGGCGTTCACCGGCCGCGGCGCCGCTGCGGGCGCGGCGAGAACGGCGGGGAGGGCGACGTCCCGCGGCGCGAACGCCGCGAACGGTTCGGGGAGCGTCAAGGACGAAGGCAGTCCGGGGGCCGAGGGGAGTCCAAGGACGGCGAGGCTGGGAGCGGCGAGCGGCGCAAGCGCCGGCGCGAAAGGCATGCGCAACTCGGCCGCCGGCATCCGAATCACGGAGCGGGCCCCCACGGGCGCGGCCGGCAGCAGCGCGGCACACAGGCAGAGCAGCCCCCTTCTCATTAACGACATCGTAGTCCGCTTTACGCCCCGCGGAGAGGGCCTATCGGGCATCGGGGCGGGGACGCTGGGCCGGGGGGAAACATGGGCACGACGGCCCCGCATGGAACCGAAAGTTTTGCGCGGACGCAAAATTTACCATGGTTTTTTTTGCGTTAACGCAAAACTTTTTGTATCGGCCGGCCATGCTTAGGGGTCTGGCGCGCCGGGGTCTTATCCCTTAACCTCATCAGAGCATCTCCATCGGCGTTTTCAGCGTCATGGAACAGGAGGCGACACGATATGGGATACGAACTCTTTCGTCGGTCGTTGTTTCTCGCCGCGGGATTGGCCTGCGCCGCCTCCGCAGCCCAAGCGCAAATGAACCCGGGAGAGGGCCTCTTCGGCCGCGGCGCCAAGCCCGCCTTCGCCCCCGCGGAGGAACTCCCGCCCGAGGCGAAAAAGGTCGTTGAGGAGTTCGAAGGCAGGGCGCGCAAAATCCGAGCCAAGGCTGAAAGCGAGATCGACAAGCTGCGAGACGAGGCGCTCGCGATCCGCGGACAGGTTCGGCGTCTCAACCGAGTCCAGCCCGATCCGGGAGTCCTGCGCGCCGGCGAGAACGACATCGGGAAGTCCTTTTACTTCGAGGTGCTCGGCGATGTGAAGGGCTCGCTCTGGGGGACGGACACCTACACGACGGACTCGACGCTCGCCTCGGCGGCGGTGCATGCGGGGGTTCTGAAACCGGGGGAGAAGGGGGTGGTGAAGGTGACGATCATGCCGGGCGAGCCGTCTTACCAGGGGTCCACCAGAAACGGCGTGAGCTCGAGTCCCTGGGGAGCCTGGAAATGCAGTTTCTCGGTTGAGAAGTATGCGCCCTGATTGCGGCGTGTAGATATCAGCCGAATTAAGAGAATTCGCGGCTGAGAATCTGCAGGGAGTCCGGATTCCCGACAGAATTTTCCAGCGATTTCGTATATACATAGTGGGGAGGGGCCCCCTTTGGACTGAATGTCGAACTATATTTACAGTAATGGGGATCAATGAGCAGGGCCCGGACGATGTCTCGGATTCCCAGCGGCCCACGTTCGCGGAGCGTTCGCAGAAGTTTCTCCTGCCGGAAGGTTAGCGATGGAGCTGCCATGTGGCGAGCGCTCGCCCGACCCGCCCGTTGCCGTCTCGGAACGGGTGGACTTCGACGAATCGAAGATGAAGGATCGTGGAGGAGAATACCGCGGGCAGGTCGATCGAGTAATATCTCTTAATACTGAGTAATTTTACTCACTATACTGAGCAATAAATGGCATCCTTCTTTCGCCGCCGCCCAAGAGAGTCCCGCCGCCTGGGGCCGCCTCGTCGAGAGCGCGGTGGGCGCCCACCTATTCAACGCCTTGGCCCAAAAGGCCGAGGTCTTTTACTGACGTCACGCCAACAAGGAAGTGGACTTCGTCATCCGGTACAAGGGCCGGGTCACCGCCATCGAGGTGACGGCGACGGCGCGCGTCCTCGCGGCGCCAACTGAAGAGTAGGGCGTTCTTGCAATCCGCTAATCCCACGCATCCTTCCCATTGCCATCAAGCCCCTTCTCTGTTACATTTGGAGTGAGGCTGAAATGGACCTTCCAAAAGTCAGCGATATAAAAACCAGGCCCGGCCATAAGCTCTGGCTCCGCTTCAGCGACGGGACTGAGGGGACCGTGGATCTCTCGGATCTGGTCGGGAAGGGCGTCTTTGAAAAGTGGAAGGACGCTGCGTTCTTCAATTCAGCGCGGATAGACGCCGATAGCGGCGCTGTGGCCTGGCCCGGCGGCATCGACCTGGCTCCGGACTCCCTCTACGAAGACCTGACCGGCAAGAGCCTCTTCAAGTCGACGCATGCCTGAGATAAGCCGCTTCTACGGCATCGTCATCTACATCTATTTCCGCGAGCATGATCCTCCCCACTTCCACGCCGTCTACGGGGAACATGAGGCCGTGATCGACATTCGCAACCTCGGCGTCCTGGCCGGGCACCTTCCCGCGAGGTCCTTGGGACTGGTCACGGAATGGGCCGCGCTGCGTCGAGAGGAAATTCAGCAAGCCTGGGACCGGGCCAGGAACCACCAAATGCCCGGCCGGATCGATCCGCTGCCCTGAAAGTCGGTAAGAGGTAAGCGGTTATAGCGTTGCATGCCTCCTTGTCATGCGAAGCTCCTTGGCCGTTTTGACGGGCGTGCTGCTGTGCGGCTGCGCGGCGGGGGGCGCGCGCCTTCCCCCCGAACCCCCTCCCGACCCGGTCCATTTGTCCTTGGGCGTTTTACCCATCCGTCCGGACGCGCAGCTTAATTCCGAGATCGCGGACGGGCTGCGGATGAGCCATCTCTTCTCGTCGGTGAAGGCCGTTTCCTCTTTTGAGTCCCCGGATGTGGATGTCTTCATTTCCATCGTCCACAATATGCGCGGCTTCAAGCGGCCCAGCGCCATGTGGCCGGATGTCACGGCCTTCTCCGCCCGCTCCCGCAAGCGGCTCTACACGGGCAAGTCCCGCTGCGGGGGCTTCGACAAGTACTGCCTCAACACTGAAAACATCGCCGCCGATTTGGCGCGGGCGTTGGGCCCGGGGACCGAGATTTACGCTTCGCTCTTGGCCGAGCGGGCCGAGCGGCAGTCCGGCGCGCCTTCGCCCTCGCCCGCGCCTTCTCTTAGCTCCGATGCGGACCGTCCGAAAATCCGGCAGGCGGAAGACCCGGACAAGTTCGCGCTCGTCATCGGGATCGGCAAGTACCAGCGCCTCCCCGAGGCCTCCTTCGCCGTCCGTGACGCACAGACGGTGCGCGAGCATCTTCTGGCGCTGGGCTATCCTTCGCGCAACGTCATTTTGCTGACCGGCGACCAGGCGACGCGCACGGGCATGCAGAAATACATCGAGGAATGGCTCCCGCGCAATCTGACGAAATCGTCCAAGCTCTTCGTCTACTACTCGGGACACGGCGCCCCGGATCCGGCGACCGGCCGGGCCTACATGGTCCCCTGGGACGGCGACCCGCAGTTCTTGCAATCGACGGCCTATTCCCTCTCCTCTCTCTACGCTTCCCTGCGCGCCTTGAAGGCTCGGGAGGTTCTGGTGGCGCTGGACTCCTGTTTCTCGGGCGCGGGCGGGCGCTCGGTTTTGGCCGAGGGGGCGCGGCCGTTGGTGACGAAGATTGATTTGGGGGACGCTTCGGGGGGTGCTTTGACCTTGCTAGCGGCGGCTTCAGGTGATGAGATCACGACGACTCTTCCGGCGCAGGACGCGGCGCGGCGGCGGAATCGGGAGCAGACGCCGACCTTGCAGGGGTCGGGGGACGGGGTGCTTTTGGGGGAGTAGGGCGTTTTATGCAAATTGCAAGCCTGCCTTGCAATTTGATCTTAAGTTTTCCTCGTATTTATCAGCAGAAAGCGGCGACTTCCGACGACCCCGCCGCCCGCGCCGACGCGCTGACTCGCGCTGCCGCCGCTGTTCCGTGAATTACCGGTCACACCCGCAGTTCGACGCGGATGATCTCTTGAAGATTCGGCTTGATCGCCTTCGATACAAGAGCCCCTTCTTGGATCTTCAGCAATGTCTCGGGCGGTAAGCTTGGCATACTCTCGAACTGCCGATTCAGGAATCCTCCCGCGAATCCAAGGAAGGCTTCTCGATACAGAGGGACGGTCGGAAACCTGATGTATTGCGGGTAGTCTTCCCGCTTAAGGATGCAGGAACAGTCTTCCCCATCATTCGCGGCATCCGTCAGGTTGAGGATAACCGCATAGCCGTCTTCATTTGGAGTCGTGATGGGAATGAAAACATGATGCGGATATTCACGGGACCTGAAGGCGTCACCCGCCTTGATCATCCGCCGTGCTTTAGAATGTTCCGGGCGGACTCATCGCCGACAAGCGCCTCGATCTCCTCATCCTGGGCGCCGCCGGCCTTCAGAATTTCTACGGTGGGGATTTCGGAAACCGCATCGAATTTCCTGCATTCCGGAAAGTTCATGGACTTGGCGTGAGCCTCTTGAAAACCCAGGCCTTTCCACTCCGCGACAATCTCGCGGATGAGGGAAAGTTCCTCGTCTGAGACTTCCCCTCGCCCGGGGTTTCGCTTCATCCGAAGCTGATTGCCTTCGCGCTCGAAGCATTGCCAGAAAAAGGCATCGCCGCGCGGCCTGAAAGCGTCCATCGCCGACTGATTAACCGGTCCCAATTTCAGCATCCGGTATTCTCCCCCGAGGACCGGACGCCTCCACTTCTCCATTGCTCTGTGGTCAAGCGCATAAAGGCATTTCTGCAGCCAATACCAATCGACGAAATCGCCGCTTTCGGCGATGAACGCGCCGACGACCTGGGTGGCCTTCGTCTCATCAAAAGAAAATTTCACTTCTGTCATGGGACTTTTTCGGGGACGGCCGAGGGGATATCTCTCCCTGCGTCGATTTCAGTGTAACCTAGGCTGCGGCTATCGTCAAGGGAATTTCCCCGCGGCCAAGTCAAGGCCGGCATCGTTTTCTCAAACTCATCCAAAACACGATCCGCATTTTGGATGCTGTCCTGGGCGATGTAGTCCCAGATATCGGCAAGATCAAGTTCCGCTTGAGGGGTGAGGAGAAAGCGGCTCACGGCGCTCGGCGCTTGCGGCCTCGACTCTTCTTGCGGATTTTCTGGAATGCCTTTTCACCATCGACGAAGCGGCCACGGTCCGCCTGCTCAATTCCGACTGACAACTCTTTGCGAAACTCCTGCACGCGGAGGCTCTTCATGTCTTCCCGCTCCTTGAGGAGGCGGAGACCTTCGCGAATGATTTCGCTCTGTGACTGGTAGAGTCCTGATGCGAGCAGTTTCCCGACGAATTTATCGAAGGCAGGGCCTAGATTTGCATTCATAATACTACTTTAGCGGGGTTATCAATAATTGTCAAGTATTGATAATTCTGCGCTCTACCCCCCCTATCTCGATGTTGACCTGTAGGCCCGCTTGCTGCGAAGCACGCTGGAGAGCCATGGCCACGCCCTGCTCCGTGAACGCATGGGGCCGATACTTCACATTTCGCCCCCGCTTCAAGATCCCAGATTGCGTGATCTTGAATTTTTACAGTATTTATCAGCAGAAAGTTGCAAATTCATACGGTCGGTTTCGGGGCATCCATACCCGCATATACGATCAACCCCTCAATTTGGTTCCATCAACAAGGTCAAAGCTTTTCCGCGCGACATCGACATGGCCAACCCGCTCGAACTAACCGTCTCCGGCGACGACCCCGCCGCCCGCGCCGACGCGCTGAGTCGCGCCGCCGCCGCCTCCAACGGGTCTGTGAACACCGACCTATCCGACCCCCGGCACAAAATCCGCCTGCGGGTGATCATCACCGGCGCGGCCGCGCCGGAGAGCTTTCGAAACGCGGTGGCCTACGCCCTTGAGGAGATTAAAGCCGGGATCGGGGACGCGGGAGGCTCGCTCTCCGATGGGACGCATGTCGAAATTCGTTGGCTGCGTTGACCTTGCGACGCAAAACGGGGGCTGAGAAGAGAACCGAACTCCGTTGGGCTAACCCGGGAAAAGGTCCTGGAGATCGGCTATGAACTGCTCGAGTCGCGTGTTAAACACCTCGCGATTGCGCCGGTAGGTCTCGCTTTCACGCAGGCGGAGCAGGCCGAGGTCGGCGGCTTTCGAGAAGTTCTCGCGCCTGATCGCCTGCGTCTTCTTCAGGTACTCGCGCTCGCCATGCGCGGCCAAGTGTTCCTTGGCGACCGCCCAATCCGTCTCCCCCATCCTCGCCACGGCCGCGAAGAGGTCGGCGGCATGGTGCCTGCCGTAGTCGCTGTCGGCATCGTTCTTCCGGTCCCCGAAGGCGTTGAGCTTGAGGATCAGGAAATTGAAACTAGAGGGCAGGAAGAGTATCCGGTTCTGAAGCCTCGCCTCGGGATCGAGCCGTGCCATCTCGACCGGCTGCTTGCCGATCTCGATCCCGGCCGCCTCTTCGGTCAGGTAGGCGTGGATGCCCTTCGCGCCGGCCGGCTTGATCCGGGGCCTCTTTACCTCGACCTTTCCCGCATCGCCCTTCTCCGGAGGCGCCGACAGAAGGTCCACCTTGATCCTGCGGTCCTGCCCAAGGACTCGGACTGTCTTGGCAAACTGGAAGTTCTTGGCCTCCGGGGCAACCTCATAACCCAGACGGCCCAGCGCCGCTCTGAGCGCCTCGATCTTCGGTCGATCCACGATGAGAGACGAGGACAGAAACACATCGAGGTCCGCCGTCGAGCGCACCGGCAGGTCGAAGGGATAGCGCGAAGTCCGCGGCGCGATGAACCTCAGGCGCAGGTACAGACCCATCCCTCCGCCCAGGAGTATGGGGATGGCGTCCCCATCGAGTTCCTTGCAGAGCTCGACGAGATGGCGCACGAGGGGATCGTTCTCGTCGCTCATTTAAACCGCTTCAGGATCGCCTCGCGGACCGCATCGGCCAGTTCACGCTCCCGCTTGTCGAGCCGCGACAGCTCGAGATAGCACTGCAGTTCAGAAGACCATGGGAAGCCGGCCTGCATCGACCTTCCGAAAAACGGGAACGAATCCTGCGTCTTCAGGACGGTGATGTTGGGAAACCGGTTCTCCTCGTAACGGGCCAGGTCCCCGAAGCCGGAGGCGTAGACGGCGAACTCGCCGGGGCGTGTCGTGACCGCATACTGCTGGGCGGAGCTTTCTCCTGAGAACGCCCAGCGCGCCGATTCCGGGAGGGCAGCCCGCATCGCGTCCACGATCCCGTCAGCCGAGTCCGGCAACTTTAGACGCATCCGCGCGGTGACCTTGGGAGGGCGGTACTCTTCCTGCAGCCGCAAAAGCAGCTTGCCGGGCTGGAGCAGGGCGATGCCCTTTTCCCCTTTCTCGATCATCAGCTCTTCCTCGAGCCCCTTGAGCACCTTCGACACGGTCGGGAGGGAAAGGCTCCCCCCCCGCTCTTTGACCGCGGCGAAGACTTCGTTGACGGTTTCGAAGCGGCGCTTCTCGAGAAGGAAAAGTCGCCCCACGATCGCGCTGTTGCCGGAGAATATCTTCTTGATCGGCTGCGACTCGGCAAACGCGTTCGGGCGGTCCAGACGGATAGCTGCGAACTCCTTGGTTTGGATCAGGTAATTGCCGTTAAGGTCGAGACCGCTGATGCCCTCGCGCTCCAGCATTTCGATGATGGTCTTGGAGAGGTGGGGGACGATCAGGAGGGGATTCTCGCGCTTGGCCGTGAGGCTTTTCAACTGCCAAATGCCGTCGCGTACTATTGAAGGCGCGGTTCGCGTCTTAATCGCGGCCAAAAAAGGGAAAGAGCGGCCGCGCCAGCTTAGGGTGATGCGTGCGTCCAAGGAGGGAGCCGACTTCGGCCGCGCCTCGACCTTGGCCAACTTTAGCGGAGCGAAGAGATCCGGGCGGCTGATGAGGCGGCTGAGGGTTGAACTTTCCGTTGTGGAAGTTTCCTGTTTTTTCATAGTTTCCTATATAGGAAAATAACATATAATAAGCAATTATGCAAGGTCATCCCGATACCTGTATATACGATCGACCCCTCAATTTGGTTCCATCAAATAAAAGGGAACGTCATGTTCCAATTGACCGCGGAGGAGGCTGAATCTTTGAGGTTTCATTGTGCAACCTCAAACAGGGGCCGCGGCGGGAAGATAGTTACAATCTATTCAGGTAACTGAACAATTTGAAATTTATGAGAAAAGTGATTAATTTAACAGCATATTCTAATGGAATTTAACGGCTAGGCTTGAATCCTATCTGCGGCTTGGGACCGGTAGGGGGCGCCATAAGAACGAGGCTGCGAGGCAAGATTACGCACGCAGTGCGTAAGTGATTCAAATAAAAATATGTTTAAGCATATTTTTTATATATTGAATTATATGCTTTAGCATATTATAATAGCGCTAGACCTAAGTTCCCGCCCCGGTTTTCCCGATAAGTCGTTTCAGGATAGAGACAATCCCATCATTTGCGCGCGACTACAGTTGACATGTATAATGCCCGCACGCAAAGCCGGCCCGGCAGGG